>Ga0209831_1000933_pt1 | contig 27654 bp, 31 predicted proteins | sample Maine_Asex4_meta_FD_187451 | JGI IMG/M metagenome (GOLD analysis project Ga0209831, IMG submission 187451) | Marine algal microbial communities from Maine, USA - Maine_Asex4_metaG (SPAdes) (version 2) | ecosystem: Host-associated > Algae > Red algae > Unclassified | place: Maine, USA | collected... | reverse complement strand
TGCTCCTGATGGGGCATGCCGTCGAGGTCGAACGGGGTCCAGCGGCGTAGGTCCGCATCGTCCATCGCACCGTCCATCGCGGCCCGACCCCGGGGTGGTGTGACGGTCGCCGCCGCCGTGGGTGTCGACCAACCCGAAAGAACGTGCACTCCCAAGGCTCCGGCACGCGCCGATAAAGTCGCTCGTGCGACTTGGGGGGCGCCGGGTGACAGGGACAGGGACACGCTGGCTCGCTGGCACCAGCCGGGGACCCGTTTGGAACTGGCAACGGGGATTTTGGGCGCGCGAACGAATGATCGGGTCTGGGAATCGATCTCAGTAGGTCACAGTAGTTCCCAGTTGCCCACAACAGATACTTTGAAATCTATGTAAACGCCAATCCCTCTGTTGGTCGATAGAAGTTTATTTCGACAGAAAGACCGACACTTTAACCCAGTAAGAGACACTTTAACCTGGTGATCGACACTTTAGCCCGATGGACGACACTTTAACCCAGTGACCGACACGTTAACCGATGTTACCGAACTTGAAGCGGGATGTATGGCACTTCCCCAAAAATCGATGGCACGCCCAGGAGAGGTTACAGTGCGGTTTTTTTTTTCCATTTTTTTTCCCCCCGACTGTTCCACCAATGGCGTGTCAGATCGCGTGCGCCCCGCCGTTTTGACAGCTCGGGTGATCATTCTCGAGTGAAGCAACCCGCGACAAGGACAATCGCCGTCCTCCTGCCTGTGTGAAAGGCGTCGGCGTGATGTCGTTGGCGTGATGCGGCCCCGACGTTTTGATCTCCTGCAGCGCAGTGGTCCCAGCGACGGCGACGAGGCCGCCGAGGCGGACGTGGAGCGGGTGCGATCGAGGTGGTTCAAGACCGGCGCCGCGGTTGGCGCGATCGGCCTGCAACCCCGGCGCCGCGGTCGTCGCGGCGGACGGCCTGTACCGTCTCCACGGCGGCGACGCAATCGAGGAGGAGCGTGTTCGCCGCGTCGTGTTCGGCGTCGACCCGCGCGCTGTCATCGACGGCGCGGCGGTCGGCAAGGGCGGTGAGGTCGCTACGGGCGGCGAGGTCGTCGAGGCGCATGCGGAGCAGGAGGCGTTGGACGGCGACCTGCGTTTGGTCAACAACGAAGCGGCGGCTGCCAAGGGCGGCGAGGTCGTCGAGGCGGCCGTGGAGGTGGTCCTGTTTTTTAGCGTCGCGCGCGCCAAGGACGCGGTGGTCGCCACGGGCGGCGAGGTCGTCGAGGCGCACGCGGAGCGTGAGGCGTCGGGCGTAGACCTGCGCTCGGTCGGCACCGACGCGGCGATCGCCAACGTCGGCGAGGTCGTTGAGGCGCACGCGGAGCGCGAGGCGTCGGGCGTCGACCTACGCGTGGTCAACAACGACGCGGCGGTCGCCAAGGGCGGCGAGGTCGTCGAGGCGCACGTGGAGGTGGTCCTGTTTTTGAGCGCCGCGCTCGCCAACGACGCGGCGGTCGTCCACGGCGCCAAGGCCGTCGCCGTGCTCGTGGAGGCGCTCCTTGCTTTTGGCGCGGCGGTCGTATCGCGCGGCGAGCCCGTCGAAGCGCACGTGGGGGCCGTCCTGTGATTGGCCCCGTCGTCAACGTCGACGTGGCCGTGGGCAGCATGTTCGTGGCAGCGCTGCGGTATGCTGCCATTTCCATGCAGCAGCACCACGTTCCACGTGCAACCATATGCTCTGTGATCGGCGTGAGTTCGGCGCAGCTGGAGAGGTGGATAAGGTACTGGAGGGCGAGCCAAAGCGTTTGGCGGGTGCCCGAGCGCCAGAACCTGCATGCGGACTCGTGCTGGCTGGACAACCACTTGCTGCGCGCCGTGCTGGCACTCGTACGAGAACACCCCCTGGCTTTGCTGCGAGAGCACTCGGCCATGTTGAAGGCAATGAGATCGACCCCGGAGTTCTCCGACATCAAGGTGTCGAAAAGCACCGTCGACCGCATGCTGCGGCGTCTGGGATTTACTCGCAAGGTCATCATCCGGCTGTATCATGCGGCTAATCCGGAGCGTAGGCGGCAACACGCGGTGCTGCGGCAGATGGCTGGCATGAGGTGCATCGTCTCGATTGACGAGACGCACACGGACGGGCGGGACGTGCTCCGTCGTTGTGGGCGCGCGCTCCGAGAGGAGCGGCTTGACTTGCGGGACCTGGACCCCCGTGCCGTTGAGCGCGTGAGCACGACCATGGCTGTCGGTGCGAACGGGAAGATCCTGGGACTCCACTCCGTCATCTGCGAGCGCGCTCTGACAGGCTACGATTGGCGTCTTTTTCTCGGGCGGTTGCTGCCGTCTTTGGGCCGGTACTCCCCCGGTGTTCCATGGAACCTCCAAGCCCCCAACTGTGTCCTTCTTTTTGACAATGCCCCAATCCACGATGCTGCGGGCGACGCGTTCCTTGAGAACAATGGCATACCCTTCATCCGGCTGCCGCCGTACTCCCCGGACTTGCAACCGATCGAGGGCGTGTTTAACGACCTCAAGATGATCATCCGCAACCTCGTCTACTTCAACAAGGAACTGGTGTCCGACGGCGTGCGGCTGCAAGCGCTCGCTGCAAGCCTCATTACGTGCGGCCAAGTCATCGGGCAGTTCCATCGTGTAGAGCGCAAACTCGCTTTGGTCGCTTCCGGGCGCGCTCTATAATAAACACTTCTCTTCGTGTCTCCCGTTGCTGGCTTTCACGAGGTCGCTCTCTCGTCCACGTTGGCATTTGAGCAGGCGCTCGCGTTTTTGCTAGTCCCCAATGTGCATGCTTCAACATCGCGCACTCATCAGTTTCTCGACGTCGCCAGTCCCCAATGTGCATGCTTCAGCATCGCGCACTCATCAGTCACCAGTCTCTCGACAGTCGCCTGTCACCCATGCCGCAAGCGTGAAGTCCTCGTCACGGCCCTGCATGCCCAAAGCTTCTCGCTTTGCAACGAGCTGCCCTGTCTTGGCCTTGCGAGGCGAAGCTTGGACATGTCGCTGTCTTTGCCTTGGACAAGGTTGGTGCCACGCTGGGCTGGCCATGGAATGCCGCTCGACATTCGCAGAGAAGGTGGAATGTGTGCGCACTACGATCCCCTAAGTCTGTCGCCGAGAAGCGACGGGGAACAAGTATCAGTGCTTCTTGAAGACTTGTCACACTGAAAAAACGAGTTGTATGGGAGTTATATGTGAAAAAGAGATGCACTTCTTCTCCAGCATGTGAGCGGAAACCATGATCCGCATCGCTCTCATCGCAGAAAGCGAATAGTTTGCTGGGTTCTGCCCGCCTTTCCCGAAAGTCATGGAAAGACTTGCATTGGTGCGTGCGCCGCCGGTCCCGTCGCGTCTCTTGCTGTCAAGCTGGCGCGGGACTGCAGGGGTTGCTTCGGCAGTGGCGTTCGACCCCATTGGTGGCAGTTGCACTATCCGACTCCTCACTCCCGTAGGCGGCGACAGTGCCGACGCCGCGCCGCGTCGTTGCGGCGACTGTGGCCGGTCCGGTAAGATATTCACGCTGTGCCTCGCGTGCCGGCAGACGCCAACGGTGTCGGCTTCCTCTTTTTCTGTGATAGATTCAGCATGCGCTGCGGTGGTATCGGCGGGAGGGGTCGGTCGCTGCGAAACCGGCGGTAACGCGGGCGTGGAGCAAGTCGTAATGGTGTCGCCGTCTGGCGCCGGATTTTCCCTTGGCAGCGCTCGGTGGCGGCGCCGCGGTTGGCGATGGTGGCAGTCAACGACGGCGGTGGCGGGGAGGCCCCGAACACTTGATGGCGACGGCGGGAAGGCCACAATCGCGGAAGTGGAACAGGCTCTCAACAGGGCGGCTGGTGACGACGGGGCCGCGGTCGGCTCGGAGACGGCGATGGTGGCAAGGCTGCCGACGCAGACACGGACGCGAAACCGCTGGTAAGGTGACAAAAGTGGGTGGGATTGAGGCTGGGGAGGGACGGAAATGGACGGGCTTGTGGAAAAAGAAGGGACAGTCGCCTCAATGCGCAGCATACACAGCCGCGCGCCTATTGGTACTGGCACAAAGACTGAAATAGAAAAGGGACCAGGCTATCTCGTCGCCACGCTGCAGCACGGATGAGGTTACAGGAGATCACCATCCTCTACATGCCACAGGTTCACTCCAAAGTAGACAGAGGACGGAAACATTGCTCTCCGGACCCAGCGGCTGGTGCCTTCTTGACTGTTGCCGTGGCCCTGGCCACCAACGCCGCCAATTCATCATACGCATCCGTTGCTCCAGCGACGGCGGCTTCTGCGTTCGCGGCCGCCGCCACATAAACGCGGAAAGCGTTGTCGGCGGCGGTGTACTTGGCAGCTGTCGCTGCAGTTGGATGATGCGGCCGACGCTTGAGCGTCGTCGCGAGTACGTCAGCCTTGGCGTCGACGACACGCAAAACATCAACGCGCAACAAAGCTCGGCGCGACAGTGTTTGCATGGGGGGTAGCGACGGGGCCACTTCTGGAGGTGCACTCGGTCGTGGTGGTGGCAAAGCGCCAGTGTTGTGGCTGGCGTCTGGGCGCGGGGGAGTGCCGCCGCGCTTTCGCCGTCGCTTACGCCGGAGGGCGTCGGCGACGGCGTCGCTGCCATCAGGAGTCCTTTTGGCAATGGCGGCGCCAACGTCGGCCCCAGAAGGCTCCCGAATGCCACCCCAGTAGGCCAAAGACGACGCAGACGCGGTGTTCCGCACCCGACTCCGCCTGAGGACGGCACGACGAGCTGCGGCTCGTCGGCGATTAGAGGTTGAGAGCACCGCGCTTTCCGGAAACGCAGGAGGGCGTCGTTGGCTTGCATCCCTGCGGCTCGCATCGCAGCGTCCGACGCCAGGGTAGACAGGAGGGAGAATTGTGCGATGCATGGCACGCAGGGAGCGGGGGCGAGCAGCGAGCAGGGGCGAGCAGCGAGCCGCGGCGAGCAGCGAGCCGGGGCGAGCAAGGAGCGCGGGCGAGCAGGGAGCGGGGGCGAGCAGCGAGCAGGGGTGAGCAGCGAGCCGGGGCCAGCAGCGAGCCGGGGCGAGCAAGGAGCGCGGGCGAGGAGCGAGCAGGGGCGAGCAGGGAGCGGGGGCGAGCAGGGAGCGGGGGCAAGCAGCGAGCAGGGGCAAGCACGGAGCGGGGGCGAGCAGCGAGCAGGGGCGAGCAGCGAGCCGGGGAGAGCAGCGAGCCGGGGCGAGTAGGGAGCGGTTGCGAGAAGGGAGCCGGGGCGAGCAGGGAGCGGGGGCGAGCAGCGAGCCGGGGCGAGCAGCGAGCCGGGGCGAGCAGCGAGCCGGGGCGAGCAGCGAGCCGGGGCGAGCAGCGAGCCGGGGCGAGCAGCGAGCCGGGGCGAGCAGCGAGCCGGGGCGAGCAGCGAGCCTGGCCACGCGCAGCACGGCGCGTGCATCTTGGACGGCAGTCGAGGGCCTGCGGAAGCCAGACGCATCGCACGACGAGAGTGCATTGGATCAGAGCGCAGCGAGAATGCGCCCAGTGATGAGACGGGCCTGTCTCGTGCCTTGCAGGGCGGTGGCGTTGCGTGTGATCGCAACCGGAGATCTTCCGTGATCCCAGTGGTTGGCTGACGGGTCACTGGTCAAGGACTCCTCACTTCCACGGCTGCCCTCGCAGACCGCAGTTCTGCATGTCTTCCCGCGTGCATCGCCATTGCCAGTCTCGGTAGCCTTTCCGCTGACGCGCTGCAACTGCCGGCGGTGTGCGACGTCCGAAGAGGCGGTACTACTGCGTGGAGCCCACAGTCGGCCTCCTGTCCTATGCGCGTGGGCGGGTGCTGCAGTATACAGTCCATCGCACCAAAGAAGGCGCGGAGCTCAAAGAACAGGCTCTGGCGGCCAGGGAGGGAGCGGCGTAAGAAAGAGGACAAACAATCGCCCTGCACGTAGTACACTTTCTGAAAACCCCACTCGAATACACCTCCCATCAGGTCGCGCATCACTCCCCACACACGCGCAAACCCCGCGTCGCTCCCCCCACGCAGGACCGCATAAAAAGCAGCAGCCTTATCGCATCCCATCGGCGGCGGAGAAGGTGGCCAAAGCCGCCGTCAGTGTCCAATCACACCGCGACCGTTGTCCCGCGCGGCAGCGGCAGCGGGAAGCACGGAAGGCGTAAACCTTGCGAGAGCTGGCAGCCGCGGCACGTGTCGACGTCAACAGCGGAGACAAACACCAGACCGTCTTGGCGTTGATGGTGGTGGTGTGCGTGGAGTGACGTGTGTGCGTGCCAACGTCGCGCGCGCAGAAGATGGACGTTGGCTCCAGCGTGGCGCGCGCGGAAGAAAGACGCTGGCGTCAGCATGCCCACCATGACGTTGGCGTCATCGTGACCGCGGCCAATGCCTCCACCGCCGCCGCCGAATCCGCCGACTCGCTAACCGTGTCACTGGAACCCGCCGTCCGAGAGGTCGCTACGCGCGCCCCACCCGCCACGCCGCCGGTTTCTTTCACGCCGCAGACAATGATCCGCACTCGGAGGAAGAGGGGCGACGGCGGTGGTGCTCAGTCAGAACTGCCGCCGCTCGCAACGTGCCACTGTCGCGCGGAACGACAGCGGCGGCGGGCGTCTGCAGCCACGGCAGCGACAGCAGCGGGAAATCGTAGACGCCTGTGCGGCAGGGGGGTGCATGGGGGCATGGGGTCGGCTGGGAACGGTGGTGCCGGCGCATCGACGACTGCCGGCGGCGCCGAGAAGTGGCGCTGGCGATGGGCGCCGCCGAGGGGTGCAGGGCAGGAGAACGTACCCGCCACAGGAATTCCTGGCGGTGGCGCAACCTCCGTGGCGACTCCCCGGCATTGGCGTCGCCCCCTTTGTCGCCGTCGGGCGGGCATGGCTCGCCTGTCCCAGCCACTCTGCGTGGGGCATCGCCCTCCTCCTCGTGTGTCCTCACTGGCGGCCGCCGCAGTCGTCCACCGCATCGCTCCACCCACCGCCCTGGCCTGTTACCGAAGACGCGGCATTGTCCTACGTGTCCGTCGACGTAGGAGGGTTTTTCGGCTTGCTGCCGTTGGCAGTGGCGACCGCCGCTGTAGCACACTGCGACGGCGGCGCTGGCAGCCGGGGTGGGGGGGCGTCCCGGCCGCTCCGCCGTCGGGAGGATGGGGTAGCGCCTCTGCGTCGGCTGAGGCGTCGGCGTCGGCCGCTTCACAGTCGGCGTTGCCGCCGTCCGCGGTGTTGCTGTTGCCGCGCTCCGCACCTCCCCGCCGGCACCTCGGCGGCGGCGGCGGCGGCGTCGGCCGGTCCGATCCGCCCTAGTCGCTCGGCCCGCCCGGCAGCGGCGACGGTGGGAGTGATGGCGGTGGCGGAGCGCCGCCGCATCCGCAAGCGTGGCCACTCGGCGGTCCCGTCACGTGCGATTGTACGCCTGCCGCGTCAGGACCACGTCAACCCGCTGGCCCGCTGGGGGCGAGGGGCCCGCCGCCGTCACCGTTGGCGGTCAAAAGACGCCGCGGCGAGAGCGACAGTCATTCTCGGCCATGGGGGGCCGTCGTCGTTCTCTGCTGGTCCGTCGCCGCCCGGAGGACGTGGCGGTGGCTCCCAGTGGTGAGACCTCCGCGCGTGGCACCTCATTTGCCTCGCCAGGTCCCCAAGAAACTGCCACGCGAAGCAGACGGCGAGGGCGTCAGCCAGGACCGACAAGTGACGGGGAGCCGACTCGCGGCGGGCGGCGGTTGCCCGGCGTCGTCGCAACCGCGTCGGTCGTGTCGTCTACCCTTCCCCACGGACCGCTGCGGCTCCTACAGGCGTGTGCCACCGCCCCAGCGTCGTTGATAGAGCCATCACCCCGGGCGCTCGCGCCGCCGCCACCAGCCCCTCGACGTCAGCGGCGCGTCGCTCCCCCCGCCTGCCCCCCTCCTCCCGCCCCGCCTCAGAGCTCACGCACGCGGACCACACCCGCCCATCGCCGGGGTGCGGAGCGTCGGAGCGTTGGTAGCAGCGCCACGTACGGGCGATCTTCCACGCCGCATCGCCGTCATTGGCGAGCGCCAACAACACCAGCGACGACGATGGTGCTTCTGCCCCCGCCTCCGCCGCCGTCCGGCCGTGCCATGGCGCGCGCCGCGGCCCCGCCGCCGCGGCCGCCGCCGCCCCCGCCTCGGACAGCTGGCGGCAGCGGCAGTCCCACTGGGGCAGTGGCGGGGGCGGCGGCGGCTCCCGCCCGTCCAGTGCCAAGACGTCGGACAGGATGTCGAGGAAGAACAACGGCGGTACTGGGAAGAACACGAGGATACCGCGGGACGCAGCGAGAACAGCGGTGAAGATGACATGGGTCGTCGCGGGGCAGGTGCGACTTGCGCCCCGCAGCCGAACGAACATAAATGGTGAGCGCACCTCCGAAACGTGGTACTTGACCGTTGGGTACGCACAACCAGCACGTGAGCGTCCGCAAAAACGTCCTCCAAGATGCTGTGTCGAGGGCGACAATCTCAGCGATCGATCGCCAGGCGTGTTCTGAACGTCTTCCCTCGAACATAAGGACAGCCTGCATTTGGAAGGCAGGCACAATTTCCTGCCGCCCACCATGGACCCCAGCTGATTCCCCCTGCCATTGCACGTCACGAGCGGCACCGCCGACGATGTCGTGGCCGTCGACCTCACCACTGATCACATGGCGTGACCGATGACCTCGCGGCCGTGCGTACGTTGGCGGCCCCCCACCATACACCGCTGCTGATTACGTCATTGCTCACCCGCTGTTGCACACTCCACCTCTTTCGGCTTCACCGCTGCTGACTCACCGTTGCTCGTGTGGCTGTTGCCGACCCGCCCGCAGATGACGCGCCTGTTGCTGACGTCCCCGTGTCTGACCACTCCGCTGATCCGCTTTGTTGACCCACCCGGTGATGACGCACTCGTCGATGAATCCGCCGTCGTGAGACACATCTTGTATCACCTCGCCGCGCATGATGCTACCGTTGATACCCCTGTTATGTAACATCCCTCCGTTGATGACCTCGCCATTATGCAGTGTACTGGCGCTGTCACCCTTTTCGGCCCGGGGCTCGTGCGTGCAGGTTGGCGTTTAAGGGTTGGTGACCGCCGCCGACAGGTGCCTGTTCGTGAGCTGCTGGCCCCGCTGGTACGCATTGTCTACCATTTACCCTCTGTTTCCCTTTCCATTCCACACCTTCGGGCCGAGTGTGCTCATGTTTTCCGTTTTTATCTCCGCCTGCCGCGTTCCTAGGGTATCCATGATCCCTCCAGCAGCACCTCTCCATGATGGCCAATGCAAATACGGCGCAACATGGTGCATGCAGTTAGTGAAGATGATCAGCTTGCAAACCAACGCCCTCAGGAGTGTACGGGCAGCAAAATCAGAAGATAGGACCGTGAGCCAGACAGACCGCCGCTCTGTTGGAGGGGAATGAAGGGGAAGGACGGCGGGTGCTGTGCGGGTATGCGCGGACGGGCCTGTGGTCGGCGAGCGCCAAGTCGACGCCGCGTGCGACGCGGCTGCGTCAAGAGGAGGGTGGGGAGAAGCCGCTGCCTCAGGTCGCGGCGGCCGCTGCCGCCCGCGGCGGGGTGTCCACGACCAGGTCGGGTCGCCAATCCTCCCGACATCCGTGTTCACACTGTGGCTGCTACCCGGCTCGTGCGTCGCTCTGTAGTCCACGGGATACCACTGTGTGGGCGCCCATCTGAGGCGGACACCGGGCGAGCCTGAAGGTCAGCTGCGCCACCGAGTCGGCGTTTGTATCGGTTCGGCAGACAAGGGGACCGTTTAATATAAAGGAGGCAAGTCAATGGAGGTGCTCCAATTGCATCAGTGGGCACACGAAGTCACCTTGTTCAACAGCTCGCTGCTCGGGGTTCGCAATAATCCGCCCCTTGCTGTTCAGGTACCAGCGGCCCAGTCGCGGAATCTGCGTGAAGCGCCGATGCCCGGCTTCGTGGCACACGCTGCAGACAACGCGGAGATGTACGTTATGGCACGGCTCTGGTAGATAAAACACGCTCTCAATCGGCAGCATCGAGCGACAAATGAAGTCACGCCGTGGACAAGAGGAAATCCTGTGTGTGCCCCAGTCAGCGAAGACACCCTTGCAGTACAGGCAGTTCATGGCCGTAGCTATGACACCGATACCGTACGAGGCAACTGGATGAGGCAGAAACGATAGATCTGTTAGAAACTGGTCACATGAGCCCTACATCAGGAGGCAACGCAAAAGACACGCAACAGGAAACAGGTACCTAACGAGCCAGTACCAGAGACGATCAATCAGGATCAAACACAAACCAGGATGAAGCTGTTCGTCACCAGACGAGTCAACAACGTACCCCGCACAGAGTACCGCCAGCGTCACGGTGGGCAATCCTTGTCGAAAAACGGTGGCGCGGGGAGCAACCGCACGCTGAGAAGGGACTCCAGACTGGACGCCACAGGGGGAAGAATATACAGCGCGTCGGAACGAGGGCTCGCCGATGGCCGACGGCGAAACAAAGAAGATGGCGCACTGACGACCGGACAAGCCGCCACGTCGGGGATGTCTACGAGCTCAGATGGAATCAATTGGAGTTTGACCCCCGACGACACAGTGCGGCCATCCAAAACTGTGATCTGGCTCGTTCGCTGCTCTTTGCGATCGACATTGGCCATCCGACGCCGCCCGTCGTCTGCAGAATGGTGCACTGTAAAGACACAGCTGTTCCCAAGCGTGACCCAAAGACCAGAACTGCATTTACAATGATCATTCGTTCGTCCGAAGGGACTGTGCGGCATTCTCGAGGAGGTCCAGAGATCAAGTGCGGCTGCCCCGCCTTCGCGTGGCAGCTCTTGCCTCCCGTGTCTTTTTTTCCCTCTTGAACGCGCACAGCGTCCACACCCCATCCTACGGGCAGGTTGACGACCTGCCCGGTTCATCTTTCTGCAATGGCGCCACCCTCAACCAGGCGACTGAGTCGGCGCCGTCCCAGCAGCTCGTCTTCCGAGGGCGTCATAGTCATTGACAGCGACTCTGCGTCGGTATCTTCGCCACCGGCCGCGCGGGAGCTGCCTCCTGTGCGCGCGCCTGCAAGGTACGACAATATGGCAAGCGGGGAGCTCTTTGCGCAGCAGGTGTTGTTGTCTCGTGTTTTCCAGTGGTGTTCCTGCAGGCCAATAGCGCTTATCAAGCCGTGACCTCGAGGAAACTGACCCCAGACCGGTGCCCACCTCATCGATAGTGTCCCCTGTTCGTCGGTTGAGGATGCCTGATTCTCTGCACATCCTGCAGGCCGGCCACTCGCACTGCCTTCACCCCGCGACGACTCGCTGTCATCGGGGGCCGTCTCAAATATGTCGACGACCCAGTACCCCTTGTGCCGGCCGCCGCCCCCAAGGAGTCAGCGGTTTCTCCACCGTCGACGCCTGGACGCTCTGGGGAGGAACTACCCTCCGAGCAGGTGGTAGCGGCGCGGCACCCTCTGGCTCTTGATGCCTCCCGGCGTCTCGTGTCGCTCACGAGCTGGCCGCCTCAGTCCCTTGAAGGTCTCAGGACACGGTCACTCTTCCACACACGCAGCCTCGAGGGCGTAGTCCTGCCCAACCCCGCGGCCGAGAGGGAGTTGTCAGATGACTCCGAGGATGACGTCGACTACGCGTGGAAGGCATGCATGGACGCGCAGCGACTCTACAATATGGAGATTGTGTCACCCGATGCGTTTTTCATGGCGCTGTGGTCATCATTCGTTGAGGCGGGGCCACTGTGGTCCGACAGCGGGACGGTGGACATGCTTCAAGACTTTGTCGCCGCTCGCGCCGGGGCCATTGCGCGCGCCGGTCTCCTTCCGCAAGCCATCCAGCACGTGCGGGTGCTCTACGAGCACGGCCTTGTCGACGTCCAGGTGGCGGCTGACTCTGTGGGTGTGTTGGCGGACGAATGCACTCGCTTCCTTCCAAGCGAGGACAGGGGGGTGAACGAGGGGCGCGTGGACGAGAGTGAGAGCAGGCCCGCCTCGTAGGGCAACCTGGAGGATTGATAGTCTAGCATATATTGCACAACATGGCTATGTATCCCGCACGCGTCACGGCGCGTGTCGCACCCGTGGGCGTCGGCGTCGCCACGGCGACACGCCGCCCTTCACCCTTGCCAACCCCCGGCCACCGTACCTTGCAGAACCCCCAGGCCGCCGCTGTCTCCGAAGCGGCGTCCCGATCGGTGCCTCCCGGTGCGCCTCACGGCTTCCATGAAGGAAGCTCGTAGCCATAGTTGAAGAAGAGCTCTTCCCCAACCGCCAAGGGACGGGCCGCAAAAAACGCCACACGGATGTCACTGCCAATGCTCAAGAGTCGAGGCTCGACGTTGGGCGACAGAGAGGAGTGGTTGATGAACTTGGTGCGGCTACCAATGTGCGTCGCGTCTATAATGACGGCCTCCGAGGCCGCATACAGGTAGCTCACGTGTTGCGCGTCGTAGATTACGCCGCGACTGTGACCAGTGGCGGTTGTCACTAGCTCCCCGACGTACTCGCCGACGAAATCGCCTCGAGACGCCGCTTGAGCGACAAACACACCGAGCCCGTGCGCAGCTGACCGCCCAAGCACGAGCCGAGCGCGAAGACCGAGTTGCGCCTGGACATTGCGACAGCGCCGCATAGCCACCCCGTCGTCTTCGCGCCGCCTCGGAAGAAGACCATCAGCCGCGGGGCTCGGGTGCGGGGCTCGACGCCAAAGCTGCTTTTTAACCACGCAGCCGGCCACGGAGGCGTTTAGGGGCCGCGCTGTCCCAGCGTTGTCCACGCCAGAGGAAGGATGATGATGAGCGCCACACGACGTGCAAGCGTCCGGGTCGCATTCCCGGTCGACCTTGAAACACGGACAGGCGTCTGTCGCACAGCGCGACGGGTGCTCGCAAGTGCACGACACCCGGTTGGGGCACATGCTCGTCACTGAGACGGGAACGGAGCCTGCGGCATACGTAGGCAGTCGCCCTTCCGGCACATCCTCAAACGACGGACCCACCGGCGCCCATCGAACATTGCAGCAGCCGCAGTACTTCTCGCACGAGATGCCTGCTCGAACGCAGCGACAGCGGCGGGAGTGGCACGGCCCGAAGTGACGGCAGGGATAAAAAGGGGACGCCAGCGGCACCGCTTCGTCTTGGCTGCTGCGCGGGGTTGAGGCCGTTACGACCGGGGGCGCCGGCAGCACAGGCCCCTCGTCGTTGTCGGCCACCACTGGCGCTTGGACGGCATCTTCCGCCTCAACAGGTGGCGGCCAGCCGCCGACGCTGTCGAGGAAGACGGCTACCTGCGGGCAGGACTTGGAAGGAACAAACTTTGCCAAACGGCACGTGTCGTGCTTCCCGACCACGCGGCCCGCCGCGCGAAGCAGTGCGACGTCCACGGCGCTCCAACTGCACCCCGCACCGTGTGCTGCCCCCCGCACACCGGCCGTCGCCCGCTGCACACCGGCGGTCAACGCGCCCGAACCAGACACTGACCCCGGAAATCTGACAGCCGACCCACCCTCCCCAGCCGCCGCTCGACGCACACCGGCCGCTGAACCCTCCGCACCAGCCACCGACCCCCGCGCAACGACCGCTGACCCCCCCGCACCGGCCGCCGATGCCCCAGTGGCATCGCCTTCGACATGGCAGTCGCGGCATGCACCACGACTGTTCGGGCGCGAGGAGACGCGTCGCGGATCGGGCGGCGACGCGACAGGAGGAGGCCACCGCGATGCACCCCCCCCCTCCGCCAACACCAAGCCATGCCGGATGCACGAGAAGACCAAGCAAACGCGGCACAACAGCTTGTCAAACGTGTCCCGTGAAAAGACTGATACGTCCATTGGAAGCGGCACGATCGTACGATGGCTGCCCTGAAAATACATTGCTGGCGACGATGCTCGCACGCCGACAAGGTTAAGCGCCGTCCCGAGCACAGGTAGAGCTGCGGCTCGTTGCCCGCCGTCTGGCAAACGCGCGACCATCAGCATCTCGCGGACAGCGGCCACGTCGCGGTTGAATGAGATGGCAGGAGCCAGCTCTTTCGCCACGTGAGCGGCTTGTTGCGACACCCACGCGCATTCACCGGTGGAAAGCCCAGCGGCGGCGGCGTCCGAACCGGCTGTTGTGGCGGCCACCTTCGCGTCCCCCCAGGGCGCAGTCGATAACCCGGGCGGAGACGAGGGGATGTCGTCACGCACATCGAGAAGGCCCTGCGGCCACGACCGCAACCTCTGCTCCGGCAACGTCCCGGAGGCGAATACCGCTGCAAGCCGCCCGCCGCCGAGGTATTTCGCCATCTCTGCCTCACGTCGCCCCCACGCTTCGCGCTGTGTCATGGCTGCACGTGACAGCACCGCTCGACGCTGCACGACCTCCAACATGGCAAGAAGCGACGGCCGCGACACATGGAGTACGCGACGGAGAATATGGAGAACGCGTTTGCCCGAACCAAACTCGGCGACGACGACAGACGCGGCGAGGCGCGCGCGCGCCCGTGACGAGCGGCGGGAGAGTGAGAAGAAGCCGGCGGCGCGTGACTCGTCGCATGTCCCAGAGGCGTCGCTGTCATCAGAATCTACTGCAACCGATGGCCCCTTCCGCGTCAATGTCGTCCGCGCCGCCATCGTGTCCTCGGTCGACCCCAGGTGCGGCACAGCTCTGCTCGGGGGTGGGGCATGCGTGCGCCTCCACGAGTGGCGGACCGAGCAGTACATCCTCATCGGAGGAGGCGGCGACGACGACCGGAGCGAAACAACTGGGAACGCTGTTGCATCGGAGGACGCCTTTTCCAGCCTCCGCCGTCCCGCGTGGATGTCGGTGTTGTCAACGGCTGAAGGCAAAGATACGACGGCGAGCGGGATCCGAGACTCTTCGCGCCTTGGGTGGTGGTGCTGCGCCGTGCCGACGGACAGCGGCTCTGACCTGTGCTTGAAGACGACGACTGCCGCCGCAGCCGGTGGCGTCGGGGCAGAAATCCGCGTAGCCGGTGGTGTTGGCGTCGATACCACCGTGGCATTCGCGACACTGGCAGTCCCCTCGGCGGACAGAAACCGCTTCTTCCGCGGCGGACCGCGGTGGCCACCCGACACAGCATCAGGGACGCCGTCGGCGCCTTGCGCGGCAACAACTGGACAAACAGGTGGCGGTGGTCCCGACGTGCGTGAGGATACCTCCGCTTGTTGCCGCCAGACCACTTGTCGGTTCGCGCGCAAAGCCTTCTCCACATCCGAGCGCCGCTGGCGGCGAGCGCGCCGCTTTGTCCGCCGCGAGAGCCGCGCAACAACACGCCACAACGCACGCCGGTCTCCCGAGCGGGCGGCGGCAGCGTCGTCAATCTCAAAGTCCGCGTCAATAGAGGATGCGCTCTCGTCCGTGGACGGGTCCTCACCGCACCACTCGCCCGCCGAGCTCGTCTCCTGCCGCGGCACAGTCTCGCCCGGGTCCGTCCGTGCGGCAGAGAAGCTCATCGTGGGTACCTGCCCGCGAGAAGGTGACGCGGACCGCCGCGTCCCCGTCGACCGTGGCACAAACCCCGACCACCCGCACCGCTTGGGCCTCGACAGCCTCGCAGCCGTCGCCTGCCACTGCGTCCTCGGCGACAGCCACGCCTGTCCGGATGCCCGTGCACCACGAGGGCCTTCTCACCCTTGGCAACCGCCCCGTCCTTGTGGTCTGTGACTGCCTATCCGCCCTTGGCGACCGCCACGTCGTTGCGGACCGGTCACAGGTCGACGCCCGACTCCTGCCGCTCCGCGTGGGCCTCGACGTCCTCGGCGCCGTTGACAACCGCCGCGTCGTCAACGAGCGCGGAGCTGAAGCCCAGCGCCTCGTCAAGGTGCGCCTCGACGACCTCTCCGCCCTGGGCGACCGCCACGCCGTCGCCGACCAAGCGCGGGTCGACGCCCAGCACGTCCCGCTCCGCGTGCACCTCTACAACTTTCGCACGGTTGACGACAGCCGCGCCGTTGTCGACCGCTGCGCTACACACGAACAGATCCACGCACGTCCCGACGGCCTGGCCTTCCTTCGCGACCGCCGCGTCGTCGTCGACAGGGCGCACGACGAAAAGAAAAAAGAGCAGCACTTCGTACGCCTCGAAGGGCCCGCCGCTCTCGCCGACCCCCGACGCGTCGTTTCCGACCGCAGCGCCAAGCAAGACCCGCTCAGCGTCCACGTGGGAGGCCTCGCCAAGGTCTCTTAAGACCGGGCCGTCGCCGACTGCGCCCTGGCCAAATCCCCTCGACGAGCTCGCCGCCGTTGCCGACGGCCGCGTCGTCCTCGACCGCGACACCAAAAATGCGAGCCACTCCACGTTCACGTTGGGGGCCTTGCCTCGGTCCCGTATCACCGCGCCGTCGTCGGCCGTCTGCTGCCGATAAAAGGACAGCAACTGCTGCACGACCGCGTCGGCGGCCTTGCCGCCGCCACCGATCACGACCTCGGCCGTCCTGCCGTGGACGACCACATCGCTGTCACCAGTCACGGCGGCGTTGGTGAACACAACGCCGTTGCCGACCGTTGTTGAGGGCAGTACCAGACAGGAACAGGGCCGCGCGGGGACCGCCAGAGGGACGGCGAAGCACACAGGTTCATGCCAAAGGGAAGCGTCATCGTGAATATGACCACTGGGAGACGGCACACTGGCGACGTGCCCGACCGAACTCGTGGGACGGGCGGGGTGCAACTCGAGACCGATGGAGGCGGACGGGGGTCGTGGCGGGGCGCCATCAAGTGCTTTCAGGTGCTCCGATGACGACGGCTTAACTGCTCCGATTGTGAGGACTTCATGCGCTGAACCGTCTGTGAGAGCCCGCCTGTTGAAGTTGAAACGCGATTTGTGTGTATTCGATCTAACGCTCGTGGTGCTCATTGTGTGGGCCGTTGGGCTCGTCCCATGCTTTCGGGCATGCAAGGGATGGCGCCACCGCATGCGTGGGACTCCCTGAACGCAGCCCCCCCATCGCATCGGGCTTTCCCATGCCTTCGCACAAGCCACTCATGGCGCCACGACCTCAACGAGCCGAGCTTCCGTACTTCAGCCTTGCCACCGCTTCGCGCCGGTCTCCGATTCTTGGGTGCTTCTTGTACGCAAACGGGAGGAGACCCAGTGTTCTGCGCCGCCAACCGTGGCACACGCTTATCGGCCGCTGCCATGGGGTGGGGTGGGGTGCAATTGGGGACGGGAGCGGTGGGGTGTGACACGGGAGATGTGGGTGGCGATTGGAGGCCGCGCGGCGGGGGCGGAGATCGCAGGTGGGCTCCTTTTAGGCTCCCGCTGGTGTGGTGTCATCGTGACGCGCCAGTTACAGCGACAAACCTGGCAGTGGATGCTGCCGCCCACGCTGTTGCCGGAACGTCTTCTCACGCACCCCCGCCCTGCCCACTGTCTACTTCACCCTGATCACTATCTACCGCCTTGCGCTCTTCTCTCTTTTTCATTTGATTTCGGTCTCATACCGGCCTACGCAATGCACCGTCGCTGCCTGCAGTGCGACACTGCGACGACTACCAAGTGGAGGTCGGGACCCGCGGGTCGCAAGACGCTGTGCAACCGATGCTCCAAGACGAGGCCTGGGCGACGCACGAGCCAGATGTCCCCCCAGCAGAGACAATGCCCACCGTCGGACAACCCCAACGCTCCACCCGCGGCCTCGGGCCGGGCTGCAGCCGCTGGCGCGCTCACCACGGCCGGTGCCACCACCACCACCGCTGCCAAGCCGGAAGCGGCATCCACGAAGGCGGCGCCGACCGCTGGCGCGACGGTGGAGGCCGCTGGCGCGACGGCGGCGGGCGCTGCCGCGTCCGCGGCGGCCGCAGGCACGACTGCGGCCGGGACAACGACTTCACTCGACCACCCGAACGCAACTGGTGCTGGCGGGCTGGCAGCCGCTGCCTCCCGCGCAGCCGCTACCACCAACACGCGGCCTGCCGCCGGGAACGGCGCGCCGGCGGCCGCGGGTGCATTGGCCTCTGGCGTTGCTACCACCGCCAAGACATCAAGCACAACCGGGGGAAGCGCGGCAGCCGCTCGCGCTTCTACCACGAGCGCTGCCTCCACGCACTCCACCGCCACCCACTTCACCGAAGACGGGGAAGGTGTAGCCGCTGGTGCGGCTTTGCGTCCTCTGGCGTTTGCCGTCCGAGCGTCTCACTCCCTTGCTGAAGCTCGTCGGGCCGACGGCCGCTCGCGTCCTTTTCCTGCTCGGACACTTCCTCTGCCGTCATGGGTGCCCCTGCGTGACGTGCCATCGTCCGCTGGGGCGCCCCGGCGCCGTCTTCGTCTCCCCGCCCAGCGAGAGGTGCTCCAGCCGTCAGCCGTCGATGGCGAAGGTCTTCCTGATCCTGAGGAATTCCGCTCCTTTTCTCCTGTACAGGTTGGAGCCGCTGTCGCCGCTTTTGCGTCCGTCTCCCTCTCCCCGGACGCGCGGGCGACACTGCATGACGCCTTCACCCGTGGAGCGGTGGACGGCAACATTGTCGGAATCGTGGCGGTCGAGGAAGACTTGCACCATGTCTTGTCGACAATCACCTGTCTTTATCGACACAACAAGCGTGGGCTCTTACCCTATGGCACTGCAGCCAGAGTGCTGCGCTTTCTTCGGCACATGCGTTAACGACGGCCGTGGGGACCTGTCCTGTTCCGTAGGTCTCGGTTATGCATTGACGTGTTTTTGTATACGGCGCGGGGAGAGCATGTCAGCATGCATTGTCTCCGTTTTTTCATAAGGAGGTGTGGGGAGAGGTAAACGTATTCTCATGGTCAATCACATCTGCGTCGTACCTATGGCAGATGGGTCACCAGCGTGCATGCCGGGAGCGGCGGGCATCAGCGAGCGGTTCGACGTGGGCCAGGCGGCTGGACACATGGGCCTCCGGTACACGGTCAATCTCCGAGGCGAGGCTGCACGGCATGGAGCGGTAGAGGCGTCGTTTGGCAGTCACCTGGGAAACGCCTTGCTGCGGTGTATGGCCAGGCGACCTTCGGCGCCACAGAGCAATCGGTTGGAGAGTGACTGTGGCTGTCTGCAGAAAAGAACAACAACGGTTTCCCACCGTGTGAGGGGATGACAATGTTGGAAGCTCTTGTCGACGGTTCAGCGACATGTGCAAGTCGCAGGCCGACAGCCTCCCGCCGAGCGTCGACTTCCGACACCTTCCTGCGAAACGCTCCTTGAATGCCGTTCATTGTTCGAAAGTTGTCTCGCATGAGATTCGAGCAGACCACCAGACGAGGGCACGCCAGGCCCGTTTTAGATTCGCTTTCACAGCATGAGTTGTCAATCTTGAACATCAGGCAGCGAAATGTCGGCCGTGGCACGTGCATGAGGGCCGTGGGAGAGTGTGTCCCATTCATGAAGGATGTGCTGACCGACTTTCATGACACATTGTCTTCGTCGAAGCCTCGTCCATGAAATTCTCCCGGACTTTCTGTCGAAGGGGACCTGTCAGAGAGAAGTTATGGCGTCAGCACGCCGTCATGCGGACAGTGGGAAATGCACGATTGTTGCATTTACCGAAGAGGTCAGAGGAACTGAAGAAATTCCCATGCACGGTACGGATCCGTCGCAGCTGCGAGAAGTGCTGCGGGACGAAGTCGACCGCCTCGTCTTTTCGAGAGGCGCAAACCTGCACGCACCTCCACGCGCCTGCAAGAGCCGCCTCCGACATCCTGCTTGAAACCTGACGACGCCCTGGCTCCCGTCGGCGCCACTGCCGGCTTCGGCGCCCATGCTCGACGCAGAGAAGAGGGCTGCCGCAGTGAGCGTCACCATGCTGCTTCGTGCCGTTGCTACTATTTCACTCCCTTCGGCAGCGCGCTTCTCACTCTGGCAGCGCCCACAAGCGCTCAGCGCGCTTGCGATGACGACGCGGCCCTCTGCGGCAGGCGCCGCCCCCTTGCCCCGTTCATGCCCGCCAAGCCCGACCACCACCATCTCCAATGAGGCGTCAAGGTCAACGGCTGCAAACGGCGCCCGCGCGCGCGCGCAGCGGCCAGCGGGAAACGGTACCGTAGCCACCCCGACGGTGGCGGCGCGATGCACTCGTATACTACTGGAGGGACCTGACGCTGTCTATCTGGGGAAGGTTCCAGTCTTGATGTTCGCGAGCGGGCCACCCCCGGCGACGGCGGCGGCGGCGACAGCGGCAGGCCCGCGTCGACGGCGGCGCATCGGGGGGCCGTCGGCGCCTCGGTGACAGCCCCCCCTCCCTCAGCCTGCAACAAAAGGCACGCATTGGCAGACCAGCGCCGGCAGCGGCGGGGTGGTACCCGCCCGTGTCTCGCTCCACCGCCGCCGCCGCTGCGGCGCCGACGCGGGGGCGCCGCCCTGCGCAGACGCACGGGGGTGCGCCCGCCGCCTCTTGGCGGCGGCGGCCGCCCCCCCCGACCGGCGCTCGGCGCTCGTTGGTGCAAGCGGACATAGCGGGAGTGCTTGACATCCTTATGTTGGTGGAGGGGTGTTATGCGATGGTCGTGCCGTTAGGAGCGAGGGAGGATGCCGCAGGCACATGCGTACTCCTTTCGTGTGGCTGGATTGCCGCGGAATGGTCGTCGAGTGTGAGTGAAGAAGAAGTAATAAACTAGTGTCCCAATGACCCACACCCCCTCGCGTGCTCATGAAGCTCGGATCACATTGACCCGCCGCTACCACCCACTGGTTCATCAACGTCGTACACGCGCTCCTCGCTGCTACCCGTGCCACTCCCAACCCCACTACCGACACAACTATCAACCATGGAGCCCCGCGTGTCCTCTTCGTCGGCAGTGGCGGACGTCGCCGGTCGCCGCCGCCGCTTCCTCCCCCGAGTCTCGCCCGCCGGCGCGACGGCGTCGCGATGAACCTTAGACAGCCACGTCGCCAGCATCATGAGGATGTTTGTGTTCGGCTTTGTTGTGCGCGTGGAGCACATTTGCTCGGCAAAGCGTGCGGGGGTGACGACGCCGCAGGTGATCATGACGCCAATGAGCATGTTTGCCCGCGCCCCGTTCATAAAGTCGGTCTTGAGATCCGGGGTGTGGGTGGCCATGTCCTTGAACGCACCAACGTGAGCCGCGACAGCGAGCTGCTCCGCGTCCATAACGCTAAGTGATGGCAGCTCAAACGGCTCTATCTGGCGGTCGAACGTCTCGCGCGCCCCTTCGGGCCACGTGAACAGGCTCTTAGCAGTCGCAACAGCAGGAGCCTCAGAAGGCATGGAGCGCCCCGGCGCGCCGCCGGCCGCGGACCCGGAACGAGATCCGAAGGGGGATGACGCCGACCCTGTCATCGACAAGCGGCGAGCAACGTCCAGCCCAGCGTCAGACACCGACGCGTTGTGCGCCGCAAAAAGCTTGGCGGCACTCGACCTGGAGCCCCCTCGGGCGCTGTCGGGCGTCTCCCGCCGTGCGACCGCATCCGGCGAGTTGGCCGATGCTGCCGGGAGTCCGTCGCCAGCAGCCTGTGCGCGTCGCTGGGCTGCCACTGCCGCAGACGGTACCGCACATGCCCCAAGAGCGGCATCAACGGCCGACACAGACGGGTCTTGAAGCAAGCGCGTCGACTTTTCCCAATGCTCCCGGTTGTCTGTCGTCATCGTCGCGCCCCCCATACCCTGCGCGTCCATGAGGTTGAACGCTTCGGTCGCGTCCAGCCCCGTGTCGGCCGTGTTACCGACGAGTTCGTCGGCGACGCCCGCCAGCCGCGCCTTGTTCGCGAGCTTCTTCTGGTAGTCGGCCACGGCCGCCGCACGAAAGCCGTCGACTTGCGCGTCTAGGATCTTGGTGCACACGTAGTCCGCTCCGCACAGTGGCGGTGCTTTGTCCCGTCGTAGGATGCTGTCGCCGTTGCCGCTACGGTAGTTGACGCCGTCGATGACCAGCGTGCGATTGGTGTGGCCAATTTGGTTGCACGACGTGCACCGGAGGTGGCACGGGCAGGTGAGGTCCGAGCACGCCGTCTTGTGGCGTTTGAAGACATTCCCGACGGCCAGCGTTCGACGGCACGGGAAGCTGCGCAGCGCGCAGGACACTTGCGTATGGCCCGACTGCGCGCCAGAGTCAAATCCGCACAGGAGGCATCGTGTCATGGTGACGCAAGTGCAGACCCCTTTGGTGATCAGCGCCTCCAACCAACGCCGCGGATAAGTGGGCAAGCCGTGGCCGCCACCACCACCCGCGCCGACCGTGCACGCTAGCGCCCTCCCCGCACGCAGGCAAACACACAAACGACTGCCACTGCCACCCGAGCCAACAACCGGCGCCAACCACCGGCGCCAACACCCTCCCCAACACGCCCCACACAGACTGCGGGCTCGGACAAGACGGGCAGGCGCACGCGGCGGGGTACAGCACGGCAAGCCGCACCAACAGCTGCGGCGGTCACGGTGCGCAAGGCCACCGGCGACGCCAGTGCCGGTCGTCCTGACCCGCAAGCGCTGACCGTCTGCACGTCCTAGAGGCGACAGCGCCGCACAAAGGAATGCGAGACAGCAACAACGACACCGCAACGGATCGACGGCGGCGCAAGGGCGCGACGGGGGCGCAACGGCGCGACAGCGACAGAGACAATGGGGATGACTTGGGCGTGCGCGTGGTGAATGCAGCACGCTTGCTGGGGCATGTGCTGGGGCATGGGAGGGGGCCCACCAGCCAAAGAGGGACCCACTGCGGTCACGTGTCACGAACACCCTCCAACACGGGCTGGAAGGGGCCCCTCTGCGAAAGCCCGTTCGCTGCCACAGAGACCCGTGCAGGTGGTTTTGTCGAATGAGCGCCCCTCGCACCAGTGTGGGCACGACGCACGCTGGTGAACAGCCAGATCGCTCCAGATCCCGAAGTGGACTCGCCACGTGGGGGGACGGCGGGTTTTTTCCGCCGACGACGTCTGCACGTTTTTTGGGTCGGCGCGGCATCGCGTCCCTGTCTGGCACAGGCGAATTGGAATGACGTCCACACCGACCCCCGTGGGCGTCGCTGGTGAAAAGGACCAGTGGAAGATTAGGAACGATTAAACATTTTTCAGCCTGGTGTCACTCGTGGCCCTGGGGTGGCGCAACCCGATTCATCGATTCGGACTGAGGGCCACCACACGCTCAGTGGAAGCGACTTTCACGCGTGACCGGGCCAATTCCCCGAAGAATCGCTCTCGTGTGGGTCTTTTTTTTTTTCACCGTTCTCACTGACGGTGTCGGAAACGCCCCTCATGGCCTGTCTGGTGGGGGGAAAAAAAAAACTCACTGTAACACGTCCCCGCGGTGCCATCATATTTTGGGGAAGTGCCATACACCACGTGTTGCTAGTCGCATTCCATTTACTCATGTAAAGTTGTCTTTAACTAATGTAAATGACATTGGCGGCTCGGGGGTGAAGAGCATGACGTTGCAGATGCTGTTGCGCTGCCGGTCCGTCCAGCCGTCACCACCAATGATGATGTCCCCAGCGGCCAAACTGCGCGCCGCAAACACGTCCATCAGCACCGACTGCGCTGCAAACTCCCGGTCGAGTAGGGGACCGGCCAAAGAGAAGCGCGACGGCGGCTTGTACGCCGCGTTGAGCCCCTTGCAGAAGGCCTGAAAGGCAGGAGCCTCAGTCGTGCGCAGGGGGAGCGCACTACGATACAGCCACCGTGCACGCCGGCCGTCGAGGTTGGCGCACTCCCTGCTGGACTGTAGCATATCTCCGCCCGCAATTGGAAAATTGCCACCGGTAGCCCCCTTGACTGGCCAAAGCCCACGTACTGCGCGAATTGGCCTGTGGCATGCCCTTTTGGGGGGTTACTTCCGCATTATTCATTTTTTTATTGTTCGTTTTCTTGCCTGTCTTATCTATCTGCCGGCACTCATTACGATCGCTTGTGATCGGACGGTCCATCGACCAGTGCCCTCGTCTATATTAAATCACCATGGGTCCGGGGTCGCCGTCGTGGGCACCACCCGGCTCCCCATTGGATGCCTTTCAACAAAAGGTCTTTCTTCCTCGCCGCGACGGCGATAGAACTCGCTTTATTGCTTGGCCACGGTCGGTCCCAATACACAGGTAATTGAACCAACTTTATTGATACCACATTTGGTGGAGCAGCAGGGGATACCCTCGCCTTCATCGTACCTCGCGGCACGGTGTTCCCGAGAACTTTCTCGCTGCCTCGTGGCATTGTGACGGTGTCGATACGGTCGCTTGGCGCGCGGGGCGTTAGCCATCGACTTGTGGGCGGGGTGCCGGGGGCATCACGGTTGTGATCTTCGACATTGGCGCGCGGGGCGTTAGCCAAGTCGGAACACTTTGTTCAGGTCCCTGTATGTCTACTGGTGGAACCGGCGGCACTTGGCGAGCCAGAGACGGCAAGCTGCCAGCTGGCTACCGGCCGCCAGGCGGAGGACAAGGCACTCCTGCCGCCTCCGGCACCCCAACGGACGGTGCTCCTACTCCTCCCATCCCTGTGGATCAAGCCGCCTCTGGGCAGATGCAGGTGGTGGAGAGACTAAAGGCGGCCGTTGAAGCACTTTAACGACGCCTGACGGACCAAGAACAGACTAACGAGTCTCTGGCGCGAGCCGATGACAAGTTGGTCGACGACGTCGAGGCCCTGCGCAAGGTCGAATCCCACGAGGAGGAACGCCGGGTGGCTAAGTCTCGCCGTCAGTCGGGCGACAAGACCAAGAACGTCAAGATGACAAGCAAAGTAACGAAAGGCAAGTCCGTCCGCAAGGACGATCCGGCTAACGCCGTGCCTTCATCATCTTCCAATGATTCTTCCTCTGGGTCAAACCCGACGTCGTAAGACGACGACAACTCCAACGCGACGGAAACGTCCTCTTCGGACGATGGCCACGGGCCGCCAGGCCCGCCGTCGCCCCCAAGTGGGTCCTCGCCGAGCGACAGCTGAAGCGAGTCGGCCGCAACAGCGCGCAAGCGCTCAGCGACCCCCACCAAACGGAGGGAGCGACTTGAGAAAGCCAACAGGATCAAGCTGATCCGCCCGGCTAATAGCCGCTTCAAGACCCTCCTGGACTACAGGACGTACTTCCTCATCCGACGTCAACTGACGTACACGCTTAAAGAGGCACAGCGGTCGCACCGTCTCAACAAACGCTTGGACGGAGCGTTCCACGGGCAACAGCAGTTCACGGGAGCCCTGCCCTTGGGCATCTTTACGTTCTTGACGTCCTTCCGCCGCGCGTGCGACGCGGCTGGGCTGACTCACGGCCAAGCCCTTCCGATACTGGTCTTCCGACTAGCCGGCAACGCCGAGATGGCATTCTCCGGCGCGCTTAACAGCACTCTCGGACGAAAGCGTTATGCCATCCGTACATACGGAGATGCCGTCAACTGGCTTCTATCGAAGTACGCGACACACGCAACTATGGCTAACGCCTACCAAGACATCACTACGAGGAAGCAACAAGACAACGAGGCGCCCACGGCCTTTGGTCACCGCGTGAAAACGCAATGCGATCTTCTGAACGGCTTGTTCAACATCCATGACGTTAAGGACGTCTTCTATACGGGTCTATCGGACCTTGTGCAAGCGCACGTTCGGGTCCTGAATGACCAATTTCCGGATCGAACTCAATCAGAGACGATTGCGACCGTCCAGATGTACTGGGACGGCACCAACAAGCTGCGCTTGCAGCTCAAGATGACCCGCCCAACGGCGATCAAAGTCGCTTACGCGACCCAGGACCAGCGGCCGACGACGGAACGACCATTCACACCGGTTCACTTCCCGCCGCCCCCTCGGGCCACCGTCCCTCAAGCCAATCGGGCTGGCATCTGTTACAACTGTAACGAACCGGGTCACTTCGCCGCACAGTGTGCCGAGCCGTATCGCCTTCGCGAACGTCGCCAACCGCCTGTCGGCGTTCATGCCATTGCAGACGGAGACGCCGAGGAAGACGAGATCGAGCATCCGGCCGACGCCGTCGAGGACTCGAAAAACGCCTAGGCCGGGTGCGCGACTTAGGGTTGCCCGGCGGGACGCGAAAGCGTACGGTGAAGAGATTGTTGCGCCGTGCCTTACGGCACTAAGAGATCGCCGCCACGCTTGGCCCGTGCATGCGTGTGATGCGGAGCTGCCGCCCTGTACTGGACACAGGCGGCGGGGTGAACGTAGTGCGAGCTCGTGTTCTCCCTGCAAACTGGATGGCTTACGCCGAAAAGTTGACCACGCTTCCGCGCATCCGAGATGCAAACAACAACCGTCTCATGACAAAGTATGCCATGCATCTGTATGTAGACACCGGAGGTTTACGTCTGTTTGAACAATTCCTCGTTTCCGACAACTTGTCAGTCCCGTGCATCCTTGGCACCGAGTTCATTGAACAAAACATCGAGGCGATCTTGCCGCGTTTGTGGAAGATCGTCTGGCAAGAACACGTGCGCTGCACGGAGGAACTGCCTCGGCCAACGGCAATCTTGGCTTGTCTAAATGACAGTGCCTGGGACCGCGATTGGCAAGATAAACCCGCGAGGGTGCTAGCCTGTAAACAGGTACGTGTCAACGGACACCAAGAGGAGTGGATCATGGCGACATGTGACACCCCCGGTATGATCACCATCACACCGAACGCTCGGTTATGCCGACATAAGTCCATGGCAGTATCCCGCGGCCTCGCCATCGTCAAGCCCGACGAACCCTTCTTAGTCAAATTATGCAACTTCGGCAAGGACCAAGTCATTGTTCGCACGAACTCAACCTTGGGGTTTGCAGAGCCCTACCAAGGGCCGATGTTATCCGCCGTCTTGGATGGCAAGAATCCGAAGAATGGAACCGATACTTCATCGGACGAAGCGAGTCGTGACCCACTCGAGGACCTCGACCTCAGTGAGGCTCCCGAGTATCTGCACAAGCAGATTCGTGACATGCTTAAGACGCATTCGTCTATGTGGGATGGAACCCTTGGCGTCATCCGTGCTACGGAGCACGCCATCGTCACTCCTCCAGATGCTCTGCCCATACGGGCTCAATCCTACCGGACCGGACCGTTCAAACGGCAGATCATCTCTGATCAGATCAACAAGATGTTGAAGCTCAACATCATTGCCCCTAACCATAGTGCTTGGGCGAGCCCCGTGGTAATCGTATCAAAGTACAACGGCAAAGCCCGATTCAGTGTCGACTACCGTTGGTTAAACAACATCACCAAGAAGGATGCTTATCCCTTGCCTCGAATGGAGGACTGCCTTGACTCCTCGGGAGATGCCCAGGTGTTCACGTCTCTCGACTGCACCGCGGGGTACTGGCAAGTGCCCTTACGCGAGGACGACCAAGAAAAGACGGTGTTCACAACGCATTGTGGTATAAACCACTGGTTATCAATGCCTTTCGGCTTGATGAACGCACCTGCAACCTTCCAGCGTGCATTGGATATTATCCTCTCGGACTCCCGCTCAACGCGGGAGTCCCTTTATCATTGGCGCAGCGACAAGCCGCCCTTGGGGAGCTGCAGCAAGAATACCTGGCGAAGCGGCCGAAGCGAATGCAGCGACGACAACCATCGCTGGCGGTAAACCGGGCCTCGCAATCAAGACAGTTTTGTTGGCCCGTCATGACCGCGGTGGTCGAATCACGCGTGCACAACGGACTTACGTCCATATTTGGACCCAACCAACTACGTGAGCGTGCACACACCGTCAATGCATAATGTAGTACTACGCCAGAGGCGTTGTACTCGTGGCTGTGGGCGCTGGTGCTCGGAAGCCGGGTGGTCGGTGGTGTGTCGCCTTTGTGGCGTGCCACTGCGGCGTGTGAGCGCCTGCGGCGCACGTGTC
>Ga0209831_1000925_pt1 | contig 27887 bp, 17 predicted proteins | sample Maine_Asex4_meta_FD_187451 | JGI IMG/M metagenome (GOLD analysis project Ga0209831, IMG submission 187451) | Marine algal microbial communities from Maine, USA - Maine_Asex4_metaG (SPAdes) (version 2) | ecosystem: Host-associated > Algae > Red algae > Unclassified | place: Maine, USA | collected... | reverse complement strand
TAGGATCTTCCCATGGGTGACTTCTTCCAAAACGGTCCAATTACAACGCTGCAGAACCTGAGCGATCGCCCATTCGAGGAACTTGAAGCCGAACTGCTTGACTGGTCCAGGAGCACGCCGATGTCTCTGGTCATCCCGTCCCTGTTCGAAGAATTGGAGCGCCCGGCGCTATCGAACATTGTCGATGAGCTGTCAAAGATTCCGTACCTGAGCCAAATCATTATTGGTCTGGACCAGGCGACAGAGGAGCAGTACATCGAGGCAAAGAAGTTCTTCTCGCGTCTTCCGCAGCCGCACAAGGTGTTGTGGAACCACGGCCCTCGGATGTTGGAGTTGGATCAGGCCTTTCGCGCCAGCGATGTCGCTCCCATCGAGGAGGGCAAGGGGCGGAACGTCTGGTACTCGCTTGGCTACTTCCTCGCGTCCGGCGTCGGGGAGGTTGTGGCACTGCACGACGCAGACGTGAGCACGTATGACCGAAGCATGGTTGCGAGGCTCTTCTACCCGGTGGTGCACCCGACGTTCGGCTTTGCCTTCTCCAAGGGTTACTACTTCCGCTCCGATGGCGAGAGACTCAATGGACGCGTGTCTCGCCTGTTCGTCACCCCACTGGTGCGGGCGTTGAAGCAGGTCGTTGGTAACTCGGACTACCTCGACTACATCGACAGCTTCAGGTATCCGTTGGCTGGTGAGTTTGCGATGCACATCAATGTGGTCCGCGGTATTCGGATTCCCAGCGACTGGGGTCTTGAGATCGGTGTCCTTTCGGAAGTGCACCGTCGCTACACCACTCAGCGCATCTGCCAGGTGGACATTGCTGATGCCTATGACCACAAGCACCAGCAGGTCAGTTCTGACAATCCGGATGCCGGCCTGCATCGCATGGCCCGCGACATCGCAAAGGCCATGTACCGAAAACTTGCCATCGGGGGCGTGGTATTTTCCCCTGAAGTGTTTCGAACAGTGAAGGCGTCCTATTACCGGCAGGCCCTCGATCTGGTAGAGCGCTACGCGAACGTGGCGACCCTCAACGGTCTCAGCCATGACAGCCACGCAGAGGAGTCGCTTGTGGATGTCTTCTCGCAGGCGATCATGACCGCCGGAGACGATTTCCTGTCGAACCCGATGGAGACGCCATTCATCGCCAGTTGGTCACGGGTGCAGAGCGCAGTGCCCGAGGTGTACAACCGACTCACGGCCGCGGTTGATGCCGATAATGCTGACTGAACGACATGCTGACTGAACGATGATGACGGCACCTCATGACAGCTGATCTTGCGTGAGGGTAGCTGATACCGGACTGCCTATTGAGGCGGTGATCCCAGACGTCCAGCAGGCGTTGATGCAAACCCGTCGAGGCGTACTCGTGGCGGAACCGGGCGCAGGCAAGACCACCGTCGTGCCACTTCGTTTCCTGGATCAGGAGTGGCTCGGTGGCCGCAAGATTCTGGTGCTGGAACCGCGCCGGCTGGCTGCTCGTGCTGCGGCGCAGCGGATGGCCACCCTGCTGGGCGAAGAGCTTGGTGATCGGGTTGGCGTCATCACCCGCGATTTTCGTCGGGTAGGCCCGAACACTCGGATCGAAGTTGTGACCGAGGGCATTCTCACGCGACGAATACAGAATGATCCGGGACTCGAAGGCATAGGACTTGTTGTATTTGATGAGTTCCACGAGCGGAATCTCGAAGGCGAACTGGGTCTGGCACTCACGCTCGACGCCACCCGGGCGCTGCAGCTCGATCTCGGCATCCTCGTCATGTCGGCAACCCTGGAAGGCGAGCGGGTCGCCACGCTGATCGGCGAACAATCGCCCGCACCGCTCATCCACTGCGAAGGCCGCACCTTCCCGATCGACATCACCTGGCGTCCTCGCAAGAAGGGTCAATGGTTGGAGCCCGCCGCAGCTGATGCCGTCCGCTGGGCGCTTGTCGCGGAAGACCATGGCGATGTGCTTGTGTTTCTTCCCGGTATCGGAGAGATTCGCCGCACAGCGTCGGAGTTGGGCTCGATCGAAGGTGTCGACGTCCACCTCCTGCATGGCAGCCTTCCCATGGACGATCAGGATGCGGCGGTGCGTCCAGGGCGTCCCGGACGGCGCAAGGTTGTGCTGTCCACCGACATTGCCGAGACCAGTCTCACCGTTGTGGGGGTCCGCATCATTGTCGACGGTGGTCTGGCGCGCTCTCCGCAGTTTGACCCGCGTACGGGCATGACACGCCTTGTCACGCAGGCCACATCCAGGGCCTCTGCTGAACAGCGCGCGGGTCGTGCGGGGCGAACCGAGCCTGGCATTGCTGTACGGCTCTGGTCAAAGATCGAACATGGGACCCGTCCGGCATGGACGGCGGCGGCGATGACGACCGTTGATCTGGCCGGTCTCCTGCTGGAGACGTCTGCGTGGGGGACTGCGGACCCGCAACACCTCGCCTTTCTCGACCCACCACCGAAGCGGGCTGTGCGTGAGGGGCAGGAGTTGCTGGCCATGCTGGGTGCGGTCCAGGACGATGGGCGGCTTTCAGCCATGGGGAAGGAGATGAACCGTCTGCCGCTGCACCCTCGGTTGGCGCGCATGGTTGTGGCCGGTCGCGACGCTGGGCACGGCTGGCTTGCATGTCTCCTGGCCTCTCTGCTGGACGAGCGCGACGTCCTGCGCGGTCGCCCCAACGAACTCCCCAGCGACCTCGCACTGCGGCTTGACCTGCTCCTTGATGAGGGCCGTCGTCACCCGCAGGCTGCAGGTCGATCGCTGCAGGCAGCTCGGCATCGGGCGCGTGATCTGGCCCGTCGCCTTGGTGAGTCACCTGGACAAGTGGACCGGGATGCGGCCGGCTCCGTGCTGGTCCACGCGTATCCGGACCGCATTGGTCAACGACGCGGTTCCACTCGTGGCAAATTCCGACTGCGCAACGGTTCCGGTGCGTGGGTGCCTGAAACAGACGCCCTCGCCGGAGAGCAGCTCATTGTCGCGGCTGACCTGGACGGTAAACGCACCGACGCCCGGATTCGCATGGGGGCCGCAGTTGATCAACGAGACGTCATCGCCGCGTTTGGTGAACAGGTGGTTGAAGAGGACCGCACGTCGTGGCATAAGGGCCGCAACGACCTGACTCGACGGGTAAGCGCCCGGTTGGACTCGCTGGATCTCGGCTCAGTGGAGATGCGGCCCGAGCCCGGCCCCGACACCGAAGCTGCGCTACTCGAGCGGGTGCGGGCAACGCGATTGAAGGTGCTCGACTGGACACCCCGGGCCAACAGTCTGCGTGAACGCGTCATGTTCGTGCGGGGCGTGTTGGGTGATGGATGGCCCGACATGTCCGACGGCGCGTTGTTGGAAGACCTTGAGACCTGGTTGGCGCCATTTATGCCCGGAGCCCGGGGTCGCGCCGACCTGCAAATGGTGTCCCTGCTGGTTGCACTCGAGAATCGACTAACCCACCAACAACGTCAGGATCTCAGACGTCTCGCTCCGAAGGAGTTCACGCTGCCCGGTGGCGGCAAGGCCGTGAAGATCGACTACAGCGGCGCCGCTCCGACGATTTCGATTCGAGCGCAGAAGCTGTATGGCTGCACTGCTACACCGATGCTCGTCGACGGGCGGGTGCCCATCACCTTCGAGCTTCTCTCACCGGCAGATCGTCCGATTCAGAAGACCGCTGATCTGGCTGGATTCTGGACCGGATCATGGGCCGAGGTTCGCAAGGACATGGCCGGTCGCTATCCAAAGCATCACTGGCCCAAGAACCCCGGTACCGGGAGCTGATTGGTCAAGGCTGAGGTGACTTCAGCCACTTACTCTGTCACGGACCGAAGCACTGTCACGGACCGAAGCACAGCCGCTTACTCTGTCACGGACCGAAGCACTGTCACGGACCGAAGCACTGTCACGGACCGAAGCACTGTCACGGACCGAAGCACTGTCGGGGACCGAAGCACTGTCACGGAGAGGCTGGGTAGAGGGGTTCGGATCGCTCCGGTGCGCCCGGCCGTACGGGTTGAATGGGGTAGCGCGGGTCATCCCACGTTGGGTCATCGGCATGGGGGTAGCGAGCATGCAGATAGGCGGCAACGAGGTAGACCAATTCGCTCACGAGCGTGCTGCGCGATTCTTCCGGCGCGTTCACAAGGTCCCGGGTCAGGGCAATGACCATGGTGACGATGGTTTGCGACACGAGGGCGGCCTCGGGCTTACCAATGCCGTCTATCCGAGCCAACAGGATGGCCTCGATCAGTTCCATCATTTGCGCCCGGAATGGACTGATTGACGCACCTGTGCCGGACGAGCGGCCGTCCAACAGGTCGAGCGCTTCAGGGTGAGCGACCATGTACTCCGAAAATGCGCGCACGTAGAGGGGCAACATGACGGAGGAGTCCTGCACCCCGAGATCCTGCAATGTGTCACGGAGAAAGGCCGAGAACTCTTCGTGACCGCGGGTGCGAGCAGCGTCGATGAGCGCCCGCTTGTCCTTGAACCAGTAGTACACCTTCCCCACCGATACATCGGCCTCCTTGGCCACCAGCACCGTGGTGAGTTGATCCAGGCCCGTACGTGTCGCCAGTCGCACCGCCGCGTCAAGAATTTCGTCTATGGACCCGGCGGAGCGTCGCTGCTTAGGGGTTACCCGAAGGTTTTGCTCGCGGTCAACCGGCTCATCGGTCTCATCTCTGGCAACTGGCAACGGTGATCTCCTGCTTGTCCGCCGAACACCAATATTAGCGCCTTGACTTTGCATTTTTCCAAGCTACTGTTCCGAACTGAACAATCGTTCAGGATAGGGCTGGTGGGTTGCAAGTGAGTAATTCAAAAGGGGTTCCGATGCATCTTCGCGCGTGGCGCATTCATACACTGTTCGTTCTGGCTTCGGGCCTGCTGATCGCCCTGCTCCTTGTCACAATCGTGGCTCCCGATGCATCGGCTCTGACTCGGGAGTCAGACAGCGTTGATGACCTCTACGCCGCCAGGAGCACCTTCGGGCGCAGCGCCACTGTTCCGAGACCACCTGTTCCGACACCCACGGTCGCCGCACCCATTGTCCCAAGGCCCCTTGCTCCGACACCCACGGTCACTGCGCCCATTGTCCCGAGACCCAATGCCCATACCCCGGACTACGACCTCGTGGTCACGGTGGGCGACAGTTACGCCGCTGGTGTTGGCATTCATGCGAACGAGACCCGCTATGACGATCACGGCCCCCGCGATCACAGCTTCTGGGGTCACCTGCGGATGGGCGCCTCCACCTGCAAGCGCGAGAACGACACAAACCACGGCGCACAGCTGGCCAACCACCTCGGCGCTGAGCATCAGAACATCGCCTGTGGCGGTGCTGAAACAGAGCACATCGGGAATCAGCTCGACACGGCATCCATCCCCGGAACCGGCGATCGCACCCTCATCGTGATGACCATTGGAGGCAACGATCTTCGAGCCTCCGATGGAAGCGACTGGCCCGCTGTTCTCCGCCGATGCATTTTGCAACTCTGGCTCAACTGTGAGAAGCGTGGCAAGAACCAAATTGCCAACTTCGACACCATCGAGAATCGGGCCAGGGACATATACGAGTCAATCAGCGCGGACTATCCCGATGCCACCGTGCGGATCATGGGTTACCCAGAAATCATGCAGCGCACTCCCGGGTGCTCGAACGTTACGGGTGTGGACAAGAACGAGGCGGACTGGATGGATCGTCAGGTCCGCACCCTCAACAATGGGCTGAACCGGGCAGTGGACGAAGTCCGGGCGGCAACCGGGGCTGACATCACGTTCGTCTCCGTCGCCAACGCCTTCGACGATCACGGCTCCTGCGGTAACGATTCGCAGGCCTGGATAAACGATCGGGTGCCCGGCGTCACCTTCCACCGGACGTACGACTACGGAACGCGCCAGGTCACCTCGCACTTCGGCACCAGCCTGAGGACTGCAGCATCGTTTCACCCCAATCAGCGCGGCTACAACGCCTTCTACCGGGCGATCCGCGACACGCTCTGATCTGACCCTCACTCCCGCCTCCATTCCGATCACAGTTGGGTGACCGGAATGGGGGCGTGCACCGCCCCTTCACTGAGGGGCCTGGTGACACGCGCCCAAACGCAACCGCCTCAAGGAGAAAACCGTGCTGACCCTGAACGCCCCCGACACTTCGGCCCTCAACCTATGGGTGAACACCTACGAGATTACGGTGGGTGATGGGTGGTTCCCGCTTCCAGATGCCCCCAGCTACCAACGCTGCGTAGCACTGGCCACCCCCATCGTCGCTCCCGGCGACGCGCACCCAAACCTCATCATCCAGGTTGGCCCCACCAGCACCGGCGGAGTTCAGATCCGGGCCGTCGGGGCAAATCGCCGGCTCGTCTCACCGCCCACCCTGAAGGTGCAGGTTCTGATGGCCGAACACCGAGGCGGCGGCTACCCGATCTATGACGAGATGGACATGACCAACGCGATCGGCTTACTCGTGGTGTCACGGCGGGAGAGCAACATGCGCATCCACTCGACCAGAGTGCTGGATCGGCCAAACACGCCCGACAAGAACGAATGGCTCGACTGGATCAAGAGCTGGCACGACGCAGGCGAAGACCATGTGATGGGCGCGTGGAGCACAGACCGCGCTCCGCACGAGGGCTTCTTCAACAACGCCATCGTCGGGCAACCCTGGGTACCGGAAGACTTCCGAGCCGCCGCGTCGGTCTTTTGGGCATCCGGAGGTGACCCAACTACCACCGTCGGTCCTGGTTGGACCCGAGCCGGCCAAACCGCCGGTGTCCGCATCCACGACACCCGCGGGCCCTTCGGGCTGTCGAGTGAACTCTCGACCATTCGGGTGGAAGCACCTGAAGACCAGATTCGTTTGGGTGACTCGGGGATGACGTTGCGGGCCGCGACAGTCAGCACCGCCAACAGCAACCCGGCTGCGCCACCCGGGCAGTATGTGTTTGCCAGCCCGGCAAAGTTGACCTACAACACTGAGGTCTGGTGGCCCGCGGTGACCGAGGCAGCCGACACCACCAAACAGGCACTCTTCAATGGCCGGGAAGGCCTCGTCGACGTTGGATTCCTCACCGTCTCTCCCGCTGTTCCCGCTCCTGCCACGTCTATCACCCTTCCCGCCGCCTCCCGCTTTCTCGCTCAGGCCACATTCGGCGCTCGATCCGCCGAGGTTTCCCGCGTGCAGCAGATGGGGATGCAGGCCTGGCTGACCGAACAGGCAACCATCACCGCTGGCGCACACCAACCAGAGGATGCAACTGTTGACCTCGGCACCGAAGGCAACCCGAATCGGGTCACGGCGTATCAGTTCGATCCAAGCGAGCATCACCCGTACTCCCGGACCAAGCCGCATATGGATGACCTGTACCTCTTCTGGGAGGGTTATCTCAAGAAGCACTGGAATCCGCCGCCGGTTGGAGCAGGCACCGCCGTTGCCCTGGCGGCTGGAGCACGCGACTACCGGATTCCCTATGAGGCGCAGGGGGGCTGGCGCACCCCCCGTGGTGGTAACGCAGCTACTCAGTGGATGCGGAACATTGTCCGCAATGATGACCAGCTTCGGCAGCGGGTGGCCTTTGCCCTCAGCCAGATCTTTGTGGTCTCCACGGTGCCCGACCCCAAGCAGGGCATGGCGATGGCCCGATACCAGGACGCGTTGGTGGGTCATGCGTTCGGACGTTTTCGTGACCTGCTTCGGGCGGTGACCTTCAGTCCGCTCATGGCTTTCTATCTCACCTACATCGGTGCAACCAATGGCGCAGCGGATGAGAACTACGCCCGCGAACTGATGCAGCTGTTCACGATTGGACTTTGGCAGCTTCATCCTGATGGCACCTATGTGCTTGAAGGTGATGGCGCCAACACCGCGCGGGTCCCGACCTACAGCAACACCGACATTGAGGACCTGTCAAAGGTGTTCACCGGATTCACCTACAACGCGTCTGTGCAGGCCCCGGGGCAGAACCGCGGCAATATCCTCTCGCTCGATGCTGGCTTCATCTCCTGGGCAGCGGGCAGCGCTTCCAAGAGCTTTCTCGGATTTTGCGACGTGGTTGGCCAAACCAGCCTTCATGATTGGTCGCCGAAGTCCGTGCTTGGCCGCCCGATCGAGCTTCCAGTGGGGCGGACCGACGCGGACATGTTCCTCGAAGTGGAAAATGCGCTGGACATTCTGTTGGAGCATCCAAATGTCGCACCGTTCTTTGCCAAGGCGATGATCCGATTGCTCGTCAAGTCCAACCCGAGCCCGGAGTACGTTGGCCGCGTGGCCGATGTCTTTCGAGCCGCCAACAACACCTTCGCCGACCAGCGGACAGGCAACGACAACCCTGAAGCCGACAACCAACTCTTCCAGGTCGTGGAGGCCGTCCTCCTGGACGTCGAAGCCAGAACAGCAGGCGTGGACGGCGGCGATGCGACGCACGGCAAGTTGCAGGAACCAGTGGTCCGTATGACTCGGATGGTCAAAGCCCTCGATGCTGACTTGCAGGTTGTTCCGCCCCGCCCAGTATTTTCGGCCAGCGACTTCCTCCCGCGTGATGAGGTGAACGCCACGGTGATCCAAAGCCACTCCAGTTCGATGTGGCCGGCACCATCATCTGGTGGAGTTGAGCACCCATCGAGCAATCACATCTTCAACGCTCTGGAGAGCGATTTCCGATTCCGGCTCCACTTCGGCGCGGTGACGAAACGGTTTGGGCAATGGCCCTTCGCTTCGCCGAGTGTCTTCAACTTCTACGACGCAAACTACGCCCACCCCGAGCTTGACAGCGGCCCGAACCAACTCGTAAGTCCAGAGTTCGGCCTTCTGCACTCCGCTTCGGTCGTCGATTTCCCGAACTTCCTCCGGGAGCAGCTTGAGGTGGGCATCACCCTGCCGCCGTCCAATCTGGCACCTGGTCGATTGGAGTTCTCCGAACCCCTCGCGCAACTCGACCAATGCCTGACATCGAACCCGCAGACACTCGAACCCCTCATGTCCTGGCTTGAGCTCGTCATATGCAACGGGAACCTCGGGGTAACTAGCCGGTACATCGTTGAACAGGCAATCCCAGACGACTGGAGGTCGATCAGTCGATCCGACACCGCCACCATGACCACGGTGGTCAAGAACGCACTATGGGCAGCCGCAATCAGCCCGGATGGAGCAGTCCTGCGATGACCATTTCCACGACCTCGACAAACCAGAACCATGACACTGTGCCCCCACCACCTCAGCCCACCCGCCGAGAGTTCATAACTCGCGGTGCCGGGTTTCTTGCGTGGACGAGCATTGGCGGAGCAGGAGCCGGAGCCATCGATGCCCTGTTTGCGTCCAGTGCCGGCGCGCTTCAGGCATCTGGCGGGACCGATGACGAGTACCGCGCCCTCGTCTGCGTCTTCCTGGCCGGCGGCAACGACTCCTTCAATATGTTGCTGCCGCTGAACGACACTGGCGCTCCTCACCCCGACTACACCGGTGCCCGCGGACCGATTGCGCTCAACCAAACCGAATGCACTCCGCTGACCCTCAACATGACCGAAGAAGAACTTGCCGACGTGAACCCGGAGTATCGCCACTTTGGGATCCACGCCGGGCTGCCGTTCCTCGGGCAGGAGTTCAACGCTGGACGGGCCGCGTTTCTGGCCAACGTGGGAAACCTTGGCACCTACAACGGCTCGCTCACCAGCAAAAAGCCCTCGTCGCTGTACTCCCACAACAGCCAGATCGATCAGTGGCAAACCGCTGGCGGCGACACCCAGCAGCGCTCCGGGTGGGTAGGTCGGCTGGGCGATCGTTTCAGTTATCAGGGCAACAACGCAACAGTCGCCCTGCAAGACAACCCGTTCACCTTCCTGAGCCTCGCGGGCAACAACGTGCTCCAACTGGGCACATCGGCACAGAACTTCGTGGGCTCAGAGAACTTTGTGGCCTCGCCGATGGGGGCGCTCCAGTTGACACCTCCAAACACAGGGTCGGCCTCTTCGTGGTCATTCCCTGAAGCAGGTGAGTTCGGTGATCTGAACACCTTCCAACAGCTGTACCTCCAGACGCTCAAGAAGAGCCTCGCGAACGGAACCACGTACCAGGACGCGTGGAGCAACGCCGCCGCGGCCGGATCGCACACAGCCAACGACGGCCTCGGCCCGGTTGCCCAGACCCTTGTGGGCGTCGCGAATCACATGGTGACCAGTCGCGCCGAATCTGTTGGCGCCCCGGTACGGCAGGTGTTCTTCGTCATCGATGGTGGCTATGACCACCACGGGTCAGTGAAGCGGAATCAGGCGACGAAGTTTCGGCACCTCAACGAAGGGTTGACCGCGTTCTGGGATTCGTGCAACAAGTCCGAGCTCGACGACAACGTGGTGTTGTTCAGCTGCTCAGAATTTGGCCGAACAATGGCCGACAGCAATGGGGGTAGTGACCATGGATGGGGCGGGAACAGCTTCGTCATGGGCGCCACGAAGAATTTGGCGCAGGGGCAGGCGGCGGGAGGCGGTCGCATTCGGGGCAAGTACCCAAAGATCGCCCGAAGCGGTGCGGGGTACGACGTGGGTAATCGGGGTCGGGTAATACCCACAACCTCTCTCGAAGAGTACTTTGCGGAACTTGCGCTGTGGATGGGCGTCAAGAATATTGAGGACCTTCAGGCAACCCTCCCGGACCTGTCGCTGCGGTGGCTCCCGACGCCCAACGTTACGGCCCCGCTGCCGCTTGGCTTCCTGAGCCCGACCGCCATAAATAACGGAGCGGCCATGACCTTGGGCGGCGACAATCTGACGGTGCGGGGCGCTGGAGAGTCGGTTGAAGTACCGCCAGCGTCGAGCATCGTTGATTTGCTCGCTCCGGGTATCAGCACGGTCGCCATGCCAAACCTGACTCAGGTTGATTCGGACCCCTTGTCGGGAACGGGCAACTCGTTCGGGGCCGTCGGCGGCTTTGATGTCAAGCTGAATCGGCCGTTTGACCTGAACGGGTTCTCGCACATCGAACTCACCGCAACTGTTCCCAACTCTCGGGGGTCAACTTTGCATGTCAAAGACAACGCGAACGTATGGCGCCGGATCTCCACGACCACATCGTTCAACGGGGACAACTCGATGACGATAAGGGGCTCCATCGAGGGTGTGTCACCTATCGTGCTGGTGTCCTACCGAGCTCGGCTCGAGTCCGGTCAAATCTACGTTCTGCACTCGTTACGGCTGAGTTGACTGGGGGGCGCGCGGGCAGGCCGAGGAACGAGGACGGTCCGGCGGCTCCCAACAGTGGGCTTCAATCCGTGACGGTCGATTCTGTGGGAGGCGGCTGGCGTGCTTAACTGGTGGCATGACGACTGACACTTCTCTCGCCGTGGATGCCGAAACCCAGAAGGTGCAGGACGCAATCGATGCGCTCCTGGCGCAACATGATCCTTCTTCGATGGACGACAAGGAGTTCCGTGGCTTGCGCTACGACCACGGGCTGGCCTGGGTGCATTTCCCGCAGGGGTTCGGCGGTCTGGGTGTGCGCAACAGCCTGCAGCGTCTGGTCGAACGGGCAATGCGCAAAGCCGGCGCCGCGCCAATGCACGGTGGCATGTTCTTCCTGCACCTTGCCGGCCCGACCATCGTGTCTCACGGAACCGACGAGCAAAAGGAACGCTTCCTGCGCCCGATGTTCACCGGTGAAGAACTGTGGTGTCAGCTGTTCTCGGAGCCGGGTGCCGGTTCAGATTTCGCCGGACTTGGGACGCGTGCGGTGCAGGACGGCGACGAGTGGATCTGCAACGGGCAGAAGGTGTGGAACACGCTTGCGCACATCGCCGACTACGGCATGCTCGTCACCCGCAGCAACCCGGAGATGCCGAAGCACAAGGGCATGACCTACTTCGCGCTGGATATGAAGAGCCCCGGCGTTGAAGTTCGTCCGCTCCGCCAGATCACCGGTGAAGCCGAATTCAACGAGGTCTACCTCACCGACGCCCGGGTACCGGATGCGAACCGCATCGGCGCAGTGGGTGAGGGCTGGCGAGTCTCGCTGACCACGCTCATGAATGAGCGGACCGCAATCGGTGGCGGCGGCTCCGGTCCTGCCCCTGCCGGATCCGGCCCCATCAGCGACGTGGTCGACCTCTGGAACAAGATGGGGGAGAGCGAACGCAGCGATGCCAAGCGCGACGAGATGATGAAGCTGTATGCCCGCTCCGAGGTCATGCGTCTCACCAACATCAGGGCATCGCAGAACGCTCGCAAGGGCAATCCCGGCCCGGAGGGTTCCTTCGGCAAGTTGCTTGGCGCCGAACTGAACAAGGACGTCTACAGCTTCGCGGTCTCACTCATGGGCATGGAAGGTCAGGTCGACTACGACTTCACGTTCCGGCGCCCCGAGGAAGCGATGTCCGCGGGTTCCAACCAGCATCAGTTTCTTCGCTCTCGGGCCAACTCCATTGAAGGTGGCACGTCAGAGATTCTCCGCAACATCATCGGTGAGCAGGTCCTGGGCCTTCCCGGTGAGCCGCGCGTTGACAAGGCCGGACCCTGGTCAGAGGTTCCCCGCAACTAGGTTCTTCTCGCAGTTGGCCGCCGAGCCGCACCGGCAGGGTCAGGGCGACTCAGCTGACTTCGTGGATCTCTGCTCCGGGGAAGAAGCCGGCGAACGCAAACCAGAACTCGTTTTTGTGGGTGGCAACATCAAGCCGGGTTCCCGTGAGATCTCCGTCCACCGCGATGCCGAGGACGTTCCAGGTGGAGCCGGTCTGGTCGTCAACGAAGTTCCCGCCTTCAGCGGTGAAGGTGAGTTCCGTGCCGTTCACAACCCGGTCGTACGCGACGGCGGTGCCGATGGGAGCGCTCTCGGCGATGACATTCGCATCAAGAGCGTCGGCCGTGTCGCCGCCCCAGAACACTGCGATGGGCGTGGAGCCGACCGTGTCGTTTACGACCCTTTCCGCCGTGAGCAGATCAAAGGGGTACGCCCGGTCGACGTCGTCGAAGGAGACGCCCACAACGCGGCTCAGCGCAGGTAGACGATCGTCGAGCTCATCCACAAAGAACGAGCTGATGGGTCCCTGGCCGGAGCTGTAGGACACGTAGGGGTTGGTGCCGTAGCGGCGGGCGAAACCGGTGTCCGGCGAGAGCGAGAGTGCCTCCGGGAATGATTCCCTCAGCTGGCCAAAGGAGACGATCGAGGTGCTGACCGGTTCGAGCTGCACGCCAGCGAATTGTCCCACAATGCCTTCGCCGGTTATCTGTTGCCAGAGACTGGTGGTGAGTTCGTCCCACATCACCAGGTCGCTCTTGCGGAGAAGCCCGCTCACGCCGAACCGCAGCGTGTCGTCGCCGACCCGGCGGTCGTAGGCGATGGCGGTGTTGCACAGCGGGCAGTACGTCACCGCTACGGGCGTCTCCCCAAGAACGTCGTTGACAATTTCGTGGGACGTCATGATTGCGAGCGGGTAAAACCAGGCGACTCCGTCCACCTGGACGAGCGCGCCGGGCTCATTGTCGCCAAGCCACTCGCCAGCCTCGTCCACCGTTTCGTACCTGGGATTGTCGAGCGGGGGGATTCCATCGCGGGTGTCGCTTCCGCCAAGCCCGGCCCGAAGTTCAGAGATGTCGATTGTTGCGTTCGTCCAGTCCGTGGTCCAGAACGCCGACGCGGTCTGCACTCCGCGATCAAGGTTCTCGCGAGCTTCCTGGAAGTCGAGGACTGCCGGATTTGTCGTGGGCGGTGGCGGCGCCGTCTCATCGAACTCGGTGTCGCCGCTGAACTCGCGACTCTCGCTGTCGGTGCCCTGGCCGGTTGCGTCCTCTGAATTCGTTGCAACGCTGACTACGTCTTCGCTGTCGCCCGTGGCGATATCGCTGCCCGATGAGCAGGCTGCGGCAATCAACGCGATGGCCAAAAGCATGGCGAACAATCGACCTGTCGAGAAGCGATTGGTGATCGAAGTGGAGTGAAGAGTGGTCGCCGAATGTGTCGCTGGGCCTGGTTCAGTCATGGGTCCGAAACCCGCCAAATCATCGATTCATGCCGCAATTGTCACGGGGGGTCAGAATTTGTTGACAGAATCATGCGATGGAATTGCTGATCGTCCGTCACGCCCGACCCGAAGAACAGATTTTGGAGGGACAGGCTGCCGATCCGGGATTGACCGATATCGGCCACCAGCAGGCTGCTGCGGCGGCCGAGTACCTGTCGACGATCCACATTGACCATGTGGTGTCGAGTCCAATGCTTCGTGCCCGCCAGACGGCAGCCCCGCTGATTGCGATGCGTGACGGGGAGGTTGAAGTGATCGACGATCTCAAAGAAAGTGATCACGATTCCAACGAGTACCGTCCCCTTGAAGAAAATCGCCAGTACTTCATTGATCAGTTCGCGTCCAATCCGGACGCGATGTTTGGAAGCGACGGTCGCGACGTGTTTGTTGGTCGCGTCGTTCCGGCCTTCAAGAAGCTGGCTGCGGATCACGCAGGCAAAACGGTTGCCGTGTTCTGTCACGGCATGGTTACGGCAGCGTTTGTGGGTTATGTGCTCGGGGTGGAAGATCTGTTCTCTCTGGCTCCGGACTACACCGGACTGAGCCGGGTCAGAGCGTCGGCTGATCGTGACATCTTTTCTCTCCGCAGCTTCAACGAGACCATGCACCTGAGAGATCTCCCTGACCTGCGCTGGTAGCGCGCCTGTTCCATAGCCCGCTCATTGGACTGCAATCACGGTGCTCGGCATTCGGTAGCGCCGCGTGTCGTGGCAGACTCACTTCATGGCCAAAAATGTTCTGGGAACTGATCTCGAAACCTGCTGCACTGATCCAATGACCGGGTGGTACCGCAACGGGTGTTGCGATACCGGTCCGGGTGATGTGGGTGTGCATACGGTCTGCGCGGTGATGACCGCAGACTTCCTCGCGTACTCAAAGGAGGCCGGGAACGATCTGTCCACGCCAATGCCCGAGCATGGATTCGCCGGCTTGAAGCCCGGCGACAAGTGGTGTCTGTGTGCGCCTCGTTGGCAGGAGGCGCTTGAGGCCGGCAAAGCGCCGCAGGTTCTACTGGCGGCTACCCACATTCTGTCTCTGGAGTGGACGTCGATGTCTGACCTTCAGGAGCACGCGATCGTGTGATCGAAAGGCCTCTCCGGCGACATGCGAATTGGTAACTCCTGCATATCAATGCACCACCGATTGATATCAGGTGGGACCGAACGCTGAGATTACAATCGGCCCATGAAGACGAATGCTCAGGTAGTTGTTGTCGGTGGCGGCGTTGTTGGTGCTTCCATTCTTTACCACCTCACAAAGAACGGCTGGAAAGACGTCGTCCTGCTTGAACGCACCGAGCTCACCGCTGGCTCAACGTGGCACTCCGCCGGCGGCATGCACACCATCAACGGTGACCCGAACGTCGCAAAATTGCAGAAGTACACCATTGAGCTCTATAAGGAGATTGAGGAACAGTCCGGCCAGGACTGCGGCATTCACATCACCGGCGGTGTAATGCTCGCTGATACGCCCGAGCGCGCCGACTGGCTCAAGGCCACCCATGCAAAGGGTCGTTACCTCGGCCTCGACACCGAGTTGATCTCCGTGGACGAAGCATCAGAGCTGCACCCCATCTTCGACAAGAAGCACTTCGTCGGAGCGATGTATGACGCCCACGATGGTCACGTCGATCCGTCCGGTGTCACGAACGCGTACGCAAAGTGCGCCCGTCAGAACGGCGCGGAGATCTACCGTGACACCTGGGCCCGAAGCATGAATCGTGCCCCTGATGGTGGTTGGGACGTCCACACCATCAGGACCTCCACAGGCGAAGATCTCGAGACCATTCACTGTGAGCACGTCGTCAATGCCGGCGGTCTCTGGGGGCGTGAAGTTGGTCGCATGGTTGGCCTGGAACTGCCGATCCTGGCCATGGCCCACCAGTACATCCTGACGGAGGATCTCCCTGAGGTGGCCGAGATCAACAAGAGCACCGGCAAAGAGGTTCTGCACGCAGTGGACTTCGGTGGTGAGATCTACATGCGTCAGGAAGCGGGAGGACTGCTCCTCGGAACCTACGAGCCGAACGGCATCCCCTGGTCGAAGAAGCAGACACCCTGGGACTTTGGCATGCAGTTGCTCACTCCCGACCTTGAGCACCTGTCCGATCACCTGGCTCGTGGGTTCGAGCATTTCCCGATCTTCCAGAACGCAGGTATCCGCAGCGTGGTCAACGGACCCTTCGTGTTTTCGCCCGACGGCAACCCGTGCCTTGGTCCAGTCCGGGGTCTGCCGGGCTACTGGTCAGCAACAGCGATCATGGCGGGTCTGTCCCAGGGCGGCGGCGTGGGTCTTGCCCTCGCAAATTGGATGACGGAAGGCGATCCCGGTCACGACATCTGGGGCATGGACATCGCCCGCTTCGGCGACTACAACTCGATGGCCTTCACCGATGTGAAAGTCCGCGAGAACTACGGGCGCCGGTTCCGCATCACCTTTCCGAACGAGTACCTCCCTCAGGGTCGCCAGCTGCAGACGTCGCCCATCTACGACCGACTGAAGGACGCCAACGCCGTGTTCGGCAACAGCTATGGCCTGGAAGCTGCTCAGTGGTACCAGGCCGAAGGTGAAGAGCCGGTTGAAGAGTTCACCTGGTACCGAAGCAACAGTTGGGACCAGGTGAGAAAATCAACGATGGCGGTGCGCGACGGTGTCGGTCTCATGGAGACCACCGGGTTCGCGAAGTTCAGCTTCAACGGCCCCGGGGCACGAGCATGGCTTGATCGTGTGCTTGCCGGCCGCATCCCGAAAGCCGGCCGCATGTCACTCACCCCGATGACAAATGAGAACGGGAAGCTCATTGGTGACCTCACCGTTGCGTGTCTGCCCGCAACCCCGGGAGTGCCCGAAGGCCCCTGGTCCACGCCGACGTCAGGCGCCACCGGAAACACCACTGCCGATCACGAACGCTTCATGATGTTCGGATCCGGCGTGGCCACCCGCTACTACCAGCGCTACTTCGAATCGCTGCTGCCCACCGACGGCTCGGTCACCTACCGGACCATGGGCTATGAGATGTGTGGCTTGTCCATCGCTGGTCCAAAGAGTCGGGAGTTGCTCGAGCGGCTCACCGACACAGATGTGTCCTCCAAGGCCTTCAGGTTTATGGGCTTCACTGAGCTTGAGCTTGGCTGGGCGAAGGTCATGTGTGGACGTGTCACCTTCTCCGGCGACCTCGGTTATGAGTTCTGGATGCCCGCCAGCTATCAGCGTTACTGCTTCGACCTGTTGATGGACGCTGGCGCGGATCTTGGCATCGAACTGTTCGGTTCGAAGACGCTTGACTCGCTCCGTCTCGAGAAGAGCTTCGGTTCCTGGGCTCGTGAGTATCGCCCGATCTATGACCCGTTTGAGGCCAACCTCGGCCGTTTCATCGACATGGACAAGGACTTCATTGGACGCGATGCCCTGGTGGACATTGCGAAGAATGGTCCGGCCCGCAAGCTCTGCACCTGGGTGGTGGATGTTTCTCCCGACGGACGCCAGGACGGTGTGGCTGACGTCATCGGCGACGAGCCCGTCTGGCTCGACGGTGAGGTTGTGGGCTGGGTCACCTCCGGGGGTTTCGCTCATCACAGCAACGTGTCGGTGGCGATGGGCTACATCCCCGCGGAACATGCCGAGCGGTTGGATGGGTGGCAGATTGAGATCCTGGGTGTCCTGCGCGACGCGACACTGAAGACCGAACCGATCTGGGATCCCGCAGCAACGAAGATGCGCAGCTGAACCAGGACTTGAGCGGTCACCTTCACCGTGTCCTCGACGAGCGCGATGGCACGGTGCGACAGCGCAGGGCAGCCGCAGTGTTCGTGAGGTCTCCGCCGTACAACGGATGCAGGTGCACGGATGCAGGTGCGTGGAGATGATCACCGCTTTCGGTTCGCCATCGCTCTGGTGCAGCTCGGCTTCCAGCGTTTTGCCGTCGGCTGTCGTCAACTGTTCGGTTACGAGGTTCACTCCTGCGCCATGGTGTCTGTCTGTTGTCTCTTGTCTGTCATACAACAGCCAGGGCCAGGCGGGCTTCGATGCGGGCTCTGATGCGATTTGCTGTTGCCGCCGAGACGAAGCGCTTCCGGCCGAACTGCCGGTCGGTCACGCCAAGCAGGCGATTGCCCGCAATGACGTCGATTTCGTCCTGCGTGAGGACGTTCTGGTTCTGGGCCTGGTGGAGCAGTTCAATCAGTTCGGCGCTCGCGTTGCGCTCCGGCTCAGCCCACTCGATTTGTGCGATGTGTTCGGCGTTGGAACGGCGCAGGTCGGCCCACACAAATGCCCGCAGGCGATTGCGGGCGTGGTCGCGGAGCTTCAGTCCGGCGAGTGGCTGATCTTCACCGGCATGGTTGCGAATCCACTCGGCGGCACCGGCAATGGCGATGGCGTCGAGGTCGGGCCAGGTGGCGGTGCTGACTCGGCCATCGCGAATTTCGGTGACGAGGCCGTACGAGACGCTCAGGCGCTCCGCGGTCCATCCGCGTGCTTTGCGGCTCAGCGAGTACGCAGCCGGTATGTGTGCCTGCAACATGGTGCGCTCAGCAAGAGCACAGTTGCGCGCCTGCTTCAGTAGTGCTGCTGTCATGTCATAGCGATGTTGGAGTGGGGTGGCCCCCTTCGCCACCTCCATCGCTTGATGGACGCAGCCAGATGCTGCGAAAAGTCCGGTGGGTTCTGACCATTGGCGAAAGGCCCGACGAGTCCGGGGGCTCTGGGTCAGGGTGTGCCACTCGCGGTCGAGGAGGGCAAAGACATCGTCGTCCATGCCTGTCCCATGGGCACCGATTCTCTACGAACTGCCCGTATCCGCGAACTGCTGCTCGCGCATTTCGGCTGCGGTGGCTGCAAAGTCACAGCGCCAACGTGCACGCCGGACCGTCCTGACAGCTGCGTTGTACCAGGAGGTCTCACCGGGTTTCGCGGGCCGGAAGCCGAAGTCGCGCGCGGGTTAGAGGCGGCCTTCGAGCGGGTTGTCGATGCCGTCAATCTCCAGGAGGCTCTGCACCAGGGACCATGCGCCAAGTGCGGGCAGGCTCCATTCCTGGCTCTCACCGTTCGGGCCGGTGTTCAGGACAATGGGTTCGTTACCTGCGACTGAGGTGACGATGAGGGCACCGTCAACGATGGATCGGCCAAGTCGGGTGAGCACCCGCACGCAGGCTGTCTCATCATCTCCAAAGATGGCCCGGCGAGGGCGAAGGCCCAGGGCGCTGATCATGGTTCCGTAAACCGATGTGAAGCTGTCTTCGGCACGGTTGAATCCTTCGGTGACGGCCTCCATCAACTCGTCGCGTTCGGGGTTGCCCTCTTCAAGCAGGGCGTAGCGGAACGAAATGGCCCGTTGCAGACGTGACAGCGGTGACTCCATCAGGGCGGCTGCGTTTGCATCGCCAATGAGTCGGGCGCATTCCTTTGCGGCCTCTCGGCGGCCCTCAACACACCTGAGGTCAATGGTGGCAATGATCTCGGCCACCACGTGTTCGGCGCCCGCCGTCGTGTGCTCCACCAGTTGCGAAACGGCTCGACGGACGACATCCACCTGGAAGTCCCGCTGCGAGTCCCAGATGCGTTCGTGCACGGATCCGTAGGTCACGCGTACGCCGGTGGTGTCTTCGAGGTGCCGGAATACGTTTGCGTAGTTGACGCGTTCCCCGCCAACTGAGGGAACGAGATCGGTGAATACTTCAACGCCTGCCTTGAGCATCAGTTCGCGAAGTTCAGCTCTTGGCCGCCGTTTGGATGAGTTTCCTTCTGCCATGTCCTTGTCAAGCTACCGCACTGTTGCGGCGGATGCCGAATGCCGTTGGTCCGAGCGGATGCGTCCTCGTTCCTCGGGTTACCAGCGCGGCTCCCGTCAGCGAGGATCTACGCTGGGTGGATGCCTGAGTACAGATCCAGAACCACCACGCACGGAAGAAACATGGCCGGAGCCCGCGCTCTGTGGCGCGCAACCGGCATGACCGACGACGATTTCGATAAGCCGATCATTGCTGTGGCCAACTCTTTCACCCAGTTTGTGCCGGGGCACGTCCACCTCAAGGACATGGGCCAGCTCGTGGCGCGAGAGATTGAGAAGAGTGGCGGTGTCGCCAAGGAGTTCAACACCATTGCGGTGGATGACGGCATTGCCATGGGCCACGGCGGCATGCTCTACAGCCTTCCCAGCCGTGACCTGATTGCGGACTCGGTGGAGTACATGGTGCAGGCACACGTGGCTGATGCGCTCGTGTGCATCAGTAACTGCGACAAGATCACGCCGGGAATGCTCATGGCGGCCATGCGCCTGAACATCCCAACCATCTTTGTGTCTGGCGGGCCGATGGAGGCCGGCAAGACCCGGCTGGCAGGCGGTGACTCCGAGGTGAAGGTGGATCTCATATCGGCAATGATGAGTGCCGGCGACCAGAGCGTGAGTGACGAAGATGTCGCGGCAATCGAACGCTCTGCCTGCCCCACATGCGGTTCCTGTTCCGGCATGTTCACCGCCAACTCCATGAACTGTCTCACCGAGGCCCTTGGCCTTTCCCTTCCCGGCAACGGCACCACACTGGCCACCCACGCCGACCGGGAACAGCTGTTCCTCGAAGCGGGCCGTCGGGTTGTTGACCTTGCCCGACGTTTCTACGAGAAGGACGACGAATCTGTCCTGCCCCGCAACATCTCCAGCCGTGCGGCCTTCGAGAACGCGATGGCGGTGGATATTGCCATGGGTGGCTCGACCAACACGGTGCTGCACCTGCTGGCCGCGGCCGAAGAGGCCAGGCTCGATTTCAAGATGTCGGACATCGACGAGCTCAGTCGCCGCATCCCCAACATCTGCAAGGTTGCTCCGTCGGTGGAGCAGTACCACGTTGAAGACGTGCACCGGGCGGGCGGCATCATGGCCATCCTCGCCGAGCTTGACCGTGCCGGACTGATCAACGATGAGGTGCCAACGGTGCACTCCGAGTCTCTGCGCACGGCAATGGACCAGTGGGATATCAAGAGCCCCACGTGCACCGAGGAAGCGAAGCACTTCTTCCTTGCCGGCCCGGCGGGTATTCCCACGCAGACGGCATTCAGCCAGGCAACCCGGTGGCCGTCGCTTGATGACAACCGCGAGCTTGGATGCATCCGCTCCGTGGAACATGCGTACTCAGCCGATGGTGGCCTGGCCATCCTGTACGGCAATCTCGCCACGGAAGGCTGCATCGTGAAGACGGCTGGCGTCGACGAGTCGATCCTGAAGTTCAGCGGCCCAGCCCGCGTCTATGAGTCCCAGGATGCGGCCGTCGAAGGAATTCTTGGCGGCGAGGTCGTATCCGGCGATGTGGTTGTCGTTCGCTACGAAGGTCCGAAGGGCGGTCCGGGCATGCAGGAGATGTTGTACCCCACCACCTACATCAAGTCGCAGCACCTGGGCAAGGAAGTGGCGCTGCTCACCGACGGCCGATTCTCCGGAGGCACGTCTGGTCTTTCCATTGGTCACGCATCTCCTGAGGCGGCCGATGGCGGGCTCATCGCGCTGGTCGAGAACGGTGATCTCATCAACATTGACATTCCGCATCGCAGCATCGACGTTGACCTGAGCGACGAGGTCATCGCCGAACGCCGAGCGGCCGAAGAAGCTCACGGCGACAACGCCTGGGCGGCAAAGGACCGGGACCGTGAGGTTTCGCAGGCTCTGTGGGCCTATGCCGCTCTCACCACATCTGCATCCCGCGGTGCTGTTCGCGACATCTCGCAGCTCAAGAAATGAGCGCTACAGAAGCGCTTAGGACAACTGGCGTCTGGACCTGGGTGGACGCAATGCCTGCTGGTGAAGCCGTGGAAACTGCTGGCCGTATCGAGGCACTCGGGTACTCGACCCTGTGGCTTCCGGAGACCACCGGGCGTGACCCGTTCGCAACGGTGTCCCACCTTGCTGCGAACACGTCAACGCTCACGTTCGCGACCGGCATCGCCAACATCTTCAACCGTCACCCCGGAGCGATGAAGCAGTCGGGTGATTCAGTGGCGGAGCTCACCGGTGGGCGCTTCGTGCTCGGCATGGGCGTGAGCCATGCACCCATGGTTGCCGGACTTCGCCAGCTGGACTACTCCAAGCCGTTGTCGCAGATGGTGACCTACCTCGACGCAATGGAGCAATCGCCATACACGGGTCCATCGGCCGATGAAGCACCGCTGCGTGTTCTGGCCGCGCTCGGCCCGAAGATGCTTGCGCTTGCAGCGGAACGTTCCGACGGAGCGCACCCGTACTGGACGACGCCCGAACACACTGCGATGGCCGCCGAGATTCTCGGCCCCGACGGAGCGCACCCATACTGGACGACGCCCGAACACACTGCGATGGCCGCTGAGATTCTCGGCCCAGACAAGCTGTTGTGTGTGGAGCAAAAGGTTGTACTCAGCACGGACGCCACGGCAGCCCGGGAGGCGGGCGCAACGCAGCTGGCTCGCTACAAGGCGTTGCCCAACTACCGCAACAACTGGAAGCGGATGGGTTACACCGAGGAACAGATTGAGCACAACGAGCCGAGCTTCGTCGATGCCGTTGTTGCCTGGGGAACAGCGGACCAGATTCAGGAACGCATTGACGCTCACTACGCGGCGGGCGCAACGCATGTGTGCATCCAGCCGGTGTCCGTCGAAGGTCCAACGGTCATGGACTGGGAGTGCCTGGAGGCCCTCGCCCCGTCCTGATCAGACCCGTCCTGGACGGACAGAGTCAGCTCCCGCTCAACAGGTTGAGCAGTTGCACTTCGATGCGGCGGTTGAGTTGGCGTCCGAGTGCCGTTTCGTTGGTGGCGATTGGCTCCTCCTCGCCGAACCCAACGGCCTGCATTCGGGATCGGTCGATGTCGCCTGTGTTGGCGATGAAATCCAGGACGGCCTGAGCTCGCCTGGCTGAGAGCCCAAGATTGTCGTTGGCCGCGCCGTCGCTGTCGGTGTGTCCTTCCACAATCATCTCGACGTCAGGGAATGTGGTCATCACGGCGACGCCGAGTCCGAGGATCGGCAGGAACTCGGGCCTGATATCGGAACTACCGCTTTGGAAGAGAACGGCAGATTCGACTCGGACGTTGCCGTTGGTGAACTCGGGGGCGTTGGGGTGGATGACGTAGTTGTTGACAATGTTCTCTTCGCCAACAATGGCTGCGGCGCGGGCGATGACTGCGTCGGCGACTTCGACTGACTCGATGGGTCCTTCGAGGTAGAGCTTCGGGGCGCGATAGACGGCCCCACGCTCGGGCAGCGAATCAAGCGGTGGGTAGCTGGGCTCGGGCGTCGCTGCCTGAGACGGTGCTGTTGTTGGTTCGGGTGCCGCGGTTGGCACCGCTGGGGCAGGTGTTGGTGGGGCAGGTGTCGCTGTTGGTGCGGGTGTGGCGGTGGGCGCACTGGTTGGAGCAGGTTCGGGTGTTGCCGTCGGCGCGAGTGCTGTGGGTTCTGCTGTCGGAACAGCAGTTGCCGGGATCGGGGTCGTCGTTGCCTCGACGGCTCCCAGAGCCTCCCGGTTGCCGTTGCTGTTCTGATTCACGATGGCATAAACCAGCGCGATTATTGCCGCCAGCAGGACCAGGTTCACCAGAATCCAGACCGTTCGGCGCGACCGTGGTTCTCTTTCTTGGCCCGGAGCTTTCTCATTTGAGGAAGGCTGATTGGCATTCACTTCCGACACCGTGGGATCATCGCACACGCCGTTGCTGTTTGCCCAATGTTTCACTCCGGTGATCTGGGGCGGTAAAGGGCACGCAGTCACCGAATCATGCCCATGGGGGTGGGCGTGATGACAACCCAGAAACCCAGGCAAGTTTCGGAGATCGATGCAATGAAGACAGAGCGTGTGGAGATGTCTCGCACCCAAGCGCTCCTGTCACGCGTTTTCTTCGGGCTGATCACCCTGGCCATTGTCCTGGGGCCACCAGCCATTCTGTTGTCGCTCGGACTGAAGAAGGTCATTCCGGACATTGACTGGAACGCCCTCCCCAACCGTCTCCGTGCCGGTGACGTTCCGGTCGAACTTCTGACGGCTGCATTCATGGCCGTTGCATGGCTTGTCTGGTTCTGCATTGTCCTGAGCATCGCGGTGGAGCTTGTCGCTGCGATGCGCTCGGTTGAAGCTCCTTCGCTGCCGACCCTGCCGGGTACGCAGTTTCTTGCCCGGCGACTTGTTGCCGGTGTGCTTCTGACCATCAACGGCCTTGCCGTTACGGCCACTCCTGCCCTCGCGCAGGTGGCCCCGGCGGTCATCTCGATCGACGAGACAGTGGCCTCCGAAACAGCAGCCGCCCCGGTTGCGTCGGTTGCGCCCGTTGAGAGTTTCGAGTCTCCAGTGCTCACCTACCGCGTCGAGCGCGGCGACACCTTCATGTCGATCGCCGAGGAAACCCTGGGAACACCGGAACGCTGGAAGGAAATCCGCAGTCAGAATATTGGTGTGTCGATCCCCGGCGGAGCAACGGTGCAGGCCGGTGACATTGCCGTGGTACCAGGGACCGTTCTGATCCTGCCCGATGACGCAACTCCTGCAGTCAGCGCTCCCGTCGCCGCCACTGGGTTGAGCGATGTCACTGGGTTGAGCGATGTAACTGGGTTGAGCTCTGTAACTGACCCGGGCTCCGTCGCGTCCGATGACGTTGTTACTGGCCCGGAGCGCTCACCTGGCGAACAGGTGCAGGCAGAGATTGATGCGGCACTCGCCAAGCGAGCGGTACCGGAGAACCATCCGGCTGGTGCCAACGGAGCAGTGCTGAGTGCAGCGAAAGTGGAAGTTGAGGACGGCGACCACTTCTGGAGCATTGCCAGCGACACCCTTGCAACGGCCTGGGGGCGAACGCCCACGAACGATGAGATCACGCCCTACTGGACTGACCTCGTGGAGATGAACCGGGGCGATCTTGCTCCGCCCGGCGACCCAGACCTGATCTTTGAGGGGCAGAGTTTCCATATCCCCTCGGTTCCCGCTGACCCCGCGGCGCCAGTCGCTACGTCCGTCGAAGAGCGCGCGGGTGAGGAGGTTCTCACCGAGCTTGAGGCGCCCGCGAAAGAAGAAATCTCCACCGAGCCTGAGGCGGTCGTCGAGGCTCCGGTTGACCAATTTTCGGAACTGCCAGCTCTTGGCGTCAACGAGCCTCAGGTCACCGAGGGCGATGCGGTGACGATGTCTGCAGCTCCAGTGACGCCACCCCCGGTTGCCGAGGTCGACATCGCCGAGGGCGACACTGCCGAGGCGCCAGTCGCAGCAGGGGCAGCTGCTGCGGTGGAACACACGAGCGGCAGCCCAGTCACGCCGTCGGCCGAAGCGCTCAAGGAGGCGGATGCAGCGCTCGAAGGCTCAACTGGTTGGGGGTCGCGACTCATTGCCAGCTCGGTCGTTGGTTCTGTCGCTGCAGCGGGAGCAATGAAGGTCATCAACCGCCGCCGCAAGCAGGGTTTGGCCAGCCGAAACGTCGGTGAGCGTTCTGTGCCATTCAACGAGGCCGGGCAGGAATTGGAGAAGGAACTCCGTCTCACTGCCGCTCCCCAGCAACGACAGCGGCTGTTCGAAGCAATGGCATCGCTTCAGCGTGAACTCAAGGGCGCTGCAACTCCGCTGCTTGTGCAGGTTGATGACGACGGCGTGATCGAGGTTGCCTTCGGAGAAACGGTGACGCTGCAACCGTCGGCCGTTTCCGGCTGGGAGGCAACGGCCGTGCAGGGCGCCAACCGAACCTTCTGGCGCCTGGGCGAAGACCGTGCAACGCGAAGCCCGGGAGAAATCGATCCGTGGGATGTGCCGCTGCTCGCCGGGGTGGGCGACGGTACGTACCTGAACATCGAAGCGATGGGATGGCTTGGGGTTGACGGCCCGGCTGATCTGGTCACTGACCATGTTCGTTTCATGATCCACGACATCGTGAACAACGTGGCCGACGCCGGCCTCATCCTGCGCATGGGCGCAGTCGGTGTTATCAACCACCAGGTTGCGGATATGGGCGAAGTCAGCCATGAGGTGCGAGCGCTCTTCGCTGAGATTGATCGGGAACATGACCGCGCCGGCACCACGAACTACGCGAGCCTCGTGCACCGGGTGGCTGACACGCCACATCCGTCGATGGTTGTCTGCTGTACTGCAGAGGAACTGGAATTGATTCGTTGGGTGGCCGACAAACTCGCCGAGCATCCGGGCCGGTACCCAATTGGTCTCATCGTCGCCGGTGATGGCGCCGGAGCCCCGTGGGTCAGTCGCCTTGACGACGAGGGCCTCGCACTGCGCAGCGATTTCTTTGAGCGTGCCCTTCGGCTGCAACCCGAAACAATGACATCTGAGCGCGGCGAACTGATGGAGCATATGTTCACCACGGCGGTGCGTACCGCGCCCCGTCGGTTGTACGACGACGCGGGCGCAGGAGGCGACATACATCTCGATGGTGACGTCGAGATGGTCGATATCTCCGACACGGAGACGCAAATCATCAAGCTCGGGATGCTTCCGGCTCCCGGATCCGAGATTGGGACGGAGCTTCCGGAAGGCGCGCCAGATGCGGATGTGGAGAGTCTCGCCAATGTGGTTATGCCGCGTGTTGTTCGCATCAACGTACTCGGGCCGGTTGAGGTGCACGGCACCGACCTGAGTGGCTACCCGCTTTCGGCGCTCACACTGCTCGCCATGCGAGCGGAACAGATGACCGTCGACCAGATGCGCGATGTGATGTGGCCAAACGGCATTGGCAAGCGTCGCTGCCGCGACGTGCTTTCGCAGCTTCGACAGGGTGCCGGCGCGTCGGTAACCCACGACAGCACCCTCGGGTACACGGCATCGGTGGATACCGATGCGGCCGAGTTCGAGCGTCTGTGCAGGGTGGCCGGCGACCAAGACCCTGTTGACGCCGTTGTCACGCTTCGTGAAGCTGCTGGTCTTGTTCGGGGGATGCCATTCGATGCCTCCGTCGGCGGAGCATGGGAGTGGGTTGACGGTGTGGGGAGGTGTCGGGAAATGCTCCAGAACCGCATTGAAGACACCATGCAACGCCTGGCTGAACTCGCCGTCGACCTTGGGGACTGGAACCTTGCCATCGACGCCGCGGCCCAGGGCAGGCGCATGAATCCGCTGAGCGAGGTGCTTACGAAAACGCATGTGCGCGCTCTTGTGCACCTTGGGCGAAGCGATCAGGCCCGCAGGATCGTGGATCGTTGGGAGCAGGATTTCCAGGACGCATTTGATGACGAACCGGGCACGTCCCCGAGGGATGCCTATCGCAGCGCACTGGGCGAGCTCAGCAACTCGTAGTCTCCTCACCAGAAATCTGCGCAGGATTTCAGATTCGATGGATACAACGTGACGGTTGCACCGTTTACTGGTCATGAGGAACGGACAACAGGTAGAACCCCATGACAGGCGTCAGTCGTCAGCGGTATCGGCCGTGGCAGCAATGACACCGTCAACTCCGACGACATCTCTGGGTTCGCGACAGCAGTTCACAGACCTCGTCAAGGCAGCAGACTCGGCAATGCGAGCGGTTGCGTGGCGTTTGGTGCGGAACCGTGCGGTGATGGAGGATGTGCTGCAGGAGTCCTACATCAAGGCGTGGCGAAACTTTCCCGACCGATCTCGTTCGAGGGCTGGTACCCCCGCTGGCGGACGGCAGTTGGATCATTGCGCCCGGTGATGCACTTGGTGTGACCCCTGACGGTAGCGCAGCTTGGGTCCGCACGATCTCAGCTGTGGGCGGCATCGGATGCGAAGGATTCGCCCGCCAGGCGATATGGCGAGTCCCGTTCGATGGCGGTACTCCTTCGATGATGGATGCTGATGTTGATCTCGCCGACGCGTTCGTTGTGGCGGTGGACGGGAATCGGGCAGCCATAGTCGAGGCCTGTGACGGCATCATCAACTCCGTCGTTCTCGTTGACGTCTCGCCCGAAGGCATGATGTCTGGTGGCGACCGAGTCAT
>Ga0209831_1000919_pt1 | contig 27954 bp, 24 predicted proteins | sample Maine_Asex4_meta_FD_187451 | JGI IMG/M metagenome (GOLD analysis project Ga0209831, IMG submission 187451) | Marine algal microbial communities from Maine, USA - Maine_Asex4_metaG (SPAdes) (version 2) | ecosystem: Host-associated > Algae > Red algae > Unclassified | place: Maine, USA | collected... | reverse complement strand
AAAAACCTAAAAAGGTCTGACAAACGGTAGTTTATCAGACCTTTTTAAAAATATATTTTAATTTTTTAGCCCATTTCAGACTTAACTTCTGTCACTTCTGGTACCATTCTTTTCAACATTCCTTCGATACCTGACTTTAAGGTTACTGTAGAAGAAGGACATCCGCTACAGGAACCCTGGAGGATGACCGTTACGACTCCTTTGTCATCAAAGGATTTGAATTCTATGTTACCGCCATCCATTTCTACCGCTGGCTTAACATAGGTTTCGATCAATTCTTTGATCTTGGCCACAATTTCCACCTGCTCTTCAGAGTAATCATAGCTCACGCCTCTTTCTGCCTCAATTTTTTCCATTGCTTCCGCAAAACCATCCTTTATCAGTGGCTTTTCTGCTTCAATATAAGCCTTGATAAATGCTTTTGCGGGCAGCATGATGTCTTCCCAGGCATAGTTAAACTCCTTGGTAATGGTGACAAAATTATTGCTGATATAAACACCTTTTACATAAGGTAATTCAAAAATTTCCTTTGCCATTGGAGACCATTCGATCGCCAGTTCTTCTTCTCTGAAATCTGCCGTACCTCGATATAGCATACGGTTAGTGACAAACTTGAGTGATTCCGGATTGGGTGTTTGCTCCGTATATAACATCACCGGACTTTTTGTGGTCGTATCTTCCATTTTAATTGATTTTCTTTTTAGATAACTTTTTTATGAAAAAATTACGTTTTAAACAATTCCTCATTCCTTACTATACAAAGTTAACATAATTTAAAACCATCTGGTTGTAAATTTATCGTCAGAAATTGCTTTCTGTCTATATGATTTGTAATTCAGCGGTTTATTATAATATCGAGTGCTCAGTCAGCTCCTTTGATTAAACTTCTATATGTTTTAAAAACATTCATTCCTTTATTGAAAAAATACTTTTTTACCCAAGCCTCAGGTCGATCACTCGTAGCCATGACAAAATCTCCTCCCCAGGCACCCAGTGATTTTATTTCACCAGAAAAATCAGAAAAATATAACGCTTTTGCTCTTTTGATTTTTAGCGTACCGCTGACCAACTGTTCGTGCGCCACAATAATCCTGGAGAACTCACTTTGTGTCTGACAATTTAACATCTCATTCGTTAGCGCAGTGATCTCCGCAATCTCTTTAGAGCGTGTTCCCTGATTTTTTCTATACCGCTGAATTCCCTCCCGACTATTCTGTTTTTGATTCAAATAAACAAAATAAATCTGGTCGGAAAAATTTGGAGAAAACGATACGGACTTCACTATTGGACCCGGCAATTGATAGAGCAAAGCCTGATCTGCATCCGCACAAGCGAGGTCATAACCAGATCCACCAAAGGTTTTTGACAAGAGTTTATAAGGATCAACGTCTGCCCATTTAGCAACCATATTGATCAGTGTTGAACTCGTCCCTAATCCCCATTGCCTTGGAAAATCCAGGTTGGTTTCAATAGTAGCAACTTCTTTAATACCATTCGTAATAAAATCCGGGTTTAACTCAGTAGCAGCTTTTAAAATTTCGGTAATACGAACAGCTATTGCAGCATCCGTATTATGTAAAGCCGTAAAATTATTTTTTAAAAAATGTCCTTCAAACCAACAACTACCGTCGCTGTCAAAACTTCGCCATCCGAATGTTTTTTCTTCCTCTATTTGTTTTCGAATGGCCAACGTTTGTCCCAACTGTGTCGGTACCGCCAGGGCTACGGCTCCATCCAGTACAAAGTATTCGCCGGTGAATAATAGCTTCCCATTGGCACTGAAATATTGTGAATGTGTGGACAAATTAATCAATGATTTTTTAGAATCGAAAAGAGCGGTTTATTAATTCATTTTATCAACATTCCTTATTTGCTGCTAACTGATTTTTTTTTGGTCCGTAATCCGTCAAGATAGTGTTGTACCGCTGTAAAAGAAACGACCTTGTCTTCAAAATAAATTGTGGATATTTTCTTTTCCTGTTCTGTGGCTCCCAGGTGATTGAGAATATTTAACAGGTGCATTTTCATGTGACCTTGTTGAATGCCCGTAGTTACCAATGATTTGATGGCTGCAAAATTTTGAGCCAGTCCCGTGGCAGCTACGATCTTCATCAGATCTTGTGCCGATGGATTGCCCAATAGCTCCAGCGAACGACGGGCCATCGGGTGCAATCTGGTGAGCCCCCCCACGGTGCCTAAAGCCAATGGCAGGTCCAGCCAAAATTTAAAGATCCCATTTTCTACGCTACAATAACTCAGGCTGCGGTACTGCCCGTCACGGGCCGCGTAGGTGTGTCCGCAGGCTTCTACTGCTCTAAAATCATTGGCCGTTGCCATAACCACTGCGTCTACCCCATTAAAAATTCCTTTGTTATGAGTAGCTGCCCGATAGGCATCTACGCGGGCAATTTTTATCGCACGGCAAAATTTATCTGCAAAAACATTTGCATCTATATCGTCAGAAAAATCTCCCAGATTATTAACAGGACAAGTAACACTGCATCGGACCAGGCATTCTGGCGTATAATTAGAAAGAATGGCCATAATGACCTCTAAATTTTTTTCATTTTCTGGAATATCAGCGTGATTGTCTACAAAATCTTTTAATGTTTGGCCAAACGCTTCCAGCACCGAATTGATAAAATTGGCGCCCATCGAATCGCAGGTGTCAAAATCTACCTTTAGCTGATAATAGTCATCATCCAGGTGTCGCATATCAAGTAGGGTAATATCCAAAATTCCGCCACCTCGTTTTTGCATATTATGGGTGATATGTTCAACATCTTTACAGAGCCTTAATTTTAATTCCTCAAAAACCTGTTGTAATCTCTGGTAATTGCCTGACCAGGTAAAATGGACTTGACCTACTTTTTTGGTATTTAGGACCGTCGCGGTAAAACCTCCTCTCACCGACCAGTATTTAGCAGCACTGGACGCTGCGGCCACTACCGAACTTTCTTCCGTTACCATAGGAACGCAGTAAGTTTTACCATTAATAATAAAATTGGGAGCTACTCCGTAGGGAAGGTAATAGTTACTGATCGTATTTTCACTAAAACCATCCAGAATTCTTTGCTGATCTTCATTTGTATGCCAATAACTCATCAATTCCCGCATTACATTTTCGGGATCTTTAAAAAAGTTTTCGACAATCCAGCGAAGCTTTTTTCTTTTGGATAGCTTGGAAAATCCGGAGATGGACTTCTTCATATTTCACTCTTTTTTACCTTTAAAAAGGCTTTCGCCAAGGCGAGCCCATCTACCTGAGACTGAACGTAATTGTACAAATTTTGATAATCACCCCTTGCGTATTTAAGAAAGCCAGATGCCTGACCATATACACAAGATAGATTTAATTTATTAATTAAATAATAGCCATCAAGAAAATTCTTCACCCCACCCGAAACAATCACTTCTTTACAAACCATACTTTCGCCCAGTTCTTCTTTTATTTTATTGACCATTTCCACCATTTCTTCGGCACTGTGTCCTATTTTGGCAAGAGATTCGTAAATACTTTGCTTCTCGGGATTGCTGCGCAGGAGTTCCAGCATCGCAAAGTTGGTACCTCCACTGGCAGCAAAATCAACTGCTGCCAACGGAAGCTGAAATAATGCCTTCATACTGGCATACCCCATTCCCTGTCCAACCTCTTTTACAATGACTGGTCGATCCGTTATTTTGAGATATTCTTCTATCGTTTGTAAAGGTGGGTGGGTAAAGCGATCTCCTTCTGGTTGTAACCATTCCTGCATAGGATTAACGTGGATAATTAATCCATCTGCTCGCAGTTTATCCAGCATCCGAAAAACCTGTTCTACCTGACCATTGAGGAGGAGTTGTTCCAGCTGCGCAATTCCTAGGTTGGCATACAAAGGCAGATCGTCACCTATAATGGAACGAATGTCAAAATCTTTAAAGTATTCGTCGCTATTTAACAATCCCCGACAAGATCCGAGTCCCATACCCATGCCAAAATCCTTGCAAGCTCTGGCCAGATTATGATTAATAGTACGAGCAAGCTCTGTTCCTCCAGTCATGGAAGAAACCCAAATGGGGCTTTGTAATTTTTTTTCTAAAAAAATACTGGAGACGGTTGTTGACGCGTCAGGATGTGCAGACAATAAGGGTTCATAATAGAACCTGGAATCCAACAAATCCGTCCCAACTTGTGAGCGAAAAGCCAGTTCAATATGATCTCGTTTACGACTCGTCGCATTGGGATCTTCATCCTGAGGTAGAATACGCTGTTCCTTTAAATTCATATAGCTGATAGCAGAACTAATATTTGTTTATAGAAAAAAGTCTGAGTGGAGAATAATCTGCTCATAAGTTAAAAACAATGACCTCCACAAATAGTTTAAAGGATAAAGGTATCAAAGCCCGGACGAATAAACGCTTTGTGTGCAGGAAACATTTTTTGAACCGTTCCCTGGCTATCAGGGATTTGTCTAAACTTTTATCAAGTGGAAAAATTTGGACGAGGTATTAATATAAGGAACGAGGATTAAATAGATTAAGAAATTTTGAGTAGGTAGTTTTTGTGTATAACGAGTTGAACAACACAGACATAGCCGTAGCTATGGCGCGTATTTTAAACGAAGTTAGGCACAAAAAATATTAGTCATAATTCTGAATCTATTAGATCGTTGTTCCTTAGGAATGATTGGGGAATTTTCAGCTTTTTTCAAAAAATAAAATTAGGCATTCTTTTACAAAGTAATATACCCAAAGAGGACTAATTTAAGGATAGTATGAAAATTTAAAAAGTATCAAATAGAATAATAGGCTTTATTCTATGTCCCAAAAGAGCTATAAAATCTTAAGCCATAAAAATTAATGCGAAAATTACACTGATTATCAGCACTTTATAAATCTACTTTTCCATCTTTAACACTAAATTCTTGTTTTTTGAAGTAAAGAGTATTAACTTTGCACACCGATTGAAAAGAAGGCGTCTTGACGTCTATTCCGGACAGTCTTTTTTCTTCAATTTTCACAAAAAAGTATAAAAGTGAATACATTAAGTTACAAAACCAAGTCGGCCAAAAAAGAAGAGGTGGAGCGCAAGTGGTTTATCGTAGATGTAGAAAATCAAGTAGTAGGCCGTATTGCCTCTCAGATTGCCCACATCCTGCGTGGAAAGCACAAGCCAAGCTACACGCCGCACGTAGATTGTGGTGACAATATCATCATTATCAACTCTAGTAAAATTCGATTTACCGGGAAAAAATGGGATCAGAAAACTTATCTTTCTTATTCTATGTACCCTGGTGGTCAAAAAAGTATCACGGCTAAGGAATTGGCTGCAAAGAAATCGCACGCTGTTATCGAAAATGCCGTACGAGGAATGTTGCCCAAGACTAAGTTAGGCCGTGCAATGTTTAAAAAATTATATGTGTACGAAGGAGCCGAACACGGTCACCAGGCACAGAAACCTGAACCATTAAAATTTTAATTCATGGAAATGATTAATGCGATTGGGAGAAGAAAAGCTTCTGTAGCCCGCGTTTACCTTACAAAAGGAGATGGCAACATCAAAATTAACGGTAAAGACTACAAAGAATACTTTCCCCAGATTCACATCCAGGCTACCATTACGGATCCATTCCGCACGGTAGAAGCTGAAAATATTTATGATCTTAACGTAAACGTAAACGGTGGTGGCTTTAAAGGCCAGGCTGAAGCAGTTCGAATGGCTATTGCCAGAGCACTGGTGAAATTAAACGAAGAATTTCGTACGCCGCTCAAAGCAAATAAATATTTGCGTAGAGATGCACGTATTGTTGAACGTAAAAAATACGGTAAGCCTAAGGCGAGAAAGAGCTTCCAGTTCTCTAAGCGATAATCGCTCTACCAACTGGTTTTTTCTTTTACGTTATTTTTTAATCCAAATCTTATAAAATAAAATGGCACAGCCCACATATAAAGAGTTATTAGATGCAGGTGTTCACTTCGGCCACCTGAAGAAAAAGTGGAATCCTAAAATGCAGCCCTACATCTTTATGGAGCGCAAAGGTATTCACATTATTGATCTTAACAGAACGCTGGACTCGTTAGACCAGGCAGCTAGTGCTGCTCGTCAGATTGCTCGTTCTGGACGCAAAATTTTATTCGTTGCCACCAAAAAACAGGCACGTGAAATCGTAGCCAAAGCTGCTCGAAGCGTAGAAATGCCTTTCGTTACAGAACGTTGGCTGGGAGGGATGATGACCAACTTTGCGACGATCAAGAAGTCTGTTAAAAAGATGAACAACATTGACAAGATGTTGGCAGATACCAATGTAACAAGCGTTACCAAGAAGGAACGTCTTACGTTAACTCGTGAGCGTAACAAACTGGAAAAAGTACTTGGTGGTATTGCAAATCTTAATAGAATTCCTGGCGCTGTCTTCATTATTGACATCAGCCACGAGCATATCGCTTTAGCTGAAGCTAGAAAACTAGGAATGCGTACGATCGCGATGGTGGATACCAATTCGGATCCTAACATGGTAGATTTTCCGATTCCCGCTAACGATGATGCTTCCAAATCAATCACTATTATTACCAACACTATCGTGGAGGCCATTCGTGATGGATTGAAAGAACGCAACTCTAAGAAGGACGAGAAAACTGCAGCGGAGGCTAAGCAATAAATTAGCCAAATAGTAGTGGTACATGAAACCCTAACTGTTGTTTCTTCGTTACCTCCCTCAGGAATCATTATTTAAAAACTTTAAAACATTTTAGAAGTGAAAATATCAGCTGCTGATGTAAAAAAATTACGGGATCAAACCGGCGCAGGAATGATGGATTGCAAAAAAGCACTCGTCGAAGCAAATGGGGATATTGATAAAGCAATGGAAAATTTGCGCAAGCGAGGTCAGAAATTGACTGAAAAGCGGGCAGATCGTGATGCTAACGAAGGAGTAGTGATCGCTAAAACTACTGCAGATCGTAATGACGGTATTGTAGTAAGGTTAGGTTGTGAAACGGATTTTGTAGCTAAAAACGACAGCTTTGTGGCTTTTGCAGACAAAATTGCGGATATCGTACTTAAAAATTTACCTGATTCTACTGAAAGTTTACTGACTTTACCTTTTGATGATAAACTATCAATTGGAGAAAAAATAGTAGAACAGACTGCTGTAATCGGTGAAAAACTGGAAATTAGTAAATATGCTAAAATCCAAACTTCTGGCAAAGGACAGGTTTTACCTTACATCCACATGGGACACCGTGCGGGCGTACTGGTAGCTGTTAATCTTGAAGGTCCAGAATATGTTGAGCCAGGTAAGAATGTTGCTATGCAGGTTGCGGCTATGCGACCTATCGCCCTAGACAAGGATCAAGTTGATCCAAGCGTTATAGAGAAAGAAATTGAGATAGGAAAGGAGCAGGCGCGTCAGGAAGGCAAGCCAGAAACAATTTTGGAAAAAATTGCACTGGGTAAGCTAAATAAGTTTTACCGAGAAAGAACTTTGCTCAACCAGGATTATGTCAAAGGGAACAAAGAGTCCGTAGCTGATTATCTTAAGTCAGTTAATGGTGAATTAACCGTTACTGATTTCAAGCATATAGAACTTGGATAAGATTTTGAATTAAGAAAAAGCGAATTAATTATAATTCGCTTTTTTTTTGTGCTTTTTCCTAAATCATTCTCTAAATTATTTTTATAATGGCTAAATACAAAAGAATTTTACTCAAGCTAAGTGGTGAGTCTCTCATGGGAGATCAGCAGTTTGGGATTGATTTTAAAATGTTGAAACACTACGCATTGCAAGTTCAGCAATTGGTGGAAAAAAATATTGAGGTAGCAATTGTGATTGGTGGCGGAAATATTTTCAGGGGTATGCAAGCAGAAAAATCCGGAATGGATCGTGTGCAGGGAGATTATATGGGTATGCTGGCAACCGTGATGAACGGAATGGCGCTACAGAGTGCGCTCGAAGGTATCGGTGTTTATACGCGATTGGTTACGGCCATCGAAATGCAAGCTATCGCAGAACCTTATATTCGTCGCAAAGCGGTCAGACACCTTGAAAAAGGCCGGGTAGTTATCTTTTCCGGTGGAACAGGAAGCCCCTATTTTACAACGGATTCCACGGCTGCATTGCGTGCCAACGAAATTGATGCGGACGTTATTCTGAAAGGTACACGCGTAGACGGAATTTATACGGCTGATCCGGAAAAAGATAATACCGCTACTAAATTTGACAAATTATCCTTTGCGAAAGTGATTAGTCTGGGACTGAGTGTGATGGATATGACGGCCTTTACTCTTTGTCAGGAAAATAATTTACCAATTATTGTTTTTGATATCAATGATCCTGATAATTTAATGCGGATTATTCACGGTGAGCAGGTAGGAACATTAGTGGAAGGATAAATCAGCTTTTAAAATAAAAAACATCGAATGCCCATTTTTGAATAACTTCAGAGATGGGTATTTTACTTTAAAATTCTGTAAAAGCAATCGTAGCCATACTCACTTTGGTCCCTTCGCAGGAAAGAATCTGATTGGCGCAAGCTTCCATGGTTGCTCCGGTCGTCATGACATCATCCACGAGTAGTACGTGCTTTCCTTTTAGAACTTTGGGATTGTTTACGGCGAAGGCCATCGCTACATTAGCAAATCTTTCTGCTTTTGATTTACTGGTTTGCGTCTCTGTCATTTCCAGTCGCTTTAGTGCGTAAGGCGCCCGTGGAACCTGCATTTCGTCGGCGAGTCCTTGTGCAAAAAGATCACTTTGATTGTATCCCCTGGTTTGTTTTTTTCGTGGATGCAACGGTACAGGAACAATCAGGTTTACCTGAGAAAAATAAGGTGATTGTTTTAGCATTCTACCGTAAAGATTTCCTAGCTTTATTCCCACTTTTCTTTTTCCGTCGTACTTGAGTTTATGAATTAGTTTTTGTGTTCTTCCTCCTTTGGTAAAATAATACAATGCAGCTCCTGCATCAATTGGAATCCTTCCCCAGAATCTATCCGTAAAGGGATTCTCTCTATCCAGGTGAAATTCTGTCTTGGGTAGGTGGTATTGGCAGGGCAAACAAATGATTCCTCCGTGCACAGGGGTATTGCGATCACAAGCGACACACAAGTTGGGATAAAACAAACCAATAAAATCTTTAACAATTGGGAGTGTGGTAATCATAGTACATTTGTTTTGAAAAGCAAAAAAAGCAGTCAAAAGTGTAAAGCTATTTTGAACCGTTCCTAATCCTAAAGATAGAAAAATATAAGAGAAAAAAAATGTCTGTTCAAGCTTTCGCCGAACAGACACATCAAAACAAAACGAAAAACCAACTTTAAACAAGTTTATTTTATTACTATAATACTAACTAATTAGCCTCATATTTTGTTGTAATTCACATGTTAATAAAATCCTAACAAGCAGCTAATTTAGTTATAATTTTTCTCTGCGACACACTGCAACTCCCTGATATTCAAACCATTAGCCGAATATACATATTAGTGTCATCTTTGATCAATTCCTAACTCCACTGACTTGTTCAGCCTTCAATTTAACTGGAATATCCTTTATTTTTCCTTTTCGATTAACCGTAATATTCAGAACATCTCCGACTTTTGCGGTACCCACAATTTCCTGTAATTCTGGAACCGTTCTTATTGGTCGATTATCTACTGCGGTAATAATATCCCGGGGTAGAATACCTGCATAAGATGCAGCACCACCGTTTACCAATTTGTCAACAAACACACCCTGCGAAATATCAACCCCCAATTCTGTAGAAAGATCCGCGTCCATTTCGTTAATACTAATACCGAGATACGCCCGCTGGTAACTACCAAACTGGATAATATCATCTACAATTTTTCTCATCATATTTACTGGAATGGCAAAAGAGTAACCAGAATAAGAACCGGTCTGCGTAGCAATGGCTGTATTTATTCCTAACAAACGTCCAGTATCATCTACCAGTGCGCCACCACTATTTCCTGGATTAACCGCCGCATCTGTTTGAATAAATGACTCGATTCCACCTTTGCCTCTTAGTATATTGATACTTCTTCCTTTCGCAGAAATAATTCCCGCCGTCACCGTTGAGGTTAGATCGAAAGGATTTCCCACGGCCAGCACCCATTCACCCACTTGCGCCTCATCAGAATCGGCGTAGCTAAGTGTCGGCATATTGGTCGCATCAATTTTGATCACAGCCATATCTGTTCCTGGATCTGTTCCGATTAGCTTGGCTTTGTAAGTACGATTATCGTAGGTCGTTACTTCCAGCTCATCCGCAAAACTAACCACATGATTGTTGGTAACAATGTATCCATCAGCAGAAATAAAAACACCAGAACCTGCACCTGACTGTGGACCTTGGTTACCAAAAAAATCTTCTCCAAAAAATCCACCGAACGGATTGCTTTGATTATTATTTTGAGATGGTTTAGCTCCTGCCGTAGCTTTTATATGAACCACTGTCGGCATTGCTTTTCTTGCCGCGTCGGTAAAATTAGCGGGGAAACTTCCAACCGATGGCTTTTTATTTATTAAGTTGACCTGCTTCGACAGGTGCTGTGGTGCTGATGCAGCACTAGACTGGCTGGTGTACTTGATTCCACCAAATGCAATCAATCCACCGATGATACCAGCAAAAATGAATGAAAGAAAATTTTTCATACTTGTGATTTTTCGACAAACCCATTCTAAATTTATCTTTATATTTAGAACGACTTTCAGTTAGGAATGTTGATAAAATAAATATTTACGAACGGACTGGAGAACACTGACCCCTTCGTTTTGTATAACACAATAACTTTCGGCCATTTATAATTGTTATAGTAAACATAATTTTTAACAGGATATTAACAGCATATGACCCGAATGAGTGATTGGCTGGTGATTTGGGATTAATTTTTAAAATCATCCCAGCTAATTCCTGTATCTTTGTAACAGAATAATATTTTAGTACTTTGGTGAAATGTATAAAGTGATTCATGGAGCAAACGCATTGAGGGAGTATTTACAGCCTGAAACGCCACTCGAAAAATTTTTTCTGGAAGACCCTCCCTTTCTTAAAGGGCTAATGTGGGGTACCCCTCGCTTTGGTCATCCAGAGGGTAAAATCGTTTATCATATCCGCGAAGTGCTTGATAATGTAGAAAAACTCACCTTATCTGCCGAAGATCGAAGCCGACTACGACTCATTACTTTCGTCCATGACACTTTTAAGTATGAGGAACACAAAGGCAGTCCCCGGGACTGGAGTCGGCATCATTCTATTCTAGCCAGACAATATCTCGAAAAACATAGTGACGACCAGGTGGTCCTCGATATCGTAGAACTACACGACGAAGCCTACTATTCCTGGAGATTGTCCCAAATCTATAGCCAACCTACCCAAAGTAATCTCCGTTTAAAAAAATTTGTGGATCGTTTGGGTGAGCATATCCAGCTGTATTATCTCTTTTTTAAATGTGATACTTGTACTGGGGATAAAAACCTCGCTTCGCTTTATTGGGCAGAGAAAAATATACCGGGTATTACGATTACGCCTCTGTAGTAATTTAAACCTTAACTCAGGTTACTAGTGCGTCGGGTACTAAATTAGTTATGTATTTCAAATTGTTAATTTTTTCCAAGAAAATAAGAACAGCTGATTAGTGATTAGTTAATCGGTCCTTCCAACGCATAGGTATCGCCCTCTAAAGTATTTGAAAAACTCAAAAAAGACTGCCTGCCGAGAAAGGTTAAGTTGACAGATCAACGTAGGAACAAGGCAATGCCTTGTTCCTACGTTGATCAATATGCCCAGTTATTTAATGCCGAAGGCACTAGTAATTCTTCGACCATTCTGAGGTTGTTTGTGCACCCACCGCATCTTCGATGCTAACGCAATATGATCACGCTATAATCTTTTTTTCCATTTTTTTTAAGAACGGGAACTAAACCTTTTCTTTCTTGGTTATTGGGTCAGACAGTAATGTCTGCAAAGCTGAAATATTGCTATTTTGGTATTTAATAACCTTTTATTATCTTTATCATGTTCACCACAACCAACATCAATTTGGAGAAGGAAAAGCAAGCAAGGATTTTTGATCAGGAGTTTTATCCTCAAGCGGATGCATTACTCAGTTTCGCATACGGTTTAAGCCGCAACGAAGCAGATGCTAACGACCTGGTTCAAGAAACCTACCTGAAAGCTTTTCGCTTCATTGACAGCTATGAGGAAGGTACAAATGCCAAGGCGTGGTTATTCAGGATATTGAAAAATGCCTTTATTAATAACTATCGCAAAAAGAGCAAGCGACCGACCCAGGTAGACTTTGAAGACCTGGTGAATATTCACCGGGAAGAAGACACAGCTTTAAACAGCTACGTCGATCTGCGAGAAGATATCTACGAAAGAATTATTGGAGACGAAGTAACGATCGCCCTCGGTAATCTATCCGTAGACTATCGAACCGTTCTCTTGCTTTGCGATATTGAAGGTTTCACCTACGAAGAAATCTCCAAGATCATTGATATTCCAATTGGTACGGTTCGATCCCGATTGTTCCGTGCTCGAAATTTGCTCAAAAAAGAACTAAGTGCTTACGCACAATCGCTCGGTTTCGAGGATAAGCGTAAGTAATCAGATTCATTTATTGTTAATAATTTTCAGAATAACAAGCGCATGATCGGTTCAACAAAAATTTCACAGACTTATTGCCGGATCAGTACCTACTGGTCTGGCTCTGTGCGTTGGCCAGATTGCTGTTCGGTGGTTACGGGGACCAATTGTCTCCCCGAAGATCCCTGGTTATCTCTGAGTAATCTTAAAACGCTTTAATTATGATATCTCAAAAGAATCACACGGAACTGGTCCGAAAAGTAAATATGTATCTCGATAATGAGTTAACCCCGGAAGCCGAAAGAGCATTATTGAGAGAAATTCAGGGTAATCCTGCCTATATGCAAATCCTGAGTAAAGAAAAATCATTTAGAGAGTTTATCAAAAGTCGTGTTCAACGCAAAAAAGTTTCTCCTGCCCTGATCCAATCGATCAAAGACAAAATTAACCTTTAGCATTCCTTTTTTCGGACGTTCTTTAGCAACACCAACGTGATATTCGGATTCGTAAACACCACTACGAAACAATCGCTTATTTTTGGTACTTTTGCCAGTAATATGAGTAAACGTCATCTTTATTCTATTCATCCCATCCTGTTTTGGTAGCTTCCCCGCCCAAAACAAACACATCGTTATTTTTAATTTTCAGTTAAACATCTTATGGATTATTTAAACAAACTAGAGGCGATCCAGGATCGCTACTATTACCTGGAGGAACAACTTTCTGATCCTGCTACCATGAAGGATATGAATAAATTTAAAAAAATAAGCAAGGAATATAAAGGCCTCGAAGTGCTTATGGGAGTTCATGCAGAATATAAAGAGTTGATGGGAAATGTGAATACGGCCAAAGAGCTACTGGAAGTTAGCAAGGACGAAGAGATGAAAGAAATGGCCAAGATGGAACTGGACGAACTTTTGCCGCTTGTAGACCCTTTGGAAGAAAAGATAAAAGTCCTGCTCATTCCCAAAGATCCGGAAGACGAAAAAGATGTAATTTTTGAAATACGCTCTGGAGCAGGTGGTGATGAAGCCAGTATCTTTGCGGGTGATTTATATAAAATGTACTCCAAATATTTTGATAGTCAAAAATGGAAAACGGAGATCATAACGGTCAACGAAGGTACCGTTGGTGGTTATAATAAAATTGTTTTAGAGATCAGTGGTGAAGATGTCTTTGGTCGTCTAAAATTTGAATCGGGTGCGCACCGGGTCCAGCGAATTCCCCAAACGGAGTCTCAAGGCCGGGTCCATACTTCTGCCGCCACGGTGGTGGTGATGCCCAAATTTGAGATGGAGGAAATTAATATTAATAAAGCGGATCTAAAAACTGATACTTTCCGCGCGAGTGGTGCGGGTGGACAGCACGTTAACAAAACGGAATCCGGCGTTCGATTTACACACTTGCCAACTGGTCTGGTAGCGGAAAGCACGGATAGCCGTTCTCAAAATAAAAACAGAGATATCGCGATTCAGCGCCTCTACCAAAAAATTCACGATTCGAAAAAACAAGCGCACGATGATGTGGTCGCCAAAGAAAGAAAATCATTGGTAGGCTCGGGAGATCGCGCCGACAAAATCAGAACGTATAATTATCCACAAAACCGGGTGACGGACCACCGGATTGGATTGTCGCTCAATAAGCTGGATCGGGTGATTGCGGGAGATATTGAGGAAATAATTGAGGCGTTGCAGATGGCGGAGAATGCGGAGAAGATGAAGGGGGAGGAGGATTAGGATGGGTACTAAGGATCAATAAAAAAATAGCTTATAACATTTGGCTGCTTAATTGATCCTAAGGAATGTTGATAAAGGATGAGACACTTTGAAAGTTAGGAAAAGTCAAAGTATTGAATATTTTAATCTGTATGAAATACATATTAATGTAGTACCCGAAGCACTAGATTTTCAAGAAGGCTACCATTCAAATTAACACAACAATCCTCTTCAAAAATCCATCCCAATCGAAAAATGCAACCGCGGATTCTGCGTCACCCGCGATTCAATCCCCCAGCCATAATCCAGTTTTAAAAAATAGCCAAATAACATCGCGCGTACACCCGCTCCGTATCCCATTACAATTGGATCCCGAAAATAGTTAATCGACAAACTGACCGCTCCGTTCGTAACGGTTGTAATATTTAGGGGATTATTGTTGCTATAAGGAGACAATCCTTCCCAGGCGGTTCCGATATCAAAGAATCCAACAAGCTGAAAACTTCGAAAGAAAGAAGATTTTATTCGGCGAGAAAAATATTTGAATACGGGAACCCGTAGTTCTGTATTAATCAGCGCGTAAGATGTTCCGTTTCTGATATTGCTCTTAAATCCACGAACATTGTTGGCAAATGTTTGGTAAGCCAGCCCTTCCCGCGCAGGTGTCGGAATGTCCTGATTAAAAGAGGAGAACAACCAATTGTCCACACCTCCAAGTAAAAATAAAATACGTTCAGAACCTAAAGAAGTAGAACCCGCAGCCCGAATGGCCAGAATAGAATGCTTGTCCAGTCGCTGATAATGTCGTGCATCAAATCCTAAAACCGTCATAAATCCTTTTCCTAAATCAAAGTTGAATCCGTCAATAAAATCAATTTCAAAACGCTTCATTACTTCTGCGTAGAATTTGTACCGCGTTCCGTTTTTAATATTAATATCTACGTCCAGTGTATTGTCAAAAACATACTCTAGCCGTAAACCTAATCGCTGTTGTTTATCCGTAGAGGTATTGAGCGCTACCTGATCGGTGGCTAGTTGGGTTTGCTTGTCTATCCGGAACGTAGTCGTCGCACGTAGACTTCTAAAAATATCCAGCGGATAACGTAATTCCATTTGCGTCAAAAAAGTAGTCTCCCGGTTTCGGGGCTCAACAAAACGGTTTTGTGGTTGTGGAGGTAGTGAAATATCTACCCCGTTGCGACGACGAGAACGACGGTATGCGGCAAAGCGTTTGTCGAGTCTTTTCTTTTTATTATCTAAAAATAAATAATATTCCGCACCGTTAAAAGTAGTCGGAATACGGATACCGCCTTCCAGTACATAGTCTTCAAAAAGATCTTTAAAATTCGCTTTTAAAAGAATACCCGGTGGAGGAAAATTGTATTCTTGCCCGGTACCCGCGTAGTTATTGAGTCCTCCAAAAAGCAAACTATTGTCTACCGTCGTGGTAATAAAATCTGTTCTGAATTGTAACTGATACGGCCTGATGCGCTCTTGCCGGAATTTATGAATTTGACTTTCATTCCAGCTCGAAGAAGCGGAGACAACGGAAGGAAATGATTCTTCGAATATTATATTTCCATCTTCTTCGTCAATGCTAATCATTGGCGGTTTTTCGGCTTCGTCAAATTCACTTTGAAATAAATAATCTTCAATAATTTCTTCTTCCTTTTTCGGAATGACCTGCGTCGGCGGCTTGACGTTACCGGAGGTGTTTTTGTTTTGTGACAGTGTCAGACCAGCTTCTCTTAGCGATTGCTTCCGAAAGATCGTCGTTCTGGCTTGTATTGTAGTTAACGTATCTATCGGTTGAATACGCATTTTGTAAATATATCCTTCTCTGTAAAGAATTATTTGCTTGTCCACTTTACCCGCAATATCGTGACGAATCAGATGACTGGCATAATTGGTTCGATTGTGGGTAACACCTCTTTTTTTGTAAACGGGTTGAATCACGACCGAATCTATAACAATAGAATCTATATTATTCCAAATTGAATCTTCCCGAATAATTATTTCAGAACCATCGTTTAGATAAATGGCTTGATTGTTCCACGCCAGGTAGGTTTCGAGATAGCCCATGTTTTGATTATAAATCCCGCTCGCATCACTGGTATAACTAAACCAGGTAGAATCTACTCCGACGGGATTGCGTTCGTTGGCATAAGGCGTACTCGTTACTCTGGTTAATTCTTTAGAGGGATTTTCTAAATCATAATAAAAAATGTCGAATGTACTGGTGGGTAGAATAGAGTCCAGCTTAGCATTTACAAGTAAGGTGTCCATCCGATTGGAGGCAAATAAAATTCCTTTCTGACCATCAATTTTTACAAATTTTGCGTCCAGGTCGTCCCAAAAATCCCGCGTGAGTCGCAACGATTGCCTGGTTTTAGGGACAAAAGTAAAGATGTCTGAAACGCCACCTACCGTCGCAGAAAAAACCATTTTAAATGGATTGATATAATCCATACTATTGATTCGGTGAAACTGATTAGGCAACACGTCTTCCAGGTTTTTTCCGGTATTGAGATCTCGCTGAATTATTTTGATGATGTCTCTTCGTTCGTAAATAATACCCAGTTCCTGATTGTTGGGACTCCAGGCGAGCAACGGATAATTATAGTCCGTTTCCTGAAAAGGATTACGGGACCCGTACTTTAAAATCTGCGTTCGCTTGCCCGTTCGGATATCCTGAATGAAGACTTTTACTTTTCCAATTTCATTAAAAGCGTAAGCGATCTTTTTTCCATCCGGACTTAGTTTTAGATTACTAACCGGAAGCTTACGCCGGTTTTTTATTTCAACCTTTTTTCCTTTGGGCTTTTCCAGCCCCTTGTTTTCTGTTTGGTAACGTTTTTTGTAGAATTCGTACCAGTTATCAAGAGACGTTTCGTAGGTATCTCCCAAAACAAAAGCATAGCCACTTTCTATACTGCGATTGATCCGGGTGAGGTAAAGTAAATTAGGAACAACTGATTGTCCATAATTTTGACTGATAAAATACCACATAGAATGACCGGCCAGTTTGGGATATTCGTAGGCAAAATCATCAAATTTCTTGTAGCGCTTGGATAAAATTATATCTCGCATTCGGTCGTCATAGTGAACGTTCCAGCTTTCGCCTGCGTAACTGACCAAGCCTTCTTTAAACCATTGGGGCAAATTGAGCATGACCGCATTTTGGACAATTTCCTGAAGGTTGGCACCAAACATCATGGCATTCAGGTAAGCAGAGGCAACTCCTTCGCGTACAGAACGTCGCAGATTATTGTGATTTCCATCAAAATAAACAAAGATTTTATTTCCTACAATTTTGGTTTTTCCACCAGTATTAAAAAATACCTCCTCACTACCAATGTTACTTTGTTTGATATCGGTTAGGTCTTTGTAAACGATGATATCTATCTTATCATTCATCCGGTGTTCGAGGATACGCTGAATATCCGTAAAATCTGTTTCAGCCATTTGTACCACTGCCTGACCAATCGCTCTTCCTTCTCCGTACCAGTAGGTAACGAAATTTTCACTTTCATACATAGCCCACTCCTCAAAATCTTCGTGAAACTGCACCCGATTTTTACCAAATTCAACCTGAGAAGTCTGTGAAGCGGCGGTTCCAAGAAAAAGAAAAAAACAAAAACCTGTAATAAAAAATTTTAGATTTTGCATAAAAAAGGTTTAGTATTGTGGGCAGATCAGGACTCAAGTAGTTCAAGATACAAAAGATTTGACAGATTGAAATGTCCAGATCAGGCGGAATCTTTAAATTTAACGATTTAATATCTTACACATAGAAGCTGTTTAAAAACGAAGCACCGTAGTTACGGTTAAATCATTGCTTTCCAATACTTTCCGTGAACATTCTTTAACAGCTTTACTTAAAACGCGATCTAATGGCGGTTGTTTCCAAACTTACTTTTAATCCTTTTCAGGAAAATACCTATATCGTTTCGGACGAAACCGGAGAATGTATCATTTTTGATCCTGGTTGCTATACGCAAAAAGAACGCGAAGAGTTAAAAAGTTTCATTAGTGAAAACGAATGGACACCCGTCCGACTGATTAATACGCATTGTCATTTAGATCATATTTTTGGCAATGCATTTGTGGCCGAAACTTACGGTTTGGAATTGGAAATCCACCGTGGCGAGTTACCTGTATTGGAGTCCGTTCCTCAAGTCTGTCAGATGTACGGAATTCAACTGCCGCAACCCTCTCCGGCCCCCGGACGATTTATAGAGACCGGAGATACTATCCTTTTTGGGAATACGTCTTTAAAGGCTTTGTTTACGCCAGGTCATTCTCCTGCCAGTTTGTCTTTCTATTGTGAAGCGGATAAATTTGTGATTGCCGGGGATGTACTATTTTTCCAAAGTATTGGTCGTACGGATTTACCGGGCGGTGATATGGCGACCTTATTAGGCAGTATTAAGGATCAGTTATTTCCGTTGGGAGATGAGGTAGCAGTTCATCCTGGACACGGTCCGGATACTTCGATTGGGTACGAAAAACAGCATAATTTATTTTTGCAATAAAGATTTGTGAAAGCTATCAATGATCGTTTTTAGCATCACGAAGAGGTATTCCCGCCCTTCGGCGGTGATAAGGTTTTCTTCGTCCTCTTCCAGTGCATCTTCCGCGAAAGCCAGCAAATCTTCCTGAGGATAATTTTCAAAAAATACGGTAACCCGCTCCCGAAATTCTTTTCCTTTTGTTTCCGTAAGCGTAGTAAAATTTTGTTCTTCTATTTCGGTGAGCATATCCAATCCAAGCACCCGAGTTTCTGGTTCTACCGTTTCGACGGCAGAGACAATAACCGAGGTAGCAAAAAATAGAAAATCTTTCTCTTCATTAGAAAAAGCGGTCGTCGTCTCGGAGCTTAAATAAGTAATTAAAAAGGGTTGAGCATCGGCTAATGCTTTGATGGCTTCATCAAGTGAATCGGAGATACTGAGTGCCTCAATGCTTTGATCAATAATAGATTCGGGGATAAATTTCATAGAAGATGTTGGTTAAAATAGGGGATGAGGTAGAAAGGTTCTGTAGCTTAGCGAATGCTCACAATTTTTAATTGTGTTTTAACAGATGACGACTGATCTGTTTTTCCATCCGTCGCATAATCCCGGTACAACAGTCGATTGGCGGCGATACCTTGACGAATCAGTACTTCATAAACCGTTTTGGCGCGAATAAAAGCCATGTCTTTTCCAGTCCCGTCATCAAAAACGCCTACTTCAACAGAAAGGTTTTTATTGGCTTTTAAAAAATTAACCATATTATTAATTCCGGCAGAAGCTTGTGATTTTAGTACACCGCTGTTTTTTTTGAAATAAACATCTTCGATCAGCAGTTTTTGTCCTTCCCGAAAAGAAATATTTACCTGACCTTTTTTTGTTAGTAATGTAGAAAGAAGTATGGGATCTTGTCGTTGGTCAAAGACCGGCGCCGGCGCTTGTACAACGGTAGAAGACCACTCCGCTGGCTGATTTTTTAAGGCTTTGTGAAGTACTGTTTTTTCTTCTTTTAAAAAACGATATTGCAATTCGTTTTTAATCTCGCTTTCTGCTAAATCACGAAAATCCGCATAGAGATTTTTTCGAACGATCGGTTCCATTTTTCGCCGCAGTTCAATGGTAATATCATTTTCGGGGATGTTGTCCAGTGTAATTTTTTCACTAGAAATTTTACGCAATGCTTTTTTTATTTCCCGGTAGAGTAATACCCCCTGTTGCTTGAATTGATACTGTTGTGTTTCGTCTAGTTTTCCAGATAAGGATTTTATCAGCTGATTTTCTACCTGGGTATAAATTTGCTTTTTGACGGTAAGTTTTACAAGGTCTGCCAACTGTGTCTGGAGTGCCGCCCAAATATCTTTTTGCAGGTCTGTGAATCCACCACTATACATTGTTTGATCATATTCTTCGTCATAAACCTGACCGTTTCCTACTTCCATATCCATATATTCCTCGTCATCTTGTTTTTCATGTTTACCATTGTATTTATTGAAACGCCTTTTCATTTCTTCCAATTCCCGATCTCTCGTTGTTTTCTTTCCTTTAGAAATGTTGCCTGTCGCTTTTCCGTTTAGCTGATTGAATTTATTTTTCATTTTTGCCAGCTCCGCATTTTCATTTGTTTCTTCTTTTGTGTAGAGGTTGGCATTCTTTTGTTTTTCAATAAATTGTCCCCGCAGATTTTCCATTTCTACTCCTTCTGAAAAATCAGCTGGCATGGTTCTACTGCGTAATTTTTGCTGATGCAATTTTTCTTTATTTTTTTCAAAATCGGTAAGCTGCTGATCAATTTTCTGAAGTCGAAGTTGCAGGCTACCTTCTGTTCCTTTTTTAGTAATCATGGTACCTTCCAACTGTACGGTGAGATCAGTTGCCGTTTCGTTTGTTATCGTTTTATTACTATTATTTTTGTTTAACGCTATTACACCACTTCTACCGATTTCACCATTCACTGCCACAAGATTCTCCGGTAAATTTATTTGATAAATATCATTATCTCCTGCTTTGTTTTTTCTACTAAAAACGGTATAAATTTCATCTCCTGCCAACGCTATTCTTTCGTTGTCCATCGCATCATTTATTTCGTTGCCAAGATTTACTGGTGTAGACCAGTTACTCCACGAATCATCTTTTCTACGACTAACAAAAAAATCCTGACCACCCATTCCTCCATGTCCATTACTGGAAAAATAAAGTGTTTTCCCATCGGCAGATAAGTAGCCGCTTGTTTCGTCATCACTCGTATTGATCGTTGCCCCAAGACTGGTCAGGGCTGTCCACTTTCCGTCCAGTCGTTGATTCGTAATTTGAAGATCAAACCCGGCATCTGGTGTTTTGATAGCTACTAATATTATTTTACCATGGCCGCTGATAGAAATATGACGCAGTGATACATTGGTTGGCAGGTTGGTGTTTAATCGTTTTGGACGGGCCCAGCTTCGCCCATTTTTTTGAGTAACAAAAATATTATTGTTGTCTGCTTGTTCCAGACCCATTTTAAGAAAAAGTTGCTGACCGTTTTTACCTACACCAATCACCTGATTTTCCTGTCGGTTATTAATGGGTGCTCCCAGATTGACTGCCGTACTCCAGCGATCTTCGCCCAGCCGCTTACTGACCCAAATATCTCCTTCACCCATATTATCTGAATGATTGCGTCGTACAAAATAAAGGGTCTTTCCATCGGCGGACAGCTGTGGAAAAATTTCCGCTGTAGCACTATTTACTGCTGTTCCCAGGTTGCCTTCTTTTTCTTTTAGCACAAGCGGTTCCGTAGTATAGCGTTCCGTTTCTCCAGAAATACCAATAGCATCAATTCGGTTGTATCCTTTTACGGAACGGGTGTCCAATTCCAGTTTTACCGAAACTACTTTCTTTTGGGTGAGTGGAAACTGATACGTAAAAACGCGATTAGGCAACAGTAAATTTCTAGGGTATTTATTTTCATAAACCAACGCTTCTGTACCGTCAGTAAAAAAAGCAGTAAGTCGAAAAATAGAACCGGGATTACTGGCTTCTGAAATGATAATTTGTCGGGTACGAATAGGAGAAGCAAAACCAACATGAATAAATTCACCCCGCGCGAGACTTTCTTTTTTGGGTGTCCAGGCAAGATCCTGATTCTGTTGGTCGATCGCATCTGGTCTATCCAACACTTGAACGGAAGAATTATTCAACTCACTAGAAAATTCTATTAATTGATCCGCCCAGATTACCTCCTGTCCTGATGCAAACAGACAGAGCAGTAGCGATAGTAATGTAAGGCAGTATGGTAAAAGTTTCATTTTCCAGTATGTTATCTAATTGCTGCAGATTGTTCTTTAGTAACACAGCTTAGGCTTTTCTGGTCTTTTGACGGAAAAAAAATACCTAAGTTACATGTAAAAATTTTGCTAAACCTGCTGGACACAAGATAGTCATTTAAACAAAAAAATGCACAAATAAATTGGTGATCTGTTTTTTTCGGCCTAGAATTTTCCCCGAACGGTAAGAATCAGATTTCTACCTGGCGCACTAATACCGGATGAGAAGGGTAAGTAGTTTATATCCATTAGATTTTCTACTGCTAAATTGATGGTAATTTGAGGACTGAGTTTAAAAGAAGAATAAAGATTATACGTTGTCCAGGCTAATGATCCAATGTGTTGAATTTCGCCATCTTCGCTGAGGCGGTAAGGCGTAAATTCTACGTTGTCAGAACTACCTCCACGGTCTAGTATCAGGTTTTTATTAGCATCAAAATTTGCCGAAGTTACACCATATTCATTAATAGGCTTAGCGGCTGCAAAGCGCGCGACTCCTTCTATTTTGAACGGACCTTTTTTAAATAGTAAACCTATCTGCCCATAACGCGGTGGAATATGAGTCAGCGGTACCAGCGTATCTATGGGCGAACCGATTCCCTCCGGTGAATCGACCAGCAACTGACTGCGACCTTGTGTATAGTTCATTCCTGCTTTAAAACGCCAGTTGTCTTTTATTTTTAATTCAATATTTCCAGAGATACCATAGACGATCGCGTAGTTTTCATTTACATTTTGCTGTACATTAAACAGTGGGTTGGGTTCGTTTTCGACAAGAATGGTGCTATCTCCGTTTGGTTGTGTCCCCAACCGACGGACAATCGCATCTTTCAAATAAGTATAAAATCCTGTTCCACTCACCCGAAAAGAAGCACCGCCTTCTGGTCGCGCACGACCAAATTCTTTACCCAGCGTCAATTCCCCACTGATGGATCGCTCTGGCTTTAAATCAGTATTGGGCAAAACAGCATATTGGTTTTTCACCCTGAGCTTTGCAAAATCATCTATGTTAGGTGATCGAAATGCAGTCGAAGCCAGCGCTCTTATCTGCCATTTATTTTTAGTATTAATGGTAAATCCAGCACCCCAGGTCAGGTCGTCATTTTTAGAAGTGATCCCCGTTGATACATAATCCTCCGGCCATTCAATCAAATCAAGATCAATAGAATCGTATTTTGCAAATAGATTGACCATCGAATATCTCATCCCGGCATTAAAAACAAAAACGGAATCCCTGGATCGAATTTTATAATTAATATATCCTCCCGTCGCCGTCGTCGTACTGTGACCACTCGGATAACGTGTAAAAACACCACCTCTGGAAACCAGTCCGGTGGTCATATGAATTTTTCCGGCGTCCGAAAAAACCTGATTATAGGAACCGTCCAGTCCGTAAGATAAAACGTGTGTTTCTTTTTTATTCAAATTTTTATCAAAATCAGCAGTTAAACTGTAGACAAAAACATCTTCGTTGTTGAAAGTTCTTTGTGCTCCGGCAAATTTTCTTTTTAACCGATCTTCGTCCAGTTTTTGAAAGGCAGCAATGATGGTTCCTTTGTCGTAAAGAAAATTAGGTTTCAACATTCTTATTTTCAATGAAGATAAAAATCTTTTCTGCGGGCCATAATACCACTCTGACCATTTGAGTTCGCGTGCGGATCCGATCGTATCCTGAAGGTTGTCAAACCGTGGCACATTGGTAGAAGTGGAGTATTGAATATTTAAAATAAAGTACAAGCTGTCACTCGGTTGATACTTGATCTTTTGCAATAAATCAAATTGACTATATCCCGTTGTTCTTAGGATATCCTGACTCTGCCATGGTCCGGCAATTTGGTCCTGTCCTTCAATTCTTAATTGAGAATAAGGTCGAATACCCAAATCTGGAAATTCTGCAGGTCGCTTTTTTCCTATCCGCAAATCACCATAATTGGCAAAGGTAAGACTGGTCATCGTTCCCCATTCGCGGCTACGATAATCGAGGTCCAAGTGTAAGGCCTTTTCCCGGTTGGCGCTGGAAAATCGCGTATACGCGCCCACTGCCATTTTGCTTTCTCCATCAGAAAGATCATAAAGTATTTTAGGGTCACGTGTCCTGAAATGGATCACTCCGCCCAAGGCATCGCTACCATACATCAACGAACCTGGTCCGTAAATTACTTCGGCCTGATCAATGATGGCATTATCCAGTGTAATAGAATTTTGTAAATGGCCCGACCGATAGATCGCATTATTCATTCTAACACCATCAATTACCAGTAATAATTTGTTGGCTTCGAAACCGCGTATAATCGGACTTCCTCCACCCAACTGAGACTTCTGTACAAAGACATCCGCGTTGGCCGCCAGGGCATCGGCAGGGGTTTGTGAATTGGTAAAAGCAATTTGCTCCTGCGTAACGCGCTCGACTACGTAGGGTATTTCTTCGACCGGATCGTCCCGACGTCCTACCACAACAATACTGTCTACTAAATTGGAAGCCGCAAACATTTTCACTTTTCCACCATCTTTTCGCAATTCGAAATAAGGAATTCTTAATTCGTCGTATCCAACGTAAGAAAAATTGACCATTTCGCGATGCGATAAAACAGGTAATTGAACTTGTCCCTGAATATCTGTAAAACCGACAAATTTTTGGTCATCCGTAAAAATAGATACGCCAACGAGCTCTTCACCATTAGCGCCATCAGTGACGGTGATGGTTAGATCATTTTCATTAAAATTTATTCGAAAATTAGCGGAAAGGTGACTGCAAAAGAAAGACAGGGCCACGACCATCAGGATGGTACATAGCTTATCAAAAGGTATCCTAAAAAATGTAAAAAAATTCCCTAACATTTGCTGGTCTTAGCCCACGGGGAGGTTACCCTTTGGGGAGTTTAATGGCGAAAGTAGTTCCTTCGTCAATACTTGATTTTTTTACAAATATCCTGCCAGAGTGATAAGATTCTATAATACGTTTGGCTAATGAAAGACCAAGTCCCCAACCTCTTTTTTTAGTAGTAAATCCTGGTTCAAAAACAGTTTTGAGTTTTCCAGAGGGTATTCCTTTTCCCGTATCGCTGATTTCTATGCTGATAAAATTGTCTTCTTCGGCTACCCGAGCGGAAATAGTACCTTTTCCACCCATTGCGTCCAGAGCATTTCGCAACAGATTTTCTATTACCCACGCAAAAAGCGGTGGATTAATCTTTACGTTAATGATCTGATCCGGCGAAGGAAAATCAAATACTGTTTTTCGGCTGGCCCGACGCTGCATATAATTGCGGCATTCGTCTAATTCCTTGTAAATATTAACAGAGGTAAGCTTGGGTTCAGAGCCAATTTTTGAAAATCGATCTGCGATTAAGTTAAGTCGTTCTACGTCGTTGCCCAGCTCGTCCAATACTTCCTGCACTTCCTCTTCGTCTGGTTTGAGGACCCGCAGGTGATCGATCCAGCCGATAATTCCGGAGATTGGCGTGCCGAGCTGATGGGCCGTTTCTTTGGCCATGCCGACCCAGACCTGATTTTGTTCGGAGCGACGGGCGGAGCTAAAAAGTAGATATCCGATGCCGGCAAATACGGCGAAAAATAGAATTTGTAGAATGGGAAAATAAGTAAGCAGCGTAAGCGTCGAAGAATGTTTGTAGTATGTATGTCTGGCATAACCCGTTCCTTCGATGGGTTGCAATTCACTATTTTTCATTTTTTTCAATTCCAAGTCTAAATCCGCATTGGCCGAAAAATTCAGACTCTCGGAAATTTTTCCTTTTTCATTTACCATAATAATCGGTAAATCCGGACTCCTGATAGTTTCAACCTCAAGCGTAACATCCTCATTTAGATCCGCATTCTCATCCTGCATTCTTTCCATCGTCTTGGCCCATATATCCGCTTTGTCGCGTTCTCCCTGCGCCAGCTTAGTAGCAATATGATTAGTGTAAAGGGTAGAAATCGCCAAAATGATCATGGCTACCAGGAATAGATATAATTTCCATCTTGACTTTTTAGCGTACAGCTCCATATAATGAGGTTAGTCGAGTTGAGGATTAGAATTGATTTGATAGCAAAGATACGAAAACAAAATTGCGTAACTTTGCTGACTAATGACTTCAATTGTAAAAACAGATATCCGCAAACTGAGCCGCGCCGAATTAACGGACTGGTTTAAAGCGATGAACCAGCAGGGTTTTCGGGCTAAACAGGTGTACGAATGGTTGTGGAAAAAAGGGGCGCATAGTTTTACAGAAATGACCAACCTATCCAAAGAACTCCGTTCCGTCCTGTCTGAGCATTTTGTTATTAACGCGATTCGCGAAGATAAAGTACAACGTAGTCTGGATGGAACCATAAAATCCAGGTATCGACTGCACGATGGTCATTTGATCGAAGCCGTGCTGATTCCGGTGCCGGCGGATAAGCGATTTACGGTTTGTGTTTCTTCACAGGTGGGTTGTAGCTTGACTTGTACTTTTTGTGCCACGGGGCGGATGAAACGGGTGCGCAATCTGGATGCCGCCGAGATTTTTGATCAGGTAGTTTTGGTAAATCGTCAGTGCGAAGAAACGTTCGGACATCCGTTGACCAATATTGTTTATATGGGGATGGGAGAGCCACTTTTGGCTTATAAAAATGTGCTGGAAAGTATTGAAAAAATTTCGGCTCCGGAAGGTTTGAATATGTCGGCGCGGCGGATTACGGTCAGTACGGCGGGTATTGCCAAGATGATTCGTAAGCTTGCGGATGACGAAGTAAGATTTAATTTAGCCTTATCGCTCCACGCGGCGGATGATGAAAAACGCAACGAAATCATGCCGATTAATGCGCAAAATAGTCTGGATATTCTGATGGATTCGATTGCTTATTTTTATCAAAAAACAAAAAACCGGATCAGTTACGAGTATATTACTTTTCAAAATTTTAATGACAGTATTGATGATGCCAAACGGCTGGTCAAACTCTGTAAACGATTTCCCGTCCGGGTCAACATCATCGAATACAATCCCATCGACGGCGCGCCATTTTTAAAATCAGCGGAACATCGAATTGATGAGTTTGCGGCTTATCTGCGAAAAGAGGGAGTAATGGTCACAGTGAGACGGAGTCGTGGAAAAGATATTGATGCGGCTTGTGGGCAGTTGGCAAACAAGGGATAAAGAGTATCTGTTACAAAGCGCCTTTGACTTTGGCGTATTCTCTATCATGAGAAACTATCCAGTATTTCCATAATTCTATGGCGGCTTTCACCCTTGGCAAAGCCCGAATATTCTCCAGCTCAGAAAGTCGAAATTTTAGAATATACTGGTCCAGTTCTCCTTCGATGATCATGTCTCGATGTCTTCTTAAGTGAGCATCATTTGACAATAATCCAACCACTTTAACTTCTTTAAAAAGTTCTCCCCCCGAGCTATCTTTAAGTTTTATTGGCATCTGCGCAAAGAAGGGAAATTTCAATTCTCCTTTTAAATAAAAATACCATTTCACTTTTTGCTCGTGTTCATCTGCTGAATGAACGAGGATTTTATTCCATATTATTCTTTCGTGAATTTCATTTTTCATGCCGTTTTCTTGTACTTACGTTTTGACGTTTTTTGATACCTTCCGCCATTAAAAATCAAAGGATTACATAATTGATATGCACAGTTTTGAGAAAACGCTGCATGCGTTTACAAAAAATTTTATTTTGAATGATTTAGACTAATGCGAATTAGGAATGAGCTAAGTTGGTGCTAAACCAATTAAGTGTGTACTTATTTCAATTAGATAAATTCATTTGACAACTTGCTCTTCAGAAAATAATGCGATCCCTCTGGGATCGAACGACTGCGGGCCTCGAATCTCGGCTAACATAATGTGATCCCTCTGGGATCAATCCGA
>Ga0209831_1000918_pt1 | contig 27971 bp, 20 predicted proteins | sample Maine_Asex4_meta_FD_187451 | JGI IMG/M metagenome (GOLD analysis project Ga0209831, IMG submission 187451) | Marine algal microbial communities from Maine, USA - Maine_Asex4_metaG (SPAdes) (version 2) | ecosystem: Host-associated > Algae > Red algae > Unclassified | place: Maine, USA | collected... | reverse complement strand
GCCGGATTCTCGTGCAACGAGGTCAATGAAGGGGGGTTCCGCAGAGTCTGAGCCGGATTCGGACACAGACTCCAGCAGATCGCTGTCAACATCATCAGCCTCGTGGCCCATGCCTGACGATTGGATGCTGTCGCTGTCGGTGTCGGTGTCATCCGCCAGATCCTCGGCTGCGTCCACTGGGGCATCCACGTCGCCTGTATCGCCCGGAGCGGTGATGGCCACCAGCTGTGTCAGGTCGACAGCGCCAGCCAGGGCCTGCTGCTCCAGAACCCTCTCAGCGGCCTGTTCATTGATATCGGCTTCAATCTCGTCGAGCTCAGCCACCAGATGATCAAGTTCATCGAAGGCCCCCGCTACCTCTTCCGGAAGTGCATCATCAGTCAAGTCTTCCTCGTCGAAGACGTCGCTGTAGCCGAGAGACTCTTCGTCAACACCGACTGGTTCCGTCGCTGGCTGCCTCGCCGGTACTGGCGCTGCCGGGCCGGTGCTTTCGGCGGACCCCGCGCTGACAGGCGGCGCCATTGCCGCCTGAACGCGTGGATCCTCGGATCGTCGCCACAGGTCCTCGCCGTTCAATCGAAGCTGCGTGCAGAGTCGACGTGCCAGGTCTTTACCGAAGAGCTGGTCCGCAGTGTCCCAGCGATCGAACTCAGCTTCCCACTCGTCGTTGGTGACCGGAACGCGCCGACGCGTCTGGCGGTCCCACCAGTCCATGGCCCACAGCAGAGCCTCGTCTTCGATTTTCGGGTCCCGGCGGTTCACGTGTCCTCCGGCCTCGGCTGTTCGCCGAGCCAAGTGAGAGCGCCGGTTGAGAACCCGGCACAGTTGATCAGGTGCGGGCGCTGCGTCGGTACGAGGTTCCGAGAACCACAAGACCGACGCCGATCGTTGCCAGGGCTGCGACGGCAGCAAGGTCCGATCCATCGCCGGTCAGGGGCAGCTCTTCAGGGGGCGGGTCTGCGGTGTCAGCTTCCACCTGGGCTGCAGCCGTGTCGGGTCCCGTCGCAGCAGTTTGCGCAGTGCCAGCAGGGCCTATGGCATCAACGTTCGTCAGGGAGATGAGCTGACCGGTTCCGCTGATCTCGTCGAAGTCAACGCCACCGCTGCCATCGGCGACAATGCCGGCCCGACTGAGGCTGGCGAGAAGTTGACCCTGTGGTGTTGCACCAGCGTCGCACTCAAGCAGCGCATCAGTGCGAACCACGACGGTTTCGTTCGCTTCGAGATCATCGATGACATAGGTCGCAAAGAGTGTGTTGTCGCTTCCGCTCAGCACGTCACCGGTATCGGTGAGAGGTTCGGTTCCGGTCTCATCCACACCAAAGCCAACAACACCAATCTGGCTGCCGGCATCGCTCGATTGGGCCGGATCGGCTGGGTCGATCACAATGTTCATGATCTCGGTAAAGCCAACGCCGCTTGCAGCATCAGCGTCCGCGGAGAAGACGTTCGTCATCTCGATCGTCTGGGCCCCAGACGCGGTGGCACCCATTTCGATGACATTGAAGAAACTGACCGTGTCACCGCAGACGAAGTCGCTTCCGTTGAGAGCGGTCACGCTTGCGCCATCGCTGGTTCCGAAAGCCCCACCTCCGCTCGTATGGGTGTAGCTGTCCGGAGCCGCAGCAGCAAAGGTCAGTGAAGCCACATCGTTGCGTTCAGCCGCAGCCATCGCTGGTCCAAGGACCATGACGGAAAGGAACAGAGCCGCAGCAACAAGCAAGGTGTGTTGGAAGAGGGTTTGCTTTCGCACGTTGGTTTTTCGGCATTGCGGGCCGATTTATGAGGAAGACGCCCAGATTGCTGGGCCGAACGGTCCTCACCATTGGCACCGGACCCAACGGATCAGCACCGGCCTGACGCACGGCATCGCCCGTGGGCGAAAACGAAACAGACCCCAACCGAAACGGTTGGGGTCTGCTCAGATCCTGCGGCACCGCAGCATTTGCTGATGCGCCATTGCTGACGTTGCTGGGTGAGCTACGCCTGCGGAATCTTGATTTCGATGTCCACACCGGCGGGAAGGTCAAGACGCTGAAGCGAATCGACCGTCTTCGGTGACGGCTCGAGAATATCGATCAGACGCTTGTGCACTCGCATTTCGAAGTGCTCGCGGCTGTCCTTGTACTTGTGCGGCGACCGGATCACCGTGAAGCGATGCTTGTCGGTCGGCAGCGGGATCGGACCCCGAACTTCTGCCTGAGTGCGCTTGACCGTCTCGACAATTTTCTTCGTCGACTGGTCAATCACCTCGTGGTCATAGGCCTTGAGGCGAATGCGAATTTTCTGGGCAGCAGCCATGGTTTTTCAGTTCCCTCTGACCTAGGCCAGGATCTTTGTGACGGCGCCGGCGCCCACGGTGCGGCCACCTTCGCGGATGGCGAAGCGGAGACCCTCATCCATGGCGATGGGGTTGATGAGCTCAACCGTCATCTGGGTGTTGTCGCCGGGCATACACATCTCGGTGCCGTCAGGCAGCTCAATCATGCCGGTGATGTCCGTGGTGCGGAAGTAGAACTGCGGACGGTAGTTGGAGAAGAACGGCTTGTGACGGCCTCCCTCTTCCTTCGTCAGCACGTAAACCTCAGCTTCGAACTTCGTGTGCGGGGTGATGGAACCCGGAGCAGCGAGGACCTGGCCACGCTGCACATCTTCCTTGTCGATGCCACGCAGCAATGCGCCGATGTTGTCGCCGGCAAGACCCTCGTCGAGGAGCTTGCGGAACATTTCCACACCGGTGCAGGTTGTGGTCTGGGTGTCACGGATACCGATGATCTCGATGCTGTCGCCGGTGTTGACCTTGCCCTGTTCGATCTTGCCGGTCACCACGGTGCCACGACCGGTGATGGAGAAGACGTCTTCAATGGGCATAAGGAACGGCTTGTCAAGGTCACGCTCGGGGGTGGGGATGTATTCGTCGACTGCAGACATGAGTTCCATGACCTGATCGGCGGCTTCACCGTCACCTTCGAGCGCCTTGAGGGCCGAGACCTTGATGACCGGGGTGTCGTCACCCGGGAACTCGTACTTGTCGAGAAGTTCACGAACTTCCATTTCGACGAGCTCAAGGAGCTCTTCGTCGTCAACCATGTCGACCTTGTTCAGGGCAACGATGATCTTCGGCACGCCCACCTGGCGAGCGAGGAGGAGGTGCTCCATCGTCTGGCTCATTGGACCGTCGGTTGCGGCCACCACGAGGATGGCGCCATCGACCTGGGCTGCGCCCGTGATCATGTTCTTGATGTAGTCAGCGTGACCGGGCATGTCGACGTGGGCGTAGTGACGGGCTTCCGTCTCGTACTCCACGTGCGCCACGTTGATCGTGATGCCACGCTCTTTCTCTTCCGGTGCCTTGTCGATGTTGTCGAAGTCGGTTACTGCGGAACCTTCGACACGCTCGGAAAGCACGCGGCTGATAGCAGCGGTAAGCGTGGTCTTGCCGTGGTCAATATGGCCCATGGTGCCAACGTTTACGTGCGGCTTGTTCCGCTCAAAATTCTCCTTGGCCATGAGTTTCTCCTATTGGCAACTTGGGGATTACAGATGATTGTTTGGTACTGCTGAATTGCTGGTACTTCTGGAATGCTGGTATTGCTGACGCACCATGAGCTGGCACGCTTCGTGCTCTCCGTGACTACTCGCCGCGGATTCGCGAGACGATCTCTTCCTGCACCGCAGTGGGTGTCTGCTGGTACGAATCGAACTGCATGGTGTAGCCGGCTCGACCCTGGGTCCGTGATCGGACGTCGGTAGCGTAACCAAACATTTCCGAAAGCGGCACAAGAGCATTGATCACCTGATTCACGCCGCGCTGCTCGGTGCCCTGCACCTGGCCGCGGCGGCTGTTCAGGTCGCCAACCACGTCACCGAGGTAGTCGTCAGGTGTGACAACTTCAACAGCCATGATCGGTTCAAGAAGCGTGGGGCCGGCCTTCCTCGCAACTTCGCGATACCAGGCGTTACCGGCAATCTTGAAGGCCATTTCAGAGGAGTCCACGTCGTGTGTCTTGCCGTCGGTGAGGGTGACCTTCACGTCCACCGTTCCGAAACCGGCGAGCACACCGTTGTTGAGAGCTTCTTCGACACCGTTGCCGACAGCCGGGATGTACTCCTTGGGTATGGAGCCACCCTTGATGGAGTCCTCGAATTCGTAGCCGCCACCCGGGTTGGGTTCGATCGTGCACTCGATGTGCGCGAACTGACCGGAACCACCTGTCTGCTTCTTGTGGGTGTAGGTGTACTTCTCGATGGTCTTTGTGATGGTCTCGCGGTACGCAACCTGCGGGCGACCAACCGTGGCCTCCACGTTGAACTCGCGCATCATTCGGTCAACGAGCACCTCGAGGTGCAGCTCTCCCATGCCGGCGATGATGGTTTGACCCGTCTCTTCATCGGTGTGGACCCGGAACGTGGGATCCTCGGCAGAGAGTGAGCCGAGCGCCTTACTGAGCTTGTCCTGGTCAGCCTTGGACTTCGGCTCGATCGCCACGTTGATCACTGGCTCAGGGAAGGTGAGCTGTTCCAGAATGATCTGCGCCTTCGGGTCACAGATGGTGTCGCCGGTGCGAACATCCTTGATACCAATGAACGCCACGATGTCGCCGGTGCGGACAACATCAATGTCCTGGCGATCGTTGGCGTGCATCTCAAGGAGACGTCCGATGCGCTCCTTGCTGTTCGAGCGCGTATTCATGACCTGGTCGCCCTTGTTGAGGACACCGGAGTAGACACGACCGAAGGTGAGACGCCCCACGTGGGGGTCGGTCATGATCTTGAAACACAGAGCAGCAAAGGGCTCGTCGTCGCTTGCCTTACGAACGAGGTCGGCGCCTCCACGAGGGTCCACGCCGGTGGTGTCGTCGACGTCAAGCGGTGACGGCAGGTAGGACACGACCGAGTCGAGCAGTGGCTGCACGCCCTTGTTCTTGAATGCGGTGCCGAGGAGAATGGGGACGATCTCGTTGGCAAGCGTGCCGCGGCGAATGGCAGCCTGGAGTTCTTCGACGGAGATGGGCTCGTCTTCGAGGTACTTCTCCATGATGCCTTCGTCGATGGTGCCAAGGACATCCATCAGCATCTCGCGGTACTCGTTGGCCTGGTCGAGGAGATCGGCGGGAATGTCCTCTTCCTCGTAGGTGGCTCCGAGGTCCTTTTCGTCCGTGCCAAGCGGCCAGACGAGAGCCTTCATCCTGACCAGGTCGATCACGCCGGCGAAGTTGCCCTCAGCACCGATGGGGAGCTGGAGAACTGCGACGTCTGCTGTCAGGCGTTCCTTGATGGTGTCGAGGCAATAGAAGAAATCTGCACCGGTGCGATCCATCTTGTTGACGAAACACATGCGAGGCACGCCGTACTTGTCAGCCTGGCGCCACACGGTTTCGGACTGCGGCTCCACGCCTGCCACTCCGTCGAACACGGCGACTGCGCCGTCGAGCACGCGCAGGGAACGTTCCACCTCAACGGTGAAGTCCACGTGGCCCGGAGTGTCGATGATGTTGATGCGGTGGTCATCCCACATGCAGGTGGTGGCAGCGGACGTAATGGTGATGCCCCGCTCCTGTTCCTGCTCCATCCAGTCCATCGTTGCGGCACCGTCGTGCACCTCACCGATCTTGTAGGACCGGCCGGTGTAGTACAGAATGCGCTCGGTCGTCGTGGTCTTACCCGCGTCGATATGCGCCATGATGCCGATATTGCGAGTCTTCTCAAGAGGGTGACGTGCAGCCATGACTGATGCCTCGTAGTGATGTGGTGGTGGGGGTTTACAGATTCTTGGGAGTCAGCGCAGGCACCGACCCAGGTGCCGCCGAGTGCATTCGGCGGCGAAGGATCTACCAGCGGTAGTGAGCGAACGCCTTGTTGGAATCCGCCATCTTCTGAAGGTCGTCCTTCTTCTTGATGGTGGCGCCGAGACCGTTGCTGGCATCCATGAGCTCATTCGCCAGGCGTTCTGCCATGGTGCGCTCGCGGCGGGAACGAGAAAACTCGATCAACCAGCGCATGGCGAGCGTTGATGCCCGGCGAGGGCGGACCTCAACCGGGACCTGGTAGGTGGCGCCACCAACACGGCGACTGCGCACCTCAAGCGGCGGCTTCACGTTGTCCACGGCGCGCTTGAGCGTCTGCAGTGGATCTTCGCTTGTCTTGTCAGCAACGATGCTGAGTGCCTCGTACACAATGCGCTCGGCGGTGGACTTCTTGCCGTCCTGAAGCACCTTGTTGATCAGCTGAGTGACGAGTTGGGAGTGGTACACCGGATCTGGAGCGAGTTCGCGGCGGGGGGCCGCACCTTTACGGGGCATGAGATCAGACCTTCTTGGCGCCGTAGTGGCTACGGCCTTGACGACGGGCATCCACACCACTCGAATCAAGCGTGCCGCGGACAACCTTGTAGCGAACACCGGGAAGGTCTCGAACACGACCACCACGCACGAGCACAATGGAGTGCTCCTGCAGATTGTGACCTTCGCCGGGGATGTATGCCGTGACTTCGACTCCACTCGTCAGTCGGACACGGCAAACCTTGCGCATGGCAGAGTTCGGCTTCTTCGGCGTGGTTGTGTACACACGGGTGCATACACCGCGACGCTGCGGGGAGCCCTTGAGGGCGGGTGTCTTTTCCTTGCGGAACTTTGACTTACGGCCCTTACGGACCAACTGCTGAATTGTTGGCACAACTCTTCCAAAAACTTGATGAGCGGATGGTTGCACCAGGGCACGACGAAGCGCGTCGGATGCAGCCCACCAGCTTAAGCAGTGCGTAGGCATTGAGCAACCCGCCAGCCCGAATCACGCCACGGCGTTCACCTGGCACGCGACTCTTTGCCTGTCCCAGACGTCACTGAGGTGAGACATAAAATATCACGAAAGGGGTCAACATGAATATGAGACAATTGGCGGCTGAGTTCTTCGGAACGTTCTGGCTTGTACTGGGGGGATGTGGAGCAGCTGTTTTTGCTGCTGCGCGTTTCACTGATGATGGTGCAATCAACATGGGAATCGGGTACTTGGGAGTGAGTCTGGCCTTCGGTCTGACGGTGCTTACCGGCGCCTACGCATTCGGACATATCTCGGGCGGTCACTTCAATCCAGCGGTAACGCTCGGTTTGATCATCGGCGGGCGCTTCAGCGCTGCCAAAGCAGCCGGCTATGTCGTTGCTCAGGTGATCGGCGGCTTCCTTGCCGCTGTTGTCATCTACGTCATTGCCAAAGGCCAGAGTGACTGGTCCATCGGCGACGGTGCGGGCGCCTTCGCCACAAACGGCTACGGTGATCTTTCACCACACGGCTTCAATCTCGGATCTGCATTCCTCATGGAGGTGGTCATGACGGCGATGTTCATCATCGTCATCCTCGGCGCCACCGCGAAGAAGGCAACTGCCATGGCAGGCGGTCTTGCAATCGGTCTGTGTCTCACACTGATCCACCTGATCTCGATTCCGGTGACCAACACCAGCGTCAACCCGGCACGTTCCACTGCTCAGGCGCTGATGGCTGCCATCTCGGGCGAGAGCGGCTCAATCCAACAGCTGTGGCTCTTCTGGGTTGCGCCCCTGATTGGTGCGGTTGTCGGTGGCCTGATCTACCGCGCACTTCTTGGCGAGGACGAAGACGTTGTCGTCTAGTTCCGGGGTCGTCTGATTCCACTCGTCTGAAGTTCGCACCACTGGAACGTGCGGTCCGAGTGGAACGTGCGGTCCGAGGTTTGCGGATTTTGCAGGGGGCGTCGCTTCGGCGGCGCCCCATTTGCGTTCTTCGGCCCTTTGGCTGGATGCGGTGCATTCGGTGCCTCCCCAATGTAGGTGGGCGACCGGCCAGTAGCATGAGCCCGGTGAATTCGGACCCGGGCTCGACGCCGCCTCCGGCGGAGTCGCACACGCTGCGTGGAGGCACAGCCAATGTCGCCGAAGTCTTCCGCGTCGGTGAAAGCGTGTTCCGTCCAACCACACCGCAGAGTGCATCGGTTCAGAACTTCCTCAACCATGTGCGCAGCAAAGGAATTGACTGGGTCCCGGCTCCTCAGACCCTTGCCATCGATGGCCTCGACTCGTTCTCCTGGATTGAGGGCACTGCCGTCACTGAGCCGTTGGCCCCATGGTCAGCGTCGGCTGACCTGCTCAAAGAAGTTGCGACGCGGCAACGTCAGCTCCACGAAGCTGCCCGTTCCTACTTTCCGGAGCACGACATGTGGGCCATTACCGCCGGCGACTACTTCCCGGCCCGGGCGCTCACCGGCGCGGGCCTTGTCTTTTGCCACAACGACCTCAGCACATCGAATGTCATTGTTGATGTCGACGGGCCGGGTGCCAACGTCAGCGGCTTCATCGACTTCGACTACGTGCGGGCCGTCGACCCGCTCTTCGACATCGCTGTGGCCGCCCGTCACTGGTCACCAATGACCGACGAGCGCGCCGACGAGTGGAACCTCAGCAACGCGGACCGCATCGCCCGATTCGCCATGTTCTGCGACGTTCATGGACTCACCGGTAAAGAACGCGACACGGTTGTCTCCTACATCGTCGCGTTCCTGCGTCACGCCCGCAGCAATATTGTTGCCCTGGCGAAGACCGGCCGCGCGGGCTTCGTAGCGCTCATCGAGAATGGCTACCTCGACGTCAACGACCGCACCGTTGCCTGGACCGAGCACCACCGCTGCTGGCTGGCCCCTCAACAACTCTGACACAGTCCCCAAAACGCAAAGCACCGGTTGCCGTTCCTCGGCCCTGGGTGCCTCGGCACCAACCGAGTTGCTCGCCGGAGGCTCGCAACATCGCGAGGGATGAATCGACAGCGCAACAAAACGCACAACACCGGCTCTGCGAAGAGCCGGTGTTGAGCGAATCTGAACGCTGGAGCTATGAAGCGGAAGCTTCTCCCCCGGCGATGTCGATGACATCGGCAAGGTCACGGGCCAGCACGCCGCCACCGGCGAGCCAGTCAGCCAGGTCCTGGTCTTCGTCCGATGAGGTGTAGAACTCCATCGGCGTGTAGTCCGGTGCGCTGGTGGCAATCTGGCGGTACTGGCCGATGCCGGTACCGGCTGGGATCAGCTTTCCAATGATGATGTTCTCCTTCAGGCCGAAGAGCGCATCGCTCTTGGACTCGATGGCAGCTTCGGTCAGCACCCGAGTGGTCTCCTGGAACGAGGCGGCAGACAGCCACGACTCGGTTGCAAGGGAGGCCTTGGTGATACCCATCAGCTCGGGGCGGCCGTCAGCCGGCTGCTTGCCCTCGGTGACCAACTGACGGTTGGTGTCACGGAAGACCTTGGCGTCAATGCGCTCGCCGGGAAGGAAGTCGGAATCGCCGGCTTCCTGAACAGCCACACGACGGGTCATCTGTCGCACAACAAGCTCAATGTGCTTGTCGTGGATGGACACACCCTGATCGCGGTACACGCCCTGCACTTCCTCGACCAGGTAGCGCTGCGTTTCACGGATGCCCTTGATTTCCAGGAGCTCCTTCGGGTCACGGGGACCTTCAACCAGCGCGTCGCCAGCGGCGACTTCCTGACCATCAGTGACTTCCAGGCGCTGCTGGATGGGGATGAGGTAGACCTCTTCTTCTCCGTCGTCGCCAACGATGGTCACGGTGCGACCACGACCTTCGTCTTCACCGATGCGAACCACGCCAGAGATGGACGTCAGCGTGGCCTTACCCTTCGGGCTGCGAGCTTCGAAGAGCTCGACAACACGAGGCAGACCGCCGGCGATGTCGGTTCCCTTGGAGGCAACACCACCAGTGTGGAAGGTGCGCATGGTCAGCTGGGTTCCCGGCTCACCAATGGACTGGGCGGCGATAACACCAACTGCTTCGCCAACCTCGATCGGGCCACCGGTTGCGAGCGACATGCCGTAGCTGGCGCCGGCAATGCCGTGGGCACTGTCGTCGGTCAGCGGAGACAGGCAACGCACTTCGGTGATTGTCGGGTCGTCACGAAGGTCGGCCATGATGTCTTCATCAATGATGGTGCCCTTCGCGTACGTGTTGTCATTGTCCAGCGTCATGTCCTCTGCAAGGCAGCGGCTGTAGAGGCGGGTCTCCAGGTGCGTACGGAGATTGGCGGTGTCCGGGAAGACGTCTTCGATGATGACCGAAGGCGGCTTGTTGCCGTCAGCGAAGGGGTTTTCGCTGTTGATGATGACTTCCTGGGCGACGTCAACGAGACGACGGGTGAGGTAGCCGGAGTCAGCGGTACGAAGCGCCGTATCCACCAGACCCTTTCGGGCACCCGGAGTAGCAATGAAGTACTCCAGCATGGCCAGGCCTTCACGGAAGTTGGACTTGATGGGACGAGGAATCATGTCACCACGGGGGTTGGCCACAAGACCGCGCATACCGGCGATCTGGCGAACCTGCATCATGTTTCCACGGGCCCCGGATCCGACCATCATGTCGATGGGGTTGAACTTCTCTGCACGCAGAGCCGTTTCCATCTTCTGTTTGATGACTTCGGTGGCGTCCGTCCAGATCTCCACTTCCTGCTGGCGTCGCTCACCGTCGGTGATGATGCCACGGCGGAAGTGATTCTCGACCTTCTCGGCTTCTTTCTCGTAGCGATCCAGGATCTCCTGCTTGTCGCCGGGGACCTTGACATCGCTGATGGAGACCGTCACGCCGGAACGCTTGGCCCATTCGAAGCAGAGGTTCTTGATGTCGTCGAGGCTGTTGGCCACCGACTTCTTCGGGAACTCTCGGGCGAGCGTGTCGACGATGTTGCCCATGAGCTTCTTGTCGATGCGTTCGTTGATGAACTCGAAGCCGTCGGGAAGCTGTGCGTTGAAGAGCACACGACCAGCCGTGGTGGGGTGGTACGTGGCCGCAACACCGTTGGCTGGCGTGGCGATGAGCTTCTCGGTGCGGAACGTGATGGGCTCGTGAAGCAGAAGGTCTCCTGCCTCGTATGCCGTCATGATCTGGTCGAGCTTGCGGAAGACCCGAGGGTTCTCCGGCACATCGCCGTCCATCTGCGTCAGGTAGTACGCACCGATGATCATGTCCTGGGTGGGTGTGACGAGCGGGCGACCGTGGGCCGGGCTCAGCACGTTGTTGGCGGACAGCATCAGAATGCGGGCTTCGGCCTGCGCCTCAGCGGACAGAGGAAGGTGGACCGCCATCTGGTCGCCGTCGAAGTCAGCGTTGAAAGCGGTGCACACCAGCGGGTGAACCTGAATGGCCTTGCCTTCCACCAGAACCGGCTCGAAGGCCTGTATTCCGAGGCGGTGCAGCGTGGGCGCACGGTTCAACATCACGGGGTGTTCCTGGATGACCTCAGCGAGAACGTCCCACACCTGCGCCTTGCGACGCTCCACCATGCGCTTGGCGGACTTGATGTTCTGGGCCAGTTCTTCGTCAACCAGCTTCTTCATGACGAACGGCTTGAACAGCTCCAGAGCCATCAGCTTGGGAAGACCGCACTGGTGGAACTTGAGCGTTGGGCCGACCACGATGACCGAACGGCCGGAGTAGTCAACGCGCTTGCCGAGAAGGTTCTGACGGAAACGACCCTGCTTGCCCTTGAGCATGTCAGAGAGCGACTTCAGGGGACGGTTACCCGGACCGGTAACGGGGCGACCACGGCGACCGTTGTCAAACAGCGCGTCAACGGCTTCCTGCAGCATGCGCTTTTCGTTGTTCACGATGATCTCGGGAGCACCGAGATCCAGCAGACGCTTGAGGCGATTGTTGCGGTTGATCACACGACGGTAGAGGTCGTTGAGGTCCGAGGTGGCGAAGCGGCCACCGTCGAGCTGCACCATGGGGCGCAGTTCTGGCGGGATAACGGGAACAACGTCGAGCACCATGGCGCCCGGGTCATTCACACGGCGGCCATGCTCGTTGCGACGGTTGAACGCCGACACGATCTTGAGACGCTTGATGGCCTTCTGCTTACGCTGGGCCGACAGAGGGCGAACACCTTCGGCCGGGTCAAGGGCTTCACGCAGAAGCACCTCTTCCTCGTCGAAGTCGAGTCGTGCGATGAGCTGCTTGATTGCATCGGCGCCCATGCCACCTTCGAAGTACTCGCCGTAGCGGTCAGCAAGCTCGCGCCACAGCATTTCATCGTCGATGATCTGGCGGCCGAACAGCTTCTGGAATTCTTCAAAGGCACGCTCGACGAGCTCAAGCTCGGCTTCGTACTCTTCGCGGATGGCTTCGAGGTCCTTGTCCGCTGCCTTGCGGCGAGACTTGAGATCGCTCTCGGAGGCCTTGTCCTTTTCGAGCTCACCGAGTTCGTCCTCGAGCTCTTTGTGACGCTCAGCGAGACGAACCTCGCGCTCCTTCTCAATCTCTTCCTTCTCGAGAAGCATTTCCTTTTCGAGTTCGGCGAGATCGGCGTCGCGCTTCTCGTCGTCAACCCAGGTAACCAGGTTGGCGGCGAAGTAGATGACCTTTTCCAGCTGCTTTGCCTTGAGCTCTTCTTTGGGCTGGGTGCCCATGAGGAGGTAGGCCAGCCAGGAACGGGTTCCACGCAGGTACCAGATGTGCACCGCGGGAGCCGCCAGTTCGATGTGACCCATGCGGTCACGGCGGACCTTGGAACGGGTTACCTCAACGCGGCAACGCTCGCAGATGATGCCCTTGAAGCGGATGCGCTTGTACTTTCCGCAGGCGCATTCCCAGTCCTTGGTGGGACCGAAAATGGTTTCGCAGAAGAGGCCATCTTTTTCGGGCTTGAGTGTCCGATAGTTGATGGTCTCCGGCTTCTTCACCTCGCCGTTGGACCAGGTGCGGATGGAGTCGGCGGTGGCCAGGCCAATCCGCAGGTGAGCAAAGTCGTTGACGTCGATCATTACATTCCGCTCCTTGCTGCACGCTCTGCGGCGCGTCGGGCGTCTTCTTCATCACTGCCGCGCTCAGGGCGGCTCAGGTCAATACCGAGTTCTTCCGTTGCCCGGAAGACTTCGTCGTCGAGCTCACGCATTTCGATGATGTGACCATCGTTGCTGAGCACCTCGACGTTGAGGCAGAGCGCCTGCATTTCCTTGATGAGCACCTTGAAGGACTCGGGAATGCCGGGCTCGGGAATGTTGTCACCCTTGACAATGGCTTCATAGACCTTGACTCGGCCAAGCACGTCGTCGGACTTGATGGTGAGCAACTCCTGCAGGCAGTAAGCGGCACCGTAGGCCTCAAGAGCCCACACTTCCATCTCACCAAATCGCTGACCACCGAACTGGGCCTTACCACCAAGCGGCTGCTGGGTGATCATGGAGTACGGGCCGGTGGAGCGGGCGTGGATCTTGTCGTCGACAAGGTGCGCCAGCTTCAGGATGTACATGATGCCGACCATGGTCGGGTTGTCGAAAGGTTCGCCGGTGCGACCGTCGTAGAGCTGGACCTTGCCGTCGGGCTGGATCAGGCGGCTGCCGTCTTCTGCTTCCGGGTTGAGGTTCGTGAGGATCTGCTCGATCGTTGGGTGACGACCAGCGAGCTCCTGCTCGTCCCATTTCGCACCGTCAAACACCGGGGTGGCGACAAGTGTTGAGGGAACGGTGGTGGGACGGGTCTTCGTTGCGTAACTGCTGATCGGCTCTTCGCCGACGGTGTCGCCATTGACTGTCCAACCCCAGCGGGCGGCATAGCCGAGGTGCGCTTCGAGCACCTGACCAACGTTCATGCGGGACGGAACACCAAGCGGGTTGAGCACGATGTCAACCTGGGTGCCATCAGCCATGAAGGGCATGTCTTCGATTGGGAGAATCGTGGAGATAACACCCTTGTTGCCGTGACGGCCAGCAAGTTTGTCGCCAACACTGATCTTGCGCTTCTGGGCGACGTACACGCGCACCAGCTGGTTGACGCCCGGCGGCAGCTCGTGAGCATCGTCACGGCTGAACACCTTGACTTCGATGACCTTGCCGGTCTCGCCGTGGGGAACCTTCAGAGAAGTGTCACGCACCTCACGGGCCTTCTCACCAAAGATGGCACGAAGCAGACGCTCTTCCGGCGTGAGTTCGGTTTCACCCTTCGGCGTGACCTTGCCGACAAGGACGTCGCCGGGGCCGACGTCAGCGCCGACTCGAATGATGCCCCGCTCGTCGAGGTCAGCGAGGATCTCTTCGGAGAGATTGGGGATGTCACGAGTGATTTCTTCGGGACCAAGCTTGGTGTCACGGGCGTCGATTTCGTGCTCATGAATGTGGATCGACGTGAGCACGTCGTCCTTCACCAGGCGCTCACTCAGGATGATGGCGTCCTCAAAGTTGTAACCGTTCCAGGGCATGAAGGCGACGACAAGGTTCTTGCCGAGCGCCAGCTCGCCGAGATCGGTGGAAGGACCGTCAGCAAGGAGCTGATCGGCCTTGACCTTGTCACCGACAGAAACGCGTGGCTTCTGGTTGATGGTGGTGTCCTGGTTTGAGCGGTCGAACTTGCGCAGGATGTGGGTGTACTTTCCGGCGTTCGAGTACTCCATGACAATGGCATTGCCGTCGACTTCTGCGACCGTCCCCGACTCAAGAGCCAGCACCATGTCAGCAGCGTCGCGCGCAGCGCGGCGCTCGATGCCGGTTCCGATGTACGGAGCTTCGGCCCGAAGCAGCGGCACGGCCTGGCGCATCATGTTCGCGCCCATCAGGGCACGGTTGGCATCGTCGTGTTCGAGGAAGGGAATGAGAGCGGTTGCAACCGAAACAATCTGCTTCGGCGAAACGTCCATCAGGTCCACCTCATCCGGCGGCACGTACGAAATCTCGGTGGTGGCGCCGAAGAAGACGTCCTGTTCCAGCTGGAGGCGGAGGCCTTCGAGCGTGGCGGCCTGCGGCGAGCGACGCACGAGCACACGATCGTTGACGAAGTTGCCCTTCTCATCGATCTTGGCGTTGGCCTGGGACACAACGTAGAGCTCTTCTTCGTCAGCGGCGAGATACACGATCTCGTCGGTGACCTTGCCCTTCTTCACCACCCGGTACGGGGACTCGATGAAGCCGAAGGCGTTGACGCGGCCGTAGCTGGCCAGCGCGCCGATGAGGCCGATGTTGGGACCTTCAGGGGTCTCAATTGGGCACATGCGGCCGTAGTGGGAGAAGTGCACGTCTCGCACTTCGAAGCCGGCACGCTCCCGGCTCAGGCCACCCGGGCCAAGAGCGGAGAGACGGCGACGGTGCGTCAGACCGGACAGCGGGTTGACCTGGTCCATGAACTGGCTGAGCTGGGAGGTTCCGAAGAACTCCTTGATTGCTGCGACAACCGGTCGGATGTTGATCAGGGTCTGCGGCGTTATGGCCTCGACGTCCTGAGTGGTCATGCGCTCGCGGACCACACGCTCCATACGGCTGAGGCCGATGCGCACCTGGTTCTGGATGAGCTCGCCCACGGAACGGATGCGGCGGTTGGCGAAGTGGTCCTGGTCATCGAGGCGATAGCCGGGCTCGGCGCGCACGAGGTTCAGGAGGTAGGTGCAGACGGCGAGAATCTCGGCCGGGCACAGAACCGGCTGGTCCAGCTCGGGCTTTTCCAGCTTGATGCCGAAGACCTTCTCGATGTGGTCGAGTTCGGGCCCGAGCTTGCGGTTGAGCTTGTAGCGACCAACGCGGGAGAGGTCATAGCGACGGTTCTCGAAGAAGGCGTTGCTGAAGTAGGAGCGTGCAGATTCCACAGATGGCGGTTCACCCGGTCGGGCCCGCTTGTAGATCTCAAGAAGTGCTTCGTCCTGGGTCTGGGCGACCAGTTTGGTCTGGTCCTCTTCCCACTGACCTTCCAGGAAGTCGAAGTAGTTCACGAACTTCTGCAGGAAGCCCGGGTGGGTTTCCTCGTCGAATCCGAGAGCGCGAATGAGGGTGAACATTGGCAGGCGACGCTTGCGGGCCACGCGGGTGCCGGCCGTGACGTCCTTGCCCGGCTTCTGCTCGACATCGAACTCGATCCATTCGCCGCGATAGGGGTGAATGGTTCCGGTGACCAGCTGGTGCTTCGTGAGGTTACGGAGGCGGTAGCGCTCGCCCGGCTGGAATATCACACCAGGTGAGCGGACCAGCTGGCTGACGACGACACGCTCGGTGCCGTTGATGATGAATGTTCCTTTGTCCGTCATCATGGGGAAGTCGCCCATGAAGACCGTCTGCTCTTTGATTTCGCCGGTTGCGGCGTTCATGAATCTGGCGCGCACGAAGATTGGCGCGCTGAAGGTCATGTCCTTCTCTTTGCACTCCTCAACGGTGAACTTCGGGGGTGGCCGAAGATCCTCGTCTGTGGGGTCAAATTCGAGCTCCAGCTGAAGCGTCTCTGAGAAGTCCGTGATGGGACTGAGATCTCGGAAAGCTTCCGCCAGGCCTGCGTCAAGGAACCACTTGAACGACTCTCTCTGAATTGCAATCAGATCGGGTAGTTCGAGAGCCTCGTCGAGGTTGCCGAATGAATAACGATTACGTGCGACTGAACGTGCTGCCACGTCGTCTCCTGAATGTGCCGGGGGACCACCGAATATGCCGAAGTCTGTGTCGTTGAAGTTCGTGTCTTATGAGGTCTCAGCGCTTCGATTGCGCGTTACGGCACAACTGAAACAGCAGAGCTTTCAGCTTTTGGGCGTGAACACACTCAGAAAACGCGAAAAACTGACGACAAGGACCAAGGCCTGCTCACTCTATGCGGAAAGTGCGGCACAGGGCAACCCGGAACCACTCTTCGACGCAGGCGAGTCCGCCCGGCTCGGAGGGCCAGATGCCCTGAGAGTAAGGGTGCAGGGCGCCTTCGTCAAGCACCAAATCGTCGCAAGTAAGGCGATCTGCGACCACAAAAGGGCAGGTGATCGGCACAAATAGACGTTCTCCCGGCCCAGAAGCACCGGTAGCCGACGACAAGCCCGTGCCACATGGACCTTTCTCCTCCCCCATCTGGTCGGCATTGTTCATAGGCACGGCCGAATGCCGATCAAAGGCCGATGACAGCAATTGCGCCAGCAACCGAATTGCCCGTGACACCGCAGGCCGAGGTGGAGACCGCAGAGGACGGGAGACATCGACTGCGCACGCTCACAGTCGCCTATCTGGGCCTGCCATCGATGATCTTTGCGTTGGGGTGGACTCGGCTGCCGGTCGCACTGCTTGCAACGCTCGGATTGATTGGACTGCTGGGCCTCTCCATCCGCGAAGCGCGCAACGCCGACGAATGTGTTGTGGCAATCCCGAATCGCACACTCCGCTGGGCGGTGGCAACGTGCGTCGGCATCATGACCGGCGCCGCCGCTCTTGTTCCCCAGACGTGGGACTGGCTCAAGCACAATGCGATGCTTCGGGATCTCGTCGGCATGGACTGGCCAATCATGTACGACATCGATGAGAACCGAGTGGGGCTCGTCTACTACATCGGCTATTACCTGCCGGCTGCCTCCGTGGGCAAAGTCTTTGGATGGCAGGCCGCTCAGTTCGCGCTACTCCTGTGGACCATTCTCGGCATTGGTCTGGCTCTGGCGTGGTTCGCGGCGCTGGTCAACACTTCAGCACGATGGGTGATCGCCGTCTTTGTGACGTTCTCCGGCTTGGACGTCATTGGAAATCTGGTCATGGCACCGCTCCTGCTGCTCGAACCGTTCCCGCTTCCATCGGGTCAGATCGACTGGTGGGCAATGATTGGCAAGTACCCGAATCATGTAACCAGTGTGATGTGGGGACCCCACCACGCCATCGTCGCATGGCTTGGTGCGGCGCTGATGATGGACATGATTCGTCGAAGGTCAAGCCGGTGGGTTGGCGTCCCTGTATCACTTGCCGTACTCAACTCGCCCTTCGTTGCCATTGGTCTGTTGCCTCTGGTTGCGTTCGTGATCTTCGGAACGAGCGGCAATCGTCTGCGCCGCCTCCGGCAGTCGGCAAGCGTGCCCTTTGTCCTGTCGGTGACTGCCGTGATTCCTGCGCTCGCCTACCTGCAGGTTGCGATGGTGGATTTGCCCGCCACCTTGCAGGCAACGATCGAGACGGGCTTCGCGCTGACAAATCCGATCGTGCCGGACCTGGGCCTGGTTCGGGCGACCACCGCATACCTGCTGCTGATCGGGCTTGAGGTCGTGGTTTTCATCATCCCGCTCCGGGCCATTCCTGCGTTCCGCTCTTCGCCCACGGTGCGACGACTCGTCATCACGCTCGGACTCACACTCGTCCTCTTCCCCCTCTACCGATACGGCAGATGGAGCGATCTCGCCATGCGGGCCGTTGTCCCATCAATGTTCGTCCTGGCAATCCTGGTTGTCCGGGCCCTGATTCGGATGCCACCCAGATCCTGGCAGCACCTCATGCTGAAAGGGGTCCTGGTCATCGGCCTGATGGGTGCAGTGAGTGAGTTCACCAGAGTTGCTCTCAACATCAACAGCGGCAAGGAAGTTATTGCCGCCAACCTGACCAGGAACGACATTGACGCCTCCTCCGGGGTCACGGATCTGGCCGTATCGGTGTACCCAGACAGTCCCCGCTTTCTGGCCCAGTATGTGGGTTCGACCGACTCCTTCTTCTACGAGCACTTCGCAGCGGGCGAACAATCTGAATAAAAACGAAAGGAGCCCTGCACCGGGGTGCAGGGCTTCTTCACGATATTGGTGTGCCGTTTGGCACCAGGAACCCGGACGGGTTCCGAACTACTTCAGCTCGACGAGACCGCCGGCGCCTTCGATGGCTTCCTTGGCCTTCTCTGCGTCTTCTTTGGAAACACCTTCGAGAATTGCCTTCGGAGCGGCCTCAACCATGTCCTTGGCATCCTTGAGACCGAGACCGGTGAGGGCGCGGACTTCCTTGATCACGGCGATCTTCTTTTCGCCGGCGCCGTTGAGAACAACGTCCCACTCGTCCTGCTCTTCAGCAGCGTCGCCGCCACCCTCGGCGGGGGCCATCATCATCATGCCGCCGCCGCCAGCAGCAGCTTCCACACCGAACTTCTCTTCGAATGCGGGCAGCAGCTCACTCAGCTCGAGAACGGTCATGCCCTCGATCATCGTCAGTACGTCTTCGACCTTTGACATGTCTTACTCCTCTTCCTGGGTACCAGCGTCGGCGTCAGCCTTGGCGGCATCTTCTGTTACTTCAGCAGCTGCTTCGGGGGCATCTGCAGATTCGTCGGAAGCGGCTGCTTCCTCAGATTCGGGGGCTGCGGGTGCCTCTTCTGAGGCATCAGCAGCAACGACTTCTTCAGCGGGAGCATCCTCGGCAGGAGCATCCTCGGTGGCGGATTCTTCAGCAGCGGGTGCGGCTTCGTCGGCTGCGGGTGCGGCTTCAGGAGCTGCCTCGTCGGCTGCGGGTGCGGCCTCGTCGGCAATGCCTGCGCCACCCTTTTCTTCGAGAGCCTTGATGAGTCCGGCCATCTGGCTCATCGGTGCCTTGAGCAACGAAGCGAGCTTGACCATCGGTGCAGCAAATGCGCCAGCGATCTGGGAAAGCAGCACGTCGCGCGGTGGAATCTTGGAGAGTGCCTTGACGGTGTCGGCGCCGAGTGCTGCTCCGTCCATCACGCCGCCCTTGATGACAAAGGCTTCGTTGTCGTCGGCGAAATCCTGCAGGGCCTTGGCCATTGCAGCGGAGTCACCGTCGGGGTCAACAAGAGCCAGAGCGGTTGGACCGGTGAGGTGCTCATCGAGTTCCACGCCGACGTCTGCGGCGGCAAGACGAACCAGCGTGTTCTTGTAGATCTTGAGTTCGCCACCGGCGCTGCGCACCTTGGCACGAAGCTCGGCCTGCTGCGGCACGTTGAGGCCGCGATATTCAGCAGCGATCACCGTCGAGGAATTTTCGAGGCGTTCCCTGACCTCGGCGACGATGGCCACGTTCTTTGGATTTGGGTTTTCTGTTGCCACTTCGTCCTCGTGTCTGCGTTCTGTGTATTCGAAGTTCTGTGTATTTCGAAATGCGTGTGAAAAGCGAAAGAAAGCGTGACCGCAGACATCAGGTAAGAGACATGCGGCACGCTTTCGCCTGCGCCATCTCCTCGTCGGGCGGCTCCGCTCACTCTCATGATGGGAGCCATTCAGGTCTTGCGACCACCGGATGTCTTCGGAAACGTATGAAGTTGTTCAGCGGTCAAGCCTAGAGGTGACGACGCAAATACCAACATCGCCCGCCTAGCCTTGCGCTGTGCCTCAGGACGCCACGCTTGACCCAACAGAACGCCCGTCTGTTGGTGTCGTCATCCCGGTCCGCAACGCAGCAGACCGACTGCGTAAGGCCGTGGATTCCGTGCTCGCCCAGACGGAACCGGTGACAGAAATTGTGATCGCGCTGGCGCCCTCTGATGACGGCACGGAAGAACTCGCACACTTGCTGACAACACAGCACAGTCGCGTCTGCGTTGTTTCGAACCCAACCGGGCGCACACCAAACGGACTGAACCTGGCAATCGCTGCCTGTAGCACCGACGTGATTGCCCGGGTCGACGCTGGTTCGCAACTTGGCGCCGGCTACATCGAGCGTGCACTCGACACCCTCCTTGCTTCAGGGGCGGCGAACGTCGGTGCCGTCCAGCATTCAGTTGGCGAAACCCCCTTCGAGAACACAGTGGCCTCGGCCATGAGCAGCCGATTCGGAGCCGGTAACGCCGCCTATCGCGTCGACAATGGCGAACCCCGCCAGGTTGATACCGCGTGGCTCGGCTTTTTCTGGCGATCAGCATTGGAGAAGGTCGGCGGCTACGACAACCGATTCACACGCAACCAGGACTACGAACTCAACTGGCGTCTCGGGGATGTGATGAACGGCGTATGGCTCGACCCAGCGCTGCGAGTGGACTACCGCCCGCGCTCGGACCTTCGCTCCCTTGCGTCCCAGTACTGGCAGTACGGATGGTGGCGCGCCGAAACCATCCGCAAGCATCCCCACTCCGTTCAACCGCGCCAGATGGCGGCGCCCGCTCTGGTGGTTGGTTTGGCGGCAAGCGCACTCGGGGGAGCATTCGGGTTACGGCGGCTCGCGATGGCGCTTCCTGTCGTGTACAGCGCGGCCACCGTGGCTGCAGCCGCCACCGCACCCGGCGAACTGTCACTCCCAGACCGGGCCCGGGCTCTCACCGTTTTCCCGACCATGCATCTTTCGTGGGGATCCGGACTGCTCGTTTCGGCACTCCGGCGGGGAGGTTGAACGCCGTTTGCAGCACGCCTGTGGCGAGCGTGGCTACAGTCCCGCAGCGGGCAGGATTTCGGGACCTAATTCCTCAAGCTTGCCCTGGGTGTCACCGAAGACAAAATGATGCGGAGGTCACACATATGAATAGCTCTGGCGATACTGGCGACACGGTTGCAAAGTGGAAGTCGCGCAAAGGACTTGTTGCTTCGCTGGCGACGCTCGCGATGCTCATGCTGATGCTCCCAGCCGCCAGTCCTCTTGCAGCGCAGGGGACACAAACTTACGCGGAGGGGCCCGACTACAACTTCTCGCAAACCACCTATGACATCGGCTTCGGGCCCAGAACCGTCCGAGTCAATTGGAACCTGTACGGCGGACCTACGGACCTCCCGTACTGGATTCACACCGATGTCGTGGCGGCTGGCTTCGAGCAAGCTGTTCGTGCTGCCTTCCAGACTTTCGAGGACGACCCCACCTCTGACATCTCCTTCGTGTACATGGGCACCACCTCGACCCTCAGTGAGATCGTCTTCAACCCGGGCACCGGCCGGTACACCCAGGCAACAGACAACGTGAACGTGGTCTCCTTCAGGGCGCTGCCCGCTCCCCTCGGCGGACGCGGTGGCTTGAGCGGACAATTCGACGTCGACACCAATTCGTTCCCCACAGGCACGGGCGACGGACATTTCGACATCAGCCTGTCCAACACGCAGGCCTTCTCCATAGGTCGACAGGTTGGGGCCGTGGACGTCGAGACAATCGTTCTTCACGAACTGGGACACGCACTTGGACTCGGTCACGCAGGCACCAACAGCTCGGCTGTGATGTGGGACGTGGTAGCGACCAACTCCACCAAGCGCGCTCTGCGCGGAGCTGACCGAGCAGCGCTCGCCGTGATCTATCCCGCCGCAACCCCCACGCCAACGCCTGTGCCGAGTACCAAGCGGTGCGACAACAAGTTCGTCACCGTCGACCTCTCCCTCAACCAACAGCCGACGAACGGAGCAGATGTCATTCTCGGAACGACCGGCGATGACGTGATCAACGCCCTCGGCGGCAACGACGTGATCTGCGCTCTCGGCGGCAATGACCGCATCTCCACCGGGTCGGGCAACAACCGAGTCTTTGCCGGAGGCGGCAACGACATCATCAACGGCGGAAGTGGCAAAGACCTGATTCGAGGTGGCAACGGAAACGATGTCATCAACGGCAGGGGCGGCAACGACAACCTCAACGGCAACAACGGAAATGACACCGTCAACGGCGGCGACGGACACGACTACGTTTCCGGCCGCGATGGCAGGGACACCGTCACTGGTGGCGCAGGAAACGACACCGTCAACGGCGGCGGCAAGTCCGACATTCTCAAAGGTGGCGAAGGCAACGACACCCTCAACGGCAATGGGTTCGCTGATCAGATCTTTGGTGGCCGCGGCGACGACATCCTGATCGGGGGCGACGGACCGGATCACCTTCGTGGTGAGCAGGGCGAGGACCAGCTCACCGGCAGTCGGGGCAACGACATCCTCTGGGGTGGCAACGGCAACGACAGCTGCAACGGCAAGACCGGCTTTGACACCCAGGTCAACTGCGAGTCCAGGGTCGAGATTCCCTGACCCACCTGGGCCAGACACCCTCCCTTCCCATTCGTGAGCAAGTAGCCTCTGCGGCGTGACAACGACTGCGCCAAAGCACGTTTCTCCGGACAACCCGAACCTCTTTCGGCCCGGGGCGTATGACAATGTCTTCGAATACCTGAAGGCGACGTGGGACTCGCGCGAGTTGATCGTTGTGTTGTCCAACGCCCGGTTGAACTCGAAGAACGCGGGCAACCACCTGGGCCGGGCCTGGCTTTATCTTGAGCCGGCTTTGCAGATCAGCGTGTATGCGCTTGTGTTCGGCGTCGGCCTTCGTCTCGGACAAGGCGTGGACGGCTTCGTTTCTTGGCTCGCCGTGGGCCAGATCGTCTTCGGCTTCAGTCAGCGCGCAATCACGAGTTCGGCCGTTTCCATCGACAATAACCGAGGGATGCTTGGAGCGTTCGCGTTCCCGAGGCTCGTTCTCCCGGCCGCAACCACCCTGTTCACGCTGCGGCTCTATGTGAACAGCATCGTTCCCGTAGGGGTCGCCGTACTCGCCCAGGGTTTCCGTCCGTCACTGACATGGCTTTTAATGCCGTTCGCCATTGTCGCGCAGGCACTCTTCAACTTCGGTGCCGGGGCATTCGTTGCGCGTATCGGAGAATCCCTACCTGACGTTGCACCAGCGCTCGCTCAGTTGTTCCGGCTGCTTTTCTTTACGTCCATGGTCCTGTTCCCGGCCAGCCGCTTCGAAGACAGCGACCACTGGGCGGGCCAGCTTTTCTACAACTTGCTCCCGATCAACCCCTTCTACGCCTACATCCACATCGTCCGACGGGTTCTGCTCGGGTACGAATCTCCGCACTTCGGTTGGATTCTGATCTCTGCGACTGTGTGGACAGTGAGCGCGACGGTCGCTGGAATCATTCTGTTCTTCCGAGCAGAAGGCCTTCTTGGCGCAGCGAGAGTCAGAAGATAGGGTCGTGGCGCCCTCACCCCAAATAGCGGATTCGAGACCATGAAACTGACAGTGCCGGCATCCGTGAAGCGAACCGTACGCCCGTACCTGCCCGACAATGTGGTACACCGCATTCGTCCCTTCATTGCAAGGGACGACCCGACTCCAAGCCTCACGCAGTCCGAACAGCTTGAGGCAGCACTCGCTGCCATTGCCGAAGATCCGGCTGCCTCAAAGGCGTACCTTCGAGCTGCTGAGATCCACACCAGGATGGGCGAGGACCAGCAAGCCACCGACCTGCTCACTGTTGCCCTTGAACGTGCAGGACACGACCCAGAAGTGGTCGAGGCCGCGGCCGAGAACGCAGAATCCGAAGGCGACTGGACCGCCGCTGCGTTCCTATGGCATCGACACGCCGAGATGGTGATGAACCCGGCGGCAAGTCGCACCAAGCAGGGCCTCGCTCAGATGGAACTGGGCGACTTCGACGAGGCCGAGGCGACGATCAACGATGCGCGGGCACTTGATCCGAACCTGCGCGGTGCCTTGAATGGTCTTGCTTTCCTCGCCGAACGGCGCGGCAACTACGACGACGCACTCCAGGCATGGGGGAACATCGTCGATCTGCAGGGCGAGGATCAACAGGCCCTCTCGGGCATCGCATCCAACCTCCTTCGCGTCGGTCGCCGTGAAGAGGGTAAGGCCGCTCTCGATCGGGCACTCGAACTGAGTCCGTACAGCGTCGAGGTGCTTCGCCGTCAGGCCGAGCTGGCGCAAGCCACTTGCGAGTTCGAAGAATGGAAGCGTCATCTTGACCGCCTAGTGCAACTCAAGCCGAACAATCCACAGTTCCGGGCCCAGCGCGCGATTGCAGCGAACAACCTCGGAGACGTATTCCTTTTCTGGCGCGAGCTGGACTTCACCAAGGATCTGTATCGCCGTGAGGCCTGGAAGGGCAGCATCTCCGGGATGTGCGGGCTGATCGAAACGCTGCTCAAGACTGGCGACTGGGAAGAAGCACAGAAGCTGCTTCCTGTGTTGGTTGCCCGTGTCCACCAGGTACCGACGGCACGCGTGATCAAAGTCGCCACAGACGCGTTGATCTGGACCGGCGACCGGCCCGGTCTCGTCTTCCTCATGCAAGGCATCGACACCTCTCTCCTCACGCGCAAAGCTGCAGTCGAGTACGCCAATCTGCTCGTCGTTCTCGAACGAAACGAAGAGGCGGCGGAGATGATTGGTAGGTTCCCGGACCTGAAGGGACGCCGCATGCAGGAGCTCCGGGCATGGAAGGCGATCTACGAGGGCCGTCGAGACGACGCAGTCAAGACGATTGACCTGCTGTCATTCCCTCACACGATGAACCACTTCCGGGCCCTTGAGGACGCGGACCCGGGTGATCTTCATCCAATCACCTGCAAGCTTTCCCCGGGTAGTCTGGCGGATGAAGTCTGCGTGATGACTGTCTGCCGTAATGAGATGGACCGCTTGCCGGGTTGGCTGGCGCATTACCGGAGCCTTGGCGTTCGCCATTTTGTTGCGATCGACAACGCGTCAACAGACGGCACGACGGAGTTCCTGGCCTCGCAGCCGGACGTTCACCTTTGGGGAGCAACCGGCTTCTATCGCCAGACAGCGTCTGGCCGACGCTGGCTGAACAGCCTGATGGAAACGGTCGCCGCCGGTGCGTGGTGCGTCATTGCCGATGCCGATGAATTCCTGGTGTTCCCGCATCACGAACGCGGCCTCGGTCATCTCGCCGGATACCTCGACTCCATCGGCGCCGAGACGATGTTCTCACTGATGCTCGATATGCACGGCGAAAGAATCGACTCGTGGAACGAGCGCACAGACGGCGCGACCATGGCGTCGCTGTTCCCTTTCTTCGACACTCGCACGTACCTCATCGGATCTCGCAATGCTCCCTACCTCAGCGTGTCGGCAGGCATGCGCAATCTGACGCTCTCCAAGATCATGCCGGAAGCGCTGCTCTCCAAGCCATCGATGATCAAGGGAGGTCGGGGAATCCGTCACCTGACCTCACACACAACCACGCCGTGCACGCCAGCTGATGTCACCGGGGCCTTTCTCCACTACAAGTTCGCTGTGGATCCGCGGCCCCGGTCAGCGTTTTCGAGCTCGAAGGGCGTGTTCGCCCGTCTGCTCGCCCAAAATCTGGCGTCGACGCGAGAGGTGAATCTCGTTTCCGAGCACTCCGAACGCTTCGAAGACGTCAGGCAGCTGATCGATCGCGGCATCGTGCGTTCAAGCCCCGCCTTCGACGCCTTCGGCACCACGTTTTGAAGTACCTGCGGGGCTAGACTTGCAGACGGCCTGCTCACAGCGAACGCACTCACTGGAGACGCAAAAGCATGACGAAACGAATTCTGATCACGGGTGGTTGCGGCTTTGTCGGCGCCAACCTGATCTCCCACCTCACCGAGGTGGGTGGCTACGATATTTCCGTGCTCGACAACGAGTCTCTTGGGGAGTTCGCAACGATTGAACCGTTCGGCGTCTCCTTCATCAAGGGCGACCTGCGAGACGAAGACGCAGTCAACAATGCGGTGGCCGACAAGGATGCGATAGTACACCTCGCCGCCGATACCCGGGTCATGGACTCAATCGAGGACCCGGAGTTCAACTTCCAGGTGAATGTAGTTGGCACCTTCAACCTACTCAAGGCCGCACGCGCCGCCGGCGTCCAACGCCTCGTGAACGCCTCCACCGGCGGGGCCATTCTCGGCGAGGTTCCACCTCCGGTCAATGAGCTCATGGCACCAAATCCATCAAGCCCCTACGGCGCATCGAAGCTTGCTGTTGAGGGCTACTGCTCAGCCTTTGGTGAGGCGTACGGCCTCCCCACGATCTCTCTTCGCTTCTCCAACGTGTACGGCCCACTGTCGGTGCACAAAGGCAGCGTTGTTGCAGCGTTCTTCCGCCAGATTCTCAAGGGCGAAACGCTCGTTGTGTACGGCGATGGCTCCCAACAGCGTGACTACGTGTACTCCCAGGACCTCGCAGCCGGCATCCGCCTCGCAATCGATTCTCAGCACACCGGCCCGTTTCAACTCGGCACTGGCATTCCAACCAGCGTCAACGAGTTGATTGAGCACATGCGCGTCGTCGTTGGCGACGAGTATCCAGTCAACGTTGAGTACCGAGACTTCCGAGCCGGCGAGATTCTGCACACTTACTGCGACATCAGCAAGGCGAAAGCCACGCTGGGCTTCAATCCCACCACCGCGGTGCCGGACGGATTGGCCTCAACCTGGCAGTGGTTCCTCGACCAGCAATGATCGACTCTGGCGCTGCTTTCCGGCATCCGTGCGTGCAACTTCAGCAGTGACACGAGCCACCGAACGGCCGAAGATGCTTTTTGTGTTGAGTCACATGCGGAGCTTTTCGACCCTGCTCGTACACATCCTCGCTTCATCCCCGGAGCTCGTTGGCAATCGCGAGATGCATCGCTCCTATGCTTCGATGATCGACGTGCAGACCGTGGCGGACGAGCTGATCGACTCCACGCCAGATGTCACAGCGATGGACAATATTCTGCACAATCACCACACGTTGTCCGGGGACGTCCGGTCCAGTCACGATTGCTCGTGGATTGTGTCTGTGCGCCAGCCTCTACCGACGTTGAAGAGCCTGTGGCGCTGGGGCGGGGGCAAGACCATGCCGTTTCGCGAGCCGGGCCAGGCACTGGCCTACTACGAGCAACGCCTCACCCACCTTGCTGAGCTCGCTCCCAGCCTGGCGACCGGCTTTGTCCTGCTGCGTGCGGACCGAATCATCAACCACACCGAAGCCAGCCTCGATCTACTGGGCTCGGCGCTGACGTTGAAGGCACCGCTGAACCAGAACTACCAGATCGACACGTCAACCGGCGATCCAGCAAACGGCGACTTCTCAAGATTCATCCGCAGCGGTCGCATCATCAAGAACCGGAAGCACATCATAAAACCGGATTTGCCCGAAGAAGAGATTGAACAGGCAAGGGCGATCCACAGTCGAAGCATGGAACTTCTGTCGGCACGCGCGTCTAGCGTGATCTGATGAGCTGGCGATCGCGGGCGAAACAGGTACCGGGCGTGGTGGCATTGCGCGCGCATCAACGCCGCCTCGCTCTCGGTCTCGAACTGGCTCGCCCTCGGCGCTATCTCCTCGTCGCTTCACATATGCGGTCCTACTCGACGTTGCTTGGGCACATTATGGCATCAAGTGGTGAAACCGCTGGGTACACCGAGATGCGTCGCTCCTACCGCGCCGAAGCGGACCTCGTCGCGCTTGCCATGCAGGTTCGTGCGTCTCATGGCGGCCGCCTTCCCGGTGGAATCGTTCTGGACAAGATCCTGCACAACGGACACCACATTGGAGACGAGATTCTGGCCA
>Ga0209831_1000913_pt1 | contig 28092 bp, 22 predicted proteins | sample Maine_Asex4_meta_FD_187451 | JGI IMG/M metagenome (GOLD analysis project Ga0209831, IMG submission 187451) | Marine algal microbial communities from Maine, USA - Maine_Asex4_metaG (SPAdes) (version 2) | ecosystem: Host-associated > Algae > Red algae > Unclassified | place: Maine, USA | collected... | reverse complement strand
CGGGACGCCGAACTACGCGGCGCATGGCGGCTTCTGCTCGGTCAACATGGCGGCGGCGGGCATCTACACGATGGGCGGCGCGTTCTGGGAATTCGGCTCGCCGGACTGGGACCGGACCAAGATGTTCATGATCTTCGGCGTCGCCGAGGATCACGACTCCAACCCGATCAAGATGGGTCTGGGCAAGCTCAAGGAACGCGGCGCCAAGGTGGTGGCGGTCAATCCGGTGCGCACGGGCTACAACGCCATCGCCGACGAATGGGTCGGCATCACGCCGGGGACGGACGGGTTGTTCATCCTGTCGCTGATCCACGAACTGATCCGCACGGGGCATGTCGATCTCGACTACCTGCTGCGCTATACCAACGCGCCGTGGCTGGTGATCCGCGATCCGGGCGCGGCGGATGACGGCATGTTCGCGCGCGATGTCAGCGGCAACCCGCTGGTCCTCAATCGCCACGCCAATCTGGTGCAGAAGGCCAAGAGCGCGCGCAAGAACGCGGCGCTGAAGGGCGAGATTCGCCTCGAAGACGGGCGCATGGCCGTTCCGGTCTTCCAGTTGATGGCCGAGAAATACCTCGACAAGCAGTATTCGCCCGCCGCCGTGGCCGCCAGGACCGGCGTGACGGCAAAGACGATCAAGCGACTGGCGGCGGAACTGGCCGTCACCGCCTTCGAGGGAGCCATCGAGATCGACCAGCCCTGGACAGACGTCTACGGCGAGCGGCACGAGAAGATGACGGGCCGCCCGGTCAGCTTCCACGCCATGCGCGGCATCAGCGCGCACTCGAACGGCTTCCAGACCTGCCGCGCGATCCACGTCCTGCAACTGATCCTCGGGTCGGTCGAATGCCCCGGCGGCTTCCGCTTCAAGCCGCCCTATCCGAAACCGATGGAAGCGCACCCCAAACCCCATAGCGGGCACAAGGTCAACACGCCCCTCGACGGCCCGCATCTGGGCTATCCGCGCGGTCCCGAAGACCTGATGCTCGACGAGAACGGCAATCCCCGGCGCATCGACAAGGCGTTCACGTGGGACGCGCCGATGTCAGCCCACGGGCTGATGCACATGGTCATCTCGAATGCCGCCGCGGGCGACCCGTACCGGATCGACACGTTGTTCCTCTACATGGCGAACATGGCGTGGAACTCCTCGATGAACACGCGCGGCGTGATGGACATGCTGGAGCAGCGCGACGAGGACGGCGAGTACACGATCCCTCACATCATCTATTCGGACGCCTATTCGTCGGAGATGGTCGCCTATGCCGACCTCGTCTTCCCCGACACGACCTATCTGGAGCGGCACGACTGCATCTCGATGCTCGACCGGCCCATATGCGAGCCGGACGCCGCCGCCGACGCGATCCGCTGGCCCGTGGTCGACCCAAAGACCCAAGGGATCGGGCGCGACGTGAAGGGGTTCCAGACCACCCTGATCGAGCTGGGCGCGCGGCTCGGCCTGCCCGGTTTCGTGAACGAGGACGGGTCGGCGAAATACGAGGATTACGCCGATTACATCGTGAACCACGAGCGCAAGCCGGGCATCGGTCCCCTCGCCGGGTTCCGGGGCAAGGACGGCACCCAGAGCGGACGGGGCGAGCCGAACCCGGACCAGTTGCAGCGCTATATCGACAATGGCGGCTTCTGGGTCGAGCATGTGCCGGACGAGGCCGCCTACTACAAGTTCGCGAATCAGGCGTATCAGGACTGGGCCGTCGATCTGGGCATCTTCGACGCGCCGCAGCCCTACACGATGCAGCTCTACGTCGAGACGATGCAGAAATTCCGCCTCGCCGCCGAAGGCCATGGCGAGCGCCAGCCGCCCGAACATCTGCGCGACCGGGTCGGCCAGTCCTTCGATCCGCTGCCCATCTGGTACGCCCCGTTCGAGGAAGAGGCGGTCGATCAGGACGAGTATCCCCTGCACGCGATCACTCAGCGTCCCGCGGCGATGTATCATTCCTGGGGGTCGCAGAACGCGTGGCTGCGCCAGATCCACGGGCGCAACCCGATGTACGTACCGGGCGAGGTCTGCGACGCGCATGACCTGAAGGACGGCGACTGGGCGCATGTCTCCTCGCATCACGGGCGCATCACGGTGCCGGTCGCGCGGATGGATGCGGTCAACGGCAAGACGCTCTGGACGTGGAACGCCATCGGCAAGCGCGCCGGGGCCTGGGCGCTCTCCCCCGAGGCGCCCGAGGTGACGAAGGGCTTCCTGCTCAACCACCTGATCCACGAATTGCTGCCGCCCAAGGGCGACGGGATGCGCTGGTCGAACTCCGACCCGATCACCGGGCAGGCGGCGTGGTACGACCTGCGCGTGAAGATCGAGAAGGCCGATGCCCCGCCCGAAGTGACCAAGCCGAGCTTCGAGGCGCAGAAAGGCCCGGCGCCGCAGGGGCCGTCGACGGTCGCTTATGGCGAGGAGTGGAAGAAATGAGCGAAGACCTCGTCCTCTACTCCAACCCCATGTCGCGCGGGCGCATCGCGCGCTGGATGATGGAGGAAGTCGGCCAGCCCTACGAGACGCGGATGCTCGAATACGGCGGGCCGATGAAGGCGGCGTCCTACCTGTCGGTCAATCCGATGGGCAAGGTGCCCTGCCTCGTTCACGGGCGGACGGTCGTGACGGAGACGGCGGCGATCTGCGCCTACATGGCCGAGACGTTCCCCGACGCGGGTCTGGCGCCCACCGCCGCCGAGCGCGGGGCGTATTACCGCTGGCTGTTCTTCTTCGCCGGACCGGTCGAGCATGCGGTCACGAACAAGGCGATGAACTTCACCGTTCCGGCCGACAAGGCGCAGATGGCCGGGTACGGCAGCTATGACGAGACGGTCGCGGCGATGGAACGGCGGCTGATCGAATCGCCCTACATCGCGGGCGACCGGTTCACCGCCGCCGACGTCTATGTCGGCGCGCAGATCGGCTGGGGCCTCCAGTTCGGCACCATCGCGCCCCGGCCCATCTTCGGCGACTACGCCGCCCGCGTCATGGGCCGCGAGGCATGGGCGCGCGCGACCGCACTGGACGATGCGGCCATGCCGCAGAAGGACACGCCATGAAGGCGCGGACCCACACCGTCACCGGTTATGGCGGCGTCAGGCTGCACGTGCGCGAGGCAGGCAATCCGGACGGGCCGCCCCTTCTGTTGCTGCACGGCTGGTCGCAGCATCATCTGAGCTGGTCCAAGCAGTTCGGCGGCGCGTTGGCCGACCGGTTTCGCCTGATCGCGCCGGATCTGCGCGGGCATGGCGCATCCGACAAGCCGTTGGAGCCGCATCAATACGACTGCGCCGCGCCCTGGGCCGATGATATCCAAGCCGTCATCCGCGAGTTTTCGCTCGACCATCCGCTGCTGGTCGGCTGGTCGATGGGCGGGCGGGCGGCGATGGATTACGTGTCGATCCACGGCGATGGCGATATCGCGGGGCTGGCCCTCGTCGGCGCGTCGGTCATGGCGCCGGGCGACCCGGACGTGCTGGCGGCGCGCAGTGCGGCGATCAAGGCCGAGGGGATGTATTCGCACGACCAGCACGTCGCCCTGACCTCGATCATCGCCTTCCTGCGCGCCTGCTTCGCCGCGCCGCTCTCCAAGCAGGATCTGGCGCTGATGACCGGGTTCAACATGCTGGTCCCGCCGGTCGTGCGCAAGGCATCGCGCCTGCGCCTGACCGGATCGGAAGAGGCTTTGAAGACGATGACCAAGCCCGTCGGGCTGTTCCGGGGCGAAGCCGACAAGGTCTGCTCCACCGCAATGCACGACGCAACGGTCGCGGCCCTGCCCGAGGCGACGGCTTACACCTATCCCGGCGCGGGCCATGCACCCTTCTGGGAGCGCCCGGAGGCGTTCGACGCTGACCTCGCCACCTTCGCCGACACCGTTTTCGCGCGCCGCATTCAAGGAGCCGCCGCATGACCCAACTCCCTGAAACCGTCGACCGAAAGCTCGGCCTCGTCATCGATCTGGATACCTGCGTCGGGTGCCACGCCTGCGTCATCTCCTGCAAGGAGTGGAATACGGGCGGCTACGGCGCGCCGCTGGCCGATACCGATGCCTATGGCGAGGACCCCAGCGGGACGTTTCTGAACCGGGTGCACACGTTCGAGGTAAAGCCCGAGAACAAGCCCGCGATGATCACGCATTTCCCGAAATCCTGCCTCCATTGCGAGGATGCGCCCTGCGTCACCGTCTGCCCCACGGGGGCGAGCTTCAAGCGGTCGGAGGACGGGATCGTTCTGGTGCACGAGGACTGGTGCATCGGGTGCGGCCTGTGCGCCTGGGCCTGCCCCTACGGCGCGCGGGAGAAGGACCCAGTCGAGCAGGTGATGAAGAAATGCACCCTGTGCGTCGACCGCATCTATAACGAGAACATCCCCGAAGAGGACCGCGTACCCTCCTGCGTGCGGTCCTGTCCCGCCGGGGCGCGCCATTTCGGCGATCTGGGCGACGAGACGAGCGACGTGTCCAAGCTGGTCGCCGAGCGCGGGGGCTTTGATCTGATGCCCGAGCAGGGAACGAAACCGGTCAACAAGTACCTGCCCCCGCGCGAGAAACAGCAGTCCATACCCGACGAGGCCATCGACCTCGTCGCCCTCGCCGAACCCAAGGCGGGCGGTTTCCTCGGCTGGCTCGACGGCGCGCTGGAGCGGCTGTGACGAGCGTTCCCGAACCCCTCCGAACCCTCCTGCAAGGACACGGCTGATGCATCCCGCGTATTCCGTCATCTTCTTCACCGTCTCGTCGGGCGCCGGTCTCGGCCTGATCGCGTTCATGGGCCTCGGCGCGCTGAGGATCGACACCATGTCGACGGGCTTCCTGCTCATGGCGTTCGGTATCGGGTTCGCCCTGTCGGTCGGCGGCCTCCTGTCCTCGACCTTCCATCTCGGACGCCCGGAGCGCGCATGGCGGGCGTTCTCGCAGTGGCGCAGTTCGTGGCTTTCGCGCGAGGGGGTGCTGGCGGTGGTCGCGCTGATCGTCGCGGCGATCTTCGCGGGGTTGTGGCTGTTCCTCGACCTGTCCTCGGCGATCCTGGGCATCCTGACGGCGGTTCTCGCCATGCTCACGGTCTGGGCGACGGGCATGATCTACGCGCAGATCAAGGCGGTGGACCTCTGGTATCGCTGGCTCACGCCGGTCTGCTACCTATTGTTTAGCATCGCGGGGGGCGTCATCCTCTTCCTGTTCATCCACGCGGCGATGACGGGAAAGGCGGGGTGGGAACTGTCGAGCGTCGCGATGGTCGCGCTGCTGGTCGCCTGGGCGGTCAAGATGTTCTGGTGGATCGGCGGCGACCGCGCCCCGCGCTCGACACCCGAGAGCGCGACGGGACTGGGCCATCTCGGCAAGGTGCGCCTGCTGGAAAAGCCGCATACGGGGTCGAATTACCTGCTCGACGAGATGGGCTTCCACATCGGCCGCAAGCACGCGCGCAAGCTGCGCCTGATTTCGGTCCTGCTCGGCGCCGTGATGCCGATCCTGCTGATCCTGCTGGCGATACCGGCGCCGCTCGATGTCCTGTGGCTCGGCCTCGCCCTGCTCGCGCATCTGACGGGGATGCTGGTCGAGCGCTGGCTTTTCTTCGCCGAAGCCCGCCACGCCGTCATGGCCTATTACTGAACGTGACCGACGCGTGATCGCGCCCCCCCTCCCCCACGACCCCGAGCGCGCCGCGCGGACGCTCGACCGGCTCGGCCTCGGCGAGGGTGACGCGGGGGCGGCGCTCGTCATGGGGGCGGCGGGGTGCAGCCCGTATCTCGCGCGCCTGATGGAGCGCGACCCGGATTTCGCGAAGGCCGCCCTGACCGCCGACCCGCAGGAAACCTTTGCGCAGGTTCTGGCCGATGTCGCGATGGTGGCGACCCTCGACAAGCAGGCAGCGGTGATGACCGCCCTGCGCCGCGCAAAGGACCGCGCCGCCCTCCTGATCGCGCTCGCGGACCTCGGCGGGGTCTGGACGCTGGAGCAGGTGACGGGCGCGCTGTCGGGTTTCGCGGATGCCAGCATCGGGGCGGCGACCGACTGGCTGATCGCGGGGACGCGGGCCAAGTGGGCGCTGGAAGACGGGCCGACGGGCTTCTTCGTGCTGGGTCTGGGCAAGCTGGGCGGGGGGGAACTGAACTATTCGTCCGATGTCGATCTCATCCCCTTCTTCGATCATGCGGGGCGCGATGCCGGGGAATACGGCGCGCGCAAGCAGGTCTTCAACCGCCTGACCCGCGATCTGGTCAAGCTGCTGTCGTCGACGACGGCGGAAGGCTACGTCCACCGCGTCGACCTGCGCCTGCGCCCGGACCCAAGCTCGACGCCGCCCTGCATGTCGGTCGATGCGGCGGAGCGGTATTACGAGAGTTTCGGCAAGAACTGGGAGCGCGCGGCCTTCATCAAGGCGCGGGTGGTGGCCGGGGATGCGGCGGCGGGGGGCGCATTCCTCGACGGGATGCAGCCGTTCATCTGGCGTCGCTACCTCGATTTCGCGGCCCTCGAAGACGTGCGCAACATGAAGCGCCTCATCAACAAGCACAAGGGTCACGGCGCCATCGCGGTGGCGGGGCACGACCTCAAGCTGGGACGGGGCGGCATCCGCGAGATCGAGTTCTTCGCCCAGACGCAGCAGCTCATCGCCGGGGGGCGCGAGCCGGCGCTGCGCCTCGACCGCACCGTCGAGACGCTGACGGCGCTGGAGGCGCATGGCTGGATCGCGGCGGATGCGCGGGACGGGATGATCGAGTCCTACCGTCTGCTCCGCACCGTCGAGCACCGGTTGCAGATGATCGCCGATGCCCAGACGCACCGCATGCCCGACGGCGATGCGCAGATCGCCTGCGTCGCGGCCTTCTGCGGATACGACGACCCGCAGGCGTTCGGCGCGATGCTGCGCGACCATCTGGTGCGCGTCTCCACCCGCTTCAACCGGTTGTTCGAGCGCGAGAGCGAGGAGGCGGAAACCCCGGTCGAGACCCCCGATTTCGCGCAGCCCGATACCGCGCAGGCGATCCTCGACCGGTGGCGCACGGGCGGCATCGCGGCCACGCGCAACGACCGGGCGCGGGCCAAACTCGGCGCGCTGCTGCCCGTGATCCTCGATGCCGTGGCCGGGGCGGGCGACCCCGACCGGGCGCTGCTGGAGTTCGACCGGTTCCTGTCCGGCCTGCCCGCCGGGGTGCAGATCCTGTCATTGTTCGAGGCCAATCCCGCGCTGCTGGAGATGCTGACGGAGATATGCGCCGCCGCGCCCCGGCTCGCCGCGTATCTGGGGCGGAACTCGGCGGTAATCGACGCGCTGCTGTCCCGCGATTTCTTCGCGCCGACGCCGGATGCCGACGCGCTGGTGACCGAATACGAGGCGCGCGCGCCCGAGGAGAGCGATTTCGAGGGGCACCTCAACGCCTCGCGCCGCTGGGCCAAGGAACGGCATTTCCGCATCGGCGCGGCCCTCCTGCGCGGTGTCGACACGCCGGTGGAAGCGGGGCGCGCGTATGCGGCGCTGGCCGAAGCGTGCCTGCGCGCGATGATCGTGCCCGCCACGGCGGAGGTTGCGCGGCGGCACGGCCCGCCCCCCGGCGCGGGCGCCTGCGTCGTCGCGCTCGGGCGGCTGGGGTCGGGCGAGATGACGGCGGCGAGCGATCTGGACCTGATCGTGATCTACGACGATGCGGACGAGACGTCGACGGGTGCCAAGCCGCTGGACGGGCCGCAATACTACGCCCGCTGGACCCAGCGCCTGACCAATGCCCTGACGGCGCAAACGGCGGAAGGTGCGGTCTACGAGGTCGACATGCGCCTGCGCCCGTCCGGCCAGTCGGGTCCGCTCGCCACCCGCCTGTCGGCCTTCGAGCGCTATCAGGCCGAGGATGCGTGGACGTGGGAGCACATGGCCCTGACCCGCGCGCGGGTGATCGCGGGGCCGGAACATCTGCGCGCGCGGGTGGAGGCGGCCATCGCGGCGGCACTGGCCAGGCCGCGCGACCGGGGTGCCGTGCTGCGCGAGGCGCTGGACATGCGGCACAGGCTGGCGGAGGCGAACCCGGTGGCGACGGGTGATGCGTGGTCGCTCAAGCTGACGCGCGGCGGGCTGGTCGATGCGGATTTCGTGTGGCAGGCGCTGACCCTCGCCCATGGATGCACCGGCGCGACGGATACCGACGCGGCGCTCGCCGCCCTGTCCGATGCGGGCGCGCTCGATCCCGATACCGCCGCGCGGCTGGCATCGGCGCGCGAATTCCAGGCCGTCCTGCTGCATTTCATCCGCCTCAGCCATGACGGTCGCTTCGACCCCGAAACCGCCCCCGCCGCCCTGAAGGCGGTGATGGCCCGAGCGGCAGGAGCGGCGGATTTCTCGGCGGTCGAGGCGCGGCTGGCGGAGGCGCAGGACACCGTGCGCGCGGTCTTCGTCGAGACGTTCGGGGCGCTCTGAGCGGTGCGCCTGCCCGTCATCCACCATCCCGACTATCAGGCCCCGCTGCATGACGGGCACACCTTTCCCATGTCGAAATACGGCTATCTGCGCGAGGTGCTGGTCGAGCGCGGGCTGACCGCCCCGGGCGACTGGCTGACCCCCGCTCCGGCGACGGAGGCGATGTTCGCGCGGGCGCACGACCCCGCCTACGTCGCGCGGGTCTTCTCGGAGACGCTGAGCCGGGAAGAGGAGCGGCGTATCGGCTATTCGCAATCGGGCCGCGTCACGCGCCGGTCGCAACTGGCCAGTGCGGGCACGCTGATCGCCGCGCGATTCGCGCTGGAAACCGGCATCGCCTGCAACACCGCCGGGGGCAGCCATCACGCGCGGCACGAGCACGGCGCGGGGTTCTGCGTCTTCAACGACGTGGCGGTCGCGGTGCGGGCGCTCCAGCGGGAAGGCGGGATGGGGCCGGTCGCGGTCATCGATTGCGACGTGCATCAGGGTGACGGGACGGCGGCGATCTTCCGGGGCGATCCGGGGGTCTTCACCGCGTCGCTGCACGCGCACGGAAACTATCCGTTCGAGAAGGAGACCGGCGATCTCGACATTGCCCTGCCCGACGGGAGCGGGGACGCGGCCTATCTCGTCGCGCTGTCCGCCATGCTCGACCGGGTGGCGCGGGAGGGGCCGTTCTCGCTCGCCTTCTACAACGCGGGGGTCGACGTGCATGCTGATGACCGCCTCGGTCGCCTGACCCTGACCGACGGGGGCATCCGCGCACGCGACCGCAGGGTGCTGGCTTGGGCGCAGGGGCGGGGCCTGCCGCTCGCCTGCGTTCTGGGTGGCGGGTACGACAGCGACCGGCGACGACTGGCCGAGCGGCACGCGATCCTGTTCGAGGAGGCGACCGCGACGCTTGACCGCAGGGCCAAACCGGCCTAACCCCGCCCCCGTGTCGGGTGGCCGGACGGTCGCGGTCCTCTCAGGAGGGTCGAGGAAAGTCCGGGCTCCACGGGGCCTCGGCGCCGGGTAACGCCCGGCGGGGATGGTTCGCCATTCTCAGGGACAGCGCCACAGAGAGCAGACCGCCGTATTCATTACGGTAAGGGTGAAACGGTGCGGTAAGAGCGCACCGCCCCTTCGGCAACGAAGGGGGCATGGCAAGCCCCGCCGGGAGCAAGGTCGAATAGGGATGGCATGGGTCGGCAACGGCCCGGCGCATGGCCCCGGCGTGCCATCCGGGTAGACCGCTAGAGGCGGCGGGCAACCGTCGCACCAGAGGAATGATCGTCGAAGCGGGCGCGAGCCTGCGGAACAGAACCCGGCTTACAGGCCACCCGACACACCCCCGCCCGCCGCACCTCGTAACACCCCGGTAAGGGCGAGCGTGTATGCCGGGATCACCCGTCCCCGACCTGGTGGTAAGAACCCCGTGAAGATCCTGCTTCTCAGCTTCCACTTCCCGCCGGACGCACCGATTGCGGCCACGCGCGCCTCCAAATTCGCGAAATACCTGATCGAGGCCGGGCATGACGTGCGTGTCCTCTGCGCCCGCGAACCGCAGGACCACGAGGTCCATGCTCTCGAAATCGACGAGGCGCGCGTCCTGCGCACCGAATGGCGCGACCTCGCCGCGATACCGGGCAGGGTGCTGGACCGGATCGTACCGACGCGCCGCAGTGACGATTCCGCGGCGACCACGCCAGCCGCCGCCCCTGTGCCGACCGCCCCCGCATCGTCCGGCCTGCGCTCTCGCCTCAGTCTCGTCTACAACGCCGCGATCTGCCGCCCCGACCGGCGGACGGGATGGCGCCCCTACGCGCTTCGGGCCGCACGCACGCTGTTCGAGACATGGACGCCCGATCTGGTCTACGCCACCTGCCCGCCCCATTCCATCGCCCCCATCGCGCAGGAAGTCGCCGCACTGGCGAAGGTGCCCTTCGTCACCGAATTCCGGGACCGCTGGGCGCTCGACGCCTATTCCAACCTGCCGCCATGGCGCCAGCGCCTCGACCGGCGGCAGGAGCGGACCGTCCTGAACCGGGCCGCCGGGATCGTCACGGTCTCCCCGCTCTGGGCGCAAAGCTACGCGGCGCGGTACGGCGCGGAGCGGGTCGCGGTGGCGATGAACGGTTTCGATCCGGTGGATTATCCGCTGGAAACGGATGCCGCGCCGAGCATGGGGAGGGACGGGATCGAACTGCTCTTCGCGGGCGCGCTCTACCCCGGTCGCCGCGACCCGCGCACGGTGTTCGAGGCCATCGCCCTGCTCGGCGAAGATGCGAAGCGCATACGGGTGACGATGCTGGGCAAGGACCTCGGTTCCGCCGTTGCCATGGCGAAGGAGGCGGGTATCGGAGGCTGTCTCTCGATCCTGCCGCCCGAGCCGCACCCCGCCATCGTCCGGCGACAATACGCGGCGGATGCCCTGCTGATGCTGCAATGGAACGACGAGCGCGACGCGGGTACCATCCCCGGCAAGCTGTTCGAGTGCATCGGCGCGCGCCGCCCCGTCATCGCGACCGGATGGACGGAAGGGGTGGTCGGCGGGATGGTCAGGCGTCTCGACCTGGGCATCATCTCCAACGACCCGGGACAGATCGCCGACAAGCTGTGCGCCCTGCTCGCCGAAAAGCGCGCCCACGGGGTCGTCGCCCCCCTGCCCGCCGGCATCCGCGACGGCCTGACCCGACGCGAACAGTTCGAGTCGCTCGAACCCTTCCTTTCTCGGGCAGTCGGCGCGGATACCGGCGCCGACGCCACACGCATGGCCGCCGAATGAGCGCGCCCGGCCTGTCGCGCAAGATGGCGGGGGGCGCGGCGTGGATGGTCTCCGCGCGGATGGTCATGCGGCTTTCGGGGCTGATCAACGTCATCGTCGTCGCGCGCCTGCTGCCACCCGCCGATTTCGGCGTGGTCGGCCTGACGGTCGCCTTCATCGGCGCGTTCGAGGCGATGAGCGACATGTCGCTCGACTCCGCCATCGTCCGCCATCCGAACCCGCAGCGGAAGCATTACGACACCGTCTTCACGCTGATGATGCTGCGCGGCCTCATCCTCGGCGCCCTCGCCTTCTTCGCCGCCGAGCCGATGGCGGGTTTCTACGGCGACGAGCGGCTGGTGACGGTGGCCCACGCGCTCGCGGCGCAGCAGATCCTCTTCGCCCTCGTCAATCCCGGCGTCTCCGACTTCCAGCGCGATTTCGATTTTCGCCGCGACTTCATCTTCCTCGCGGTGCGCAAGCTGGCCAGCACCGTGATCTGCATCTCCGTCGCGCTGACGATCTGGCCCGACTACCGCGCCCTCGTCGCCGGGCTGATCGCCGGGACGGTCGCCACGCTGATCGCCTCCTACCGGCTGAGCGCCTATCGCCCCCGCCCGTCCCTCGCCGCGTTCGGCGAGATCTTCGGCTTCTCCAAGTGGATGCTGGTCACCAACATCCTGCGATTCACGCAGCAGCGCCTCGACACCTTCATCCTCGGCAAGACGCTGGGCCTGACGGCGCTGGGCTTCTACGCCATCGCGCTGGAACTGGCCAATCTCGTCTCGACCGAGTTCGCCATGCCGCTGCGCCGCGCGTTCATGCCCGGCTACGCGAAATTGCAGGACGATCCCAAATCCCTGCGCGCGCAGTTCGGCTCCGCCTACGGCGCGGCCATGCTGATCGCCGTGCCCTTCGCCGTCGGCGTCGCGCTGGTGGCGGAACCCGCGATCCGCCTTGCCTTCGGCGAGGGGTGGGAATCGTCGGTCGCACCGATGCGCATCCTCGCCGCCAACGGTCTGGCGCTCGCCTCGGTCGCATTCTGCTGGCCGGTCATCATCGCCATGGGCGAGCCGCGCAAGCTGACCCCGCTCCAGATCGTCTCGCTCGTCATCGGCGGCCCCGCCATCTGGTGGGGATCGAGCCGTTACGGGCTGGAGGGCGCGGCCTGGGCCATGGGGGCGATGAGTACGCTCTACGCCCTGCTCGTCATGCGCACGGCCCTGCGGATGATCCACGCCGACGCGATGCTGGTGCTGTCCTGGATGCCGCGCATCCTCGGCGCAACGCTCGCCATGGCCCTCGCCGTGCGCGCGGTGCAGGCGGGCCTGCCCCCCGTTACCGACCTCCCGAGCGCCGCCGCCGTCTTCCTCGCCACCGGTCTCGCGGGCGTACTCGTCTATCCGGTCGTGGTGATCGCCCTGTGGTGGATGGCGGGCCGCCCCTCCGGTCCCGAGGCGACCCTCCTCACCATGCTCGCCAGCATCGCCCCCTCACTCATGCGGGCCATACACCTCGCTCCGAAAGCCCCCGCCGACGGAAACGGTTGACCTCGCCCCGCCCCGCGAATATCCCGAAAGCCGATGGGCCTGTAGCTCAACTGGTTAGAGCAGTCCGCTCATAACGGATTGGTTGGGGGTTCAAGTCCCTCCGGGCCTACCACTCCCATCCCGACTATCTCGCGGGCGAACACCGTCGAGGAACAGCGCTTCGAGCGTCGCCTGTGCTGTGTCGAACCGCGCCGGATCGTCCGATCCGAGGACCGCGCGCACTTGTACATCGAAATCGGCGTAGTGCTGGGTCGTCGCCCAGATCGCGAAGATCAGGTGCGTCGGGTCGGTCACCGCGAGCCTCCCCCGCGTGTTCCACCCTTCGATCACCGCCGCCTTCTCCTGAACCAGTGCGCGCAACTGTCCCGACAACCTCTCGCCGATGCGCGGGGCGCCCTGCACGATCTCGTTGGCGAAGAGTCGCGATTCGCGCGGGTATTCGCGGGCCATGGCCAGCTTGCGGCGGATATAGGCGCGCAGTTCCTCGACCGGGTCGCCGTTCGGGTCGAGCGCCTCCAGCGGGCCGAGCCACGTATCCATCAGCCCGTCGATCAGGACGGTGTGCATGTCATCCTTCGTCGCGTAGTAGTAGAGCAGGTTCGGCTTTGACATCCCCGCCGCCGCCGCGATTCCGTCCAGCGTCGCGCCCCGGAATCCGTGGGTCGAGAACACGTCGAGCGCGGCGTCGAGGATGCGCGCTTCGGTCGCCGCGCGCCGTGCCGTCGGTTCCGCCCGTGTCATGCCCGCTCCTCTTTTACGCTTGACCAGCATGGCGGGACGGATAGCATTTGACCAGATGGAAAAATTTCCGATGGAGTCTCCCATGCCTGCACCCGGCGAAAACCTGCGCATCGACGGCGACCGGCTGTGGGACAGCATCCACGAGATCGCGGAGATCGGCCCCGGCATCGCGGGCGGCTCCAACCGCCAGACGGTGACGGACGAGGATGGCGAAGCGCGGCATCTCTTCCGCAAGTGGTGCGAGGCGGCGGGCTGCACCATGGGCGTCGACCAGATGGGCACCATGTTCGCCACCCGACCCGGCATGGACCCCGACGCCCTGCCCGTCATGGTTGGCTCGCATCTCGACACGCAGCCGACGGGGGGCCGCTACGATGGCGTGCTCGGGGTGCTGGGCGCGCTGGAGATCGTGCGGACGATGAACGATCTGGATATCAGGACGAAGCATCCCGTCTGCATCGTCAACTGGACCAACGAGGAAGGCACGCGTTTTGCCCCCGCCATGATGGCCTCGGGCGTCTTCGCGGGGATTCTCACGCAGGAAGACGCCTACGCAAAGACCGACGCGAACGGCAAGAAATTCGGCGACGAACTCGCGCGCATCGGCTGGCGCGGCGAGGAGGAAGTGGGCGCACGCAGGATGCACGCCTTCCTCGAACTGCATATCGAGCAGGGACCGATTCTGGAGGCAGAGGGCGTCGATATCGGCGTCGTCACTCATGGTCAGGGCCTGCGCTGGATCGAATGCACGGTCACGGGCAAGGAGAGCCACACCGGCTCGACCCCCATGCCCATGCGTCGCAATGCGGGGCGCGGGCTGGCGCAGATCACCGAACTCGTCCACACCATCGCCATGGACAACCAGCCGAACGCGGTCGGCGCCATCGGCCATGTCGAGGTCTACCCCAACTCGCGCAACATCATCCCCGGCCGCGTCGTCTTCACCGTCGATTTCCGCTCGCACGAGCTGGACCGCCTGACCGGGATGGTCGACCGCCTGATGGCCGAAGCCCCCGCGCTGTGCGAGGAACTGGGCGTGGAGTTCAACGCCGAGATCGTCGGCCATTTCAACCCGCCCGCCTTCGACGAAACGCTGGTCCAGTCGATCCGCGATGCCGCCGAACGGCTGGGCCATTCGCATCGGGACATCGTATCGGGGGCGGGGCACGATGCCTGCTGGATCAATCGGATGTACCCGACGGCGATGGTCATGTGTCCGTGCGTCGACGGCTTGTCGCATAACGAGGCGGAGGAGATTTCCAAGGAGTGGAGCACGGCGGGGGCGGAGGTGTTGTTCCATGCGGTTCTGGAAGCGGCGGGGGTGGAGGGGTGAACCTTCTCCTACACGCTTCCCCGGGCTTGACCCGGGGCCTCCTCCTCCTGAAGGTTGGGCATGTATTTCCTCTACATACTCGCATCGCGTTCGAGAAACGCGATCTACATCGGCATGACGCGCGATCTGCGACGGCGTATCGAACAGCACCACGCCAAGGCGATCAACGCGCATACGAAGACTTACAAGATCGACCTGCTCGTATATTTCGAAGTACATCAAACTCTGAACGCCGCTATCACCAGGGAAAAGCTGGTCAAACGTTGGAAGCGTTCCTGGAAAGACGACTTGATCGAGAAAGCCAACCCGACTTGGCAGGATATTTCCGACCAAATACCGCTTTAGCCGAATACGCTGCCCCGCACTTGATGCGGGGCCTTCTCAACGGCCGCGAAGAAGGCCCCGCATCAAGTGCGGGGCGGCGGCGTACCCGGAGGCAACCATGACCAAAGTCATCAAGGGCGGCACCGTCGTCACCGCAGACCGCAGCCATACCGCCGATGTCCTCATCGAGAACGGCAAGATCGTCGAGATCGGCGCGAACCTGAAGGGCGACGAGACGATCGATGCGTCGGAAGCCTATGTCATCCCCGGCGGCATCGATCCGCATACGCATCTCGAAATGCCCTTCATGGGCACCACTGCCGCCGAGACGTTCGAGAGCGGCACCTTCGCCGCCGCCGCCGGGGGGACGACGATGATCGTCGATTTCGTGCTGCCGGGGGAGGACGGCTCTCTCCTCAACGCCATCGACGCGTGGGACGCGAAGACCGCGCCGCAGTGCTGCGCCGATTTCTCGTATCATATGGCCATCACAGGCTGGAACGAAGGCGTTTTCAACGAGATGGAGCGGGTCGTTCAGCGCGGGGTGAACACGTTCAAGCACTTCATGGCCTACAAGGGCGCGCTGATGGTCGAGGATGACGAGATGTTCGCGTCCTTCCAGCGTTGCGCCGATCTGGGCGCGCTGCCCCTCGTCCATGCCGAAAACGGCGACGTGGTGGCGGCGTTGCAGGAAAAGTACATGGCTCTCGGCATCACCGGACCCGAGGGCCACGCCTATTCGCGCCCGCCCGAGGTGGAGGGCGAGGCGGCGAACCGGGCGATCATGATCGCCGATGCCGCCGGGGTGCCGCTCTACATCGTGCATGTGAGTTGCGAGCAGGCGCACGAGGCGATCCGCCGGGCACGTCAGAAAGGCATGCGCGTGTACGGCGAGCCGCTGATCCAGCACCTGACGCTCGACGAGAGCGAGTATTTCGACAAGGACTGGGAATACGCCGCCCGCCGCGTCATGTCCCCGCCCTTCCGGTCGAAGGTGCATCAGGACGGGCTGTGGGCGGGCCTCTCCGCCGGGTCACTCCAAGTGGTGGCCACCGACCACGCCGCCTTCACGACCGAGCAGAAGCATATGGGCGATAACGGTTTTCCGATGATCCCCAACGGGACCGGCGGGCTGGAGGAACGCCTCGCGGTGCTGTGGACGCGCGGGGTCGAGACGGGCCGCCTGACGCCGGAAGAGTTTGTCGCCGTCACCTCGACCAATATCGCCAAGATCCTCAATATCTATCCGCAGAAGGGTGCCATCGCCGTGGGCGCGGATGCCGATATTGTCGTGTGGGACCCGTCGATCTCGAAGACGGTCAGCGCCACGACGCAGAAATCCATCATCGATTACAATGTCTTCGAGGGTTTCGAGGTGACGGCGCAACCGCGCTACACCCTCTCGCGCGGCGACGTGATCTGGGCGCATGGCCAGAACAGCCAGCCGCAACCGGGACGCGGCAAGTTCGTGCCGCGCCCCGCCTTCGCATCGGCGAGCAAGGCCCTGTCGAAATGGAAGGACGTGACCGCGCCCAAGGGCGTGAAGCGCGACCCGATGAACATTCCGAGCGGGGTGTGAACATGGACGGTCCCCGGCAAGTCATCGCCGCCCTCAACGACCGGGACGGCAACGTCCTCGTCATCCGCCGCCGCGATACCGGCTTCTTCACACAGCCGGGCACCATGATCGACGCGGATGACGATCCGCTCGATGCCCTGCGCGCCGCGTTGTGGCACGATCTGGGCATCGCCCTGCCCCGCTCCGCCTTCGCGCTCAGCGAATGCGGTCCGACTTGGGAGCCGTCGAATCCGTCGCGCCTGACGCCGACGGAGGGCTTCGCCGCTCGCGCCATCATGACGGAGATAACGCCCGGCGACGGCATCGCGGAGGCGGAATGGGTTAACCCCGTCGACCCCCATATCGGCCCTCTCTCCCCCCTGACCGCCGATACGATCCTGCCGCGCGTGGCGGATGCGATGGTATGGTGAGGGTCGCAGATACACGTCTACTCTTGGTTTTCTCCGTCGTCGATGCACGACCCAAGATTGCAGACCGCCCCCGTCCGTTCTCATACGAGGTAGAACACGCGTGACCGTCATCGCCGCCCGCACCCTGTCCCTCACCTTCGAGACGAACGACGGTCCCGTCCATGCGCTCAAGGACGTGGATCTGACCATTGAGCCGGGGGAATTCGTCTCCTTCATCGGGCCGTCGGGCTGCGGGAAGACGACCTTCCTGCGCGTCATCGCCGACCTCGAACGACCGACCGGGGGGACCATCTCGGTCAACGGTGTCTCGCCGGAAGAAGCGCGGCTACAGCGTTCATACGGCTACGTCTTTCAGGCGGCGGGCCTCTACCCGTGGCGGACCGTCGGGCGCAACGTCGCCCTGCCGCTGGAGATCATCGGCGTGGGCCGGGCGGAGCGGCGCGAGCGGGTGGACAAAGCATTGGCGCTGGTCGATCTGACGGGGTTCGGCAAGAAGTTCCCGTGGCAGCTTTCGGGCGGGATGCAGCAGCGCGCCTCCATCGCCCGCGCTCTCGCCTTCGATGCCGACCTGCTGCTGATGGACGAACCCTTCGGCGCGCTCGACGAGATCGTGAGGGACCATCTCAACGAACAGCTTCTGGAGCTTTGGGCGCGCACGCAGAAGACGATCTGCTTCGTCACCCACTCGATCCCGGAGGCCGTGTACCTTTCCACCAAGATCGTCGTGATGTCGCCAAGGCCGGGCCGCGTGACCGACGTGATCGAGAGCACCCTGCCCCGGGAGCGCCCGCTGGACATCCGCGAGTCGCCCGAGTTCCTCGATATCGCGCATCGGGTGCGCGAGGGGCTGCGCGCGGGGCACAGCTATGACTAAACGCCTTGGCATGTTCACCCGCGCGCGCGGGGCCGTCCTGCCCGTCCTCGCGGTCGTCGCCGCGATCTTCGTGGTCTGGTACGTCGCCGCCGCGATCATGAACCTGCCGTGGGAGCGCGATCAGGCACAGCGGGCGGAGGCCGAATTCGTGCTGGCGGATGCCCTCGCGAATACCATGGCGCAGGAGCGGCCCGTCCTGCCCGCTCCGCATCAGGTGGCGGTCGAGTTGTGGGAAACCACCGTCCAGAAGAAGATCACGTCGAAGCGCAGCCTCGTCTATCACGGGTGGATCACGCTGTCGGCGACCCTGCTCGGCTTCCTGTTCGGGACGATGCTGGGCATGGCGCTGGCCATCGGCATCGTCTACAACCGAGCGATGGACATGAGCGTGATGCCGTGGGTCATCGCCAGCCAGACAATCCCCATCCTCGCCATCGCGCCCATGATCATCGTGGTGCTGAATGCGGTCGGGATCAGCGGGTTGTTGCCCAAGGCGTTCATCTCGACCTATCTGGCGTTCTTCCCCATCGTCGTCGGCATGGTCAAGGGCCTGCGCTCGCCCGATGCGCTCCAGACCGACCTGATGCGCACCTACAATGCGAGCGGGTCGCAGGCGTTCTGGAAACTGCGCCTCCCCGCCTCGATGCCCTATCTCTTCACGTCGATGAAGGTCGCGGTCGCCGCGAGCCTCGTCGGCGCCATCGTGGGCGAGTTGCCGACGGGGGCGGTCGCGGGCCTCGGCGCGCGCCTTCTGGCGGGCAGCTACTACGGGCAGACGATCCAGATATGGTCCGCCCTCGTCGCCGCCGCCATCCTCGCCGCCTCGCTGGTGGCCATCGTGGGGCTGGTGGGGCGGATCGTCGAGCGGCGGATGGGGTTCACGCGATGAGGTGGCTGGCGGTTCTCCTGTGTTTCCTGACGCTTCCGGCACTTGCCGAAGATCCCGTCTTCAAGGTCGACGCGCTGAACGAAGGGCTGGAGGAGCGGCGCGAGTCGCTCGACCTCTCCACCCCGCAATCGGCGATCGAGACGTTCCTTTTCGCCATCGGCGACGGTGACACGACCACGGCGGCGCAGGTGCTCGACCTGTCCGACGTGCCGGAGGAGCGACAGGCAACGCGCGGGCCGCTGCTGGCCGACAAGCTGGCCGTCGTCATCGACCGCAAGCTGGTCATCAACTGGCGTTCTCTGCTGGAGCGGCCCGACGCGCTGGACGCCAATGCCTCCTCCGACGACCCGATGGCGGGGACGGCGCGCAAGAGCCTGTTGCTCGGCGTCCTCGAACTCGGCGACCGGGGCGTCGCCATCCGGCTCAACCGGGTGCAGCCCAGGAAGGAAGACCCGGTCTGGGTCTTCTCGCGCCAGACGGTCGCCAATATCAACGCGCTGCACGAGGCTTACGGCCCGTCGGCGTTCGAGCGCTCGCTGCCCGGCTGGGCCAGGGCGGATGCGTTCTGGAGCCTCAAGTGGTGGGAGGTGATCGGCCTGCCCGTCCTACTCCTGATCGCCGGTTTCACGGCCCGCATCGTCTGGCGCGTCCTCGGCATGGGGACGCGGCGGTGGAGCGAAACGGTCGTCGGGCGCGTCCTGCGGGGACTGCGCCTGCCGGTCACGCTGGTCCTCGTCACCTTCATCGTGCAATACGCGACGACCAACCTCTTCGTCGTCTCCGGTATCGTCTCCAAGATACTGCAACCGCTCACTCTCGTCGGTTACGTCGGCGCCCTGCTCGCCCTGATCGTCAACGTCATCGACGTCATCCTCGACCGGATCGTCGAGACCGATTTCGAGAAGATGAGCGCGGCAGATGCCGAGGAGAAACGCGCGCTGGCCACGACCGTAGGCGCAATACGGCGGGTCATCGTCGTCGCCGTCGTGCTGCTGGCGGCGGGGATCGTGGTGACGACCTCGACGACGTTCCAGTCCATGGGCCTATCGCTGCTCGCCTCCGCCGGGGCGCTGACGCTGCTGCTCGCCTTCGCCGCGCGGCGGGTGCTGGGCAATATCCTCGCGTCGATGCAGATCGCCTTCAACCGCTCGGCCCGCATCGGCGACCAGCTCGTCTTTCAGGGCGAGTTGTGTCAGGTCGAGAAGATCCATTTCTCCTTCATCCAGCTGCGCCACTGGTCCGGCTCGCGCATGGTTGTGCCGGTCGAAACCTTCGTGTCGGAGCTGTTCTGGAACCGCTCGCTCGTGGAACAGGAGATGCAGCGCGTCGTCGAGCTGACCCTCGCGCCGCAGGCCGACCTCGAAGCGCTGCGCGAGGCGTTCCACCGGATCATCGAGGAGGAGGACGAGGTGAAGCCGAAGGAAGATGCGGTCATGCGGGTCATCGGCCACGCCGCCATCGGCATGGACGTGCGGTTCGAGGTGCCCTGCCCCGCCCCCGCGACGGCATGGGACATTGAATGCCGGGTGCGCGAGAAGCTGATCGTCGCGGCGCGCAGGCTCGATCAGGATGCGCCGGTCTTTCCTCAGGTTTCATCGGTGGATGCGGCATAGTCATGAACTGGTTTCTCATCATCGGCGCGCTCGTGTTCTGGGTCTGCGCCTGGGCGCTCAACGTGTGGCTCGCGAACCGCTTTCCACGCTCGCGGATCGTGCGCGCCTTCGTACCGACGCTGTTCGGCGTGACCCTGCTGGTCCTGTGGGAAGGCATCGTGCGGGGGGCGGACGTCCCCACCGTGCTCCTGCCCCCGCCGAGCATGATCTGGGACCGGCTCATCAATTCGCTCCCCATCCTGCGCGCCGATTTCGTGCAGACCTTCCTGAAATCCGCGCTGGCGGGCTATTTCATGGGCTGCGGGGCGGCGTTTCTCGTGGCGCTGGCCATCGACCGCTCGCCCTTCCTGCAGAAGGGGCTGGTCCCGGTCGGCAACTTCATCGCCGCCCTGCCGATCATCGGGATCGCGCCGATCATGGTGATGTGGTTCGGCTTCGACTGGCAGTCCAAGGCGGCGGTGGTCGTGGTGATGTGCTTCTTCCCCATGCTGGTCAACACGGTCGAGGGGCTGAAGGCGAGCGAGACGATGCAGCGCGACCTGATGCATACCTACGCGGGCAGCTACCGGCAGAACCTGACCAAGCTGCGCCTGCCCGCCGCGATGCCGTTCATCTTCAACGGGCTGAAGATCTGCTCGACGCTCGCCCTCATCGGCGCCATCGTGGCCGAATTCTTCGGCACGCCGACCGTCGGCATGGGCTTTCGCATCTCGACCGAAGTGGGGCGCATGAACGTCGATATGGTCTGGGCCGAAATAGCCGTGGCGGCGCTGGCCGGTTCGGTGTTCTATGGGGTGGTGAGTCTCGTCGAGCGGGTCGTGACGTTCTGGCACCCGTCGATACGCAACTGAACGGAGTACCTGATATGAAACTCGGAACCACTGCCCTCGCCGCCGCCGCCATGGCCGTCACTTCCTTCGCCGCGCAGGCCGCCGACGAGGTGACGCTTCAGCTTAAATGGGTCACGCAGGCGCAGTTCGCGGGCTATTACGTCGCGCAGGACAAGGGCTTCTACGACGAGGAAGACCTCGACGTCGAGATCAAGCCCGGCGGGCCGGACATCGCCCCCGCGCAGGTGATCGCGGGCGGCGGGGCCGACGTGGTGATCGACTGGATGCCCTCGGCGCTCGCCTCGCGCGAGAAGGGCGTGGAACTGGTCAATATCGCCCAGCCGTTCAAGTCGTCGGGCATGATGCTGACCTGTCGCAAGGAAACCGGCATCACCTCGCCGGAGGATTTCCGCGGGCGCACGCTGGGCGTCTGGTTCTTCGGCAACGAGTATCCGTTCCTCAACTGGATGGCCAAGCTCGGCATCCCGACCGACGGATCGGACGAGGGTGTCGAGGTGCTGAAACAGGGCTTCAACGTCGATCCCCTGCTCCAGAAGCAGGCCGATTGCGTGTCGACCATGACGTATAACGAATACTGGCAGGTGATCGACGCGGGCCTGTCGCCCGAGGATCTGGTCGTCTTCAAGTACGAGGACGAGGGCGTCTCGACGCTGGAAGACGGCATGTATGTGCTGGAAGAGAACCTGGAGGACGAGGAATTTCGGGACAGGATGGTCCGCTTCGTCCGCGCGTCGATGAAGGGCTGGAAATATGCCGAGGAAAACCCCGACGAGGCCGCCGAGATCGTGCTCGACAACGACGCGTCCGGCGCCCAGACCGAAAAGCACCAGAAACGCATGATGGGCGAGATCGCCAAGCTGACCGAAGGGTCCAACGGCGCGCTCGATCCCGCCGATTACGACCGCACGGTCGCGGCGCTGATGAGCGCGGATTCCGACCCCGTCATCACCGAGAAGCCCGAGGGCGCGTGGACCCACGTGATTACCGACGCGGCCCTGAACTGAGGCGCGACGCCCGACCGATGCATGCTGGCTCCGGGTTCGCGCCCGGGGCCTTTTTCACGAGAACAACGGATGCCCCCCATGCCCGAGAACCTCACCGTCGTCGATCATCCGCTGATCGAGCACAAGCTGACCCTCATGCGCGAGAAGACGGCCTCGACCGCCAGTTTCCGCCGCCTGCTGCGCGAGATCTCGATGCTGCTCGCCTACGAGGTGCTGCGCGACCTGAAGATGGAGACTGTCGAGATCGAGACACCCGTGGCGGCGATGCAGGCGCGGCAGATACAGGGCAAGAAGGTGTGCTTCGTCTCCGTCCTGCGCGCGGGCGACGGGCTGCTGACGGGGCTGCTCGATCTGGTGCCCGTGGCGCGGGTGGGGCATATCGGCCTCTACCGCGACCCCGACACCCTGCAACCTGTCAGCTATTACAACAAGCTGCCCGACAACATGGCCGAGCGGACGGTGGTCGTGGTCGACCCGATGCTGGCAACGGGCGGATCGGCGGCGGCGGCGGTGGCCGAGGTGAAGAAGGCGGGGGCGACGGATATCCGCTTCCTCGCGCTGGTCGCCGCGCCCGAAGGATTCGAGACGTTCCACGCCGCGCATCCGGACGTACCGGTCTTCACGGCGGCGATGGACGAGCGGCTGAACGAGAAGGGCTATATCGTGCCCGGTCTCGGTGATGCGGGCGACCGGTTGTTCGGCACCAAATAGGGCCGCGCACCCGTGCGCAGGCAAAAAAACCCGGATGGCATGCCATCCGGGTAAAGGGGGAGTTCAGGTGGTGAACAGATCTCGAAAGGATGCCGTGGCCGCCGCTCTCGATCATAATCATTCATTGAACACCCTACGGCGCGATTGGTTCCCGTCATGAGGGAGTTTTCTGTACGTTTCTTCCCTTTCCGGATTGTGGGCACCCCCGTTTCGGCGGGCGGGCATCGGTCAGAGGCCCTCGCGGCTCGCTTTTGCGAATAAAAACGGGGACACCGCGAACCGCCTGCCCTAGAACGCCCCGATACTCATGACGCGACTCCCCCGCTTTTCCCGTCTTCGGGGTCGCTTCCGGCTGGAGACTGACGTGACGATCTTTCCCCCGATGCACCGCATGCGCGATGAATGGTTCGGCAACGTGCGCGGCGACGTGCTGGCCGGGCTGGTCGTCGCGCTCGCCCTCATCCCCGAAGCCATCGCCTTCTCGATCATCGCCGGGGTGGACCCCAAGATCGGGCTGTACGCGTCGTTCTCCATCGCCGTGATCGTCGCGATTACCGGCGGGCGACCGGGCATGATCTCGGCCGCCACGGCCGCCACCGCCGTGTTGATGGTGACGCTGGTCAAGGAACACGGGCTGCAATACCTGCTCGCCGCCACCGTGCTGGCCGGGTTGCTCCAGATCGTCGCGGGGCTGCTCAAGCTGGGCTACGTCATGCGGTTCGTCTCGCGCTCCGTGATGACGGGGTTCGTCAACGCGCTGGCGATCCTCATCTTCATGGCGCAGTTGCCCGAACTCATCGACGTGCCGATGCTGACCTACATCATGGTCGCGCTCGGTCTCGGCATCATCTACCTCTTTCCTTACGTCAGCAAGACGATCCCCTCGCCGCTCGTCTGCATCATCGTCATCACCGCGCTCGCGCTGATTTTCGGCTTCGATCAGCTCCGCACCGTCAGCGACATGGGCGAACTGCCCTCGACCCTGCCCATCTTCCTCATCCCCGATATCCCGTTCAATCTGGAGACGCTGCGGATCATCCTGCCCTATTCGGTGGCCGTGGCCGCCGTGGGCCTGCTCGAATCGCTGATGACCGCGTCCATCGTCGACGAACTGACCGACACGACCAGCGACAAGAATCAGGAATGTATCGGCCAGGGCATCGCCAATACCTGCACCGGGTTCATCGGCGGCATGGCGGGTTGCGCGATGATCGGGCAGTCGATCATCAACGTGCAGTCGGGCGGGCGCGGGCGGCTTTCGTGCTTCTGCGCGGGGGTGTTCCTGCTGTTCCTCATCGTGGTGCTGGGCGACTGGGTCGGGCGCATCCCGATGGCCGCACTGGTCGCGATCATGATCATGGTGTCGATCGGCACGTTCAGCTGGTCGTCGATCACAAACCTGCGGGAGCATCCGCGATCCTCCTCCATCGTCATGCTGGCCACGGTCGTCACGGTCGTCTGGACCCACAACCTCGCCATCGGCGTGCTGATCGGCGTGCTGCTCTCGGGCATCTTCTTCGCGTGGAAGATCGCGCAGCTCTTCCGCGTCACGTCGGAGCTGTCGCCAGACGGCACGACCCGGCGATACCGGGTCGAGGGACAGCTTTTCTTCGCCTCGGTCGAGGATTTCAACGCCGCGTTCGACTTCCGCGAGTCGGTGGAAAAGGTGGTCATCGACGTCGGCAACGCGCATATCTGGGACATCTCCAGCGTCTCCGCGCTCGACATGGTGGTGCTGAAATTCCGCCGCGAGGGGGCCGACGTGGAGATCGTCGGGCTGAACGAGGCGAGCGAGACCATCGTCGACCGCCTCGCCGTGCATGACAAGCCGGGCGCGCTCGACGACCTGCTCGGACACTAGGAGGGTACGACCATGGCCAAGCTGATCGCCTTCATCGACGGCTCGATCTATTCGGAGAGCGTCTGCGACCACGCCGCGTGGATCGCCAAGCGAACTGCGGCGCAGGTGGAAGTCGTGCACGTCCTCGGGCGACGCATGATCTCGAATGCGCCCGGCAACCTCAGCGGCCGCATCGGGCTGGGGGCACGCACCGCCCTGCTGGAAGAACTCGCGGAGAGCGACGCTCAGGCCGCCAAGCTGGCGCAGGAGCGCGGGCGCGCGATCCTGAACGATGCCAAGGCGCGGATCGAGGGCGAAGGCGTGGGCGATGTGGGCACCCGCCTGCGCAATGCCGATATCGTCGAGACGGTGCAGGAATACGAGGCGGGTGCCGACCTGATCGTCATCGGCAAGCGCGGCCTCGCGGCGGATTTCGCGCGGCTGCATCTGGGGTCGAATCTGGAGCGCGTGGTGCGGTCGAGCACCCGCCCCGTCCTCGTCGCCTCCCGCGCGTTCCGGCCCATCAAGCGCGTGCTGATCGCCTTCGACGGCGGGCGCAGCGTGACCAAGGCGGTGGATTTCATCGCCGGGCTGAAGGGCTTCGACGGTCTCGATTTCCGCCTGCTGTCGGTCGGGCAGGAAAACGCGGAGATGCGGCGAAAGCTGGAAGCGGCCTGCGAGACACTGCGCGCGGCGGGCTACGTCGCCGATGCGCGGGTCGAGCCGGGCGAGCCGGAAAAAGTGATCGCCGAGATGTCGGAGGCGGACGAGACGGACATGCTCATCATGGGCGCCTACGGCCACTCGCGCATCCGCAACTTCATCATCGGCTCGACGACGACCGAGATGCTGCGCTCGTGCAAGATCCCCGTGATGCTGTTCCGGTAGAACGCCTCGCATGGCGCGTGCAACCCTTCGCGCGCGCAGATCGGACTTTTCGGCGACGCATTCTTGGCTCATTCTCCGGTTGCGGCACAACTCGCCCTTCAGGAGAACCGACATGACCGAACCGACCAGAAAGCGCGCCAGCGATTTCGACCAGCGCATCCTCGAAATCTTCGACGGATACGTCCACGGCAAGATGACCAAGCGCGACTTCATCACCCGCGCGGGCAAGTACACTGCTGCGGGTGTGACCGGCGCGATGGTGCTGGAGCAGCTTCAACCCAACTACGCCTGGGCGCGTCAGGTGGAACCGGACGATCCGACCATCGAGGCCGAGACGATCACGTATGACAGCCCGAACGGTCACGGCGCAATCAAAGGCCTGATGGCCAAGCCCGCTGGTGCGACCGACCCCCTGCCCGCCGTCCTCGTCATCCACGAGAATCGCGGTCTCAACCCCTATATCGAGGATGTCGCGCGCCGGGCAGCGAAGGCGGGCTACCTCGCGCTTGCCCCCGACGGTCTGTCGCCGCTCGGCGGCTATCCCGGCACCGACGAGGAAGGGCGCGAGATGCAGCGCACGCTCGATTCGGCCAAGCTGATGGAGGATTTTTTCGCGGCGTTCGAGTTCCTGCGCGATCATGACGGCTCGACCGGCAAGGTGGGGGCCGTGGGCTTCTGCTACGGCGGCGGGGTGTGCAATGCGCTGGCGGTCGCCTATCCGGACCTCGGCGCGTCGGCCCCGTTCTACGGGCGGCAGGCGAGCGCGGAAGACGTGCCCGCGATCCAGGCGCCGCTGATGATCCATTACGCTGGTCTCGACGAGCGGATCAACGCGGGGTGGGAAGCCTATGGCGCGGCGCTGGAGGAAGCGGGCAAGCAGTTCACGGTCCATTTCTACAAGGACGTGAACCACGGCTTCCACAACGACACGACCCCCCGCTACGACGAGGAGGCCGCCGCCCTCGCGTGGCGCCGGACGATGGCGTTCTTCGACCACAATCTGACCTGAAACGAAGAGGCCCCGGCGCGATCCACGCCGGGGGTACCTTGTCTCCTACCGCGTGATGATCTCCGGTCCCATCATCAGCGTCGGCAACCATGTCGAGATGATAGGCACATAGGTGATAAGGATCAGGAACGCGAAGAGGATGGTCACGAAGGGCAGTGCCGCCTTGACGACCCCCATCACCGACATTCGCGCCACTCCCGCCGTGACGAAGAGGTTCAGCCCCACGGGCGGCGTTATCATCCCGATCTCCATGTTCACCACCATGATGATGCCGAGATGGATCGGGTCGATGCCGAGCTGCATGGCGATGGGGAAGACGAGCGGCGCGACGATGATGAGGAGGCCAGACGGCTCCATGAACTGCCCGCCGATCAGCAGCAGGATATTGACGATCACGAGGAACATGATCGGCCCGTATCCGGCTTCGAGCATCATCGCGGCGATGGATTGCGGGATCTGCTCTTCGGTCAGGACGTGCTTGAGGATCAGCGCATTGGCGATGATGAACATCAGCGTCGTGGTCAGCTTGGCCGCCTCGAACAGCACCTTTCGCGTATCCGGGTGAGCGAAGACCGTCAGCAGCGCCCAGGGGCGGCGCAGGAGCGAATGGTTCGGCGTCTCCTCGCCCTGCACATGCAGCGGTCCCATATCGCGATAGACGAAATTGGCGATGAAGAAGGCGTAGACGGCGGCGACGGCGGCGGCTTCGGTGGGGGTGAAGACCCCTCCGTAGATGCCGCCCAGGATGATGACGATCAGGAACAGGCCCCAGCCCGCCTCCGTCATCGCGCCGAACCAGACGCCCCAGCTCGCTTTGGGTTCGCGCGGCATCTTCTTGATCGTGGCGGCGATGTAGATGCCGACCATCAGGAAGAACCCGGCGAGCAGGCCGGGGATGACGCCCGCGAGGAACATGCGCCCGACCGACACGTCCGTCGCCGCCGCATAGACGACCATGACGATGGAGGGCGGGATCAGGATGCCGAGCGTACCCGCGTTGCAGATGACCCCGGCGGCGAATTCCTTGGAGTAGCCGACTTTCCGCATCCCCGCGATGACGATGGAGCCGATGGCCACCACCGTCGCGGGGGACGACCCGGACAGCGCCGCGAAGAGCATGCAGGCGAAGACCGACGCGATGGCCAGCCCGCCCCGGAAATGCCCGACCGACGCGATGGCGAAGTTGATGATCCGCTTGGCCACGCCCCCCGTCGACATGAACGCCGAGGCGAGGATGAAGAACGGGATCGCGAGCAGGGTGTAGTGCCCGTCGAAGGCGGAGAACAGCGTCTGCGCGATGGAAGCGAGG
>Ga0209831_1000911_pt1 | contig 28107 bp, 31 predicted proteins | sample Maine_Asex4_meta_FD_187451 | JGI IMG/M metagenome (GOLD analysis project Ga0209831, IMG submission 187451) | Marine algal microbial communities from Maine, USA - Maine_Asex4_metaG (SPAdes) (version 2) | ecosystem: Host-associated > Algae > Red algae > Unclassified | place: Maine, USA | collected... | reverse complement strand
TCACCCTTAACACCTTGGGCGCCAGTATCACCCTTGGCACCATCAGCGCCAGTATCACCCTTGGCACCATCAGCGCCAGTATCACCCTTGGCACCATCAGCTCCAGTATTACCCATGAAGCCATGCGCACCAGTATCGCCCTTCGCACCCGTGACTCCAGTTTCACGTATGATGTCCTGTAAACCGGTATCGCCCTTCGCACCCGTGACTCCAGTTTCACCCATAAAGCCTTGTGAACCGGTGTTGCCCTGCACACTTTGCATACCCTGCACACTTTGCATACCCTGCATACCTTGCATACCTTGCATACCTTGCATACCTTGCATACCCTGCACACCTTGCATACCTTGTGCATCCATACCACCTTGCGCACCAGTAGGGCCATGTTGACCAGACTGCGCGGGACCGCCGGTTTGACGTCTAGCGAGATCCTGCATGTCATTTTTGACAAGCCCGCCGCCGTTCTGATCGTTAGCCGCTCCTGCAGGCTGGTTGCTTGAAGGCTTACCTTCAGCTTGACCGAATTGACCGGCACCACCAGATTTGCTGCTTTCTTGCGACTTCTGCATTGACTTTGCGGTTTGTGCCGCATTACCACCCTGTACCTTAATTGACATGTGCCTCAAACTCCTTTGGTTGAGCAATAACGAAATGCCAAGTTAACGGAGCTTCAAGCGCAAGAAAATTGGGGGAAATACTTATCAATACGTAGAATTACTTATGCGCCAGTGGAGCCGCAGACGGACTACGCAGCCTCTGGCCACTCAAAACCATAGCAAAAATTCCATAACAGCTCGTATTAGGTACTCTTGACACGTAAGAACCGTCAAGCGAAAGACCTTGGATTTCTACTCCAACGGAATCATCAACTATTTTTGCGGATCGGCATTAGGCCCTGCGATAGCGGTCTTTCGCGTCGGGACTTTATCGACAAGCGATATTCGTTCGCCTGTGACACCCAATAGATAATCAGATTCGCGAAACGTGACAACCACAACGCGCTGGCCAGGCCCTAACACTAGTGTAGATCTAAGATGTAACTCGTTGCCAGAGGAGCGGAACTGACTGAGCGAAGACAGATACCGAATCACCAACCAGGCAAGTGTCAATACCAGTGTAAGTGCGACAAGTGTATACAAAATTGAATAAGGAAGATCACTCATCTAGTGGGGTACTCGCGGTGTACTCGGGAAAAGAGATTGCGCAGACGCTATGTCGTACACAGTCAAATCCTCACCCGGTGGCTGATCCTTACGACCGTGCCGCGTACCGCCAATGCTATCTCGTTTGTGAGTATCAACGGATTGCGCCCAGATAATTACCTCAGCAACTATGTTAAACAGCTCTTTCGGGATATAACTATCTTGCCCAACGTTTGTGTCATACGTGCTGCTCAACAATGCGCGAGCAAGCTGTTCGTTACGCAGAATCGGAACCCCAGCTCTTGCGGCTATGTCGCGCATCGCACGCGCCAGTGCCTCCTCACCTTTTGCAGTAATCATCGGAATAGGTATTTTCTCTTTATCGTAGCTGATAGCAATTGCGATGTGGATAGGGTTAACAACCAGCACATTCGCATCACGGATTAAATCCACGGGGGCTTCAGATGCCCATTCGTTCCCAAGTTCACGTCGCGCACCGCGTAGCATTGGGTTCCCCTCCGTATCCTTGAACTCATCGCGAATATCCCGGATGCTCATTTTCATGCGCTTAGTAAATGAATACTTTTGATACGCAGCATCCAGGAACATCAACAGTAGGTAGCAGACAGAAGACCAGCCCAAAACGTGTAGGATCAGATACCAAATCCCTGATAGCAGCGCTTCTGGGCGCGCACCAGCGAGTGACATTATATCGCCAAGAAGACTTCGCACGACCAGAATTCCAATGACACAAAGTATCCCCGTCTTAACAATTGACTTAATCAACTCCACCAGATTATCTGGCCCGAAGATGCGCTTCAGACCGGTCACAGGATCTAAATTGGAGATTTTTGGTATGAATTTCTCAGCGGTGAACACCGGCCCAATGACCAGAAATTCTACAACCATTCCGAACAGGGCTAGTGGAATTACAATAGTTAAGGACACTGTCACAAGAACACGGATAGCTTCCTGACCCAATGCACGCACGGCGATATCGAACCCTTTCCCTGGTGATGCAATGGACATCTCCATAAGATTAGATACACTTGCAACGATATTGTTGAATGTCAGCCAAAGCAGCAGCAACGCAAATAGAAAACCGACCGTAATCCCAATATCTGGAGATTTGGCGACGTCCCCCTTCTTGCGCGCATCTTTTAAGCGTTTTGAAGTTGGAAGTTCCGTTTTACTGCCACTGTCTTCCTCAGCCATAACTAATTAACCTTCCCGTAGATTATTTGTACTGAACGACAACTGCAAAGTAGCCAGTCTACGCGATTGCCAACTGAGCGGTGGACCGCTCACTGCCAGGTTTGACGATCTGCTTTTTTTAGCGGACGTCGAATAGCTATATGCGGCCGTCCGTTGCTCCTCAATAGCAAAACAGTAACATCAGCTCACTCCCTCAGATATCGAAAAAAGACGCCTAGTTCATTGGTGAACTCGCCTGATATGAATACCCCATTGAGTACTATGTCTTGATGTTCGAATCGCTGGTTTAATAAAGCAGTTTCACAGTTGTCAGCAGATCAAATCTATATCGGTATCTGCAAGATTAATTGCTTCTGGGAGTCGCAGGCCGGTTGCTGCAATTATGCTGGACAACATCGCATGCGCTGGACCACGCAACCCGTCGCTCCCTTCAAGCACATTGGCAGTGTTGACCAGATCAGACAACACTTCAACGGTGTAACCGTGCGGAGTAGGCCTGCCGGGATGGGATCCGAGCGAGCGAGGATCGAGTACCTTGCTTGGCCGATCCATACCGGCAATGGGACCGGATAAACGGAAGTAGAGCTACCAGCTTGCGCGTCGCGTACCGGGTGTTGTCTTGCGCGCATTAAAATGCGGCCATGAGATCTGCAGCTCGACAGTAAACGGGCCCTCGTAAGTTTATCCGTCAGCGAAACGAGGCAGCTCGCTACCGCTCAACTTAAAGCCAAGCTGTCGCCCTTCAATCAGGTAGGTCTCAAACCCATGACCCACGCTGCCTTGCGCTCTCATGATGCACTACTCGCTCAGCAAGGCCGAGTTGCAGCGGTACTTCGACTGGTGCAACATGACGTACAAAGACTCGACGGCTACGGCAGGCAGATCGCTCATTGCGTAGGTATTCTGCGAAAGACAGAAGGTACGCCTTAAACCGGTAGACAGTGCTGTAGTGAGGCGTATGTCCATCGCGGAAATCGCCGTTGTCGTATGCTAGCGACTGATGTTCGCAGTGTCAGCGGTGTCAGTGATGCTGTCCTGACATCAACTGAGCAATAGATTAGCCATTATCATTCTAACGAACTCTGCTCTGACATTTTCAGAGGAAAGTCCTTAGAAAAACTAAATTGGGTACAACGGCCTACGTCCCCCTGATAACTACTGTGAATGTGAGTGGGTATTGTGAGTACGCCAACTGAGACCGAGAGACTCTGACTGGCGTCATCATGAAGCGTCAGATATTGCACCTGACGCTAGAAATCCAAGCGGTGCATCTGTCGACAGCTACCTTTAACAGTATTGGTGGTCGCTGGGAGATCACCAGATCAGACATTATCTATACTGAGTGCACACTGACGGCAGTTGTTGAATGCTCAGGTATGGAACTGGACTGCCATGGACTGGTAGTAGGGAGGGTCTTAACAGGATTTATTCTTAAGAGAAAACCAGGTAGGAATGGCGCCGAGTTAATACAGTCTTCGTCTCCGTAGGCAATGCTAAACATACACGTGTAGACAATCCCACGTGTAGACAATCCGCCTGATCGTATACTACACCTTGTTGTGCCGTCGACTATCACAAATAAAGGCACCGATCGAACCGATCAATCACAAGTTCCGGTCACAGGCCGTGCGCAGAATCGTGGCGCCGTATGAGCTGCAGTCGGGCCGATCTACATACAACTGGGGCTCTGCACGAACATGTCTTCGAAAACGACGCTCTGCGCTGTGGTATCTCTTTTCAATGAAGCTCCTTGGGTGTGCCCATACTGTGCGGTACGTTTTTTCTAACGTATTAGGGGTCTACGCTAATTCAAGACACGGTAGGGATACCCTTTACAGGGCACCCCGTACCGATCCGTGCATGCGGGATTACCGCACACAGCTCTTGCCTGGGATAGTAGCAGCGAAGCGCTCGCTGGGCCAAGGGTGAACAACATGAGGCGTGGGTAACCACTCACGCGCAAGGCGATTGAACACATCCCAGTCCATACGCTTGGCCGCTTTCGTCGGATCGCCGCACGGCGACCAAACTCAAGCAGTCGTGTTTTCTCCGGATGCATGGACAGACCGAACTGCTTGAGCCGCTCGAACAACTCTGCCATAAATCGCTCTGCCTCATCCTTGTGCTGGAAACACGCTACGATATCAACCGCATATCTGACCACGCCCCGTCTTAGCCACTTGCGTATCAGACGGATGATGCGCTTGTCTGCAACGCAATGTTCCAGAAAACATATTAAACAATTATGCTTAACAGGATCAAAGTAGCCTTAAATATCCAGATCGCCCACCCAGTTACATGATCTGTGGGTTTGGCCAACTGATAACGCATTTAAAGCACGGGGCTGATCACGCCCCGGCCTATGCGGTCCCGCCGAAAGCCGTAGCTGAACCCAACAAAGTCCTCTTCGTACATGGCTTCGAGCACTCGTGCTACCGCCTGTTGGACAATCTTGTCCTCCAGAGACGCAATACCCAACTGGCGCACACTGCCATCTTCTTTGGCAATGTGAGCACGTTTACCGACCTATACTCGAAAAACGAGTACTGCCTGCCCAATATAAAACTCACGATCAACCCGGCTTTCCTGAACTGGCTGCGATCTCGCTAAGCCTGTCAAATTCGACACCAATGGTAGGTATCGTGATATGGAAGACTTCTGCAATTGCTTGCGTCCATCCGTGTATGAAGTAGGTCCAACCGTTTTCTACCTGAAGTGAACGTGCTTCCTGCTGTGCAAGTGCCTGATCGAGGAATACTAGTTCACCACGATAATTCAAGTCCCAGACTACCGAATGCTCTGGAAAATCAGCCCTGTCGGAAACAGGTGAACCAGGCGTATCCTTGCCTAGACCGGTAGCGTTGATTACAAACGAGTGCGGAGGCAGATTAGCAAGAATACGATCGTTATCTGCTGCGCTGTCGATCAGTACGTAGTCCACTGGTATATCAACACCTACACGGCGATGGTACTGTTTGATGTGGTCTAGTCGGGACTGCAGACGATCAGAAATAACCATGTATGACGGATTGTCTCTACCCCGCAATTCTTGCTGCAAATGCCACGTGATGGCAATTGCGGATCCACCGGCACCCATGCAAAACAAGGCCCCACCAGATCGGCGGAAAAACTGATCGGGTAGAAAACCATCAATTGACAAGCCAGCGGAAATGGGATCTTTTGCACCACAAACCAATTGATCACCTTGCTTGGAAATACAGCTAACCTCGGTCATCAACTCGGCGTGACTGTCAACAACCTCGAACTGATCTTTACATGCGTCGTACAGATCAAGTTTATGAGTCGTGACCAAAGCGCCCATGCAAAGCGGATCGTTTTTGATAAACGCTACAGCCTTTATATACGCTTCAGGGTCGGCATGGATAGGAAAATCCATCCCCTTGATGACAGCGTCACCCAATCCAAGAAACCTGACCCACTCCGGGAATACGCGCATGATAGAACTTTGTGTCGTGGTGACACCGATAAAGTAGAGCGTCGGCGCTTTGGCACTCGGATAACTCATGATGAAAGCCTGCCTCCTCTCACCACACTGCCATCTGCATCTGCTTTATCGAAGGTGGGCTCCCAGGCGCAATTGAGAGCGTCATCAGCGAGTGTTTCAACGATCACATTCATCTCGCTAAACATCCGCAGTCGCTAGTATTGAGGCGATGGCTTGTCTGTCTCGCGGTACATAACGCTCGTTGGGTATTTCTTTCCAACCTGCGCCTTGACAAACGATACGACTCCTCATACCACCAGAGCGCTCGATAATTTCATAATCCTGCCCGGCATCACAGGGGTAACAGAAACTCATGACAAGTTCAGTATCGCCAACATTGACTGATCGATGTATCCACATCGGCGGCACATAGCACATTTGCCTTGGTGATACTTCCAGTATTCGCACGTCGCCTTCAGGTGATTCCAGCAGCATCAATCCCTCACCCCGTTCGCCATAGTAGGTCTCCGGACGATTTGAACGTGCGTGAATGTGACCTCGAGTCATGTAAAACTCATCGCCTATTTTACCGGGTCGCATACAGGTCACTCCAAAGATCAAATCTGACTGGCTGGCTACCGGTCGTTGATCAGTCACCTCATAAACAACCTTGTCGCCACCCGCCTTAACGGCTGAAGCAAAAGCTACCGCGTCAGAGTACAGGCCCTGTAGATCTTTGAGCTTCTTCTCATAACGGCCCGACGCATCGGTCAGCACACCCTCTTCCACATCGACAAGATAACTTCGCGGCTCTACAAACTCCATATCCTGACCCTCTCAATAATGTAGTCATACTACATTTTATGGAGTAATAATACAATTACCACTCAATTCTGTAGTATGATTGAGTCAGAATTACGGATATAAGGTAGTGATAACAAGACGATGATAATTTCTAAGAAATTGCTCGACGTTCGATTTCCGCTGGTTTGGACGTTGTGACCGCGGCTGGGTCAACCACCGACACCCGCTTGAATGATCAGATCAAGTACCTGTTCATCTTTCCAGCATTTTTACTGGTACTTCTCGTCACGCTGTTTCCTCTTATCTACTCATTAATCGTCAGCTTCCAGTCCGTACGTCTGGTGCCGCCTTCACCTGTACGCTTCGTGGGGCTCGACAACTATGCTGACGTCATTGCATCTGCCCGGTTCTGGCAATCAATCACGACCACTTTCTTGATCGTTGTCACGTCAGTCCTAATCCAGTACGTGGTCGGGTTTGGGTTAGCGTTGTCGCTACATCACCACGTACCCGGCTCCGCATTCTATAGAGTCATCTTTCTCTTGCCCATGTTCATGGCGCCGGTCGCTGTTGCATTGATAGCCCGGATGATGTTTCATTCTGTACTGGGTCCAGTGAACGATTTTTTCTCCTGGCTTGGATTTAAAAATCTACCTTTCTTGACTGATCCCGATTGGGCTATTGCTGTGCTGGTTACCGTTGAGGTTTGGCAATGGACACCCTTTGTAGCGTTGCTCATGCTGGCGGCACTGCAAGCGCTTCCGCACGATGTTTTCGAAGCTGCAAAAATAGATAATATCTCACCGTGGCGCCGATTCTGGGACTTAACCTTTCCCATGCTACTGCCTATCAGTGTGGCCGTAATCTTCATTCGCCTCATTGAGGGTTTGAAAATTATCGACTCCGTCTTTGTGCTCACAGGCGGCGGGCCAGGTACGTCCACAGAAACCATCACGCTATACGCTTATAGCGAGGGATTCAAAAAGTTCAACCTGGGCGATACGTCCGCACTGAGCTTTCTGTTTCTGATTGTTGTAATTGTGTTCGGAACTATTTATTTAGCCTTGGCCAAGCGCGTGGTGGATCGCCTTAAATGAAAAGAAGCCTACCATTGCTATTCATCGGACTGTTGCTATGCCTAGTGTGGTTGGTGTTTATTGCTGCGCCTCTGTGGTGGGTACTAATTACAGCCTTTAAACCACCAACAGCCGTCAATCAAGGCGCAACGTACCTACCGTTCATTGATTTCACACCGACGTTGAAAGCGTTTAGAGAAGCGTTCTCGGGTATTCGGGGTGATTTTTTCGGACCATTCTGGCACTCCAGCATCATCGCTCTTACCGCAACTTTCGCCTCCGTGCTATTGGGCTCGATGGCCGCTTATGCTTTGTGTCGATTTCAGTTTCGCGTAAAGTTGCTGTCAGGTTTTGTATTCGCACTACTGAGTATCGGCGGATTCTTCGTCGTCACTGAGTACGTTGGAATTCCGATCCCGCAGGCATTGGTGTTGACACTGGTTATCTCCTTAAGCGTATCTCTGGTGTTAAATCGTTTTGCGCTACCAGGGCCGCAACTTGGTAACGATGATATTGTCTTCTGGTTTGTGTCACAACGCATGTTCCCACCCGTGGTGTCTGCATTCGCCCTGTTCTTACTCTATGCCGAAGCTGGTAAACAAGGCTTTCAACTGCTCGACAGTTTTACAGGCATGGTAATCGCCTACACCGCGTTTGGACTCCCATTAGCCGTATGGTTGATGCGTGACTTTTTTAGCAGCCTGCCAATTGAAGTCGAAGAGGCTGCATTAGTGGATGACGTTCCGCGTCTACGTATATTTTTTCAAATTGTCCTGCCGATGTCCCGCCCCGGACTGATTGCAACATTTTTAGTCATTCTGGCTTTCGTGTGGAACGAGTTCCTCTTCGCACTGCTGTTGACGTCTTCAAAGTGGCAAACCCTACCTATCTTGCTGGCGGGGCAAAATTCGAGTCGTGGAGATGAGTGGTGGGCCATTTCAGTTGCCACATTGATTTCTATCGCACCCATGCTAGTGGTGACGTTACTGTTGGGGCGAATGATGCGTGCCGGCGTACTTTCCGGATCTATTAAATAAGAATTATCAAGGACTAGGAGAATACTATGAAAAAAGTTGCGTTCGCTGTTTTATGTGCATGTGCCTCGTACAATGTCTACGCGTGTGAACCAGATTATTCTGATGTCACACTGACGGTCAGTACTCAAAACGGGCCATTTATAGCCTCTGCGCTGAAGACAGCCGCAGATGTCTGGGAGTCAGAGACCTGTGGCAAGGTGACGATAGTCGAGTTTCCTTTCTCTGAACTTTTCCCTAAATTTTTTACCGGGATGAGTACAGGATCGGCAGACTTTGACGTCATTGGCTATATACCTGCCTGGTTGCCTGATTTTGCTGACTATCTGTCAGAGATGCCTGCACCGATGCAATTAGGAGAAGACTGGGACGATTTGCATCCCGTTTATCGAGAACGATTGATGAAGTGGGATGGCAAGGTGAAATCGGCGACCATGGACGGTGACATGCATATGCTTAATTATCGAGGCGATCTTTTTGAAGATGCCGATAATAAAGCCGAATTTCAGAAGCAGTACGGCTACGCCCTAGAAGCGCCACTAACCTGGGATGCTTACTACGACATAGCTGAATTTTTTCACCGTCCAGACGAAGGTTTCTACGGAACTGCCGAAGCCTACAAAAGAGGTGGCCAACAATTCTGGTATTTCTTTAGTCATGCTGCCTCATATGTGAATAATCCAGATAACCCGGGTTCCATGTTCTTCGATCCCGACACCATGGACGCGCAGATAAACAACCCGGGGTGGGTCAAAGCGCTTGAAGATTACAAACGTGGATTGGATTTTAACCCGCCGGGTGCTTTGAACCATGGTTCAGGCGATGTAAGACCACTATATGCTGGCGGCAAGGTAGCGATGAATATTGACTGGGCTGACAGCGGTGTCTTGGGTGCAAACCCTGAAGAAAGCACTATTGTGGGCAACGTACGCACAGCAATTCTTCCTGGCTCTACCACAATTTGGGATTATAAGAGTAGTGAGTGGGATAACTTCGATGAGCCGGTTGCCTCACCTTTTCTTGCCTTCGGTGGCTGGCAGCTGGCAGTACCCGCCAATTCCAAGCAAGCTGAAGCTGCATGGAGCTACATTGCTACGGTTACCAGCCCCGAGGTGTCGGGCAAGGCGGTAGTCACCGCCAACACGGGTGTTAATCCCTATCGTCTAAGTCACTACGATAATGTCGATAGCTGGTTGAGCATCTTCACCGAAGAGGAGGCTGCAAGCTATCTGGCAGCACAACGAGGATCACTAGATTCGCCTAATGTAGCACTGGATCTCAGGTTACCCGGATTTTTTGCCTACACAGAAGTTCTCGAGATTGAGCTCTCCAGAGCGCTTGCTGGTGAAGCTGAGCCAAAGGAAGCACTCGATGCGATCGCTGAGGAGTGGGATAAATTGACCGATGAGTTCGGGCGTGACAAGCAGCTGAGCGCCTATCGCTCATCGATGGGACTACCAGCCCTGTAACTTGGTTTTAGGTACTGACGAGTGCTGGAAGCCGCTGCGCTTCCAGCGCTCAATATAAAATCAACCTTATAGTTGAATTATCAATGGCCACAGTAAGCTTCCAGCACGTCTCGAAATCATACGGCGATTTAGAAGTCATCCCCGACATAAGTCTAGACATCCATGACGGCGAGTTTCTTGTTCTCGTCGGACCTTCTGGTTGCGGTAAGACCACGACACTTCGTATGCTGGCCGGACTAGAGGAGGTGTCAAAAGGGACTATCAAGATTGACAGTTCTAACGTAACCAGGCTCAGACCAGGACTACGTGATTGCGCCATGGTCTTTCAAAACTACGCTCTGTACCCGCACATGAGTGTAAGCAACAACATTGCGTACGGGATGAAGGTTCGCAAACTAGATGCGGGGGAAATTGAGAGCCGACTCAACAATGCTGCTGAGTTGCTAGGGCTGATGCCGCTAATGGATCGTAAGCCAAAGACGCTTTCAGGCGGTCAACGACAACGGGTAGCTATCGGCAGGGCTATTGTGAGAAACCCGAAAGTATTCCTGTTTGATGAGCCTTTATCCAATCTTGACGCGAAGTTGCGAGTGGAAATGCGTACAGAGATTCGACAGCTACAACGCAGATTGGGAACTACCGCCGTGTATGTCACGCACGATCAGACTGAGGCGATGACAATGGCTGATAGAGTGGTAGTCATGAATGAAGGACGGATTGAGCAAGTCGCTGAACCGATTGAGCTTTATGAAAAGCCCAAGAATCTGTTTGTCGCCAAGTTCATTGGCGCGCCAGCGATGAACGTGTTTAAAGCAAGGATTGAAGGAAATTTCCTTAATGTCGAAAACACCCTGCTGCCAATAGCAGGCAAGGATGTACGTAGATTGGGCTCCTCAAGCGATGAAGTGTTGCTGGGCGTAAGGCCCGAACATATGCGCGCGTCAGATGTTCAGGGAACGTTGAGTGTGACGCCCACCGCGTTAGAGCCTTTAGGTCCCCACACCATACTCATTGGTCATTGTGCAAACACCAGAATATCAGCACAAGTCGCTCCATATTTTCCTGCGCAAGTCGGAACTGCGTGTGATATCCCGGTGGATATGCAGCAGGTACATTATTTTAATTCGAAGACGCTGGAACGGATCTAGGCGATGCGCGACCTCTATCTGGCAATAGATGTTGGAACCGGTAGCATACGCGCAGCACTTGTAGACCAGTACGGGGCTATTCTCAAAATCTGCCACAGGGAGCACGAGCAAATCGTCCCGCGATTCGGGTGGTCAGAGCAACGCCCCGCAGATTGGTGGCTCGGCGCTATCGAAACCGTAAAAGATGTTATTCAATCCGTAGACGGTGCGGCGCGACGGATTAGCGCGTTATGTACGTGCGGGCAGATGCATGGCTCAGTACTCATCGACGCAGATGGCCAACTCACGCGTGAGGCGGCGCTGTTGTGGAACGACAAACGGACAGCTACGCAGGTAGAGAAGTTTATACAGCACACCAATAGCGACGATTATCTTGCAATCACAGCCAATGCCCCATCACCCGCCTGGCCGGCTTTTAAACTCATGTGGATTGCCGAAAATGACCCACTGGCGTTAGAAAACGCAGCGACGCTCTTAATGCCTAAAGACTACATAAATTTCATGCTCACGGGTGAAAGAGCGCAAGACTGGACGGAGGCATCGATGAGCTTTCTGATGGACTGCACCACTGGTGACTGGTCTGATGAAATGCTTGCCTTGACAGGAATCTCGCGATCGCTGCTGCCACCGATTAAAAGTCCATCTGACATTCTAGGGAGTTTGCAGCCAGTTCCAGCGAATCAAATGGGGCTGCCTGAGGGAATTCCGGTACTCGTCGGAGCTGGAGACTACCCCATGGCACTACTCGGCTCGGGTGTTATCAAACCTGGGCTAGCGTCGGATGTGACGGGTACATCTACCATCATAACGGTCATTCATCAGCACCCGATTTTTCGTGCCGACATTTCAAATGTACGTACCGTGAGTGATACATGGGGGAGCCTGACATTACTCGACGCGGGTGGGGATGCCGTGCGATGGGCGCGTCGGGCATTTCACGACAATCGTCGAAGTTATGAGGAAGTTGCCGATGCTGCGGGTAGAGCATCGGCAGGATCTGACAGCCTGTTCTTCCTACCTTACCTTGCTGGCGAACGCTTCGGAGAGTATCGTAACAGTCGTGCTCAATTTTTTGGTTTGACAGCATCACACGGAGCGCCAGAGCTACATCGAGCAGTTTTGGAGGGTGTTGCCTTTTCGGTACGTAAAGAGCTGGCGTTGTTGCAAGGCGATGTGGGACGACCCGATTGCTTCGTTGCCGCTAGCGGGGGTGCAAAGTCCGAACTGTGGTTAGAAATCAAGGCCAGTATGTATAACGTGCCTTACCTTGTGCCTGAAGAATTAGAATGCGGGGTCATAGGCGCTGCAGTATTAATGGCAGCAGCCCTTGATGACGAACCAAGCATTGAGGAAGGGATCAGGAAAATGGTTCGCTACGATAAGGAGATACTGCCCAATCCTGAATGGGTTGAAAAGTACGACAAAATGGCTCCCACGTTCGAGCGACTATACGAATATTCACAACCTTTATATGCTGAACTTGAAGCACTACAGTAACTAACACGATTTAGTCACTCTAAGCCTAGGCGGCCCCGTGAGATCCAGGAAAAATGAGTACAGCGGGGGCCGCCTCCGGTACTTAGATGCTGCTATAGAAGCAGCGAAGCGGTTCTGGGTGGGGCCGCCAAGGTCCGAAATTTTATGCATCACTAGGGTGCAGTAACATTACGCTGCTAGAACCGCACTGTCAGACACACACCACGTACGTCACACTTAGATCAGTGTAAATATCGTGACTTGTATACGCTGTTCTACAGGCTGTCGCTCTGAAGCCGTATTTGACATGTCAGTTGTTATAGGTGTCTGTACCCTATTACTTTGGAACTAAGGCGTTTTACCTGTAGGCATGGCAAGACGCTTGTGTAGCCCCGTTCTTTATGTTGGCTACTTTTTAGGCAATACTACTACCAACTATTCAAGGTGAAACTAGTCCATGGCCGTCGGCTCCCCAAATCTACTGCAAGAGATCACGCAATCTCTAGACAAATTGCGAAAATCGGATCGGAAAGTGGCTGAGGTTATTCTAGCGGACCCATCGCATGCGACCGGCCTCAAGTTGTTGGAGCTGGCGAAGCTTGCCGGCGTGAGCGAACCCACCATCGTGCGATTTTGTGCGGCGATTGGATGTGATAGTTTTCAGGATATGAAGATTCGTCTGGCTCGCTCTCTGGCTTTTGGTATTTCGGCGTTTCATTCTGCTATTTCAGACGCGGATGATCTGGAAACAGTGGTAGAGAAAATCTTCGACTACAATTTGTCGAGTCTAGATTGGGCCCGTAGCAAACTCGATATAGTGGCAATTAAGGCGGCTATAGATCTGATCATCGACGCAAAGAGTCTGCATTTTTTCGGTTTAGGTGCATCATCTGTTGTTGCATTTGATGCACAACAGAAATTTCCACTGTTTGGTGTTACCTGTACTGCCGTAGCTGATGTGCATCAGATGATCATTGCATCATCCATGATGGGCCCAGGTGATGTGCTGATCGCCATTTCAAACACCGGTACCACGCGTGAGGTCGCACTGGCAACTCGACTCGCGCAAAACCATGGCGCGGCTACCATAGGAATTACAGGCTCCGAAAGCCCGCTATTACGCTATTGCGATGTTGCACTGCTGGTTGAGACACTTGAAAATACTGATATCAATACACCGACTATTTCTCGTGTCGCATCGCTAGTAGTGATGGACATCCTTTCCACGGCTGTCGCTCTTCGACAACCACCTAAGCAGCGAGAAGCTGTAACCAGAATGAAGCGCTATCTAGCTGACGTGCGCTCCACTGGCATTATCTAAACTGAAATCTTATGTGTCCAACGGATGAATAACAGAAAACAGAGTCTGATGCTCCGAGAGACACTGGATATTCCAGCGCAAGTGGACATGTGCGTCCACTCACCTCTCCCCGTACTCCCGATTCGGCCTGGCCGTGTGTATACACTGGGAAGGGGGTCTTCAGACCATGCAGCACTGGTTGTCCATCATCTGCTGGGCCGTGCAGGAGTTCCCTCAACCGGGTTAGCGTTATCACTTGTCGGCGAAACGATAGATATCGCCGACAGCCTTTATCTACTCATTTCGCAAAGCGGAGCCAGCCCGGATATGTGCGAGGCGGCCAGGAAGATCAGATCTGCCGGCTGTTCAGTGTTGTCGCTGGTAAACCACGATAATTCGCGCCTTTCAGAGGAATCGAACTTCTCGATTTCCCAGTATGCAGGTGATGAGATTGCAGTTGCCGCCACTAAAAGTGTCATCTGCTCTATATTGGCGGGTGCGAAATTAGCTGAACACTGGGGTGCCACGCCATTGGATCTAGAAAGCTTTGCTGGACAAGTGGAAAAACTGAAATCCGTATCGGTACGAGCATTGGCAGACCTGTTTGTGGGGACCAGCCCCATTCTAGTCGTGGGCCGGGGTTCGGGCTATGGAATAGCGTGCGAGATTGCACTCAAGTTACAAGAGCTGTTAGGAAGACCTGCCATGGCTTATTCATCTTCCGAGGTGCTTCATGGGCCGGCAGGCATGGTTCAGACAGACTATCCCGTCTTAGCCCTGGCAGTGGGTCCTGAAAGGTCAGATGTACTAGGTAGTGTAGAAAAATTGCGAACTATGGGTGCCAAGTGTCAGGTACTGGAAACGTCCCAGAGACACGATGCGCTTGCAGCAACCCTCATGTTGTGTCACGTGTATGTTGCGCTCGAGGCGGCTTGCCAAAGCATGGGGCTTTCACCAGACAAGCCTCGCAATTTAAACAAAGTTACCCTCACTGAGTAACTCCATTGATAAGACAGGGTTCTGATCACACCCATCATTTTTGCCGACTCTTGGAAATACCAGCAGTATGATTGGGACAAGATTCAGGGCTATTGAAATAGCGCCGGCATAAGCGTGATAGAAGAAGGCTGAGTCCAGCAACCCGATCGAGAGACCGAGTGCCAGAGTTAATACGTTTATACAGATAAACACCAAAGAAATATTTCTTAAGGCACGGTAGGGATACCCTTTACAGGGCACCCCGTACCGATCCGTGCATGCGGGATTACCGCACACAGCTCTTGCCTGGGATAGTAGCAGCGAAGCGCACGCTGGGCCAAGGGTGAACAACACGAGGCGTGGGTAACCACTCACGCGCAAGGCGATTGAACACATCCCAGTCCATACGCTTGGCCGCTTTCGTCGGATCGCCGCACGGCGACCAAACTCAAGCAGTCGGGTTTTCTCCGGATGCATGGACAGACCGAACTGCTTGAGCCGCTCGAACAACTCTGCCATGAATCGCTCTGCCTCATCCTTGTGCTGGAAACACGCTACGATATCAACCGCATATCTGACCACGCCCCGTCTTAGCCACTTGCGTATCAGGCGGATGATGCGCTTGTCTGCAACGAGGGGCCGGTGTAGCCACTTGCCTTAGCGCAGCTGCCCCGTATTGCCTTCCGTGAAATAGCCACGATGAGCTGGTTGGAATGAAATGGAGTGTGACTCGCTTGTGCCTCTTTTACCCATTCTTTACCCTAGTGATGCTTGTGTGTGGCGTAGTTGTCGACGATGATGTACAGGTCCAACTCCCAGGTAGCGTCCTTCTCTACCACCTCTATAAAGAATAGAAACTCTTGGTGGCGATGCTTTTTATTTCACTCACCAATGACCTGATCCTCCCCTGTGAATTCAAAGCTGCGAATAAGGTACTGGTTCCGTCTCTCTTATAGTGGTGTGTCATGGTACCCGCTCGACCTTTCTTCATTGGCAGTCAGGTTGAGTCCTGTCCAGAGCTTCAATGGAGCTCTTCTCGTCAACGCAAAACACGACTGCATTCTCTGGTGGATGGAGATACAGCTCCACCACGTCTTCGTGGCTTCTCTTGAAAACCAGGGTCGTTGTTGATCTTAAAATGCTTGATCAAATGCGGCTTGAAAACACATTGATTCCACACGCGCCTGACCATCGCGTAGTTGGTGCCCAATCCCTTGGCCAACGTGCGAGTACTCCAGTGGGTGGCCCCTCAGGCTTTTCGTTAATGGTTGCTTGGATGATTCTTTGCCGCAGTGCCGCTTGTTCCACGCTGATAGCTCCTCCAGGATTGCCACCTTGAGGTAGGTCTTTCTTGATGCCACTCAGCCCCTGTTCAGCAAACCGATTGCGCCAACAAGCAGCCTTGTGTACCAATATGGGCATCTGCTTCGCTATCTCTCCTTTAGTTAGACCTTCATCAGCAAGAAGCACAATGGAGAGACGCTCCTTCATTCGAGCTGGTGTCGTTCCGCTTCGACACAAACGAGAAAACTCTTTGCGCTCTTTTTCTGATAGTACGATGTCGACCGCTGCTGGCATGGCGACATCAAAATGTTTGATAGAGACGGCATCGTATATTCGGATGTACTGTTTGTCTCACTAGTCATTAACGTTTGAAGTGGGAATACTTTAAATATTCTTTGAGCTTATGAAAGCTGACAAAGTTTTAACCGTCATCAACGATATTATAAACCCTATGAAACTCCTCGAAACGAAACATGGAACCGCTGTTTCCCGATTGGGATTTGGAGCTATGCAGTTTGGCGGCACCGCGGATGAAGACAGCGCCCGCGATATGTTCGAGGCCTGCATTGGGTCCGGGATCAATCTCTTTGACACCGCCGTTAGCTATACGGGCGGTGAATCAGAACGTATCCTTGGTGCGTTGCTCGCTCCCGTTGCCGACGACGTTCTTATCGCAACGAAGGCAGCCAACGATCGCCCTGCGTCGGCAGCTAATCTGCGCACCTCCCATGCGGAAAGCCGGAAGCGGCTCAGGGTCGACGCGATAGATCTCTATTATCTGCACCGGTTCGACGATGAAACAGAGTTGGAAGAAACCTTTGGCACCTTGGCCGAGATGCAATCTGAAGGTTTGATCCGCCACATCGGTGTTTCAAACTTTGCGGCTTGGCAGATCATGAAGGCACAGGCTGTTTGTGCGAAACTCGGAACTCAGATCGATGTTTGCCAGCCGATGTACAACCTCGTGAAGCGGCAAGCCGAGGTCGAGATTCTGCCGGCATGCGTTGACCAAGACATCGCTGTCTGCCCATTTTCGCCTTTGGGTGGTGGGCTTCTTACGGGTAAATACGTCGATGGGGCAGCAGGACGGCTCAAGGATGATCGCACCTATGCTGCACGCTATGGGCAGGCATGGATGCACGAAACCGCACGCGGCCTGGGTGCGCTGGCGGAAAGCTCCTCGATCCCTGCAATAGAGCTCGCCGTGGCCTGGGTAGCGCGGCATCCGGCAGTCACATCAACATTAATCTCCGCGCGCAACGTCTCACAATTGCAGCCATCGCTAAATGCATTGAATCTAGAACTGTCGGACGACCTTTTTGCGCAAATAACCAAGCTCAGCCCCACTCCAGCACCGGCAACGGACCGTTCGGAAGATACCTGACAATACCAGGACTTCAATGCGCGCAGGGTCGATAAACCCCATAGAACTACCTGTCGGAGTCATCAAGATTGTGCCATCCGACAATCGGGCCGAGATATTGCCAGTCGATCCCGAGGTGAGCCTACGATCATAGATCGATGTGGCAAAGACTGCGGTCTGGTCGCGCATCGTGGTCGTTTCACTCATGTGGATTGCTCCATCAAATGCAGGCTTTCGGAAAAGAAGCCCGGCCCACCAAAGTTACCCGATTTGAGAGCGACAGCTATTCCGGTGCCCTCGACCTCCATGGCTGGCACGCCCGCGCTCAATTTAGGACCAATGCGCAGTGCGGTTGCGTTCAAGCCAGCCACTGCAGCCCCAGAGGTTTCTCCGCCCGCCACGATCAATCGTTTGATCCCGCGTTGCACAAGACAGGCAGTCAAATCGGTGAACAGGTTTTCAATTTTGTGCGCCACCACATCGCATCCATAAGCGTCTTGGGCCGTGCGCACGACATCCGGATCAGCTGAGGAATAGATTAGCGGGGCGCCGTCAGTCGACATCACCCAATCGGCCAAGCCATCGGCGTGGACAGTTGCGTCCATGATCTGCTTGGCGGTGATCTCGCGTTTGGGACCGGTGTAGGCGTGTACTTGGGCGCGGGTAGCGCGGCTGCATGATCCAGATAGGATTGCGGCCTTTCCCGAGATACCAGCCCAGTGAGGCGCGGCAGGAATATGATCAAAATTGGCAGGCAGGCCGATGGCAATACCGGATCCCCCCACTAGCAGTTTGCAATGCTTTGCCGCTGCACCAATCTGGATCAAATCGGCGTCGCGCACGGCATCCACGATCACCATTGCTGCGTCAGCTGGCATGGCGGCAACAATTGCATCCGCACCACGATCCACGGTGCGAAAATCGACATGGGCAACGGGCCAGTCGGTTTGGGCCGCCAGCACGCGGCGCAGGTCGGCGTCTGTCATGGGTGTCAGAGGATGATCCTGCATCCCGCTTTCATTCAGCAACCCGTCGTTCACGAACAAGTGCCCTTGATAAACACTGCGTCCATTTTCAGGAAATGCCGGGCAAACGATGACACCAGTTTCACCCAGACACTTGGCCAGCGCGGCGGTGACAGGGCCGATATTGCCCTCTGCGGTGCTGTCAAATGTGGAGCAGACCTTGAAAACAATCTGCGTCGCACCCTGTGCCAACAGCCAGTCACAGGCAGCGAGGGATTGTGCAATGGCATCCGCTACGCCAATCGTGCGCGACTTGAGTGCAACCACGCCGGCATCCACATCACCCACTGCGCCGCTTTGCACGCCGACATACTGGACGGTGTTCATACCACCAATCGCGAGGGTCAGTGCGATGTCGGATGCGCCCGTGAAATCATCTGCGATGACGCCAATTTTCATTGTGGAATATCTTTTATGGGGCCTTGATCCAGCCGAGTGATGTGGGGGGCGACTCCAACAGGAAACAGCTGGCGGACCAGTGGATCATGGCCTGGGACAATCAGGTCAGGGCTGCTTGCCAGACGTCTTAGCGTCGCAAATCCGTCCAACATATTTTGCAGATCAACCACAATCGGGAACGGCTTTTGCGCCATGAAGTTTTCATAGTAGTGGGCTGCGTCTGATGCCAGAACCAGCCAACCCGCGTCCGTTAGCACCCGCACACATTGCAAGCCGCGTGAATGACCGCCAATGCAATGAACCGTAACACCATCCGCCACTTGCGCATCCCCGTCGTAAAACACGACCTGACCAGAATACAATCGTTTGACTGCTTCGCAGACATGATCAGATGTAAACGGCATGCGAAGGGTGTCGTGACACATGCACGGGCCTGTTGCATAAGCCATCTCGGCGGCTTGCATATGCAGTTTGGCATTGGGGAACAGGTGCAGCCCACCAGCGTGATCATAGTGCAAATGTGTGACGATGACGGTTGTCACATCCTCGGGCTTGATACCGAAAGGGGCCAATGCCTCGGAGGGTTCCATCCGGATCGGGCGGTTGCGCATCGTTGCTTCGGCCTTGTCATACCCGGTGTCCACGACAATTACTTCGGCCCCGCGACGCAAGACCCACATGTAATAATCCATTGCGTGCGGCGCGTCGTGGTTGTCATCAAACAGGAAGCTGTCGGCACGAGTACGCTCATTGCGATCCGCATATTTGACGGCGTGAACCTCCCAATGTGTCATTGCTCAACCTGCGAGAAAGTTCGTAGGCATTTTGACTCAACCAAGTCGGCCACGGCATTGTCGAAGCTTTTAAAATGCGCTGACGCGAGATGTGCGTCAAATCCAGCGCGATCTGAATAGATTTCGTAAAGAAATACCTCGTTCGGACAAGCAGGATCAGTTGCCACATCAAATTGATGGCACCCGTCCTCATCGAGCAGGCTTTTGCGAGCATTAACTAGCACAAGAGAGGTGAAATCCTCCATCGCGTCAGATTTAATCTTGAAGGTCACAACAACAGCGTAGGGCATATTAGACGGCCTTTTTGCGTATACGTGCGAAGAGGTGGCGAAAGAGCGGCAATTGTGACAAGACAAGTGCAACAATCATCACCAGCAAAACGGTGGCGCCTGGGCGGCTGATAAAGACACCCAGATCACCTTCGGAAATCAGTAACGAACGACGGAAGGTTTCGTCAAACAGCCCGCCCAAGATGACACCGATGACCAGTGGCGCAATCGGGTAGCGCAGCATGTTCATGAAGTACGCTACAAATCCGACACCCAGCATCAGGTACAGATCGTTGATGCCGCCCCCAACGCTGAACGAACCAATGGTGGTCAGAACCATAACGATTGGCAGGAAAACTGTCTGGGGGATGCGCAAGATCTTGATAAAAACGCGCGCTGTAAATAGACCCATAATCGCCATCGTAAACGAGGCCATTACCATGATCGCAACGACCCGCAATATGATGTCGGGGTCAATGGTCGGGCCTGGAATAATGTTGTTGATGGTAAAAGCGCCCATGAGGGCTGCGGCCGGGGGCGACCCAGGAATGCCCAGCACCAACAGCGGAATCAGCGCGCCGCCGATGCAGGCGTTGTTCGCAGTTTCTGAACAGAGCAAGCCGTCAATAGACCCCTTTCCAAAATTCTTGCCATCGGGGCTGACGGATTTACCGACACCGTAGCTGACCCAGCCGGCTACATCTTCGCCCACACCGGGCAAGGCACCAACGCTGGTCCCGATGATGCCGGAGCGGGCAATCGTTGGCATGTGTCTACGGATGGTTTTCAGATTGGGCAGGATGCGCCCTTCGAGTTGAAGCATTTTGCCTATTTCCATGGTGCGTAACCCCTCGATGATCTGAGGTACGGCGAAGGCGCCCATCAATACGGGCACGACCTGGAAGCCTGATAAAAGGTAGGACCATCCGAAGGTGTATCGTGGCTCCGACAGGAGAGGGTCAAGCCCGACCATGGCCATGGCCAAACCGATCAACCCGGCTATCCAACCTTTTATAACCAGATCCTCTGACATAAGAGTGCCGGACAAAAGAATGCCAAACAGCGCCAATAATGCCTTTTCCGGGCTTGCGATGTTCTTGGACACCAAAAGCAGCACCCAGACAAAGATCAGCAGTGCGACTGTGCCGATAAGCGTTCCAATGAGGCTCGCCGTAGTGGTCAGACCTAATGCTTCACCGCCGCGACCTCGTTTAGCCAACGGATAGCCGTCCATCGCGGTGGCTGCAGAGGCAGCTGTGCCTGGAATATTTAGAAGGATTGTAGGGTAAGAGCCGCCATAGATTGCGCCTACATAAGCGCCCAGAAGGGCGATCATGGAATAGTCCAGCGGGATCTTATTGCCGAAAAATCCCGTCAGGATCGTAATAGCGAGGGTTGCCGTCAGCCCCGGAAGAGCGCCGAAAGCGATCCCCAGAAACACCGAACTGATCAGATAGATGTAGGTGACTGGATCGCTGGAAAGATCTAAAAATGCGCCCCCAAAACCTGACAGCTGTGTCAGAACAAATTCCATCAGTCTCTCCAGATCGGGCGAATGTTGACGTAATACTGGTATTCAATCTGGCTAAAGATCAGGCCGCTGCGGTTCGGCACATTTTGGCGAAACCCGAAGGCCATGGCGCAGACCAGAATGAATGGGGCCATGATTGCAATAACAGGAATTGCACGGGCTACTGCGTCGCGTGGGCCGCGCCAAGCTATACCGCTTAGAATGATCCAGAGGACAAGGGTCAGCCAGTCATCGTCATGGGGTGCTGCCCATTCAGATTGCGGAAGGTGCATCGCCAAGGCGTAGAGAGCGGGGATAAACATGGCAATTGCAGACGTTATCATCCGTCGTGGATTGCCCGTATGAAACCCGTAGATCAGGGCAGTGATCAACAGGCCGCTGCATAGGATGAAATCAACGCGCGGCACGAGACCGACGATGTAGAAACCGATAATGATGCCGATGGTGGCAAAACGGATCGCTTCAACACGGTTCCAGCCAATACCAACTGCCGTGAGGGCTGTTTTGGCTCCTCCAGCGCGGATCGCTGTTACGAGCAGGAAAATCGAAAGGATTAAAAGTGCGCTAAAGACGCCCAAAGGCACGATGGCGGCAGAGCTGTACCAGCTGGCGCTACTAACGCCGGCGCGGTTGTCGCCAAAGAGCGGGATGTAACTGGTGCGCCATAAAAAAAACGCCGAAACCACAATCAGTACCAATGCAGCCCAAAAGTCGCGGGCGCGTAGCACAGCGATGTCGTCGATGTCGTTTGTGTTGTCCACGTGGTCGTCCATTGGCCGATGCTGAGAATCACAAAACAGGGCGCAGCGTGAGCGCCCTGTTTTAGCTCTTTCAGGTGCGGATCATTCGCACGTGATACCCAGTGAAGCAGGATCAACCTCTGCAGCACCAAGTTCCTGGAGGGTACATGCAAACGTCTTTTCCAGATTGGTGAACAGGGCCGTTGCCTCTGCACCGGATTGCCCACCGATATCGTAGTTATTGGCTACAGCCCACTCGGCAACCGTATCGCTCGCCATTGCTTGATCAAATGCCGCTACCAACGTTGCTTTTACGTTGTCAGGCGCGGAATCGTGGACAGCAAAACCAATTGCCTGCTTCAGCGGGAGGTATTTGTCCAACCCGTCATATAGATCAAAGGCAGATGGAATAGTGATATCGCCAATTGTGGCTTCTTCTGGTGTCAGCATGGCCAGAGGGCGCAGCAGGCCGCCTTCAATAAGTGCGGCTTGTTCGGCCAGTGAGGTCACAACCAAAGCAACTTCGCCTGCAATAGCAGCTTCTTGACCGGGGGCTGATCCACCGTACGGAATAAAGTTAAACGTTGCCTCCGCACCATCCTGGATCGCAAGTAGGTTCAGATGGTGGATTCCCCCTGCACCGGATGCTGCCGCCGGAATGGAACCGGGTTTTGCCTTGGCCGCATCAATGAGCTCCTGTAGTGATGTGTAAGGGCTTTCTGCGGGTACCGAAATCAGGTCAGGTGATCCACCAACGATGAACGGGTACCAGAAATCAAAGCGTTGGTCCCAGCCACCTTGGACGGCGGCCGTCACGTTGGATTCCGACAGACCGACCAATGTGTAACCGTCGGCCGCCTGATTTTTTACATAAACCATACCATTAGATCCAGCAACGCCGCCCGTTTGATTAACGACGTTGATGCTAACGGGCAGGTGCTTTTCCATTTCTGCCATGATCATACGATTAATGCTGTCGGTGCCGCCACCAGCGCTCCAAACGACGGCCGTGGTGATGTCGCGGTACGGATATTCCTGAGCCATCGACACACTACTCACACCCAATACAAGTGTAGCTACCGCGGCAATCTTCCCAAAAGTCGTTTTCATTTCACTTTCTCCTTGAGGCTAAAAACTATATTTGTGTCTTGTTGTATCTGATTAACGTTCTCATTGATTAATGCAATAACAGCTAGCGACGACAAGCTTTTTGTTGCATTTGTTTAATGTATACATTAAATTATTCATTGTCAATGTAAGTTGATAACAGAATTTGTATAGCCCCAACGGGCAAACGAAACGAGAGATCACATGAAAAACAGCTTTGATATCGCAGTGTTTGATGGCGATGGGATCGGCCCCGAAATCACGCGACCGACCATTGATATTCTGGGCAAGCTGGCAGCCCAAAGTACCTATGAACTGTCATTCACCGATTGTCCGGCGGGCGCAACCCATTATGCGCAAACCGGTGAATCGCTGCCTGAGGCGTCAATGGATGTTGCGCGTAAATCGGATGCGATCCTGCTGTCGGCAATGGGTCTGCCAAGCGTGCGCTACGACGATGGCACCGAAATTTCCCCACAGATTGAGATTCGCAAAGCACTGACGCTGTTTGCGGGAGTGCGTCCGGTGCGCATTTTTCCGGGCCAGCGCACTCCTTTGAATATGCCCGAGGGGCGCGAGGTTGATTTTGTTTTGATCCGCGAAAGCACCGAAGGTCTGTTTTATTCACAAGGAAGCGGCGAGGTCACACAGGACGAGGCCCGTGAGACCCTCCTTATCACCCGCGACATTTCGGAAAAACTGTTCAAGTTTGCCTTTAAATTGGCTGCCGATCGTAAGTCTAAAAGGATTGGCCCTGGTCGGGTGACCTGTGTCGACAAAGCAAACGTGTTTCGCGCGTTCGCGTTTTTTCGCGAGATTTTTGATGGTATTGCCAAGGATTTCCCCGACCTGGTGGCCGATCACGCCTATGTAGATGCTACTGCCCTCTGGATGGTGCAAAAGCCATGGGATTTTGATGTCTTGGTCACTGAGAATATGTTTGGTGACATTCTCTCTGACTTGGGTGCCGGTCTGATGGGTGGGCTTGGTGTGGCGCCTTCAGCAGATATCGGATTGGACAACGCGGTGTTCCAGCCATGCCACGGGTCCGCGCCTGATATTGCAGGAATGGGTAAAGCGAACCCGATGGCCATGATCCTGTCTGGTGCAATGATGCTGGACTGGCTGGGCACTAAACATAACAATGCTGCCATGATGAAAGACGGCGCGCGTTTGCGCAAAGCGGTCGAAGATGTGATCGCGTACGGTGATGGCCTGACGCCCGATTTGGGTGGAACGGGATCAACGTCATCCCTTTGTCTGGCTATCCTTAAGGAACTAGCAGTATGAAAATCCGAGCTGCATGCGTATGAAAATCCGAGCTGCATGCGTCGGAGCGGGCTATTTCAGCCAATTTCATTATGGCAGTTGGGCACGTATGGATCGCGTCACGTTGGTGGGGTCCTGCGATCGTGAAATTAAAAAGGCACAAGCAACAGGTTTGCCTGCGTACGACGACCTTGGTCAGATGTTGACGGATACCACTCCCGATCTGCTCGACATCATCCTGCCGCCAGATGCTCACGCCGACATGATCAGGACGGCGCTGGCGGCAGGGGTCAAGACAATCATTTGCCAGAAACCATTTTGTAACGATCTGGCAGAGGCTGAAGACATCGTCGCGCTGGCCGAATCCGCTGGCACACGCATCATTGTCCACGAAAACTTCCGATTCCAACCGTGGTATCGCGCGATCAAAGTGGCAATCAATAACGGTACAATCGGTACGGTACAGCAGATTACATTCAGGCTTCGTCCAGGCGACGGGCAAGGGCCACGCGCCTACCTTGATCGACAGCCTTACTTTCAGCAGATGGAAAAGTTCTTAATTCACGAAACGGCTGTCCATTGGATTGACACATTCCGGTATTTACTAGGTGAGCCCCACGCAGTGTATGCCGATCTACGCAAGATCAACCCTGTAATTGCGGGTGAAGATGCAGGGTATATTCTATTTGATTACCCTCATGAGGCGCGTGCCATATTTGATGGGAACCGCCACCTTGACCATGCTGCGGAGAATACACGCTGCACCATGGGCGAGGGGCTGATTGAGGGCACCGAAGGCACCCTGACCCTGACTGGCGATGGCGCAGTACAGCTGCGAAAATTTTCGAAAATGGCAATGGAAACCCTGCTGGGGCCGAATACGAGGGAAGGGTTCGGTGGCGATTGCGTCCATAGCTTGCAATCGCATGTGATTTGCGGGATTTTAGATGGTGCAACGTTCGAAAACGAAGCCCGCGAATATTTGAAGGTTATCCGTATTGAAAGAGCCATTTATGCGTCAGCAGATCAGGCTCAGAAATTGAAAGTCTAAAGGGTTCAATGTGCAGACCGTGCTTATGATAGTAAGCCGCACCTGCCTGAATTTCTCGCCGTTGCAGAGGGGCTTGTCCGGCCTTTTCAAGTGCGACAGCCATGATCGCGAGGGTGGCCTCGGTGACATCCACGCCTATCCCATCGCCCTCGATCACTGCCACTTTTGCCGGTGCCATGTTTTTCCCTTTCACTGTGTTGTTTCCGACATTAGTTCTTGACTCACCAGGCGGTAAATCTAATGCCAAAAATAATGTCTTCGTGTCCTTTTGGTGAATGAACTAATCGCAAGAATCAAGTTATTTTAAATAAACAGGGAACTAGAAGTGATTGCTTAGCAGACTGTGCTGGTAAACCCAGAGTCTACGTCTAGGGTCAGACGCGACTGATCTGAACACGTTGCAACAGGTCGACCTGCAACTCACAGGCGTGCTGTCGATGAGCATGATGCTCGAGTGCCGCTATATCTGCGTCACCGCGCAGAATTGCATCATAGAGGCGCCGATGATCCTCATTTGACTTGACCGGCAAAGGACGCATGTGCAAGGTCATTGATCGAGCTCGATGGATCTGATCATCCATCATCGCCACGATCATGGTGATTCGGCTATTGCCACCCAGGCGCAAAAGCTCTTGGTGAAATTGCCTGTCTGCTTCAGCCCAGGCTTCTCGATCCTCGTTTTTCAACGCATTTTCCATCTCCTCAATGGCTTGACCCAACTTGATTAAGTCCTCTTTCGAGTAGCCTGCAGCCGCTGCTCGTCGCGCGGCAATACTTTCAAGTTCGGTAACAACCTCGTAAATCTCAACCATGTCAATCACAGACAAGGAGAGAATCCTTACACCTTTGCGGGGGCGCACTTCCAGCAAGCCTTGGGCTTCGAGCATCAGCACAGCTTCGCGTACGGGAGTGCGAGACAGACCAAGAGTAGCTGCCAGTTCGCTTTCCAGATGATCTGTCCCGGAGGCGAGTTGGCCAGACAGAATCATGTCTCGAATCTCGTCAAGCGCCTTACGAGTATTGGAGCGATTTTTTGAAGATTGAGTCATCGATGGGTAGCTGATTTATCTCGAAAATTGCAGAGTCTAGGAACTATAAACCGCCTATTGGCATCAAGCCGGCACACAAGAATACCGACAACCACACTACTTTAACAGTAAGAGGGCTGCCCGTTTTCTGCCCACCTACTGGTTGATCCGCCAGCTGGAACCCGTCAGCTAAGCTCCATCACACATCTGGCACCTGATTAATCTCCATCGCGCAGACATTGTTCTAGCCGGGCGCCCCTGGCCGGGCGCCCCTGGCCAGGCGCCCGCGGCTCTTCGATTGACTAGCAAACCGCTGACGGCGGCGCGTGCTCTAGGATAACGAGTCGCTGACTCGACGTGAACCCTTCTGCTCTCCAAGTGACACTGGATCTTGTCGATCGCAAACGGGTCTTCAATACTGCGGTCCGACTTTCGGCAATCTTCTTCATTGGACCACCACAGGCACTGCGGATACTCACATCAATACCTAGGCGGCCCCGTTGAAAACACGCTTCAGCCTCTGTACGGGGCGGGGAATATACCGACGCGGCCGCCCAGGCAAATACGTTCCAGCCTCTTGCGCTCACGCGTATCCACTGCCACCAGGCATGCAACTAGAATCCTCCGATCCTACCAAGCTGATCAGTGCCATACTCATCCTCTTCCCAGGCAGGAATCGTTTTGCAACGTCAGCACTTTGCGCCCTGCCTGTAAGCGACGCATCGCTCACATCCCGTTTTGCGTCAGAGAATGGCTGGGCACCCAGTGCTAGAGCGCTGGTAGGTGGCGCATCGTCGGTTGACTTCGTCTGGCGCGATGTGCAACGGCAGCAGCGATTCGATGTCGTCGCCATTTTACGCATTGGGCAATTCTGTCAGCAACACACTCAGATACCTTTGTGGATGCTACTTGTTGGCCTTGGCGGTCTCCAACATACTATGAATCATCACACTGGCATGAGCACCAGCAGGGGTATCGGCAAAAAGGAATTTCTTTCTTTTATAACCTACTTTCCGCGTATTTTGAAAAGCACGTTTTCCGAATTTATCAGCCGTAAGTTGCTGATAAACGGATTCATTTCGTTTACCTGTTTTTATAAGATTTGCCCTGAGCTGCCGCCCGATACCGTTTAGTACTTCAATCGTTCGTCAAAAGTAATC
>Ga0209831_1000909_pt1 | contig 28166 bp, 28 predicted proteins | sample Maine_Asex4_meta_FD_187451 | JGI IMG/M metagenome (GOLD analysis project Ga0209831, IMG submission 187451) | Marine algal microbial communities from Maine, USA - Maine_Asex4_metaG (SPAdes) (version 2) | ecosystem: Host-associated > Algae > Red algae > Unclassified | place: Maine, USA | collected... | reverse complement strand
TGTCGGTCGTCGCAGATCGCACGACTGGCACATCGCCCGCGGATCCGATGATGTTCCCCTATGACGCGTCGGCGTTTCGATCGCTTGAACCCGTCGACCCGGCGACGCTGCGAATCGCAGTCAGCGAGGACTTGGGTGGCGTGCTCGTGTCCGACGAGACACGGCGGACATTTCGTGAACGAGTCGAAAAACTTAGCGGGTCGTTCGCCGTGTGTGAACCACACTCGATCGACTTGCGGCGAGCTCCCGATATCGACTGGAAGATTCGCAGCGACATCTTCGTCGCGCAATATCACCAGGAAGCTAAGCACTGGGGTCCTGAGTTCAATCCCAACATCCGGGCGTCCTACGAAGCCGCTTTGCAGATGCCGATGTTCGATATTGCGGTTGCTCGCCAAGTACAGATGGAGCTCAATCAGAGCTTCCAGCAGATCTTCGACGACTACGACGTGCTGCTCTGCCCGGGGGTAAGCGTCGCGCCCTTCCCCTGGACCAACCGCAACCCGACCCACGTCGATGGCAAACCCGTCGAGAACTACATGGCCTGGCTGGCACTGACCGCCTCGCTCACCGTCGTCGGCCATCCGGTCACTGCGTTGCCGTGTGGACTCGATCACAGCGGCACCCCATTCGGTCTGCAGGTCGTGGGTCCGATGTACCAAGACCACCGCTCGCTCAGCGTTGCGGCCGCACTCGAAGCAGTCTGCGCCCAAGACCCAACCACGGCTCGCCCCGTGCCGGACTTCAACTGGCTCTCACAGCAAACGCCCGGATGCCAGACAGCAAAGATGTAACGCCGAGGCTGTGCTCCTTCACGGCTGCCTATCGCGCCACGGCAGTCGCGCGGTGTGGTCTCCGACGCGAAAGTCCGAATCCCGCAAGCGGCGCCCTTGGCGTTGCGTTCACACTGACTGCATGACGAGCACGACGTACACCATCGATCCACTCAGCGCAGAAACCGCTGCCGAACTAGTAAATAGCCCTGGCACGTTGTGCGTCGCCGATGCGTCGCCGGGATACCCGTGTCGACGGTGCTTGCTAGATGCTGCGATTGGCGACGAAGTGCTGCTGGTTTCCTAAGCACCATTCGAGATCACGTCGCCCTACGCCGTCGCAGGGCTCATTTATCTCCACACGACGCCACGTCGGCTTGACATGGAACCAGGTGTCCTGCCCGCCACACTCACCAGTCGTGATCTAGCCATTCGCGCCTACGACGATGAGGAGCAGATGATCGACTTTGCGCTCATTAATGGAGAACAACTCGACGAGGCACTTCGGCAATTGTTCGCAAACGAGTCTGCAGACCAGCTGCGTATCTACAACGCTGGGCCCCGATGTTGGGCTGCGAATGTCCAGCGAGCCGCCAGATAGCCTGCGGGGCGTATGGAGCTGTTTGATCTGACCGAGATTCCCGAACGCGTCTTGGTGGTGGTCGCCCATCCCGACGACATCGACTTCGGAATTGCTGGCACTGCCGCTGTGCTGACTGCTGCTGGTTGCCAGGTCACGTATGCGCTGTGCACGAGTGGCGAGGCTGGCATTCCCGAAGAGATGGACAGAGCCGAACTCGCGGCGCTGCGCGAGCGTGAGCAACGTGCTGCCGCGGCCCAGGTCGGCGTCACTGATGTTCGGTTTCTCGGTCAGCCTGATGGTCACCTCGAAGCCAACCTGCACCTACGCAAAGTGATCAGCCGAGTAATCCGTCAGGTCAGGCCCAACGTGGTCATCACCCAGAATCCTGAGCGGCGCTACGAACGCATCTTCGGCTCTCACCCCGACCATCTCGCGTGTGGCGAAGCAACGGTGTCTGCGATCTATCCCGATGCACGCAACCCGCATGCCCATGTTGAGTTGATGGCCGAAGGTCACGAACCGTGGGCGGTCGACTGGTTGTGGATCACCCAAGGCCGCGATCCGAACTTGGCGGTCGACATCACTGCGGTCATGGACGCCAAGGTGGCTGCGCTTTCGAGTCACAGCAGCCAAGTTGCGTGGATCGAAGACATAGGCAAGCTACTTTGCGACTGGGCGAGCATGTCGGCCCAGCAGCACGAACTCGCTGACCAAGCTGCGTACATCGAGTTGTTCACCAGGGTCAAGACGCACTGACGGCCCCTTCGCGGGATTTGCCAGTTGGGTCAGCCGCGACTGCGCAAAGTCAGTAGGGTGCAGCCGTGAGTATTGGTGCTATCGCAGGAATCATCGCTGGCATCGTGGCCGTCGCCGCCATTGCCTACGTGTGGTCATCCATGATGAATAATCCTGGCACGATGAGCGACGGCAGCGTCGGCTCGGTCATGGACAGCGGCGAACAAGTCCGTCGCATCGACTTGGGCACGCACACCTTTGTGGCCCAGCAGGCCGAAGAGCAACTCACGGCCGAAGGGCTCAAGTGCCGCTCCGTCTCGCTCGAACAGGGTGCCTTTGGCATCGGTCTTGGCGATCATCACTATCTGGTCTACAACGCCGACGACGAACCGCGAGTCCGCGAAGTCGTAGACGGCTTGCTTGGCGATGTCGACTTGTCGTTTGATGACTTCGAATCAGAGCAGTGATCGTTTTCGTCGACTTCGAACACGAGAACCGATACCGAGACGGCGGCGGCAAAAACATCCAAGCCGCCCGAACCTGGATTACGTACCGCCTCGAAGACCTGTCCGGCGAGCACTGCCTGCTGGTCAGGTGGGACCGAATCACACCCGAGCTGCTCACGGAGATCGGCGCCAAGGCGATCTTCATCAGTGGCAACGGATCGTCGCCATCGTTGTACGACGCAGCAGCGTTGCAGCCGCTGTACAACATCATCAAATATGCGGGCTTGCCAATCTTTGGTTTCTGCGGTGGCTTTCAGTGTTTGTCTCAGGCGCTTGGCGCCGACCTTGCGTTGCTCGATCTCCCGGCCGATACCCAAGAGACTGACTCGCTCAAGAAATTCCCCGACGGACACTTCGGCGAGGTCGGCTATCACCCGATCGATCTACTGGGTGATCATCCGCTCCTCGAAGGGCTCAGCGATGCGCCAGTCTTCAGGCACGCTCACGGCATGCACATTCCGGATCCGCCTGCAGGGTTCGAAGTACTCGCCCGCACCGCGATTACCCCGGTGCAGATTGCGGTGAGCGACGAACGCCGCATCATCGGCACCCAGTTTCACCCCGAGTACTGGACCGAAGAACACCCTGGCGGCAAAACGCTCATCGCAAACTTCCTCAACTGGGCCTGTGTCACCTAACCCACAGATTTGGCGCGAACACCCCCAGGGCAATGTCACCAAATTAGCGCGAACACCCCCAGGGCAATGTCACCAAATTAGCGCGAACACCCCCAGGGCAATGACACCAAACTAGCGCGAACACCCCCAGGGCAATGTCACCAAACTAGCGCGAACACCCCCAGGGCAATGTCACCAAACTGGCGCGAACACCCCCAGGGCAATGTCACCAAATTAGCGCTAGGGGGCGATGCGTTCGATGGCCCAACTGCCGTCGCGGAAGACGTAGCGCAGGCGGTCGTGCAGGCGACTCGGGCGGCCCTGCCAGAACTCGAACATCACCGGCGAGACCCGGTAACCGCCCCAGAACGGTGGCCGAGATACCTCGCCACCCGCAAAGCGAGCTTCGACATCGGCAAGTGCCCTTTCGAGCACCGATGCATCGGCGATCAGGTCACTTTGCGGCGACGCCCAGGCGCCAATCTGGCTGCCCCGTGGGCGAGAAGCAAAGTACGCGTCGCTCTGGTTTGGCGAAACACGACCAACCGTGCCAACCACCCGCACTTGGCGATGCATTGGTAGCCAGCTGAACAGCAGACTCGCCTTGCCGGCCGATTCAAGCTCGGCAGCCTTGGCGCTTTCGTAGTTCGTGTAGAAGACGAACCCATGAACGTCGACTTCTTTGACCAGCACGTTGCGGGCGTGGGGCCAGCCACCTTGGTCAACGGACGCCACGACCATGGCGTTGGGTTCATAGACGTCTGCTTCGGACGCTTCGTCAAACCACTGATGCCATTGCTCGATCGGGTCGGCATGCATCGAGCTTGCGTCGATCGTGCCGACGTCGTATTCCATGCGCAGGTCACCAAGGTCCATGCCGACAGTCAAGCATCAGTAGCCTGGAGACAGTGCACTCTCACGCCGATTACTCATGAGCCGCCGCCGCTTCGATCGAGCCGACCTCGCAGTCATCGCAGCTGGCGGGCTTGCCGGAGCGATGGTTCGATGGCTGGTAACCCGAACCGGCGAACCTGCGGCTGACTGGTTCGAGTATGCGCCGACCACCTCGGTCGGAGCCGTCCGCCTTGATGTCGGCGCATTGATCCCCGAGCGCACGCTCGTCGTCAACGTCGTCGGCTGCCTACTACTCGGTGTGTTGACCGTGCTGCTGACGAAGCCGTCTCCGGTTCCACGGCGAGCGCTGGTCGGCGCAGCAACTGGCTTCTGCGGCAGCCTGACAACCTTCTCTGGACTTGCCGTCGAAGTTGCGCTGCTGCTGCGGAACCGGGCGCTGTCCGCCCCGGCACTCACCCCCGGCACACAAGTCGAACCGACCTGGGGCACGGCGCTGCTGTATTTGGCGCTCACCCTCATCGGCGGCTTCAGCGCATTCACCGCCGGCCGTATCGCAACTCAAAGCATCACCTCGGCCAGCCCAACCTCGACAACGGGATGATGATGGTCATTGGTTTCGTTGTCATAGCGGTCGCTGCCACGCTCGGTCGGGCACTCGCCACGGCCGAGCAGCCCGTGGGCGAGGTGCCATGGCGAACGTTGGCGGTGAATGTCACAGGCGCGTTTGCGCTCGGAGTGGTCGTGATGTCGAGCTGGTGGGACAACCCGGTGATCGCAGCAGTGGCCGGCCTCGGGTCTTTCACCACCTTCTCGACCGTCATTGGTGAAACCAACTCACTCATGGACAATGGCCGCAAGCGCCACGCAATCGCCTACGTTGGTCTCACCGTGCTCGCAGGTATCGCTGCAGCATGGCTCGGCCTCATCATCGGAGAATCTCTATGACCGAACCGGTTGTACTCGAAGTATTCAGCGACTTCCTTTGACCATGGTGTCATGTCGGCACCGTGCGTGTCGAAGAAGTCGAGCGTCGTTTCGGCGACGCCGTCGACGTGCAATGGAAGAGCTTTTTGCTGCGCACCGAACCCAAAACGACGTCGCTTGAGAAGTTCGCCCGCTACACCGAGTCGTGGGCCCGGCCCGCTGACATGGAACCACTGGCGAAGTTCACCGCCCCATGGGCGTCGGGCGCGACCCCACCAACCAGCTCGTTCCCTGCCCAGATGGCATGGAAGGCCAGCGCCAACTTCGGCGCAGAGTCCCAGCAGCGCTACCACCATGCGTTGCTCGATGCCTACTTCGTGCAAAACCGTGACATCAGCAGTGGCCCCGAACTCGCCAATATCGCCCACGAATGCGATATCGACAGAGACGAGTTCGTGCAGCTGTTCACCGAGCAACACGACGTGCTCCGCGACATGGTCGCCGCCGAACACAACGACGCCATAGCACGGGGCGTAACCGGCGTGCCCAACGTAATGCTCAACGGCCTGTTCCCGGTGCAAGGCGCGCAAGACGTCGAAACCTACGAACGCCTTATCAATCGCGTCATTCAACGGAGGTAGCCCCGACACGCCCTAGCTTGGCGGTGAGACCGTTTCGATTCCGCAGAAGGGGCGCAGGACTTCGGGCACGGTGAATGAGCCATCGGCCTGTTGGTAGTGCTCCATCAAGAACACGAGCATCCGCGCCACGGGAATCGCGGTGCCGTTGAGGGTGTGAGCAAACTCAGAACCGTTCTCGCCTTTGACTCGAGCGTCGAGTCGGCGCGCCGAGTAGTCCAGGTAGTTCGAGCAGCTGGTTACTTCGCGATAGGCACCCTCGCTCGGTAGCCAGACTTCGCAGTCGTACTTCTTGGCCGCCGCGTTGCCGAGATCGCCGGCTGCGATGTTCACCACGCGATATGGCAGTTCGAGCTCGTCCAGGATTTCTCGTTCGATCTCGAGCAGAAGCTCATGTTCGTCCCAGCTCTTGTCTGGTGGCGACCAGATGAACATTTCGACCTTGTCGAACTGGTGCACACGAAAGATGCCCCTGGTGTCTTTGCCATAGGTTCCGGCCTCGCGACGAAAGCACGACGAAAAGCCGGCGTATCTCAACGGCAACTTCTCGATATCCATGCGGTCCCCACGGTGCATGCCCGCCAGCGGAACCTCGGCCGTGCCGACCAGATAGAGATCATCTTCGGGGATGCCATAGACCTGGTGTTCGTCGGTCGGGAAGAAGCCGGCATCGATCATCATCTGCTCGCGCACCAACACCGGGGGCACGACTGGGTTGAACCCTCGAGCGACCAGCTTGTTGAGTGCCCACTGCACCAGCGCGAACTCGATCTGTACGGCTGCGCCCGTGAGGTAGGCGAAGCGGCTGCCGCTGACCTGCGCTCCAAGCTCGCTGTTGACCCAACCTATGTGTTCGCCGAACTCAGCATGATCCATCGGTGGTGCAGCCGGAGTTCCGCCGATGGTCGCCACCACGGTGCCTTCGTCTTCGCCGCCATCTGGCACACTCTCGTGCGCCGGCATCGGCAGCTGCAACGCAGCAGCCTTGAGTTCGGCTTCGAGCGCACCGAATATGGCCTCGGCCTCGGTGAGTTCGGCCTTGACCACTCCGGCGGCTTCAATCTTGGCTGGGCGATCCTTGGGCGATGCCTTGCCGATCTCCTTGGACATCGAGTTTGACCGGCCGCGTAACTCTTCGACCGAGAGCTGCAGCTCTCGTTGCCGGGAGCTCAGTTCGCTCACCTGGCCGATAAGCGCTGGGTCCGCACCCTTGCGCTCCATGCCGGCGCAGTAGGCCGGATCGCTGAGTTGCTTGAGGTCAATCACCCGTAAAGGTTACGGGAACCACACCCGGCTCGTCTAAAACAGCGTTTGCGATGGCGCTCGCTATGGCCTCGAACGCGGCTTCGGCCAGATTGTGCACTGCAGTCGCCTTGGGCTCGGAGATCGAGCCGGTTGCAACCGCGAAACATACGTCACCGTCGGAACCCGTGTGGGCGGGGCGGAGACAGGCGCCGAACGCATCATGGGCTCGCACCATAAGTCGCCCCAGTTCAGAGCGACTGAGCCCTGCGTCGGTAGCCACGATCGCAAGGGTGGTGTTCTCGTTGGCCGCCGGCGGCTCGGCCGCCGGACCAGGCAGGTGGGGACCACCGGTGAGTGATTCGCCTTGGGCAGTAAATACGTCGCCCAGTGCGTTAACCGCTACTAAGGCTGCCACCGTCACGGGCCCAACCTGCACTGCTGCAGATCCGAGCCCGGCAGGAATCTTCTCGCCTCGCCACTTGCCGCACGTGGCGCCCGTGCCAGCGCCAACCATTCCGTGCGCGACTTCGGCAGAAGAGGCCGATCGAAAGGCCGCTGCGCCGTCTGCCGCAGTCGGGCGCACCGAGGCATCGCCGACACCCAAGTCATAGAGCGCTGCTGTAGGCACGATTGGCACTGTCGCCGACGCCGTCTTGTAGCCGCGACCCTGAGCTTCGAGTTCGCGCATCACCCCGTCAGCGCTCGCCAAGCCGAAAGCGCTCCCGCCGGTCAACACGATGGCATGGGCTTGTTCGACAGTCATGCCCGGAGCCAAGAGGCCGTATTCTCGAGTTGCAGGCGCAGCGCCACGGATCTCGCCACCCACGACGCTCGGCTCGGGCAGCACGACGACGGTGCAGCCAGTCATGGCCGCAAGGTCGGTGAAGTGACCAACGGTGATTCCGCTGATCGCCGTCAGCGAGTTGTTGGCAGCCACGCGCCGAGTCTAGGAGCACTGCGGCTGCACAGAACGATTGTCGTTTAGGCAGCCTTGCTGGTTTGGGCTTGACCGAAGTCTGCGACCCACGGGCCATATTCGGTCACTGTCGGCACGGTCATCGAAGAAAGATGCGACGAGGTATCGCTGACGGTGTGCAACGTGGTGGTGAGTGCGTCGAGTCCGACGATGTCGATGCGCATCCCCATTGCTCGCAGGTGCACGATGATGGGTAACAGGTCCGGGTCTACCGCCAGGCCAACGTCGAGAGCAACGATGACTCGCTCGGGCGCAAGACCGCTTGCGCGCACTGCGCCGTGAAACACGGGCACCAACCCAGCGAGCATGTCGCCTGATGGGACTTCGATTCGCACCGCAGGACCGCCGCCGAACTCGGCGGCAGCCTCTGCGGCGTTGATGACGAGCGACTCCATGACAGCGTGGCCCAGACCCATCGCTGATACATGTGAGTGGTGAGACCACAATGCAAGTAGCTCCCCACTCGTGAGCGCCCACCAGGGCGTAGCTTCGATGACAGCCGATCGTTGGTCGAAGCGCACTCGGTAGCGAGTCACGACATCATCGAGGCGGAGAGCTCCCCACGAAATCGAACCTGAGGTGGCGTTCTTTACGGTGGCCCGAGCCCAGCAGACGAGAAAGCGGCATTCGGGTCCACGATCGGCGAGGATTGGGTTGATGACGAGTTCGTCGGCGTACGACATATCGGGTCGGAACACGACCGAGGTGCTGAGTTCGATCGCGGCAACGCATGCTCGTTCGAAGCGTCCGTCGACATCGTCGGTGAGAACATCACGCAATGCCCGCTCGAAAAACAGCGCTGGCATCTGGGCAACGGGCACGAATGAACCATCGGGGTTCACCCGCATCACAATCGAGTCGGTCCCCAACATGCGGCGCAAAGGCACTAAGTCAGAGACGCGCAGCGGAGTGGCCGCTGTTACGAGAGTTTCGTTCACAGGACTCAATCGGCCGTTCTCCGCTGACCATGAGTCATACGGTCTAGAAACTTTACGAAGTTCCTGAAACAACGCACATTTACCCCAATCGGGGTAGTGCATCTGATGCGCTCGACCGCACGGGTGAACCCATCGAGTGCGGTGTCCAACAGCGAGCGGTCCGGGCTGGCCCTACTCGTGGGCTGGTTCGCCGGCTCGCTCGAAGGCGGTTTGCACTTCTTCGAACGTCAGCGTGGCCTCTGCATCTGAGGCGAGTGGATCAGCCGAGCGCACGATTGCGTCGTTTCCGGGCCGCAATGTGAGCTCGTTGCTCGAAACCCAGCGGAAGAACAGGAATGCGATGATGGCCCATATGTAGAAGCCACCCCCGAGTTTCATGATGAGGCCGGCGAACTGTTGATCGTCGACGGCGCTGATTCCCCACACTCGGACATCGTGGTCATAGACCCGGTATAGCGGGGACTCTGCGACCGTGAGAAATGCGCCGGGCACTGTTGGTAACACCGAGTTGAGGAAGAGGAAGATCATCTGGCCGGGATAGCTGGCTCGTAGCTCCGGCAGCGGCGAGACCACCGGCATCCACATCAGCAGCGCTGCGCTGAATACGCAGAGGTGCACAAAATAGTGGAAGACGCCATTCTCGATCGAGAAGTTCACGATGGTCTTCATGTGCGTGACTGCGATGAGCACGTTGAACAGCACTGCGGCGGTGACTGGTCGGGTCAGTCGACGCACCCAGATGCCACTGGTGCCATCGGTGCTGACAATCAGCCTCGCCAGCCATTCGGGAACGGACAGCAAGAACAGCGGTGGAATCACCAGCGTAATTAACATGTGCTGCACCATGTGAACGCCGTAGAGGTATTCCTCGCTGATGTCGTGCATCGGCCAGTCGCTCGCTGCCCACAACAACAATACGGCGCCCGCAAAGAACATCTTTTGGCGTCGGGTGACAACAGGTTCGCCCGCCGGCACGGCCTTGGGGCCGAGCACGCGGATAACCCAATATCCGAAAGCCAAGATGGTGGCGACGATAAGCCACACTTCGGGGTGCGCCTGGTAGCGCCAGATGTCAGTATCGGCAGCCAGGAAGGTCATCGGCTCACCGATCGCTACTGGCCTCCGGGGCGAGGCCGAAGAGATCGTAGGAGAAAAAGAAGATGGCGTACACCACCACCGCCAGCACCAGGCCAGCGACAAACACGTAGGTGAACCACTTGGTGTCGTACTTGAGATGCATGAAGTAGGCGGCCACCATGGCGAATTTGATCACCATCAGGATCGTGAGCGACGTGAACATCAGCCAACGAGGCGCGGTGTCTTCGACGAAGTACGTGCCGACTTCGAGCGCAGTGAACAGCGCGAGGATGCCTGCAATCTTCAGATAGAAGATGTCGCCGGGATGATGGTCGTCGTCGTGGGCCGCTTCGGGTCCAGCGGCTGTGGTGTCAAGGGTGTCAGTCACGGTGAGCCTCTATTGCGGGAAGAGATAGACGACGGTGAAGATGAGAATCCATACGACATCCACGAAGTGCCAGTACAACCCGACGATTTCGACGGTTTCTGCCTTGTCCTGGTTGAGTCGACCTTGGACGTGCATGATGTAGATGGCCAGCAGCATCAAGATGCCGATGCTGACGTGCACGCCGTGGAAGCCGGTGAGCGTGAAGAATGCCGAGCCGAATATGTTCGTCGAGTAGCCCAAACCTTTTTGTACGAACTCGGTGAACTCGTAGATCTGACCAGCAATGAACACCGAGCCCAGGGCTGCAGTGGTCAGCGTCCAAACGCGAAACCGGGCGTAGTCGCCGCGTCGGATCGAAGACAACGCCAGCACCATCGTCAGCGAGCTGGCGAGCAGCACGAACGATGAGATCGACGTGAACGGGATGTCGAAGACACCCTCGCCATCTTCGCCGCCGAAGCGTGGGCCCACATTTCGGGCGTCTTCTTCGAACGGGGCGAGGCTTTCGGCGAAGTCCTTGAAGCGCTCTTTGTAGAGCAGGTAGGTCGAGATCAGTGCGCCGAACAGCAAACATTCGCTGCCCAGAAACACCCACATCATCAACTTGTTGTTGGAAATACCCGTGGTCGTGCCGTGGGCTCCATGGTCATTGGTGCCATGACCATCGTGAGCGTCGTGACCTTCGGCAACAGCAGCTGCGGCTTCGGTCAGCGTTGCATCAGACATGGGCAGCTTCTCCGTCGGCGACGTCGTGCTCGTCGTGCTCGTCGTGGCCATCGTGGCCGTGGGCGGCTTCGGGATCGTCGGCTGGCTCAAGTGCCCAGCCCAGGAAACCTGCAATGAACATGGCCCCAGCTGGAATCAGCAGCCACATCGTGAAGATGATCGCGTAACCAATGATGGGCAGCGACAGCGACAGGATGAGTGGCCAGTACGACGGCGACGGCAGGTGCACGTCGGTCGCGCTGCCATCTTGAGCGATGTCGTCAGGATGTGCCTTGCGCACGATCTTGCCGTCTTCGTTCGTGCCCCACTTGCGGTGCCACCAGTCGTCCTGGAACTCGACAACTGGGTCCGTATCGAAGTTGTGCACCGGTGTCGGCGAAGCGGTCGACCATTCGAGGCTGCGTGCGTCCCACGGGTCAGCGCTCATCTTTTCAGGATTCTTCTTGGCGGCACGAGCCGAGATCCAAATGTTGACCAAGAACGCAGCCACGCCGAGGGCAATCACAAATGCGCCGATCGACACGATCATGTTCCACAACGCAAAGCCGTCTTCTTCGGCATAGCTGTGGTGACGTCGGGCCATGCCCTGCAGACCCAGCACGTGCATGGGACCAAAGGTCATGTTGAAGCCAATCAGCATGAGCCAGAAGTTGATCTTTCCCCACTTCTCGCCGAGCTTGTGGCCAAACACTTTGGGCCACCAGAAGTAGAAGCCGGAGAACATTCCAAGCAGGGCGCCGCCGAAGATCACATAGTGGAAGTGTGCCACGATGTAGTAGGTGTCGGTCTGTTGGGTGTCTGATGGCGACACGGCGTGAGTTACACCGGAAAGTCCGCCGATGGTGAACATGGCAATCACGCCGGTGGCGAACAACATCGCGGTGTTGAACCGCAATCTTCCGCCCCACATGGTGGCCAGCCAGTTCAGTATCTTGACGCCAGTCGGCACTGCAATGAACATGGTCGACAGCGAGAAGGCCGCAACCGAGATCTGACCGAGACCCGACACGAACATGTGGTGGGCCCACACGCCCCAGCCCATGAAGCCGATCGCGATACCGCTACCGACCATGAACGGGTAACCAAAGATTGGTTTGCGGCTAAACGTTGGGATCACTTCGGAGATGATCCCGAAGGCCGGCAAGATCAAGATATAGACCTCGGGGTGACCAAAGATCCAGAACAAGTGCTGCCATAGCAGCGGGCTGCCGCCTTCTTCGACATTGAAGAAGTTTGCGTCGAAGCTGCGGTCGAAGGTCAGCAAGAAAAGTGCAATGGTGATCACGGGCACTGCGAACAGCAGCAGGAACTGAACCACCAGCATCATCCAGGTGAAGATCGGCATCTTCAGCAGCGTCATACCCGGCGCTCGCATGTTGAGCACGGTGACGATCAGGTTGATGGCCGATACCAGCGAGGCAATACCGGCGATCTGCAGACCAATGGCGTAGAAGTCCATGCCGTTGCCGGGCGCAAAGACCACCGACGTATTCGGTGCGTATGCGAACCAGCCGCCGTCGGGGGCGCCACCCAAGAACCACGATGTATTGAGAAAGATGGCGCCAGCGAGCCAGCACCAGAAACTGAATGCGTTGAGACGAGGAAACGCCACGTCTCGCGCACCCACTTGTAGCGGAAGCAGATAGTTCGCGAATGCCGCCGCCATCGGCATGATCACCAGGAAGATCATGGTCACGCCATGCATGGTGAAGGCTTGGTTGTACAGCGACTCGGACAGGAACTGACCGTCGGGAGCTGCGAGCTGGATGCGAATCAGTAGCGCTTCGACGCCACCGAACAGGAAGAAGAACAGCGAACCAACGCCGTACATGATGCCGATCTTTTTGTGATCGACGGTCGTGAACCAGCTCGCCCATCCAACATCGCTTTGGGGGCGGGTCAGGGCTCCGAGTGGACGCTCAGCGACTCTGCGGACGTCACCCGACTCAAGTGCGAGCGGACGATCTTCGGTAATTGCCATGAGTTAGTTGGCCTCCGCGTATTCCATGTTGGTCAAGAACTCGACCAGGTTGTCGACGTCTTCGGCCGACAGCCCCTCGAACGGTGTCATGCCTCGCTGGCCACTTGGACTGTCCCAAGCATTGGCTTTTTCTTCGGGGGCATTGACGATCCAGGCTTCGAGTGCACCACGATTGACAACACCATCTTCGGCGAGGGTGAGGTACGGCAGCGAGTCTGGGTTCTTGTAGAGCTCGAAGATGCCGCCAGCAAACGTTGAACGGCTTTGGAAGTGGGTCAAGTTCGGGGCAGCGCCTGCGACCTGAGTTTGTTTGTCGATGTAGCGGGTCGGGATCCCGTTGCGGTCGGGCGCGTAGAGCGCGAAGGTGTCGAACACTTCGACGTCGTCACTTGGATCGGGATCGCTGTGAGAGGTCAAGCCGTTGATGACGTGGCACGAAGCGCATTGGTTAGCGAATACTTCCCAACCTGCGGCTTCGGCGGTGCCTTCTTCGGGAGCGACGGCGACCATTCGCTGCTGCGCGGCCCACGTATCCCAGTCAGATTCGGAAACGCTGACGGCCCACTTTTCCATGTAGGCGTGCGACAGGCCGCAGAATTCGGTGCACTCACCGGGATAGCGGCCGATATCTCGTGCTTCGATGGTCCAAGGATTGAGGCGGCCCGGCACCGCGTCGCGCTTGCCGTTGAGGGTCGGGACCCAGAAGCTGTGGATGACATCGCGGCTAGTGGTGTAGAGCTGCACTTCTTCGTTCTGGGGAAGCACCAGTTCGCCAGCGGTGACAATGTGAGGCCCGGGTGTGTCCTGGCCGGTCAGGGTGTAGTGGAATTCCCACCACCACTGCTGGCCAACCACCGTGACGCTCTCGATTCGGTTGTTGGGGTCGGCGTCGACATCGTCGAGTTGAAACAACAGGCCAAGCGTGAAGAACGCAACGATGGCCATGATGATGGTCGGAGCGATTGTCCAGCCGATTTCGAGGCGGGTGTTGCCGTGGACCTGCTCGGGGAACTCTTCGTCGGGGTAGATCTGGGACTCGTCTTCGGGGGCTTTGACGCTGAAACGTTTGGCCATGTACAACACGGCGCCCTGAATGATGACAAACACGATGGCCGAAGCAATGAGCAGCCCCACCAACATATTGTCGAGCTTGTCGCCTATAGGACTCTCGGGATCCATCGTCGACAACGGCTTGTCATCAAAAATTCCGCACGAGGCCAGAAAGAGTGACGTCGACGCAACCAGGAACAGGCCAAAGCGGCGGCTTGTTCGATGGGCAGAGGACCTTGCAGTACGCAATTTGGTGAGCTTTCTCATGCTGTCTCTACCGTACTTTCAAGTACGACTAAGGCACTGTGCTGTTCGCCATCTTCTTCGCCATGATCTCCGTGATGCCCATGAAGTGGTTCAACCACAGCCGTCAAGATGCCGAGCCCGATGATGACAACCGACACGACTCCGATGATGGCGCCGAGTGCTCGTCGGCCGATCTGAGGCCGGAAAGCTGCGAGCAGCGCAACCGCGATGATCACCAGCGACAAAACGCCGGCGATGACGACGGCAGTATTGCCGGTTGCCCACAAGAACATGCGCGAGATCGACAGAGCAAGCACGCCGCCAAGCGCAACACCCAACAGCGGAATCTCGAACGAAGCGCCCACCCGGTCTCGCACGGCGAGGTTGGTGACGGCGTCTCCGGTTGACCGATCAGCCCACGCCGTGAGCGCCCATTCGACGGCGACCGTGGCCAACAGCACCAGGCCGATGATCCAGAACGCTTTGGTGTCCATGACCAGACCAATGAGCAACACACCAAGGCCAACTGCCGACGCTGCTGGCCACCAGCTTGGAGCCGTAGGGCGCTGGGCGAGCGGCATGGCTGACGCTGAATCGCCGAGTTCAGCAACCGACTCGACATCGGCGTCGCGGAACGCAACGGCAGTACCGCCGATGAGGGCCGCAGATATGGACATGAAGATCAGCACGATGAAGCCGTTGGCGCTGCCGACATTGCCTTTCCAGCCCAGGCTGACAAGACCGATGATGGCGTTGCGGTCGACAAAACCGAAGTAGTCGGGGCCGCCTGCATCGCCAGACGACAGGCCATAGACGAAGGCGCCGATAATTCCAATGGTGGCGAGACCGGCGAAGAGTTTGAATCCTGGTGTGAACACAGCTGCCTACTTGGTGATGAAGATCAGGATCCAGATGACAAAGTACAACCCGACCATTGCGTACCAGAACGTGGCTGCCGAGGCGGCAACGTCGACGTGGTCTGAGGTGTTGCTACTGGCCAGCGCTCGGAAGGCGGCAAAGGCCAGCAAACACAGCGCCACAGCAATCATGGCGACATGTGATGCGGTGATGGCATAGATCAAGGGCGTAGCGCCCGAACCCGGGTCGTCGATCACCAGACCGAGTTGGTTCCACTGGAAGACGACCTGGTTGATGACCGCAGCGCCGAACATGGCCTGGGTAGCCAGGGCAATGAGGCTGTGGCGGCGGTCGTTGCGCTTGAAGCTGTACACCGCCCACTGCATGGTGATGATCGACATCAGCAGTGTCCACGCCATGATCGTCGGGGCGGTCAGTTCAACTTGGGCTGAGTCGGGGATCCACGAAGCGGCAGTACCGCCGTCTCTGGCGACGATGTCGGCTTGCAGGTCCTTGAAGGAGTTGCGTGCCGAAACATAAGCACCGAAGAGACCGCCGAAGTACATCACCCATATTGCGGTGAAAGCAGCGGTGCCAATCTGCAGCGTGCGTTTGCGAGGAACGAACGGAGCTGGCGCCTCGGTTACGACGGCGTGGGCTAGGTCAGTTGGCGAGAACGTTGTGCCGCTCATGCTGACGCTCCTTCGGCGTAGGGATTCACAAAGTCGTCGTCGAGCAGCGGGGCTTCGGAAGTGACCACGTAGGGGCCCTCGAAGTTGCCCGGAGGAGGCGGCGATTCGCTCAGCCACTCGAGCGTGTGCCCTTGCCATGGATTGCGCTCGTCTTCGTCGTCGTCGTTGTCGGCGCCGAAGAAGAATGCGGCTGGAAGCGCCAGCAAGAGCGCACCGAAACCAGCGAAGACGCCAAGCGAGCCGAGCATGCTGATCAGGTTGAGCAGTTCAACGCCATCACGCTGGGATGCTTCGGCAACAAATTCTGGCTGGTCGAGGAAGCCGCTGATGGCATCGGGCAGCGCAGACAGCACGCCGCCACCAAGGATCGACAGGCCGGCGAGCAGGCCAAGGCTGGTGGGCAGTTTGCGACCCAAGATCTTGGGTGCCCAGTAGTACAGGCCAGCAATACCGGCGAGGAGACCAGCGATCAGCACCAGTTGGACCATGGCGCCGCCGACCGAAGTACCGGCGATTTCATCGAAGGTGCTACCGATCCAGCCTTCGAAGTCGCTGAGGAACTTCCAGCCTTCGCGAGAGCCTTCTTGACCGTCGAAGACGTTCTGAATGAAGCCAACCACCCGATTCGCGAAACCGACAACGGGTGCAAGCAGGCTGTCGAGCACCCGCACGGTAGACACGGCACCAGCGGTGAAAAGCGCGACCAGCGCCATAGCCGACAGGGCCAGGTGAGCGCTGAAGATCGGTGCACGGCCAGCAGCAGCACCAGTGAGCGCAACCGATCCGAGCATGGCCAGTAGAGGAAGGATGAGCGCAATCGAGCCAACAACGTAGAGCCAGGTTGTGTTGGCGTTGGGGTTGAAGAACGTTTGGGCGTACGCCCCGAAGCTCAACGCACCAAACAGGCCTATAGCCACCATGGCCAGGTCGTATTGCTTGAGGCGTCGGCGCAGCGCAACCGGTACGGTCTCGCCGAGCATGCCCAGAACCGGAATGGCAAACGCAAAAACCTGCGGCTGATCGAAGACCCAGGAAATTTGGTTGTAGTACTGCTCGCCGCCAAAGCCTTGGGCTGAGGGGCCACGAGCGTCGATCCACATGAGCATGAGGTTCGAGACCAAAACTGGCAGAGACAACAGCCAGATACCGGCGGCCACCAACATCGACCAGGTGAACAGCGGCACGTTGTACAGCGACATGCCTTGGCTGCGTTCGGTGAAGATGGTGGTCACGATCACCATCGACGCAACCAGGAGCGCAATGACCACTGCTGCGAACGACAGCATCGAGAGCTGCGTAGCTTGTCCAACGGGGCCCTCGGCCGGCACTCCGTTGATGAGTCCACCGTCGATTGCCCACGAGACAACCATGATCACGCCGGCGACAGCCCATGACCACAGCGCCGCCGAGGCGGCACGAGGGAACGCCAGCGACGGCGCCCCGATCTGTAGCGGCACCATCACCATGGCGATGCCAATCAGCAGCGGCACCACGAACAAGAACACCAGGCTCACTCGATGCAGCGTGAACCACTGCTCAAAGGTCGAGGCCTGCGAAAACAGATCAACGCTGTCGGTATTGAGGCGTTCGATGCGCACGAGCACATCGGCGACCAGCGTGAACAAGCCAAACAGCAGCGATCCGAGTATCCAGAGTCGCCCAATGACCTTGTGGTCACCGCTCGATACGCCGTCGGCGAGGATGTTCTTGGGGAGTCGTTGATAGACCGCAGGGGCCATCGTTTCGCGGACCGCAGGCGGTGCCGAAACGTCAGACTCGATTTCAGTAAGTGTCATGCGAAGTGCAGTTCGTAAAGATTGTTGGCAGATTTCGTGGGTCGGGACCGTGCCAGCAAATGCTAGGCACGGCGCGGCTCGAAAGCGGAGACCCTTGCAGGGCTGCACTGTAGCGACCAAAACCGTGCTTGTTCAAAACCGCACAAGCCAGATTTCGGAACATTTTGTGCTGCTTCACGAGTGGTGAACCCTCTTGCTCTCAGGGACCTAGACCAGCTGGTCAACGGCCATTGCGCCGAAGAGCAGAACGACATAGGTGATGGACCACCCAAACAGGGCCATTGCAGGACCTGGTTCGGGGTTGCGGGCCACACGAATTGCGTAGCCCAAGAACACGGCGCCGAGCACGATTGCGGACACCAGATAGATCATGCCCATGTCGGCCACGGGACCAAAAACGATCGTGAGCGCCCACAAAAGCACGGTGTAACCGACGATTCTGCGGGTCACAGTTGCCAGGCTGGCAACCGCAGGCAGCATGGGCACGTCGGCGGCGGCGTAGTCATCTTTGTATTTGATAGCCAGCGCCCAAAAGTGTGGCGGTGTCCAGTAAAAGATGATGGCGAACAGGACGATTGGCGCCCAATTGCGGCCCACGCTCAGGTCGAGGGAGTTGGTGACAGCAGTCCAGCCAACAAGCACTGGCACTGCGCCCGCAGCGCCCCCAATCACAATGTTGCTTGTCGACCGGCGCTTGAGCCAGAGCGTGTAGATGAACACATAGAACAACATTGCCGAGACGGCGAGAACCGCGCTCAACAGGTTTACGAAGTACCAGAGAAACCCGAACGCGATTATCTCGAGCGCCACGGCAAACACGAGCGCCTCGGTCGGCCGCACGACACCGGTGACCAGAGGACGGCCTTTGGTGCGATCCATAATGGCGTCGATGTCGCGATCGACATACATGTTGATGGCGTTCGCGCCGCCGGCGGCGAGTGTGCCGCCAATGACAGTGGCGACGATGAGCCAGAGGCCGGGCCAGCCGCGCTTTGCGACGATCATTGCGGGCACTGTCTCGACGAGCAAAAGCTCGATTATGCGCGGCTTGGTGAGAGCGACGAATCCTTTGATCCGGTCAGAGGCACCCGCGGGTGAGTCCGTTCGCAGCGCCATTGCCATCACAGCCGATGCTAACCGCGTGCGGGGCGGTCGCGGTGTTTCACCGCTCGGCTCGGGCCGGCGGTCGCCCGACATGGTTGCGAGCGGTTTGGTGCGGCTCGGTCCTACGCCGCGTCCGGCTCCTCCTTCACACCTAATTTTGCGTCTTCGACCGGTCGCGACCCCGTAGCCCACGGTGCTGGCGCGGACCGTTGAGTCTTCAGACCGGACAGCGTTTCAGCAAGGCACGAGGAGAAACACCGACTACGCCATAGCTCCTACCCGAAGGGCTGAAAAAATTGGGCGCTCCTGCGTGTCGAACCCTGGGGTAACCGCATTGGGCACTCCTGGCGCAGCGGCGGGATACCGTTCGGGGCGTGAATGCTGGAGTTGCTCGTGCGTTGGTTGCTGGGAGCTCGGCGGCGGTACTGGTGCTCGAGATCCTGGCGGGGCGGCTGCTCGCCCCCTACGTGGGCGTATCGCTGGAGACCTTCACCGGCATCATCGGCGTTGTCCTCGCTGGTATTGCCGCTGGCGCCTGGGCTGGCGGTGCGCTTGCTGACCACCAGGATGCGTCGAAGCTGATCGGCGCTGCACTCGCGATCGGCGGCGGCTTGACCTGGCTTGTGTTGCCGATTCTGAGTGCGGTCGGGTCACAGTTCGGCGACGGCGGTCCCGCCATCATCATCTTGAGCATGGTTTCGCTGTTTCTACCCTCGGCCGTACTTACATCGATTTCGCCGATGGTGGCCAAGTTACGACTCGGCGATCTGAGCGATACGGGCGCAGTTGTCGGCGGCCTTTCGGCAGCGGGCACGTTGGGGGCGCTCGCCGGAACCTTCATCACCGGGTTCATCCTGGTGTCGGCAGTTCCTACCCGGCTGACCGTCATCCTCTTGGGCGCGGCGCTGATGATTAGCGGGGCGGCGGCGCACGGCTACCTCACCAAAGTGCTCCCGACGGCCACCGCACTCGTTCTGGTTCTCGTCAGCGGGCTACTCGGCGTGACGTCGGATCGACCGTGCGACTACGAAACGACGTACTTCTGCGCCAACATCGTGGCCGACGAGGACAACATCACCGGCCGCAGCCTGTATCTCGATGACCTGCGCCACGCCTACGTCGACCTCGACGACCCAACCGAACTCGACATCCGCTATATCCGGCTCTTCGCCCAGGTAGCGGCTGCGCTTCCCGATAGCCCGCTCGAGACTTTGCACATCGGCGGTGGCGGCTTCTCGTTCCCTCGTTACCTGCAGCAGGTGCGACCCGGCGGATCTGATCTCGTGCTCGAAATCGACGGTGCGCTACTCGATCTTGTCGAGGCCGAACTCGGGCTGACGCAAACCGAGAGCTTGCAGGTGCAGATCGGCGACGCCCGGCTGGCACTCGATGATCTCGCCGACGACCGCTTCGATTTCATCATTGGCGATGCGTTCGCCAGTCGCGCCGTGCCATGGCACCTCACCACTCGCGAGTTCCTTGCCGAAGTTGACCGGGTGCTCACGAGCGACGGTGTCTACGTCATGAATGTGATCGACGGTGGCAGCTTTTCATTTGCCCGAGCCGAGCTTGCCACGTTGCGCCAGGTCTATGACCATGTGCAGGTAGTCGTGCCTCCAGAGGGTCTCCCCGAAATCGGCGTGACCAATCTGGTGCTCATTGCGTCGCCCGCGCTGCTACAAGACATGGCGATCGTGGCCGAAGACGGCGTGTTGCTGACAACGAGCGAGACAGTGAACTTCATCGACGGCGCATCACCACTCCGGGACGACTACGCCCCGGTCGATCAGCTACAGGAGTAGTTCGGGGCTATCGCTGGCGATTGCTGGATGTGGTGGAGGCAGCGAATCAGATGCGGCCTCGTCAGGCCCGCCACAGTCCTCGCCCGTCGTGCTGGCTGACCTCAGGCACAAGAGCAAAAGCTCGCAGTCGCGCTGCTCGGATGTGATGCGGGAGCCGCTGGCGCGGCCGATCTGTACCAATCCGTGCGGGCCGACCATGAACCAGGTTCGTTACTGACGAGGCTGGCCGACTGTCCGAGTTCAAGGCCGCCTACGCCGATTAGCACCGCCAGGTCGTCGGTTAGTACATCGACTCCATTCAGCCGAGTGACTCCGCAGTGCGACAGCTCGGCGATGGCGAGCTCTGCGTGCCGCCCGTTGTCTTCAATCGCACAGACCCACCGACGCACAGACCCACTGAACTCCATGGTTGTTCCATGATGCTCAGCGGATGTGTGAGGCTTTCACCAATCGTCGCTGTTCGGCTAGTTCCGGGGAAAGTTTCTGTAGGCGGATTTCGTTGAGCGCTCGTCGAGGTCGGCACGTCGTTTCCGAGCGCTTGGGATGGCCGAAGGTCGGGAAACGAGTTCGACGGCTTTGGTCCAAGCCGAGCGAAGGTAGCTAATCATGCTCTCTGGTCTCGCTGAGGTTTCATCCACAGCTGAGGTTTCATCCACGGGGTCCTCTCATCATTTGGGGCATCCCTGCACAATGCTATCGCGTCACTTTTGCATCGCTGTCAGGTGGGTCGATCTGAGTCAGTGCTGTGACTGTCTCCTGCTCGACGGACGATGTGTCGTCCGGCCGATCCGCTTCTGCCGTGTTGCTTGTGGCCCCTATGTGCGGGGACTGATCGCTTGTGGCCCCTATGTGCGGGGACTGGACGCTTGTGGCCCCTATGTGCGGGGACTGATCGCGTTGGCTTCGGGTGGGCCCCAACCGCCGGGGCTGTAGTGCAACACTGGGTCGCCTTTGTCGAGCAAAGAGTCGACGATGCGCCACGACTCTTCGACGCCGTCTTGGTGGGCAAAGAGCCGAGCGTCGCCCTCGAGCGCGTCGCCGATTAGGCGTTCATACGGATCAGGTCCCGAACCGCCCAGTGCCTGGCCGTAATCGACCGAAAGATCGACCGGCGCCGAGACCATGTCGTCGCCTGGTGTCTTGGCCTGCATCGTCAAGGTGATTGCGTTGTCTGGTTTCATCCGAAATCGCAGAATGCTCGATCCGGCCATCTGGTCGGCGCCGCCGAACATAGCAGTGGGCGGCGGTCGGAACTCGATGACGGCCTCGGTCAGCGTCTCGGCCATGGCTTTGCCCGCTCGGATCGCAAACGGCACGCCACTCCAGCGCCATGAGTCGATGAACAGTTCCATCGCCACAAACGTCTCCGTGCGCGAATCAGCCTCGACCCCTGGCTCGTCGAGATAGCCGATGTATTGACCCCGCACCGTCCGTTCCGGATCGGCGGCACGCATTGCGCGCAAGACTTTGACTTTTTCCTCGCGCAGCGACGCGGCTTTGTCATCGACTGGCGGCTCCATGGCAAGCAGCGCAATCATCTGCAGGAGATGGTTTTGCACGACATCGCGTATGGCTCCGACCTCATCATAGAAGCCGCCTCGACCTGCGATGTCGAATGATTCGGCCATGGTGATGGTGACGCGACTGATGTGGTGCCGGTTCCAGACGCCCTCGAGCATGGCGTTGGCAAACCGGAACACCAACAGATTCATCACGGCCTCTTTACCCAGGAAGTGATCGATGCGATAGATCGACTCTTCGGGAAAGTGACGATGCAGGATCTCGTTGAGTTCTTGGGCTGACCCCAGATCGCGTCCGAACGGTTTCTCGACCACGATGCGGCCACGATCAAGGCCGGCATCGGCCAAGCCAGTCGCAACATCGTCGAAAAGGGCTGGGGGAATCGCCATAAATGAGACCGGAACTGCCTCGCCGTCGCCAACCGCAGCCGCGAGTCGCTTATACGTCTCTGATCCGGTGTAGTCACCTCGGACATACGTCATACGACTGAGCAAATCTTCGATGTGCTTTTCGTCTCGGCCAGCCAGCGCATCGCGAGCACGGGCGCGGATCGTGTCGTCGTCGCCCTCGCTGCGAGCCACGCCGATAACCCGGGGACGAATCCCGTCGACGGCCAACTCGTAGAGCGCAGGGAACAGCTTCTTGTACGCAAGATCGCCGGTGATGCCAAAGAGCACGAGTGTGTTCGAGTCTTCGGTCCGAATGCTCATGGTGTTGGTGGCTTCTTCTCGTGGTGGCCACCAAAGCCAGCCCGCATTGCAGAAAGTACTTTGCTCGCGAACTCATCTTGATTGCGGCTTGCGAACCGGGACGTCAGCGATGCATGTATCACCGGCGCTGGCACCGCCAGATCAATAGCGGCCTGCGCCGTCCATCGACCCTCGCCAGAATCGCTGACGTGACCGCTGTACTCATCGAGCTGCGGGCTGATGGCGAGCGCCTCGGCGGTCAGATCCACGAGCCATGATGAGATCACGCTGCCGCGGCGCCAGACTTCGGCAACAGCACCCACGTCGATGTCGTACTCGTAGTACTTGCCGCCGCGCATGGGCGTTGTCTCAGCGTTCTTTGCGAGTGACTTGCGACCCAAGTCGGCCTGTTCGAGCACACCAAGGCCTTCGGCGATGGCCGCCATCATTCCGTATTCGATGCCGTTGTGCACCATCTTGACGAAGTGGCCCGCGCCGTTGGGTCCGCAATGGAGCCAGCCAGCCTCACCAGGGCGCATCGGGCCATCATTCGTTCGCTCGGCCGACTCGACGCCAGGCGCCAGGGCCTCGAAGATGGGCCGAAGGTGCTCGATCGCAACGTCGGAGCCGCCGATCATTAGGCTGAAGCCTCGCTCGAGTCCGTGCACACCGCCGCTCGTGCCGATGTCGACGAAGTGCACTCCGGTTGGCGCCAGCTCTTCGGCGAGATCGACATCGTCGCGCCAATTGCTGTTGCCGCCGTCGATCACTATGTCGCCAGGTTCTAACAGGGCGGCGGCTTCGCGAACCACCCCACCCGCAAACGCAGCTGGCACCATGACCCAGACGGCTCGGGGTGCCGACATGAGCGTGACCAACTCCTCGAGCGAGCCTGCACCAGTGGCGCCCGCCGCAACAAGCTCGGCCACCGCATCAGGGTTGCGGTCATAGCCGAAACACTCGTGGCCCGCAGCCATTGACCTGCGCACCAGGCCATTGCCCATGCGTCCCAATCCGACCATTCCAAGTTGCATGAACGCAAACCTACCGGGTATCGGCCAGTCGCTCCGATCGATTGCTTCCCGACCTGCACCCCGCAATTGTGGAGAACGTTCTTGTGTACCGTCATGGCGGTGACCTTTGGAGCGGCCGACCGGCGTGCAGTCGCGTCGGTGGCCACCCAGTTCTTTGTCAACGGCGCCGTGTTTGCATCCTTCATTCCCCGGCTGCCCGAGATCCAAGATCGCATTGATGTGTCCATCGATGTGCTTGGACTTCTGATGACGGTCGCCGGGCTCATCGGGCTTGCTGGTAGTGCGGCCGCGGCAGGCCTCACCGATCGTTACGGCACCCGCCGGTCGCTCATCGCAGGCGCGGCGCTACTGATCGCGACGTTACCGGTGATCGGCTTCGCGACAACCCCAATCGTGTTCGTGGCGGCACTTGGCTTGATGGCCGCTCTCGATGTGATCGTTGATGTTGCGATGAACTTGCAGGGCTCCTGGCTCAGCGCGCGCCGCCATGCTCCGATCATGAATCGGCTGCATGGTTTGTGGAGTCTTGGCACTGTCATAGGAGGCTTGGCTTCGGCTCAGCTCACCGCAGCTGGGGTTTCGCTGCAACGACATTTGGTGGGCGTCTCGGTAGTGCTCCTGTGTGCGTGGGTCTTTGTTGGCCGCGGGCTGTTGCGAATCGACGAGCACGCCGACGACGACGGCCGAGAAAGCTCTGACGGGTCGCCGTCGGCGAAAGTCGCACGAACGAAGGCCAGCCGAGCTGCGCTTGCATTGCTGGCAGCATCGGGCGCATTTGCCATCGCGGTTGAAATAACCTCGAGCGACTGGGCAGCATTTCGCCTCCGCAATGACTTCGGAACTTCAGCCGGGTTCGCGGGCTTGGGATTCGTGGCGTTTACTTCGGGCATGACCCTGGGTCGTTTTGCGGGCGACGCCGCATTATCTCGCCTGGGCCCGGATCGACTTGCAAAGACAGCCGTTGCGATGTCAACGCTTGGGCTTAGCGGCGCCGCGTTGATTCCCAATCAGTACGTCGTGCTCGCCAGCTACTTCCTTGCTGGCGTGGGCATCTCCACGTTCTTTCCTCGGCTCTATGATGAGGCCGCACAATTGCCCGGGAAGCGCGGCGCGGGTCTGGCCGCTCTCACCGCGGGGTCACGAATCACCGGTCTGATGGTGCCGGCTGCGGTCGGTGCGCTCGCAGCAACATCGTTGTCGGTAGGTGCAGCCACCGCTCTCATTGTCATTCCAAGCGCAGTTGCCTTTGGCCTGTTGACGCTCGTAGCGCCCGCTTCTCGGCGTTGACGGTGGCAACTGCTTTGCTCAGTTCGCCAAGCGGCATCTTGCGTTCGTGCCGGAATTCGGGCCGCATTGCTCGGTCTCGCATTGCCGCCACACGTCGGTCTTTGCTTGCTTGCACGCTGTCTGCGCCTTTGACTGTGAACGAACGGTGTCACCGTTGCGCATCAGCACCACACTCAGTCGTGACCAAAGAATCAACAGCGACCGAGGAATCAGCCGTGACCAAAGAATCAGTCGTGACCAAAGAATCAACAGCGGGCGAAGAATCAACAGCGGGCGAGGAATCAGCCGTGACCAAAGAATCAACAGCGACCGAGGAATCAGCCGTGACCAAAGAATCAACAGCGGCCGAGGAATCAACAGCGGCCGTGGAATCGGCAACGTGGCTGCGGCACACTTAAAGCATGAGTCCGGCTCGGTATCGCAAGATCACGGGAATGGCGTTGTGGGCGCTCGGATTTATCGTGATAACCGGCACAGCGGTGCGCTTGACCGAGTCCGGTTTGGGCTGCAGCGACTGGCCGACATGCGAAGAAGACCAGCTGATCGCTGACTTCTCGTTGCACCCCATGATCGAGTTCGTGAACCGGGTCATCACCGGCGTTGTTTCCATTGCCGTCATGGCGGCGGTACTTGGTGCGTTCTATCGCAAGCCTCGGCGCAACGATCTCACCTGGCTTTCAGTAGCCATGGTGGCGGGCGTTGTTGGCCAGATCATCTTGGGGCGCTTCGTCGTCTTGTCGGATCTGAACCCTTGGCTCGTGCTCAACCACTTCTTGCTGTCGATGGTGCTGGTGGCCATCGCGACCATCGTCCATGCTCGAGCTGGCTATGACCCTGTACCGCCATCGAGACCCGGTCGTAACTATCGGTGGCCGATCCTGGGGCTGACCAGCGCGGCGATCATTGCCGGAACGCTCGTGACCGGCGCCGGTCCGCACACCGGGAGCTACGACGGCGATGCGATCGAACGTCTGCCCCTCGACGTGCCCGACATCGCTCGCGTGCACGGTGGCATCGTCATTGCGCTGGTACTGACCATCGTCGCAACTATGTGGCATCTCAAGCGCATCGACGCGCCTGATGCAGAACAGTGGCGGGCACGGCTCATTCTGGTCTCACTGGTGCTGCAGGCAACGATCGGTTACGTCCAATACTTCACCGGTGTTCCCGTGCTCTTGGTCGGCTTCCATATATTGGGCGCAACCTTGACGTGGATTGCGGTGCTGTGGTTTTTCCTGGATTTGTCGCCAGAACCCGACGAAGTTCGTGCCAGAGACGCCAAGGATGACGCCGACGCATCCATACTGGTGTCATGACTGCCCCGGTTACGACGCCTAGCGAGACCGTCGACGCCGACACCTCGATCGATCCTGATCGACCGTGGATCGTGCTCGTGTGGAACGACCCGATTAATCTGATGAGTTACGTCACGCACGTGCTCCAGAAACTTTTTGGCTATAGCCGCGAAAAGGCGACCGCCTTGATGCTCGATGTTCACGAAAAAGGTCGAGCCGTCGTGGCCAACGGTCCTCGCGAAAAATGCGAGCTCGACGTGTTTCGGCTGCACGAAGCTGGCCTCTGGGCAACCCTCAGCCAAGACGACTGAACACTGACTGACTGGATCGACGACACCCGTGGCTCTTTCTTTTCGCCGCAACGGCGATGGCTCATTCGGCGTCACACTGCCGCTGCATGACCGCTCGCTGCTCGAAGCGCTCGTTCCGCAGATGCGTGAGCTGATCACCCAGCATGATCCCGACACTTGGCGTTTGTTTCCCAATCCGTTCCCTAAACACGAAGCGGCCGCCGACGAGTACGCGGAGTTGATCGGCGACGACCTCAAAGATCGCCACATCGCGGCGCTGACCACCGTCGAAGAGACGCTCGATGCCAAGCGTCTCGAAGAAGACCAGATGGTGCAGTGGATGCACGCCATCAACCATCTGCGCCTCTTCATGGGCACACGCCTGGGCGTAACCGAAGACAGCGACTACGACGACTTTGATACCGACGAACAGGTTGGTCTGTTCGAGATGTACTGCTACTTGGGTGCTGTCCTTGAGCTCATCGTTCAGACGATCTCCGGCGATGAATAGCAGCACCGACCGGGTCGCGGCCCACGAGCTGATGCCATTTGCACGAGAGCTCATTGCGGCTGCTGGTTCATTTACGCAGGGCTATTTTCAGTCGGCCGATCTTGAAGTGGTCGCCAAGGCCGACGGGTCGCCGGTCACCCAGGCTGATCAGGGCGCGGAGCGTTTGATCCGCGAAGCAATCGCGGCGGAGTTCCCTTACGACGCGATCATGGGCGAAGAGTACGGAGCGACTCAGGATCCGAATGCAGCTTCGTCGGGCCGCGAGTGGGTCATCGACCCGATCGACGGAACCAAGTCCTTTACCGCTGGCGTGCCCTTGTACTCGAACCTTCTGGCCGTGATCGACGACGGCGTTCCCGTGCTGGGCATCATCAACCTGCCAGCGGTGACTGAGATGCTGACTGCGGTCACTGGGCACGGCGCATTCTGCAACGGCGAACCATGTCGAGTCAGTTCGAAGTCCACGCTCAAGGGCGCCTACGTCATGACCAGCAGCGTGCGCTACTGGGGTCAGGACTATCTTCAACGAGTCCTGGACAACGACATGATCTTGCGAACCTGGGGCGACGCGTATGGCTACGCCATGGTCGCCACCGGACGCGCCGAGGCCATGATCGACCCCCGAGCCAACGTGTGGGACGTTGCCCCGATCGGTGTGATCTTGAGCGAAGCTGGCGGCGCCTTCACCGACCTCGAAGGCAACGACCAAGTCACCGCTGGCAACGGCATCGGCACCAACGGCGTGCTGCACGACACCTTCCGCACCACCTTCCCCGCCGAACGCTGGCTTTAGGAAAGTCCGCCTTCTCGCTGACGCAAAAGTCTGTCTCAGCCAAACCTCGACGGTCCCGGCAAACCCTGTGCCATCTGGTGACAATACCCTGGGGGTACTCGCGCCAAACTCGTGACAACACCCCCAGGGCATACGCGCCAAACTCGTGACAATACCCTGGGGGTACTCGCGCCAAACTCGTGACAACACCCCCAGGGCATACGCGCCAAACTCGTGACAACACCCCCCGGGCACTC
>Ga0209831_1000908_pt1 | contig 28176 bp, 18 predicted proteins | sample Maine_Asex4_meta_FD_187451 | JGI IMG/M metagenome (GOLD analysis project Ga0209831, IMG submission 187451) | Marine algal microbial communities from Maine, USA - Maine_Asex4_metaG (SPAdes) (version 2) | ecosystem: Host-associated > Algae > Red algae > Unclassified | place: Maine, USA | collected... | reverse complement strand
TTGATACATTAACTGAACAAAATCAAAAGATGAATAAAAGCATGCTTTAGCCTTTTTCCTTAATCAAATGTCGCAAATACATTTCTGGATTATTTAAAAATCCCTTAGTGATTCGGTAGTGTTCTGTATCTTCTAAGGCTGTTTTATTCATACCATCTTCTGACACCTCATAAATTATTGCATTTGGTATAGACATAATTATTGGAGAATGGGTGGCAATAATAAATTGGGATTGATTAGATCTAAGATGCTCTACAATTTGAAATATAAGTGCCAACTGCCTTGCAGGAGAAAGAGCTGCTTCAGGCTCATCTAATAAATATATCCCCGGTGTAGTCACCTTATCTTGTATAATCTTTAGATATGCTTCACCGTGAGAGAAAGATGTTAATTCTTGGCCGTAGTTTTTTCGCATATGAGAAATTTGAGCATTCGAACTTTCTTTCATTTCATTAATAATCGCTTCTGGAACCTCCCCTTCCAAAGAATTAAGATACGAGTGTAGGTCTGCTCGATTTATGCTATTCAGATAATCTCCAAAATCTTCTGCTCTAAAAAAGAAACCTCTCGTTCTGGATATATTAAATTCTAGTTCAAGATCTGCACTAAGTTTTGTCGCGGCATTGAATGCACTTTTTGAATATTCGGAACCATCCATATGAGGCAATTGCAATCTAAATGCAATTGTTTCTAGTAAGGTAGATTTGCCTGTACCATTATCACCTATAATGAAAGTTATCTTATTGGATAAATCAAGCTGTTTAGCAAATTTGATAGCAGATACATTGTATGGAAATGGATTTTGTTTTGACGCTGAAATATTTAATGACTTCAAATACGGCATAGCTTTATTGTGCAATTTTTATTACTTAACATCTAAATGTAATCAATAACATTGATTAATACATTTTGGTATATGATAACGACCTGCAAAAATGAAATAAGAAACGTAAAATCTGATCTAAATGCCACAAGTGATTAACTTGAGGTCATAAATGCCAAAACCTTACACAATATTCAATTAAAAGCTCAATAGCATCGAAAATCAAGACTACAAGATACAAAGACTGAGACCATCTTCGGACAATTCACTGCGACCTTGGAGTGCTGCTGACGAGTATCTCTTGTCTACTATTCAAGATTTAAAAATTCCTCCAAAGAAATTAGGAATTTACAATGATCGATTTGGATTTTTGACGTGCTACAATCATCACTTGGCACCCATCATCATTTGCACTTCATCTAGTCAAAATAAAGCCATTGAAGAAAACCTAAAAACAAATAATTTAAGCTTATTAGAGACTGAAAATCCATTATCTCATCTGCCAAATAAAATGGATCATGTTTTGCTCAAAATTCCAAAATCATTATCAGAGTTTAGGCTTTACTTGGATCACATTGTGCATAACTCTACGGAAGAACTTACTGTCACCTGCGCTTTTATGACTCGACACTTTAGTCCAAAGATGCTTACAATCAGTAAAGAATATTTTGAAGAGGTCGAACAAAGTAAGGCTGTAAAGAAAGCTCGATTAATGACTCTAAGAAAAAAGAAAACAAGCCCTGAAATAAAACCCATAAAAAGTATTGAGTATAAATCATCAATTTACAAACAATATTGGGGAGTCTTTTCGGGTGAACATATCGATTATGCCACCCAATACTTTTTGGAACAAATAAATCTTGATGGGCCTTATAAAAGTATTCTCGATGTAGGATCTGGCAATGGTATTATTGCCAATGAAATCTACAAACGAAATCCTGATGCTGAAATACATTTGCTTGATGATTCCTACTTGGCCATTGCTTCTTCTAAATTAAATATTCTAGGTAAAAACGTTCATCATCATTGCGACAACAATCTTTCCATTTTTAAGGACCAACAATTTGACTTAATCGTCAGCAATCCTCCATTCCATTTTGAACATGAAATAAATATTCAAATAGCAATAAAACTTTTTAAGGAATGTCAAAGATGTTTAAAAGAAGGAGGTATTTTTCAATTGGTGGCCAACAAGCATCTGAATTATAAAACTCACCTGCAAAGAATTTTTTCTACGGTTGAGATTGTTTCGGAAAATGAGAAATTTATTGTTTATAAATGCTTACACTGAAAATATCGCCAATAAAATTTAATCTACCTTTTCAATAAAATGAAGCTAATACAGTACTGAATTATGCAGTATTATTTATTTTAGACTCTTAAAGATTTTGTATCAAATATTTTAGTCTTGGAATCCCGTTATCAACAATAATAAAATTTCTAAAGTCATGTTGAGCAACGAACAATCTCGGTTCATTACTTGCGGCTACTTTTTTATTTCGTCTTACGTTTTCATTTTCTCAAGGTCTATTCCTGCATAAGTAAACAAAAACTACCAAATAAAATATAAAGAACAGCCAATCGTTTAATCCGTAAATAGTGTAGAACAAACCAGCGAACGTATCTTGCTTGTAGACTAAAGACAGGTCATTATTTATCAACCACTTAATCCATAAAAATCCATAGATAAATTTTTCTATTACAAATACAGCAATGACCCATTTAAGATATTCCCACTTAGGAGCTATTGCTATAAACACCAGTCCCCAAACGACAATCATAAGTAATCCAAAATTGGACATAACCACAGGATCGGCCTCGTTAATAACTGCATTGGTGAAAAATTTAGAAAGTACTAACACACCACTAATATTCATGATGCCCGACAGGTACATTCCCTTTTTTACTATGTTCTTATTTAACTGCAAATTTCTATTTTAGCTAGCACTCACCAATTCAATAGCTCAACTACCCTCACCCTCACCTTGTCAGCACTAGGTATCATAGCCTCCTCCAATACACTATTTAACGGAATCGCAGGTAGGTTTTCTGATCCGATGATTTTCACTGGCGCATCAAGACTTTTGAAGCATTCGTCTTGAATCATTCCCGTCAGCGCTCTTCCAAAAGTATTATTAGATGGCTCTTCTGTGACAACTAGGCATCGTCCGGTTTTATGAACGGAAGCATACATAGCCTCCTCATCCAATGGTGCGATGGTCCGTAAATCTATGATTTCTACTTGATCTTTGATATCCTTCGTGGCATTGAGCGACCAATGAACGCCCATACCGTAGGTGATGATGCTCATGCAGGTTTTACCTGTAGATGGTGTGATTTCTTGAACGGTTTTTGCAACACCAAATGGAATCACATAATCTTCTGCTGGCTCGACCGTTCTTGCCGCTTCCGTCCCTGGCACTTTGGACCAATACAATCCTTTGTGTTCTAAGATCACAACTGGATTGGGGTCAAGGTATGCCGACTTAAACAAGCCCTTCATATCGGCTCCGTTGCTTGGATAGGCAATCTTAATTCCCCGTATATTACTCACCACAGACTCTACGCTGGATGAGTGATAGGGACCCCCACTTCCATAGGCTCCGATGGGTACTCGCAGTATCATATTGACTGGCCACTTTCCATTGCTTAAATAACAAGATCTTGACACTTCCGTAAATAGCTGATTGAGTCCTGGCCAGATATAATCTGCAAATTGAACTTCAACGATGGGCTTTAATCCGACAGCGGACATTCCTACTGTAGACCCAACAATAAATGCCTCTTGAATGGGCGTGTTAAACACTCGGTCATCTCCAAATTTTTGCGCAAGCGTGGCTGCTTCTCTAAACACTCCACCGAGGCGAGCACCTACATCCTGACCGTATAACAGACAGCCTTTATCTCTACGCATCAACTCTTCTACTGCATGCAGCGCACAATCTACCATCACTACTTTCTCCCCGCCTTCTGGTTCTCTTACTCCAGTTTCCTCATTTACGGAAGTGGGCGCAAAATCATGATCAAATAAATCGGCTGGAACTGGATCTGGCATCGCAAGTGCTGCCTCAAAATCGGACGCTACTCTTTGCGTAGCTTCATTTTCAATCGCCGCCACTTGTTTTTTACTAAAGCCAGCATCTAGTAATTGTTTTTTCAAAACCGGATAGGGATCTCTTGTTCTCGCCTCCTCTAGATCATCTCGATACCACTCCATCCTTACCCCAGAGGTATGATGATTCAATAATGGCACCTCTGCGTGAATCAAGAATGGTCTTCTCTCCTTCCTAATTACCTTGACAACCTTTTGTATCGCTTTATAAGACTCTGTAAAATTCGCTCCATCAATAGTCATGGCCTCTATTCCTTTAAATCCTTGGATGTATTCGTGAGCATCTTGAGCTCTCGTCTCCGCTTCATTCGCAGAAATATCCCAGCCATTGTCTTGAACCAAATATAGGATTGGCAATTGCTTTAAGGCTGCCATCTGAAACGCCTCTGCAACCTCTCCTTCTGTCACCGATGCATCACCTAGCGAACAAACAACGAAAGGCATATCGCCATCATCTATGTTTAATTTTTCTTTGTACTGCATGCCCAAGGCAGCACCCGTTGCAGGGATTGCCTGCATACCTGTCGCAGAAGATTGGTGTGGAATCTTGGGCTTGTCATCATCTCGTAGACTAGGATGAGAATAATAAGAACGACCACCAGAAAATGGGTCATCTTTTTTCGCAAGCAATTGCAACATCAAATCTTTTGGACTCAATTTCATCGACAATAACATAGCATCGTCACGGTAATATGGAAAAGCATAATCCTGAGGCTTTAACTGCATCCCAAGAGCGATCTGTACCGCCTCATGTCCTCTTGAAGTAGCATGCACATATTTCGATACCTGCTTAAAATTTGCTTCATACAACTCTGTCATTGCCTTGGCAGTGCAAAGTGTCAGAAAACCTTCCATTAATACTTCAGCCGCAATTGAGCTTTTATTTTTACTTGCCTTCTTTACCTTTTTCTTCTTCTCTGATTTCTTAACCATTAATTATATAAGTCCAAATTGTGTGAAATGATGATTTGTATGTTTATTGTTTAATAACTTAAATTGATATCGATCGAGATGGCCAAAAACTGGATTAATCATGGTACCATCAGGATTATCGACATAGAATTGCTGCACTTCTTCATAAGCTTTCCAGTATGCCTCTTTTGCTGCCTTTAGATTTTCAAACCTCAAGTCCTCAACTTCTCCTTTTCTAAATATAGGGTGTTGGTATTCTTTAGGCATGGGCTTATGATTCCAAAGTGAATCTTGGTATTTTTCCAATCTAACTTCAGGTGTGATGATTTCTGATTTAAAATCTCCCAATCCCAATCTATAAAAATACTCAAGATGCTCAACCATATGTTGCGCCGTCATGATTCCCCATTTTGGTCTTGTCGATTCTGTCAAAGCATTGAGGCATTCTTCAACCTTCTCGCGTGTACAATCTACAAAAGGGGATTTTTTGGCTACCAATGTAAGGATGGTTGCCATTGCGACCAATTCTCCGTCCTGATCAAATATCTCTTCGTACCACTTCACCACACCACTTGGATGCTCTTTCCCTCTACTGTCTCTTTCTACTTTTTCTTTGCAAGTCAATCTTACTTGTATGGTATCATTGTGATAAATTGGTCTGATAAATCTGCACTCATCCAAGCCATAATTTGCACCAACTGGACCTTTCGCTGGACTTACAAAAAGTCCTGCTGCAGCTGATAATAAAAAGTATCCGTGTGCAGCTCTTTTTTCGAAGATGGTTCCATCTAGTGACGTTATGTCTGTATGTGCATAAAAAACATCCCAACTTAGATTTGCAAAGTTCTGAATATCAGAATCAGTGATGGTTCTCTTGTGCGTAAGGATAGACATTCCAGGTTTGATGTCTTCATAGTGATATCGAAATGGATGTTGAGGTGCTTCTACAACTTTTGCACCTGGTTGATATATTCCAGTAACTTTTGAAAGTGTTGTTGGTGTCCCTTGCACTGCACATCGTTGCATATAATGCTTGATTCCTCTCATACCACCCATCTCTTCTCCGCCTCCTGCACGACCTGGACCACCATGTACCAAGGTCGGTAATGGTGATCCATGACCAGTACTAAACTTGGCCATCTCTCTATTGATAATCATAATTCGTCCATGATGAGAAGCTGCTTCTACCGTAAAATCCCTAGCTTTTTCATCGTCAAATGTAGCTATTGAGCACACCAAAGAACCCTTCCCCATTTGCGCAAGCGTAACCGCCTCATCAAGATTTTTATAAGGCATCAAAGTACTGACTGGACCAAAGGCCTCGAGATCATGTACAGCAGTATTTTTAAATGGCTCTTTCTCAAGCATGAGGATTGGACTTAAAAACGCTCCTTTATCAAAGTCTGCATCAATAACTTCCACTGGACTCACACTTCCGTAAATGAGTTCCGCTGTTTTACTTAGCTCCTCTACTCTCTCTCTGACTTCATCTACTTGATCACGACTTGCTAGTGCTCCCATTCTAACACCTTCAGCTGCAGGGTTACCAATCTTTACTTTTGACAAAGCTTTTCCTAAAGCAATTTGTACGTCTTCCACCAATTTTTCAGGAACAATCACTCTGCGTATCGCAGTACATTTCTGTCCACACTTTGTGGTCATTTCCTTTCTTACCTCTTTGATAAACAAATCAAATTCGGGCGTTCCTGGCACCGCATCTTCACCCAAGACAGAACAGTTAAGCGAATCTGCCTCCATGTTGAATGGCACCGATTCGTTTATAATTCTTTCATGCGATTTGAGTAATCGCCCTGTGATTGCCGAACCAGTAAAGGTCACTACATCTTGGGACTCAACCGTATCCAAAATCGTTCTCGCCGATCCACAAATTAATTGCAAAGCCCCTTCTGGTAATATTCGAGATTCGATGACATCCTTTACGACTGCCTCGGTTAGGAACGAAGTTGCAGTTGCTGGTTTTACAACGGCAGCCACACCAGCCATCCAATTGACTGCACACTTTTCAAACATTCCCCATATTGGGAAGTTGAATGCATTGATGTGAATAGCTACTCCTCTTTTGGGAACCAATAAGTGATGCCCCATAAACGCTCCTCCTCTCGAAAGATCTATCGGGTCACCATCCACTGCATAACTTTGGTCAGGGAAATTTTTTCTTAGAGAAGCATTGGCAAACAGGTTACCAAAACCTCCTTCAATATCTATCCAGCTATCGGGGCGAGTTGCTCCCGTACGATAACTTAATTTATAATAAGCCTCTTTTCTTTTATTAAGATACAAGGCAAGTTTTTTCAGCATATTTCCTCTTTGCTGAAAGGTCATTTTCCTCAGAGCTGGGCTTCCAACTGCTCGGCCGTAGGCAAGCACAGGACCAAAATCGATTCCTTTAGTAGTAGCACTTGCAAACTGTTCTCCCGTGACAGCATCGTAAATTGCATGACCATCACCATCGCCTTCTGTCCATGTACCTTGTATGTAATTTCCTAATTTCATTTCTATAAATTATAATTTGAGCAAAGCATCAACATCATTATTTGTCAAGCGTTGAATGTGCTCACTTAATTTTTCTTCTGGCCAGTTCCACCAAGCTACCGAAAGCAATGATTCAATTTCTTTATCAGAATATCTTTTCTTTATTTCTTTTGCGGGGTTTCCTCCTACAATGGCATAAGGAGCTACATCTTTTATAACAACAGATTTGGTGGCAATGATGGCACCGTCTCCAACTTTCACTCCTGGCATTATGGTAACTCCGTAGCCAATCCAAACATCGTTTCCGATTTCGATATTTCCTTTCTGAGGAAATGTTTTTCCACCCATGGCTTTAGACCAAGATTTTCCAAATACTGAGAATGGATATGTTGAAATTGCATCGGTTAAATGGTTTGATCCATTCATAATAAAGGTAACATCGGCTGCAATCATACAAAATTTGCCTATGATCAGTTTATCATCATTAAAATCAAATAAGTATTTGACATTTTGCTTTTCAAAATTTTCTACATTTTCAAAATCATGATAATAAGTATAGTCACCGACCTCAATTTGGGGATTGGTGATGAAGTTTTTCAAGAAACCTAATTCCTTGTTATTTTCTATTGGATATTTTATGTCTTTGTCTGGTGCTTCCATGTTATAATATAGCTGACACGTTGATGTTACTTTCTATTCACTAAAAAGCCTTATTGAAACCTAATATATAGGTTACAAACAACATAAAAGTCAATAAAATGGCTAATATATTCTATTCAGTAAGATAACTCAAAGATAATAACTATTAGGTCTAGGCAGCCTATCATTTTATTAAAATCTTAGCTTTTGTCAAACACTATTAAAGCAAGTAATTCAAAATTTTTGTCCAAAAAGACAAAAGCCGAAAACTGGCTACTTAATCTGAAAATACTGAGTCTGCCTAGGACTCACTCCAACTTAAAAAATAGGTAAATAAAAACATAGCCTAATAAAAATATAACAATAAAATTGATCAAAAATAAAAAAATAGTATGGTTTATAAATTCTTTGCCAATTGACTTCATCACACTTTTGAGCCCACTCATCACAGAAGTTTTCGCAAACCATTTCTGGATTGAAATTTTCAAAATACTACTTCTGAAATTCAATTTCATTCACCGAAAACTAAATTCCCCAAAGGTAACCCTCCGTTACTCCTAGCAATACCACCGATGATCTCATCGAAAATATCCGTTCTCGTAAAACCGCTAGATGAAAACGTCTAGATTGCTAACTCCTTGAACATATGTTACATTTTTTATTTACTCCAATGAAACTGACCGATACTCCAAACTGTACGATTCTGCGGGTTTCAATTTCATAGGTTTGGCATCAGTAATAAACAACATACTATGAAACTGAAACTTAAATTTTTATTCCTAATCATGTTTTCTTCAATGGCTATTTTTGCTCAAGGTGAACTTTGTGACAATGCAATGTTTTTTGATTGCGGCACCATTGATGGCAACAATGATTCAGGCTTGTTCAATAGTGAAGACTATTGTGGCGCAAGCTCAAATTTAACTGGGCCAGAAGTAGTGTATAGCATAACCCCAAGCAATACACAAATTTATAATTTTACTCTTGACGTATTTGGAACAGGTGATCTCGACATGTTCCTACTTGCTGAGGATTGTGATCCATCGAATTGCATCGCTAGTTCAGACGCTCCAAGTCCTGACGCAGAAGACATCATGAGTGTAACTCTATTTACAGGTATCACCTACTATCTAGTCATAGACGGAGATGATGGTAGCATTGCAGAATATTTTTTAGAAGCTTTCTGCAGTCCACCTTTTGAATGCGACGCAGAAGACATATTCTGTGACGAATCTATTTTTTCGAATAATGATACAGGTACATCCACAGTAGACACCTACTGCAGTGGAGCAAACACAAACCTTACCGGTCCAGAGAAAATATTTAGATTTACTCCTTCAGTCAGTCAACTTTACACAATCAATCTTACTGGCTTTAGCGGAGACCTTGACATGTTTATCTTGGATTCCGCTTGTGATACAGATGATTGTCTTGACAATTCAGACGGAGCGTCAGGAACCGTTCCTGACATAATAATTATATTCCTTAGTGCTGGACAAGACTATTACATAGTGGTTGATGGCGATGGAGGAACAATAAGTTCCTTCGATATAATTATTGAATGCGCTCCAGAATGTGAAGCAAGCTTCACATGGGAGGAAGACTGTGGCAAGGTGCAATTTACCAGCACTTCGACAGGGAATAATCTTACATACGAATGGACTATAGATGGCATCACTTACAATATTGAAAATCCGTGTCATCAATTTTTGACTACGGGTCCACACAGCATTCTTTTAGAAGTATTTGCATTTGGTTGCGAAGACTCTTCTACACAAGAAATAGAAGTAGAAAATTGCAGTAGCGAACTATTTTGTGAATGTTGCGATGATGAAAATCAAGCTACTTTTGAAACAGAACCACTTGGACCAATCACGACTTTTCCCCAAGCACCTTTTAATGCAGTCTACGGTGCTCCAGAATATGTTGCTGATGGTTGCGACAACCCAATAAGTATCCAAGTCAATGGTCCTACACTTGGTTTTCCAGGTGACGGAATCGAATATAGTCAATTAGGTATCAACGGTCAGGACATTATATTCCAAGAAGGAGTACAGTATTGTATCAGTTATTGTTACAAAGCACCCGAGGAAGCTGGAAGTTTGAAACTGAGAATTTCAGATACCGCACAGACAAGTGGAGCTTGTTCAGGTCTTTGTTCGGTTCTTCATACCAGTCCTGTCATAACACCAAGTGATGGTTGGCAAACAGATCAATTTACCTTTACGGCAAACAATAATTACTTCAATCTAACTTTCAGCACAGATGCAACTGGAGTACTCGACGGCATTGTTCCGATTTTGTTCGACAATGTTTGCATTAGCGAATACACAGATAATTGTAAAGCAGATTTCAGCTGGACTGATGATGGCTGTGGCAATGTCACTTTGATAGATGAATCTTGTGGCGACAACTTAAATATTTTATGGAACGTAAATGGAAATACTTCAACAAGTTCTCCATATACAATTTCAGGACCAGGCACCTACAATGTAACTTTAGCTATTACAGGAGCAGACGGTTGCAGCGATTCAAAAACTGAGACAATAACCATAACAAGTCCTACTCCACCTGTCCTAACTTGCCCTATGGATGAAACTATAACACAAATCATTCTTCCAAATGAAAATTGCACAAGCATGTACACGGTTCCTCCTGTTAGCTCAAACACAGGAAGTTCAATATCATGTACCTTCAATGGAAATATAATTACCCCAGGTTCAATCGTTCAATTGCAAGCAGGTATTAATCTTTTCATTTGTACAACTATAAATGAATGTGACAATGTAGCAGAATGTGCTTGGCAGGTTGTTCTTATTTGTGAAATTGAAGAACCAGAAACTTGCGACATAGATCCCAATTGCACAGTCAGCAATACCATTAATCTAGGAACAGGAATTGATATAAATGGAAATTTAATACCATCTGGCACTGGTCAAGTTGACCCTATTTGGAGACTTATCAATAATGCCCCTATCGGCCAAGGTTGTGGAAGTCCATTTTTACCAACCATAGATGGAAGTGCATACCTAATGAACTACACTTCCCCAAACACAAACCTTTGGATCAATTTACCTGGAGTGACAAACATAGCACCAGTAGATCTAGGAAATGGACCAGCCAATTTATTCGGTTGCAACAATTTACAAAATTCTAATGGAGATCGTGTTCCATATGTTTTTGAAAGAGTTTTCTGTATTTGCGAAGAAGACGAATTAGAATTCCAATTTTCCTACAAAGGAGATGATCGATTGACACTTGAATTGTGGGACCTTGACAACAATAATTTATTGGGAACTAGCACTACATTCGTCTACACAGGTCTTCCAGGCAACGTTGCACTAAATTGGAACTACATTGGAATATTTCCACAAGGTAGTTATGCTTTGCGTGCAAAACTAGCAAATACAAACAGCACAACTTTAGGATTTTCGATAATTGGTTCGGCTACCTCATTAGGCAACAACAGCACGATCATCAATGCTGGAGAATGTTGTGAATCATATACAGTCAACGTTAGAAAAATAATCGACAACGATTGTTCAAGCTCTGTTACAGCTGGTGACACTCCAGGGCAAGGATGGAATTTCATACTCAAGGATGCAATCGGCACTCCTATTCAAAACCAAACTACAGACATCAATGGCGAAGTTTTCTTTACTGGATTATCATTAGGAAATTACACCATTGAAGAAGTTGTCATTCCTGGTTTTTCTGCCATTTCTCCAGTGGGAGGAATTCAGAATATCACCATCACACAAAATAGTTGGAATACCTATGACTTTTTCAATTGTCAAGACCCAGAAGTAATTTGCGATTCTTTAATGGTCATGTACGAAGAAGTAGTCGACCCCAACAATGAAGATTTTTGTTGCTATGACTTTGATTTAAAAAATAATTGGGGACCTGACATCGTAAATCTTGAGGTTGAAATGCTTACTAAGGATTGGCAATTCAATAACGTAGTGCTTGATCCTGGACTTCAATTTGGACCTTGCATAACCACCAATGACCTATTTTGCGTAAGCTCAACAACAGGCTCAATACCGGCAGGACTCAACCTTGATGCAATCAATGTTTGTATCGCACCCGCAGTCATGAATCCGGGATCTCCTCAGATTATCGAGTTCAGATGGATGCAACAAGTATCTGCAGATTTGACTATTGTTGCATGTAGAGATACAATTATTCTTGAATGTATTCCTCCTCCACCAATTGATCCTTGTGTTAGCATAACAGAATGTGAGATTATGTGTAGTGATCCTGATAATCCCTTTGAGTATGAATTGTGTTTTAATCTTACAAACAATTCTGGTTTCGACATCGGCTCGATCACTTTAGAAGATTTACCTTCCAACTTTGGATGGCAACCATTCTGTACCACAAGCACCACGATCATGCCTATCCCTAATCCAATTCCAGATGGAACTAGCTCAGGGCAAATGTGTGTAAAACTAAAATCAAGCACTCCCATTGTTGTACCCCAAACTGTTTGTTTTAAGATTAGCGTTATCAGCGTAGATGGAACTGAGTGTTGTCACAATCCAGAAGAAATATGCAAAGAAATAATCCCATGCTGTGACCCATGCGAAGACAATGGAATTACTGCTCACTCATATGGGATGGAAGGTGAATGCTGTTACCAGATTGACGTTGACAACGATTGTCAAACTGGATATTTTACCAAGTTTGAAGCTGAGATCAATACTTCAGGAGTCTGCTTTGGTTCTCATATCATCGATCCAGCCCAAGCAGGTTTTTGGAATGTTACTTCCACTAATAACAGTATCTGCATGCGCCCAACATCAGGCACCATGGATCATCCTAGCTATCCGGGTTTGTTGGATTTTTGTTTAGACAAAATCGACAATGCCTCTCAAACAAATCCACAAATCACATTCAAATGGTATGCGATAAATCCAATGACGGGATTAGAAGAAGTAGCCTGCACGGATTTACTTGAAACGAACTGCACACCACCAGACTCTAACGTTTGTGTCGCGATTACAGATCAATTGCTTGAGTGTGTACCAGATAGCAATAAATACAGATATACTTTTACTGTTACAAATGTTTCTAACCCATCATTTTTTGCAGATAAATTACATCTGACCGTCAAAAATGACCCACTCAACTACGTGCCTTTTCCAACAGGAAATGTAATTCCTTTGACTCCACCATTAGGACCAAACCAATCAAGAATTATCACAACTTGTATCGTGGGCACTCCCTTCCCACAAACAACATTTCCTAATTTTGAATTCGGTTACAGATTACAGAATATGGTAACAGGTGATTGTTGTTTTGAAAGTGTATGTGACACCATTCCAATCCCACCTTGTGGATTAGAAAGCTGTTGTGACATTACTGAACAAGCGTTTTGCGATTACTTTGACAATCTCATTAACTATACTGAACTAGAATGTAAAATCATCATGAATTTTGATGAGCTTGATAGTTGCGATGCAGTAATTGTAACCCTACCAGACGGATCAACAAACACTCCTGATATTGGCGACGAACTATGTATTGCATTAGAAGATGGACCTACACAGATTTGTGTACAAATTGATCGATGGAATGACGTCATAATTGAAACCATTCCATGCTTTTCAAAAGATACATGTTTTACGGTAGATCCTCCATGTACTCCGCCCCCAACATCTACTTGTCCAGATTGCCCGACAGGAACGACTATTACGGACTTGGTTATCAATGGAGATTTTGAAGCGGGAAATGTTGGTTTCACCAATGACTACATAGTAGGGCCACCTAATTTAACAACAGGTCAATATGATGTCCGAAGCTCCTCTTTCCTCGGCAATCCAAATTGGGCAGCCACTGATTTAACTAACGGAGTAGCTGGAAAAATGCTTGTCGTAGACGGCCCATTCCCTGGTGCGATATGGAGACAATCTGTAACCGTTATTCCAGGAGAAACTTATTATTTCTGTGCTTGGGTCAATAATTTGGTGACCCTCAACTTAAATGAAACTTTCGCTCCTACTATTGAGCTCCAAATTAACGGAAGTATTGTTATTAATGCGACCGCGATCCCACAAGCACCTGACCAATGGGTTTTACTAACTGGTAGTTGGGTGGCAACTAGCACAAATGCAAGCTTGGAACTAATCAATACAGAAACAGGAGGTTTTGGAGATATTGCAGTAGACAATATCAGTTTTTCATCTTGTACTTCTGATGATATGGATGAATGCTGTGAGGATTTTGATGCCTTTTGTGATCTTATAGATTTATCTTGGGATGTAACGATTATTGATTGTGAAGTTACCGTCAAAGCAACTCAATTTGATAGCTGTCATTGGATGTACAATGTCAGTCCTGATTGGGGAGATGGATCTATTCTTTTACCAACAATTAGTCCTGCAAATGGATGTTGGACATATGAGTATGATCAATCTGGAACCTATAACATTTGTGCAACAATATATGAAGGGACAATGGATGGTGATACTTGTTGGACCAAAGAAATCTGCGTACCAGTTACGGTGGAATGTCCCGTAGAATGCTGCGAAGACTTTGACACGTTCTGTGATCTCATTGATTTATCTTGGGATGTGACATTTGACGATTGTGAAGTTACAGTCAAAGCAACTCAATTTGACAGTTGCCATTGGATGTACAATGTCAGTCCAGATTGGGGAGATGGATCTATACTCTTACCAACAATAAGTCCTGCAAATGGATGTTGGACACACGAATATGATCAACCTGGAAATTATAATATATGTGCTACTATTTATGAAGGAACAATGGATGGTGACACTTGTTGGACCAAAGAAATTTGCGTACCCGTTACGATTGATTGTCCTACAGGATGTGAATGCGTTGGCTGGAATGATATGACAGTTTCTGGAACTTGGGGCACAATCAATAATGTGTCATGTACCCAAACTGTCAGTTTACCTGAGTGTGAATATATCTTTTCTGTTGATGGATCGTTTCTTTGCAGCAGTAGTGATTGTAACCCTAGCCATGACTGGTCATTGACCAAGATTGGCGGCAATTGCATAAGTCCATGCATTGGTAATTTCGCGATAGGATCTAATATCAATTTAGGATGGGACCTAAGCCCAACTGCTGATCCATTGACGTCTGGACCTGGAACATACGAATTAAGAATAAATGGATCTTGTTCTGACGATGCACCTTGTTCAGAATGCACAATCTTTATTGTAATTCCTGATTGCGACAATAACTGTGACCCAACCAACGATCCATGTGATTTTGTTGATATAGATTTTACTCCAGATCCAATATTAGGTGACATTTGTTGCTACACAACCAGTATAGAAAACCAGTACTGTGATGATTATTTTAAAGGAATAAAAATATCCCTAAGCGGATCCGCTACAATCTCGCAAGTACAATCACTAAACGGTTGGACGATCAATCAACTAGATCCACTCAACGCTGAAATTTATCCCCCTGGTAATTTCATAGGCTTAGGCAGTCAAGATATTTTCAATATTTGCGCAAGCAATGATGGCACTACATTTAATGTACAAATATCATGGCTTTATGCTGACGATGATGGTAATTGCATATCCATCTGTCCAGAAGAATTTGATGTTTCTTGTGACGACATTCCTGGTGGCTGTTTGGAAATTGTTCAAGACTCAATTGATTGCGACAACAACATGTACTGCTTCAAAGTAATCAACACTACAAGTCCAGAAATCATAATACGCTCCGTTGAATTTATTCAGCTTTCACCAAATGGGGCAAGTATGACTCCTAATCCTTATTCAATCAATCCACTGATGAGTGGTGATACTTCAGAATGGATCTGCATAACTTATGATGCTTTAGACAATCCAGATTTATGCTTTTTACTAGTTGGTCATGAAGCAGACTTACCCGCTGGTGATCCTATAACTTGGTGTTGCGTTGATGACGAAAAATATTTCATCAACATTGAAGACGATTGCGGCCCACCTTGCCCAGTAGTTCCAAATGTTTGTGATGACATTGAAGTGACGTTAACACCTGACCCTATCACAGGAGATGAATGTTGTTTTGTTGGAAGCATCACAAATGATTATTGTGCAGAATACTTTAAAGGAGTAAAAATAACAACGCAGTCTCCTGCGACGATTGCACAAGTACAAGCTCTCAATGGTTGGGTGATCAATCAAATCAACTCAACAGAAGCTGAGATTTATCCAACTGGAAATTATGTCACTTTAGGAACACAAAATATTTTTAGTGTTTGCAACGCTACAAATGTAACACCATTTGTTGTCACTATTAGTTGGCTTGTTCCAGATGATCAAGGCAATTGCATAGAAGAATGTGTAGAAGACTTTAGTTTGGTTTGCCCAGGCACTCCATTGGGTGGATGCATCACCATAGTTGAAGAAGACTTATTGTGTGATCAAAGTATGTATTGTTTTAAAATTACAAATAATACAAACCCAGGATTTACAATTCAGTCAATTGACTTAATCAGTATCAGCCCTGCAGGAACAAGCCTTAGCCCTAACCCTATTTCGATCCCACCACTTATGGCAGGTCAAACATCTGACTGGATCTGCGTAGAATATGCTTCTGTTGCAGATGGGGAGGAAGTTTGCTTCTATGTCGTGGGACACAATGAAGATGTAAACCAAGGCAATGTCCCAACATGGTGCTGTGCATCACAAGAGCCTGCTTGCTTTACCGTTGAATGTGGAGATTTCTGTCCACCAGATTGCATTTCTGTCATACAAGATTCTTTAGCATGTGAAGAAAGAAATTACTGCTTCAAAATTGTGAATAACACGCACCCTGGATTCGAAATCAACTCGATTGACTTGATCAATATCCTTCCTCAGACAGCATCATTTTTAAACGCACCAGTTTCTATCCCAACACTTATGGTTGGCGATACTTCAGATTGGATTTGTGTAGAATATGCAGGCGCAATGCCTAGTGACACCTTATGCTTTAATGTAGTTGCCCATCTTGAAGATCTGGGCATTGGAGAAAATCCAAGTTGGTGTTGTTCTGCCTCTATACAATCTTGTGTTTTGATTGAAGATTGCGAGACATGTTGTCAAGACGAACAAGGATTTATTGATTTGGTCGACCAAGGTTTTGATGTAACGGATGGTGATTGTGAGATCACTATTACAACAAGCCAATTTGATTCTTGTCATTGGATACCATATGCAGAACCAGATTGGGGAGATGGCTCAGTAAGCTCTACTGTCATCACGCCAGCTAATGGAAATTGGACTCATACATATAATGCACCGGGGACCTACAATGTCTGCATGGAATTCTATGAAGGAGAACTGGGTGAAAGTAATTGCTGGCAATACAGTTATTGCATGGATGTGATTGTTACTTGCACAAACTTCAATGAAGATGATGAAGAATGTGATTTGAATGTTATAAATGTTCCTAATGGGCTTACGCCAAATGGAGATGGCATAAACGATGTTTTAAAAATTGATAAAAATGAAGAATGTCCACCTCTTACCGTTACCATCTACAATAGATGGGGACAAAAGGTATTTGAAAGTGATTCTTATCTAAACGATTGGAATGGATTGTCAAGAAGTGGAGATCAACTGCCAGATGGAACTTATTATTTGGTCGTAGGATATAATGACTCGCAAACAAAAGTGATCAACAGCTTCATTGACGTTCGGAGATAGTTTTTATAAATCATGTATGTGCAGATTCGGCTGCACATACTCTAAAAATCTAAAAAATGAAACATATATATATTACTTTTTACTTATTGCTATTTGGATACACAATGTCCCAGGCTCAGCAAGAATTACAATTATCGAATGATCGATTTACACTTCTTCAATTTAATCCAGCACATGCTGGAATTCATCAAGACGACGCTTATGCCTCCGCCTACCTTTCCTATCGAAACCAGTGGCTAGGATTTGAAGGCTCACCTAAAACCTATTCTTTACTGACAGACTATCTTATTGAAGACTATAACATTGGTCTAGGATTAAGTCTGTTTAGTGACAACATAGGTCTAGATTCAAAACTTGAAGTAGCAGGAAATTATTCATATAGAATAAATTTGAATGAAGGATTTCTAAACATCGGAATACGTACAGCATTCTCAAGTTTTGGAAGCGAATTCGGAAAGGTTAGAAATGTAGAAGCTGGAGATATTTACGATCAAGCGGATGCTCGTCTTAGCCTTTTCTCCGTAGGTGCTGGAATTATGTATCATTCAGAAAACTTGAGAATCGGAATCTCCGTTCCTTCTATTGCTGTATTTGCTAATGCTGAAAATTCACGCTTTAAAGAAAGGCATATTTATTTCCATGCCTCGACAAAATTAGGAGATCCTGGCGATTTTATTCGTTTGGAACCAACTTTGTTATTTAAGTATCAACAGGCGGTTCCTATACAAGCAAAGATTGGTTTGATTGGCTGGATCAATGAAAGCATTACTCCAGGTATGCACTACAGATGGGACGATGCTCTTGTTTTTAGTTTAGGATGGTTGCTAGATGATCGCTTACAACTTGGGCTAGCTTATGATTTTACCTTAAGCAAATTAAGGCTTGTTTCAGATAACAGTTTTGAGGTTCAATTGGGCTATAGATTTTTATAGAATCAATTATATTTAAAAGAAATGGAAAGTTGTTAGAATTGGTAAGAGCCTTGCTTGGGAAAGCAGGGCTCCCTTTTACAGCAATCTTTTGAAATTGTCCCATATTTATTTCCCCGTAAATACTGGTATTCTTTTTTCGACAAAGGCGGCCACTCCTTCTCTGTAATCTGCTGTGTTCGCAGCTTCAATCTGTAACGCTGTTTCTAATTCTAATTGCTCATCAAAGGTATTCTTCATAGAAGCATTGATTGCCCTTTTTGTCAATGCCAAACCATGCGTTGCCATTCCAGCCATTCTTGTCGCAATCTTATTTGTTTCTTCTTCTAGATCTTCTGCATCAAACATCTTATATATCATTCCGATTCTCTCCGCCTCTTCTGCAGAAATCTTATCACCCAACATACAAAACGCCATTGCTCTTGCTCTTCCTACGAGCCTTGGAAGATTATAAGTTCCAGCGCTATCAGGCACCAATCCAATGGCGGAAAATGCTTGAATAAAACTTGCTTTTGAGGAAGCCAAAATGATATCACAACTCAAGGCAAGATTGGCACCTGCTCCAGCTGCCACTCCATTTACAGCAGCAATGACTGGCTTCTCCAATTCTGTAATTTTCTTTACAATAGGACTATATCTTTCTTCCAATAAAACCTTAAACCCAGGATTAAGCGAAGGATCAGTTACTTCTTTTAGGTCTTGACCTGCACAAAATGCTTTTCCAGTTCCTGTGATAATAACGGCCCTGATTTCTGCATCCTCTTTGCAAGTATCAAGTGCAGCAAGCCACTGTTTTCCCATTCCATCATTGACACTATTAAATGCATCTGGTCTATTTAGGGTAATTTTTGCAACTCCATTTTCCTTTGTAAAAAGTATCTCCGACATAATTTATTTTAAACATTTAAAGTAATCAAATGGCTCTAAGCAATCTTCACATTTAAACAATGCTTTGCATGCGGTGGAACCAAATTGACTGATCATCTTTGTATTTGTTGATTGGCAATTTGTACATTTCACAATGCGCTCACCTCCAAGTAAAGCCTGCAGATCTAACTCTTCAGATAAGGGCGCTGCCACTCCATATTCTTCTAGTTTCCTTCTTCCTTCATCGGATATCCAATCTGTCGACCAAGCAGGAGACATCACCAATTTCATTTTGACCTTGTAGCCTATTTTATTTAATGCCGTTGTTATATCTGCAGCCATCGTATCCATGGCTGGACATCCAGAATAAGTCGGCGTCAAGTCCACTTCTACAATTCCATCAGTTTCTTGCACTCTTCTCACCACTCCCAAATCCATAACCGTCAGGACCGGTATTTCCGGATCAGACACTGACTCCAAAGCAGCTAGAATTTCCTTTGAGGCGATATGGATTTGCGCTTCTACCATTCCATGTTTGGATAGGCACGTTGCATGTATTGCAACTCTGTGAGTATGTAATCTAGCTGCTCGGTATGTATTCCTTCTTTCCCTTTGGCCATTCTCATTTTTGATTCAGGTAAGTTTATTTTCGCTTCCGCAAATGTTTGGGCTACCATTTCATCAAAGTCTTTTTTAATCAAAGCCAGGTCTGCTCCTATTCCATTTTCTTTCATCTCCTTCTCAAGAGCTGTCTCCCGAAAAAATTCACCCGTAAATGGATACAAAGCATCAACAGCAGTTTGTATTCGATTGTGACTTTCTTCTGTTCCATCTCCTAAACGCTTGACCCACTCTGCTGAAAATCTTAAATGATATTTTGTTTCTTTTAGTGACTTTACAGCAATTGCTGCAATATGCTCATCTTTAGAATTAACCAATTGTTCAAGTTGAAGCTTTTGGAAAACATCGAAGAAAAATTGTCTTGCAATGACATGAGCAAAATCTACATTGGCTTGTTCCATCAGAAGACAATTGAAATGTTCTCGGCCAGTACGCAAGAATGCAATGCTGTCCTCTGTTGCTTCCTCCCCTTTTAATGTTGCAGCGTACTGAAAAAAACCTCTTACTTGACCAAACAAATCCAAGGAAATATTGGTCAGTGCAATGTCTGTTTCCAAAGCAGGTCCGTGTCCGCACAATTCTGATAATCGATGCGCAAGGATCATGGAGTTATCTCCCAATAGGAGAAGATATTTATACAATTGCTCTTTCATTATATATGCTTCAATTCGATTGGTAAATCATAAAAAGTAGGATGCCTGTACACCTTATCTTGTGCAGGCTCGAACAACTCTCCCGATTTTTCAGGATTACTTGCTGTAATATTTTTTGATTCAACCACCCAGATACTAACACCTTCTTGCCGTCTGGTGTAAACATCTCTTGCATTCTCCATAGCCATCTCCGCATCCGCAGCATGCAGACTTCCTACATGCCTGTGCTCAAGCCCATTTTTTGATCTTATAAAAACTTCAAATATTGGATATTCTTCACTCATCATTTTAATATTTAAGATGCTACTTTTTGATTCTGTTGAGTTCTTCGAGCATTCTTTTCAGCATGTGCCAACGCAGCTTCTCTTACCCACGCTCCATCTTCTCTAGCTTTTGTTCTTGCAGCAATTCGTTCTTTATTGCAAGGACCATTTCCTTTGACTACCTGCCAAAATTCATCCCAGTCTATTTCTCCAAAATCGTAATGTCCTCGCTCTTCATTCCATTTAAGATCTGGGTCTGGCATTTTCAAACCAAGGTAATCTGCCTGCGGTACTGTGATATCTATAAACTGCTGACGTAACTCGTCGTTTGTCTTTCTCTTTATTTTCCATTTGACGGATTGCTCAGTATTTGGCGAATCCTCATCCTTAGGACCAAACATCATCAATGAAGGCCACCAAAATCGATTCAAGGCATCTTGAGCCATTGCTTTTTGCTCTGGAGTTCCTTGTGATAATCCTAACATGATTTCATATCCTTGTCTCTGATGAAAGCTCTCTTCTTTACAGATTCTCACCATCGCTCTTGCATAAGGACCAAAGGATGTTCTCGTCAACATGACCTGATTGATAATAGCTGCTCCATCAACCAACCATCCAATAGCACCTATATCTGCCCAGCTTAAAGTTGGATAATTAAATATCGAGGAATACTTAGCTTTCCCAGTCAACAATTGTATTTCCATTTCATCCCTACTTATCCCTAAGGTTTCTGCAGCTGAATACAAATACAATCCATGCCCCGCTTCATCCTGCACTTTGGCAAGCAAACCTACTTTTCTTCTAAGCGTTGGTGCACGTGTAATCCAGTTTCCTTCTGGCAACATCCCCACAATCTCAGAATGCGCATGTTGCGAAATCTGACGGATGTGTGTTTTACGATACTTTTCAGGCATCCAATTCTTTGGCTCTATTCTTTCACCTGCATCAATTCTCGCCTGGAATTCTTCTTCTAAATTTATTTCTTTACTCATAGCAAATAATTTCTCTATTAAAATACAAATTATACGTCAAAGTCAACAACTAATTTGTCAGTAATTGGGATGGACTGACAAGTCAAAATAAAACCCTGCTCTACTTCATCATCTTCTAGTCCGTAGTGAACAAGCATTTTTACTTCTCCTTCTACTAGCTTTGCCTTACAGGTTGCACAGACTCCGCCTTTACAGGCAAATGGCAAATCTGCGGCATTGATTAATGCCTCATCTAAGACATTGTTGGCCCCTTGCTCCATTGTAAAATCCATTCCAACTCCACCTTCTATAATGGTAACATCACATTGTTTATCTTTTAAACTTGCAGCCAATTCTTTTTTGACTTCTTTATTCCCTTCAGTTGACGTTCCAAATAATTCAAAATGAATCTGTCTCTTTTCAACACCTAGAATTGTTAGATGTTCATCGATTAACTTTATCATTGCTTCGGGACCACACATAAAATAATGATCGATTATATCTTTATCACAAATGGTCTTGAAGATTATATCTAGTTTCTCTTGATCAATTCTTCCGTTAAACAAAGGAACAGATCTTCTCTCTTTTGTCAAGAAATAAAATACTTCAAACCGTCCCATATATTTATTCTTCAATGCCTCCAAATCCTCCTTTAGAATAATGGAAGCTGTTGTCTGATTGATGAAAAATAACTTGAAGCTAGAATTAGGCTCTGCCTCAAGGTGGGTTTTTATAATTGAGTTGATTGGCGTGATTCCTGACCCTGCAGCAAAGGCTACATATTGTCTCTTTTTATTTGGATCGACTTCAACAAAAAATTTACCATCAGGTGGCATCACTTCCACCTCGTCTCCTACCTTAAGCACATCATTTGCAAAAGTAGAAAAACGTCCTCCTACAATTTTCTTAACTCCAACCTTCCATTCTGTGTCTAATGGACTTGAGCAAAGAGAATAAGATCTCCTCACCTCTTCTCCATTGATCATGGATTTCAATGTTAGATACTGGCCTTGTTTATACTTGAAGGTGGAATGAAGCTCTTTGGGAACTTGAAAGCTAATAACAGAGCAATCGCTTGTCACTTTTTCAATATCAGATACTTTTAGACTATAAAAGTTTTTCACTCGAGGAATTTTGATTACTACTAAGTTAACTAACAATCGTTAGTTACGCAAGAAATAAACTAACAAATGTTAGTTTTTAATGATTCCTTGTAGTAAAACCTGCTTCATTTGGGCTGAAAGCTCCTTTCCATCGATTCCTTGTTTCTTGGAATACCACTGATTTAGGGTTCTTAAGCTCGATAATATTGAAAAAAGCATCACTTCTATATTGAGACATTGAATTTCCTTTTTCTTAACTCCTTGCTTCAATATCTTCCGAAAATTCTCTTCATAGCTATTTCTCATATCTTTAAAATAACTAAGATCAGGATCCTTTAGATGCATCCAATCATTATTAAGTGAATACAACGCCTTAGAATTTTCGATGGTAATTTTGACATGTAAATCAATGACCTTATCTAACTTTTCGACGGTACTCGTCTTAGAGGATATAATCTCATTCATACCAGTTGTAAAGGCCTCAGCCACAGATATTATTAATGTAGAAAGCAGTTCTTGTTTAGAGCTGATATGATTGTAAAGAGAGGCAGCTTTGATGCCCAAAGCTTCTGCTAAGTCTCTCATTGAAACGGCATTATACCCTCTTTCACTGAAGAGCTGAGCTGCTGTATTAAGAATTTCCTCCTTTCTATCTTCTCCTTTCATTATATTAAAGGTAAAGAATTGAAAAAATAAAATCACATTTTTGTAACGCTTCCAACCTTTTGCTCGAATATATAGATGACAACATTATTAACACTTCCTCGAGGATAATCATTAAAATAAAACGAAATGCAAAATTTAAATTTTTTCAAATACTGCCTACTTGTTTTTGTTTCTAGCATATTAGTCTTTTCATGCGGTGAAGAAGACAGCGTCACACAAGAAACTACCGAAAGCTCAATTAATGTCATATATCCTGAGACTGGACCCGATATCATCACATCATTATATGGCAGAATAGTCGATAATCAAAACCAAATAATCGAAAGCGCTTCAGTGACTTGCCATACTTGTGTGACAGAATCTATAGTGGAAACAGATGAAAATGGATACTTTTTATTCGACAAAGTCCAACATCAAGGAAATTCAGCCTATCTCTCTGTATCTTATCCAGGCACATTTAAAGCTTTTAGGAGATTAGGAGTCATTCCCGAAAGGTTGAATTATACAGAAATACAATTGAATGAGAAGGTAAGAATTGGATCGCTCACGGCAGAGATGGGAGGATTGTTAACTCACAATAGTGGAGCATCAGTTGACTTACCATCAGATGGAATCATGGATAAAGATGGCAATTCATACACAGGAGAATATGAGGTATTTATGAGTTGGATAAGACCGGATGCAGATAACTTAATTCAAAATATGGTTGGTGACTTTAGTGGCATTGATATTGAAAACAATGAAGTGGCCTTGACTACCTTTGGAATGTTGGTTGTAGAATTATTAGACGCCCAAGGAAACGAATTGAATCTAAAAGATGGCAATAATGCCACACTGTCATTTCCAGTTCCATCAAGCCTAATAGACAAAGCTCCGGCAACGATTCCATTATGGTATTACAATGAAGAGAATGGATATTGGTTAGAAGAAAGCACCGCCACGCTCGAAGGAGAATTTTACGTTGGGAAGGTCGCTCATTTTAGCTCATGGAATTGTGATACATATGGTCCAAGTATAAACGTTTCTGGAACGGTTAATATTAGAGATTCTGGACTTGACTACGCTGCTTCCTACTACCAAATTTTTGTTTGTAGTCCTTCTATAGGAGAAAAAGGAGGTTGGTTATGTGATGACGGTTCTTTCCTCTTTTTTAATTTCCCTGCAAATGAAGCTTATATAATTAAAGTTGTTGATTGTGATGGAAATATAGTTTTTGAAAATGACTATGGTCCATCTACTCAGGATGCAACACTAAATATTACAATTGACGGTTCTGGAAATAACAATATATTGATATCAGGAAATGCAATAGATTGCAATATGAATCCAATTGAAAATGGATTTGTAAGACTTAAATTTGGCGAAAGAAATTACGTATTCCCTGTATCAGCTGGTAATTTTAGCTTTTCAGTGGTAGACTGTGCTGGATCAACTGATGGAACACTAACTATCATAGATGATGATTTTAGTTATAGTTCAGACCTTATCACAATATCACCAAACAATCAAAACATACAATTACCTGATGTGGAAGTTTGTGAGGAAGTTGCTTCTTTCATGCATATTATTTTAGAAAACGAATTTGATCAATTCTATGAAGATACTGTGGTTTCTACCGATCCTAATGGTTTTGTATTCCAACCTGGAGAACATATAACACTCTACGAAGATGGGGATACTTGTTATATCGAATTACAAATCAATAGTACATTTAGAGCTAAATTATCTTTTCTAAAACCAGTGACACTAAATCAAATAGTCAATGGTCAAAATGCTGACAACGCTTTTACATATTTCAAAACTTTAAGTGGAGGAAAAGGAAATTTAGATAATGTAGAATTTGTCTTTAGTGAATTTGATCTTGCAGCTGGACTAGCTATAGGAGAGTTCAGTGGTGAAATATTAAGCCCTAGCATAAGTGTTCCGACTCCTGATGTGAATGGTTTTTGGTGTTGGGACACCAATCAAGATGGTGTAAATGATGCATCTGAAGACGTCAATGGCGATGGCAATTTTAATTCTTTTGATTGCACATTAAATATCGAAGGAAGTTTTAAAACAGAATAACAAATTGGATATCGTAATGAAAAAATAAAGGAAATAAGACACAGTATTAATTTCCAGTGTCTTATTTCCTTTTAATTCTTAAGTACATCATTCAAAAGAAAAACAAACCAAAAAGATATAGTTTTTGAGACTGAATAACTTCATGGATACTTTAAACAAAATATTAAAACAGTGCATCAAAGGTGACGAGCTATCGTGCAAGAAGCTGTACGCAATGTTTTTGCCCTACTGCATAAGTATTTGCAAAAGATATGGAGTACTGGACGCAGACTTAAAAGATCAAATTCAAATAATATTTTCTTCTACTTTTAATTCCCTTGAAAAATTTAATAGCTCAAAGGCCAGTTTTAAAACTTGGTTTACTCGTATCTGCATTAATAAAGTAATTGAACAGAGAAGAAGAAAAAATTCAAATTGGAATCAAGTAGAATTTGATGAGACAGAATCACCGCTCCAATTTGACAATAGCTTAGAGATAAATGAAAAAATAGATCGCCAATATATTTTAGAGGCACTAAAACAAATGCCTGCAAAATACCAAAGCGTTTTCAATCTATTTATCATAGACGGTTTTACACACAAAGAGATTTCGAAGAAACTAAGTATTAGCGAAGGCTCATCTAGAATTATCCTAAAAAGAGCTCGTGGCTGGGCACAACAAACATTAACAAGTCTTCTAAAACTTAGTTAAGATGAAAAAAGATAATGAAAAAAAGTTTGACGAATTAATGAAAAATATATTATCACAAGATGATAATACGCCTAATGATTTTGCTTGGGAGAAAATGGATATTGAAATTCCTAAAAAGAAATCAAAGCGTAGATTCTTTCTAATACTGTTTGGATTTGGAATAGCTCTTCTCGTATTTACACTAGTCAATTTAAACAACATCTTCCCATCATTAAATGATTCCAATATAGAAGCAGCACTTGATAATCCAACTATATCAAATAAAACTGAAACAGAACATCCCATTGAAGAACAAGAAGGAAGTAAAGAACTCAATCAAGGTGTAATCACTCCTTCTAAGGAACCAAAAGACACAAATACTCCAGTAGAAAATAAACCTCCTGCATCAAATTCTAGGGAAATAAGTCAAAACAAAATCGCCGCTGCAAATAAACAACTCCAAACAAAATCACCTTCAAATACATTAACACAATCAACAAGCAGTAATGCCACAAAGAGTATAAATGCTTTTCCAACGGAGCCAACAAGTAAAATAGTAACAGACATTGAAGCACCAGGCATTAAAGCAACAAAAGAGAATTCTGAAGACAGCTATTTGAATCCATTTGAATCATCAGGCATTAATGCACTACCTAATCCCCTTCCCAACATTAGCCAAACATCAATAGCATTCGATGAATTAAAAAAACTTCGTTTGAAAATAATATTTTTATCGAGGCAACAATATGAAATCAATAAATCAAACTTAGCAACTGATTTTCGCGCTGAAGATGAATCACAATTACCAGAAGACCATACCAATTCAAACCAATCGGACTTTGCTATAAATATAATGACAGGTATCAATACAAACCAATTTAAATTTGAACCAAATTCTGGGCTTTTAGGAAAGGTCGAACAAAGAACGGGATTAAGTTTGGCGGTCGGTCTTGAGAAAAAAATAAGGCCTAAAATTCATATTCTACTTGGTTTAAATTACCAAGAAATCCATACTGGTTTTAGACACAGTACCACAGAAGTAGAAAACAATTATTTCAGTAGTGTTCAGACAACCACCAATACACGCTACTACAAAAATAACTTTAGCAAAGTGATTGGAATAAATCTTGGGCTAGGAAGCACCTTCTTAGTGAGAAAGAACATCGAGATGCAAGCTAATCTCTCCATCTCTCCCTACTACCAGCTTTCGATCAGTGGGTTAAGTTTTGAAAATGAAATGCTAGTAGATTTAGATGATAGTGTTTTGGATGATCGTCTATATTTCAACCTTAGCCCTTCATTAGACTTTAAGTATAAACTCAACAATCATTTCTATCTTAAAACTAGCTACATTTTCAATATTGAAATGAGGCAAGGTGCAGTTCTGCATAATGGAGTTACTGCAAAAAACAATCAGCAGCTTTTGTTTGGGGTGTCTTATGCTTTTTAGGATAAAGACCGCAGAAAGTCTCCTAACCTAATGTCATTTAGTTAAGAAATAAACTAATGGTCCCTTTGTTAACGCCTCCCTGATCAATCAAAGATTGAAATTAATGGTCTAAGCCCCTTCGGGTTCATTCATTTGAATGTCTCCCAGACATTCATTTTGCGTTCGCAAAAATCAATCATTCATCTCCTTCCTTACGTCAGGAGCGGAAGTTTGTTTGCGAATACTATATTTAAATTAAATACTGATTTAACCGCTGAAAACAACTACTTGGA
>Ga0209831_1000904_pt1 | contig 28254 bp, 27 predicted proteins | sample Maine_Asex4_meta_FD_187451 | JGI IMG/M metagenome (GOLD analysis project Ga0209831, IMG submission 187451) | Marine algal microbial communities from Maine, USA - Maine_Asex4_metaG (SPAdes) (version 2) | ecosystem: Host-associated > Algae > Red algae > Unclassified | place: Maine, USA | collected... | reverse complement strand
GCCCCCCAGAAACCGGGCAGGGACGTAAAGACATCGAGGATCGCCAGCGCCCCGCCGACCAGCACCACGCACCACAGCGGCCAGAAGGCGCGCAGCCCCCGCTCGACCCACAGGGTGCGCCGGGCAGAGGCGATCTTACGGGTCAGGGCGGGGGGGGTCCCCGCGGGCTGGTCACGGTCGGTCATGCGCGTCTCCTCGCGAGGGAGCGATCAGTCGGAAGCGAGCCACCCCGGTATCCGATCTTTCCCTAACATATCGTCATATGTGGGGCGGGGCCGCGCAAGGGCGAAATCGTCGCCCTTCACGATGACCTCCGGCGTGAGGGGACGCGTATTGTACTCCGACGCCATCACCGCGCCGTAGGCTCCCGCGCTGCGGAACGCGACCAGATCGCCGGCCTTGAGTTCAGGCAATGCGCGGGTCTTGGCGAAGGTGTCGCCGCTTTCGCAGATCGGCCCGACCACGTCGTAGAGATGCGTCGGCGTGCCCGGCGCAGGCTCGACCACGGGCACGATATCGTGATGGGCATCGTAGAGCGCGGGGCGGATCAGGTCATTCATCGCGGCGTCGAGGATGAGGAAGCGGCGATCCCCCGCCTCCTTCACGTAGATGACCTTCGCGACGAGGATGCCCGCATTGGCGGCGATCAGGCGCCCCGGCTCGCATTCGAACTCACGATCCTCCCACCCCGCGAAGACCTCGCTGACCATCCTGCCGTAATCCGTCGGGAGGGGCGGGTTTTGGTTCGTCCGTTCGTAGGGGACACCGAGGCCCCCACCGATATCGAGGCGCGGCACGGGGATGCCGTCCGCCTCCAGCCGCTCGACGAGGCTGCGCATGCGGGTATAGGCTTCGCGGAACGGTTCGAGATCCGTCAGTTGCGAGCCGATATGCATGTCGATCCCGACCACCTCGATCCCCGCCATCCCGGCGGCGCGGGCGTAGAGGCGCGGGGCGTCATCATAGGCGATGCCGAACTTGTTCTCGGCCTTGCCCGTGCTGATCTTCTCATGCGTCTTCGCGTCGACATCGGGATTCACGCGAAAGGAGACGGGGGCGCGCACGTTCATGCCGATGGCCACCTCATCCAGCGCGTCCAGCTCCGGCTCGGACTCGACATTGATCTGCCGCACGCCGTTCTCCAGCGCGAAGGCCAGTTCGCCCCGCGTCTTGCCGACGCCGGAAAAGATGATCCGCTCCCCCGGGATGCCCGCCGCCAGCGCCCGGCGGAACTCGCCTTCGGACACCACATCAGCCCCCGCCCCGATCCGCGCGAGGGTGGCGAGGACGGCCAGATTCGAATTGGCCTTCACCGCGTAGCAGACGAGCGGGTCGAGCGCCTTCAGCCCGTCGGCGAAGACGGTGAAATGCCGCTCCAGCGTCGCGGTCGAGTAGCAGTAGAACGGCGTCCCGACCTCTTCGGCGAGGGCGGACACGGAAATATCTTCGGCGTGCAGCGCGCCGTCGCGGTAGAGAAAATGATCCATGTCAGAACAGGCGCGGCCGTTCGACCGTCTCGCCCTCGACGGGCGGCGGTTGCAGGGCGCCTTTCTTGCCGCAAGCCGACACCGTCAGCGCCGCCATCATCAGAACCGTCATCACAATCCGCATCGCCTGTCCTTCCGTTTTGCGATCCATACGCTACGCCTGAAATCCGGGCAAGCGGGGGGAGGGGTCGCCGGGGCCGGGCGATGATCGTATTCGTCTTGTGGAATATCAACCCCGGGCCTAGAAACGACGGCGATATCCATCCCCTTTCAGGCGAGGCCCCCATGGAAACCACTTTCACCCCTTTCCAGTCCCTTCTCGGGGGGTGCCTGATCGGGCTGGCCGCCGTGATGCTCATGGCGCTGCACGGGCGCGTGGCGGGGGCGACGGGTATCCTGTCGGGGCTGCTCTGGCCCGCCGACGGCACGGGGCGGGCGTGGCGCGGGGCGGTGGTGACGGGGATGATCCTCGCGCCCGCCCTCTATGCCGTGCTGACGGGGGCGATGCCGGTGGTGACGGTCACGGCGCCGTCGATGGCGGTGCTGGCTTTCGGCGGGGTGTTGGTGGGCATCGGCGTGGCGCTGGCGAACGGGTGCACGTCGGGGCACGGGGTCTGCGGCATGGCGCGATTGTCCGTGCGGTCCATCGTCGCGACGCTGACCTTCATGGTCGCGACGGGCGTGACCGTCTACGTCCTGCGCCACGTATTGACGGGGGGCGCGGCATGAAGATGTTGTCCTGCCTGCTCATCGGGCTGATCTTCGGCCTCGGCATCGTGACCGGAGGCATGGCGAACCCGGCCAAGGTCGTCAATTTCTTCGACATCGCGGGGACGTGGGACCCCTCCCTCGCCTTCGTCATGGGCGGGGCGCTGGCGGTGACGGCGCTGGGCTATCGCTTCGTGCTGCGCCGCGAGGGACCGGTCTTCGGCGGCGGGTTCGCCCTGCCGACGCGCAAGGATATCGACGTGCGCCTGCTCGGCGGGTCGGTCGTGTTCGGCATCGGCTGGGGGATCGCGGGGTTCTGCCCCGGCGGCGCGTTGCCCACGCTGGGGACGGGGCGGCTGGAAGTCTTCGTCTTCGTCGCCGCGATGATCGCCGGTATCCTGTTGGTGCGGGTGGCGGGCCGGGGGCGCTGAACTGCCGCGATTGCGCCGGGGGCCGCACTCGCCTAGGCTACCGGTTCGCTCTTTGGGGGAGATGCATCGCATGGACGCACCGGTTACACAGAACGCACCCTTGATCGACCCGTTCGCGCGGACGATCGACTACCTGCGCGTCTCGGTCACGGATCGCTGCGATTTCCGCTGCGTCTACTGCATGTCCGAGCACATGACGTTTCTGCCCAAGCGCGACCTGCTGACGCTGGAGGAACTGGACCGTCTGTGCACCGCCTTTGTCGATCTGGGGGTCCGCAAGCTGCGCATCACGGGGGGCGAGCCGTTGGTGCGGCGCAATATCATGTGGTTCTTCGACCGCATGGGCCGCCATCTGACGTCTGGCGCGCTGGAGGAACTGACGCTCACCACCAACGGCTCGCAGCTCGCCCGCCACGCGCAGGCGCTGGCCGATGCGGGGGTGCGCCGGGTCAACGTGTCGCTCGATACGCTCGATGCCGAGAAGTTCGGGCGCGTCACCCGCTGGGGCAGGCTCGACGCCGTGCTGCGCGGGATCGAGGCGGCGAAGGCCGCCGGAATGGCCGTCAAGATCAACGCCGTCGCGATCAAGGACTTCAACGACGGCGAGATCAACGACATGATCGAATGGGCCGGGGCCGAGAACCTCGACCTGACCTTCATCGAGGTCATGCCCATGGGCGAGATGGAGGAGCAGGAGCGCCTCGGCCAGTACTGGCCCCTCACGGAAGTGCGCACCAAGATCGCCGAACGCTGGACCATCAGCGAAAGCGATCACAAGACCGGCGGCCCCGCGCGGTATTTCGACGTGGCGGAGACGGGCAAGCGGCTGGGCTTCATCACCCCGCTGACGCACAACTTCTGCGAAAGCTGCAACCGGGTGCGCCTGACCTGCACGGGCATGCTGTACCTGTGCCTCGGGCAGGACCACGCCGCCGACCTGCGCGCCCCCCTGCGCGCCTCGGACGACCCCGCCTTGCTGGAAGCCGCCATCCGCCACGCTATCACACTCAAACCCAAGGGCCACGATTTCGACTACTCGCGCGAGAAGGTCGGCGGCGCGGTGAAGGCGCGGCACATGAGCGTGACGGGGGGGTAGGCTGCATCGCTCCCGGCGAGAAAGAGGCGCGCGGGCGGACGGTTTCGCCGGACTTCGCCGTGATCCCGTCGTAAGGAAGGCCTGCCCCTCCCCACCCACGGACCCCTCCCCACCCACGGACCCCGCGCCATGAACGACCCCATCGTCCCCTTCGACCTGTGGCGCATGGTCGTCGGCGACGCACCGCCGCTGTTCCTCCTCGAAATCGTGGTGCGCACGCTGCTGATCTACGGTTACGCGCTCGTCCTGATCCGGTGGGTCGGCGGGCGGGGCATCGCGCAGATGTCGGCGATCGAGTTCCTGCTGGTCGTGGCGCTCGGGTCGGCGGTGGGCGATCCGATGTTCTATCCGCAGGTGCCGGTCCTGCATGCGCTGGTCGTCATCACGGTGGTCGTGGCGATCAACAAGGGCCTCGACTACGTGCAGCGGCGTAGCAGCCGCATCGAGAACGTCATCAGCGGCGTGACGGTGGCGCTGGCCTCGGGCGGGACCCTGCGACTCGACGCGCTCGACAGGGTCGGCCTGACGCGCGAGGAGTTCTTTCTGGGCCTGCGCAAGGAAGGGATCGTGTCGCTGGGCGAGGTGCGGGTCGCCTATCTGGAGACGTCCGGGGATATCACGGTCTTCCGAGCCGATCCGCCGAAGCCGGGACTGCCGGTGGAGCCGCCATGGGATGTATCCAAGCCGGAGATCGTGGAGCGGGGCGGTGTGGCGCCGGAGGCCGTGCACGCCTGCATGCGATGCGGCGGGCTGGAGGAGGCGGGGCGCGGCGGGCCTTGCGAGGGATGCGGCGGCGAGCAGTGGACGCGGGCGCGGGAGGCGTAGACCGGATCACGCCGTCCTGCGCTGCCCGATACCTGACAACAGCGTGCTGCGGTCCAAAGTGAAATCGCTCTCGATCCAGTCGCTCTCCAGCCGTGCCAGCGTCTCGCCCAGCCGAGGCCCCGGATCGATGCCCAGCGCCATCAGGTCGCGCGCCACGACGGGGAAGGTCGACGCCGCGCCTTCGAGGATCAGCGAGACGAGGCGGATGTCGAGCGGTTTGCCCATCCGCGCGCTCTGGAGCAGCAGCAGGTCGCGCGCCGCCGCCTCGCCGCGTTCGTAGCCCGCGCGCCGGGCGCTCGCGGCGTCGTCGATGTCGTAGCCGAGGGGGCGCCGGGCGCGCAGGGCCTTCATCCGCTCGTTCGACAGGCGCAGCGAGCGCCCCGCCGTCACCGCATCGGTCTCTCCCGTCAGCAGCGCGAGGCGCCGGATCGGGTCGGGCGAGACGCCGATGCGCATTTCCGCCGCCACCAGCGCGGCCATCGAGGCGGCATCGCCGGTGAAGGGCACTGTCCTGGACAGCACGCCGGTCTGCGCCATCATGTCCACCGCCATGGCGGGGCGGGGTGCCGCCAGCAGCTTGAGCATCTCGCCCCCCACGCGCTCGCGCGACAGGCCCGAGACGCCCTCCGCAAGCCCGGCGCAGGCGACCAGCGCGTCGGGTTCCATCTCGCCCTGACCGTACCATGCGTGAAAGCGGAAGAGGCGCAGGATGCGCAGGTAATCCTCCTGTATCCGCGCGCTGGCCGAGCCGATGAACCGCACGCGCCGGGCGTGCAGGTCCGACAATCCGGTGCCGAGCACGTCGACCACCCGCCCGTCGGCCTCGGCATAGAGCGCGTTCATCGTGAAGTCGCGGCGCGAGGCGTCGAGCGTCCAGTCCTTCGTGAATTCGACCGTGGCGCGGCGCCCGTCCGTCGCCGTGTCCTGCCGCAGGGAGGTGATCTCGTAGCTGCGCTTGCCGGAGATGGCGGTGATCGTGCCGTGTTCCAGACCGGTAGGAATCGCGCGCAGCCCCGCCGCTTCGAGCGCGGCGACGGTCTGTTCGGGCGGGATGTCCACGGCGATGTCGATGTCGCGGACGCCGCGCTCGATGATGGCATCACGCACGCAGCCGCCGACGAAACGGGGCAGGGCGCCCCCCGCCGTCAGGGCGTCGAGCAGGGCGCGGGTCTCGCTGGCGATCAGCCATTCGCCGGTGATCTTGAGTGTCATGGCATCATTCCATGTTTGTCGGGCCATGTTTCGTCGGGTCGTGATGTGTCGGGTCGTGGTTCCCCGAGGTTCAACCCTTACACCGTAGACCCGTCACCCTGCCAGAACATGAATCGTTTCGCGCGGATCGACAGGACGGCTGTCACATCGCGTCGGCCACCTTGTCCGGCCGGGCCTCGATCAGGGTGCGCAGCCCTTCTTCCAGCCGCGTTTCGGCGCGGATGCCGAGCAGGCGCTGCATGCGCGCCGAATCACCCACCGAGTCGCGGATGTCGCCGTCGCGGGCGGGACCGTGGGAGATGGAGGCCGCCGACGCGGTCAGGTCCTGCAGCGTCCGGGCCAGCATCTCGACGGTGACGGCGCGCCCGGTGCAGACGTTGACGGCGTTGAAACCGGCGGGCTGTTCCAGCCTCTGGCGCCGCAGCAGGCGGTCGAGCGAGGCGGACAGCGCGCGCACCACGTCGCCGACATAGACGAAATCACGGGTCTGCTGGCCGTCGCCGTCGATGACGATGTCCTCGCCCCGCGCTAGCCGTTCGGCGAAGATGGAGATGACGCCCGAATAGGGGGAGGTGGGGTCCTGCCCCGGCCCGTAGACGTTGAAGAAGCGCAGCGCGGTGTTGGGCAGGCCGAAGATCTGCGCCGCCGCGCGCCCGTGCAGCTCGCCGCCCAGCTTGTCGGCGCCGTAGGGGGAGAGCGGTTCGGGCGGGGTGCGCTCCGAGATCGGCAGGCTGCGCGCCGCGCCGTAGATGGCGGCGGAGGATGCCCAGACGACCGGAACCGGCATGGTCCCCTCGTCCCGCGCCGCCTCCATCACCGTCAGCGTGCCGGTCAGGTTGGTGCGGTGCGAGCGGACCCAGTCGATGTTGCACCGCTCGACCGAGGCGATTGCCGCGAGGTGGATCACGCCGCCGACCCCCGCCATCGCTTCGGCCACCGTGCCCGCATCGGCCACGTCGCCCACGATCAGTTCGGCTTCGTCGGGAATGCCTGCGGCCTTGCCGGTCGAGAGATCGTCGAGGACGCGGACGCTTTGCCCGGTTTTAACCAGTTCGTGACACAGATGCGTCCCGATGAATCCGCAGCCGCCCGTCACCAGAATCGTTCCGCCGCGCTCTTCCATCGTTTCGCCTCCCGTATTTGTCCGTTATCGGGACGAGGATGCGGGCCGCCGCATAACTTTCCGTATAGTGCAGCGTAAAAGTATCGGATAAACGGCGCGGACACCCGGCGTAACAGTACGAGCGAGTATCCCATGAGCCACGAGACCGCCCTCTGCCTCCTTGCCGCCGGCAAGGGAACCCGCATGCGATCCGACCTGCCCAAGGTGCTGCACGAGGTGGCGGGCCTGTCGATGCTGGGCCACACCCTGCGCTCGGGCGACGGATGCGCGCCGTCGCGCATCGTGATCGTCACGGGCCACCAGTCGGAGCGCGTGGCGGAAACGGCGCGCGCGCTGGCCCCCGACGCCGTCTGCGTCGAGCAGTCGCCGCAGCTCGGCACCGGCCATGCCGTGAAGATGGCGGCCCCAGCGCTGGGGGGATTCGAGGGCGATGTCTTCGTGCTCTACGGCGATACCCCCCTCATCCGCGCCGAGACGCTCGACGCGATGCTGGCCGCGCGGCGAGGCGGCTCTGACGTGGTCGTGCTGGGCTTCGACGCCATGGAGCCGGGCGGTTACGGGCGGCTGATCCTCGACGACGCGGGCGGTCTGGACCGGATCGTCGAGGCCAAGGACGCGAGCGCCGACGAACTGGCGGTGACGCTGTGCAATTCGGGTGTCATGTGCGTGCCGGGTCCGCTGCTCTTCGGCCTGCTGGAGCGGGTGACGAACGACAATGCGAACGGCGAATACTACCTGACTGATATCGTCGGTCTGGCGCGGTCCGACGGTCTGGCCTGCGCCGTCGTGCGATGCGACGAGGCGGAGACGCTGGGCGTCAACTCCCGCGTCGATCTCGCCGCCGCCGAAGCCGCGTGGCAGGCCCGTGCCCGCCGCGCCGCCATGGAGGAGGGCGTGACCATGGCCGCGCCCGATACCGTCTTCCTGTCCCACGACACCGCCATCGGACAGGACGCGACGGTCGGGCCGCATTGCGTCTTCGGCCCCGGCGTCACGGTGGAGAGCGGGGCGACCATCCGCGCGTTCAGCCATCTGGAAGGGTGCACGGTCGCGACCGGCGCCGTCATCGGCCCCTATGCCCGCCTGCGCCCCGGCGCCGAGATCGGCGAGGATGTCCGCATCGGCAACTTCGTCGAGGTCAAGGCCGCGCGCTTCGGCAAGGGGGCAAAGGCCAACCACCTCGCCTATATCGGCGATGCGGAGGTCGGCGCGGGCGCCAATATCGGCGCGGGCACCATCACCTGCAACTACGACGGCGTGCTCAAGCACCGCACGGAAATCGGCGCGGGGGCCTTCATCGGCTCCAATTCCGCCCTCGTCGCCCCGGTCTCGGTCGGGGACGGCGCGATGGTCGGCGCAGGCTCGACCATCAGCCGCAACGTCGAGGCGGGCGCCCTCGGCATCGCCCGCGCCCGTCAGGAAAACCGCCCCAATTTCGCCGCGCGCCTGCGCGAGAAGCTGTTGGAGATCAAGGCTCGGCGGACGGGCGGCACGCGGTAGCGCCCCGGCCCGTTCCGGCGCGAAAGCCGTGCGCTTTCGTGAAATGGCGACCGTAACTCTATGAAATAAAAAGTCAAATCGTTTCTGGACGATGTAGAGGTATCATCGATCATCTTATGGTAAGGGCATCGCCTTACCGTAGCGTTAGGCCCTGTCGGCCCCAGTAAGGGAATTTCAGTATGTGCGGTATTGTCGGGATCCTCGGTAACGGGCGCGACGCGGCGCCTCTTCTTCTCAACGCTCTCAGGAGCCTCGAATACCGGGGCTACGACAGCGCGGGCGTCGCGACGGTGAAGGCCGGTACGCTCGACCGTCGCCGCGCGGTGGGCAAGCTGTCGGCGCTCGCCAGCCTGCTGGACAACAATCCCATCGGCGGCTCCACCGGCATCGGGCACACGCGTTGGGCCACCCACGGCGCCCCGACCGAGACGAACGCGCATCCCCATTCCTCGGGCCGCGTCGCGGTCGTGCATAACGGCATCATCGAGAACTTCCAGGAACTGCGCGCGATGCTCTCGGAGCAGGGGCGCACGTTCACGAGCCAGACCGATACCGAGACCATTGCGCAGCTCTGCGACCATTATCTGGGCACCGGCCTGTCGCCGCAGGACGCCGCCGCCGCCACGCTGGCCAAGCTGGAGGGGGCGTTCGCCCTCGCGCTCCTGTTCGACGGCGAGGACAACCTGATGATCGCGGCGCGCAAGGGCAGTCCCCTCGCGCTCGGCTACGGGGACGGCGAGATGTTCGTCGGCTCCGACGCGCTGGCGCTCGCGCATCTGACCAACCGCATCTGCTATCTGGACGAGGGCGACTGGGCGGTCCTGACGCGCGACACGGCCACGATCTACGACCGGGACGGCAAGCTGGCCAACCGCGAAATCCGCATCGTCAACGTGAGTTCGGTGCTGGTCGACAAGGGCGAATACCGTCACTTCATGGCCAAGGAGGTGCACGAGCAGCCTTCCGTCGTCGGCTACGCGCTCGGCTCCATGATGACGCCGGAGCGGACCGCGATCCGCGATCTCTCGGCAGCTCTCGACCTGAGCAGGACGCCGCGCGTGACCATCGTCGCCTGCGGCACCGCCGGGTACGCGGGTCACGTCGCGAAATACTGGTTCGAGCAGGTCGCGCGCCTGCCGGTCGAGGTCGATATCGCGTCCGAGTTCCGCTATCGCGAGGCGCCCCTGCCCGAGGGCGGGGTGGCCATCTTCGTCTCGCAGTCGGGCGAGACGGCCGACACCCTCGCGGCCCTGCGCTACGCGAAGAGCCAGGGACAGAAGATCGTCGCGGTCGTGAACGTGCCCGAATCCTCCATCGCGCGCGAATCCGACCTCGTCCTGCCGATCCATGCGGGACCAGAAATCGGCGTCGCCTCGACCAAGGCGTTCACCTGCCAGCTCATGATCCTCGCCTCCCTCGCCATCGGCGTGGGGCGTCAGCGCGGCACCGTCGATGCGGCGGAGGAGGCCCGGCTGGTGCGCGCGCTGTCCGAGGTGCCGCGCCTCCTGTCGGAAGCCATCGAGACCGAGGACGAGATCGAGAAGCTGGCATACGAACTGGCCAAGGCCCGCGACGTCATCTATCTGGGCCGGGGATCGCAATTCCCCATCGCTCTGGAAGGGGCGCTGAAGCTCAAGGAAATCAGCTATATCCACGCGGAGGGCTATGCGTCGGGCGAACTCAAGCACGGCCCCATCGCCCTGATCGACGAGAACGTGCCGGTCGTGACGCTCGCCCCGCGCGATCATCTTTACGACAAGACCGTGTCGAACATGCAGGAGGTGATGGCCCGCGCCGGCAAGGTGCTGCTCATCTCCGACGCCGCCGGGGTGGCGCATGCGGGCGAGGGATGCTGGCGCACGTTGACGATGCCCGATTGCGACCCTTTCGTCGCGCCCATCGTCTACGCGGTGCCGACCCAGCTGATCGCCTATCACACGGCGGTCGCCAAGGGCACGGATGTCGATCAGCCGCGCAACCTCGCCAAGTCGGTGACGGTCGAGTGATCCACGGGGGGCGGACGATCCCGCCCCCTCCGGTCTTCGCGCTTTAGTACCCGATTGGCGGCGGCGCGGGCCGGTCGTAGCGGCCCGGCAGCGGGCGCGGTCCCGACGGGCGGTCGAGCCTCGGGTCATGGACGAGGCGCAGTTCCAGCACCACCGCATTCGCCCAGTCGCGCTCGATCGGTCCGGCGGTTCCGAAGCGCTGGCCCGATTCACCGCTCAGGCCCGTGACGCCTGCCCCCAGACCCCGGTCGCGCGGCGGGGTCATCTTGCGCGACTGCACGCCGTAATCGGCGGATGACTCAGGCGCGGCGGCGGATGGCGCAGGCGCGCTGCTGTAGGCATCCCCCATCGCATTCGGTTCCGGCGCATACCGGGGGACGGGGGGCGGCCTGTATCGCCGGACTTCGGGAATGAATCGCACCGAAACCCGTCCCTTGTCGGACCGCGTCACCTGACCCGAACCGACCGCGTAGCCGTCGGCGCTGTCCGCCCTGTAGAACGTGAAGCGTCCCGTATCGTCCGCCGGTCGCTCGACGCAGGCGTCGCGATAGGGTGCCAGCCGCCACGTTCCCATCGGCAGGCCGTCGATCGACACCTCGGCATCCGCCGCCAGGTCCAGATCGTTGCGGAAGCACAGGGAGTAGGGCGTGCCGTGTTCCATCCGCACGTAACCGCTCCGGTCGTCCGGGCGATTCTGGATGGACAGCGAGAACCCGCCTCCCGACACCGCCGCCGCCTCGCTCGCCATCAGGGCCAGCACTCCCGTCAGAACTCCGATCCGCATGGTTCTCTCTCCTTGCCGTTGTCCGTATCGCCCCGCAGTCTTCCCGCGCCATGCGGCGAGGATGAGGCGGCACGGCGTCACCCGTCGAACACGAACACCCGCGAGGCATGCAGCATCCCCGCCTTGTAGACCCCGATGGCCACCGGCTCGCCCTCCAGCGCCCCCCAGCAGGTATCGCCGTAGCCGAGCGACAGCCCCCGCGCCTCGACCGGATTGCCGTTGCGCAGGCGGGCCAGATCGCCCGGTGCGACGTCGAAGCACGGAATATGCGACAGGGCGGTGGCGACGGGGAGCAGGTCCACCCCCGCCTCGCCCGCCCGCACCGCGTAGAAGAACCCGACATCCCACGCGACCGCATCCGCCACGTCGAACGGCCCGGTCGAGAGCCGCCGCAGCGCCGTGACATGGCCGAAGCATCCCAGCACTTCCCCCAGATCGCGGGCGACGGAGCGGACGTAGCCGCCCTTGCCGCAGGTGAAGGCGAACCGCGCCTCGTCCTCTCCCGCCTCGATCAGGTCGAGCGCCTCGACATGCAGGGGCCGGGCTGCCAGCTCCGGCACCCCGCCCGCCCGCGCGGTGTTATAGGCCCGGCGCCCGTCCACCTTGATCGCCGAGTAAACGGGCGGCATCTGCATGATATCGCCGCGAAAGCGGGGCAGGGCGGCGAGGATGGCATCCCGGTCGGGCCGATCGGCGGACTCGGCCACGGTCGCTCCCTCCAGATCGTCGGTCGCGGTCGCGCGGCCCCAGCCGACGGTGAATTCGTAGCGTTTGGCCCCGTCCATGACGTAGGGCACCGTCTTCGTCGCCTCGCCGAACGCCACCGCCAGCGCGCCGCTCGCCAGCGGGTCGAGCGTGCCCGCGTGGCCCGCCTTCTGTGCGCGCAAGGCCCAGCGCGTCTTGGAGACCACGTTGGTCGAGCCGATCCCCACGGGCTTGTCCACGACCATCCAGCCATGCACCGGGTTGCCCTTCCTTCGCCGCGCCATGTGCGTCCGCCCCTTCGTCCCCTCAAGTGACCGTCCTGCTATCGCGGGACGGGGCGGGGGTCCAGCGACGTGTCGTCAGCGGTCGAACGGGTTGCGGGGACGGGGGCATGGCCCTAGGATGCGTCCCAAGGGGCAAGCATGATCCGGTCGAGAGGCCGTATACGGAGTGACGTATGAAACCGATCTTTTCCGCCCCCATCCTGATCCTCGCCCTTTCCGCCTGCGCGACCGACGGAACTCAGGCCGTCGCGCCCGCCCCGGTGGCCGCCTCGACGACGCAGATGCAGGCAGCACCGGTGGACCCCTACGTCACCGGCGAAGTCGTGCTGGCCGAGCCTATCGCGCCCGTCAGCCAGCGGGGCGGCAATGCCGCGCTCGCCATCGGCGCGACGGTGCTGGGCGCGTTCATCCCCGGTCCCTGGGGCAGCATCGCCAGCGTGACGGCGGGGCAGGCGGGGCGATACGCCCTGAGCAGCGCCGCGACCCGGACGACGCGCTATCATGTGCGGATGCCGGACGGCTCCATCCGCACGGTGACGCAGGCCGGTCCCCTTTCCCTCTCCGCCGGAACGCAGGTGCAGATCCTGACCCTCGACGACGGCTCCTCGCGCCTCGTGCAGACATCGGTCCCCCTGCCGGCGACCGTCTCCGGCTGACCCCGGATCGCGGCGGTCCGACCCGGCCCCCGCCGCGATTTCCGGGGTCGGTCCGCACGCCCGGAAATTGTGCATAAAGTCTAGGCACTGATGTTTTTCGTGCACAATTTTTCGCCTCGATTCGGGCGGCATTACGGCCCGTATTCAGCATTGCGGTAATTATCCCTTTCGATTCATCGCGTTAACGATTGTCGAAAGATCTGGCACGGTTCCTGATAGGAACACCTCGTATGTGATCCCGACCGACCGGTCGCGACAGAGGGAAGCGCCATGAAACTCATCATCGCCATCATCAAGCCGTTCAAGCTCGAAGAGGTCCGCGAGGCCCTGACCAATATCGGGGTTCAGGGGATGCTCGTCAGCGAAGGCAAGGGTTTCGGTCGCCAGAGCGGGCATACCGAAATCTACCGCGGCGCCGAATACGCCGTCACCTTCGTCCCCAAGCTGAAACTCGAAATCGTGGTGAGCGACGGGCTTGCCGCCTCCGTGGTCGATGCCATCGCCACGACCGCCAAGACGGGCCGCATCGGCGACGGCAAGATCTTCACCCTCGATGTCGAACAGGCCGTGCGCATCCGCACCGACGAGACCGGTCCCGACGCCCTCTGAATGCAGCCCTCCGATCCTGCTATGACGATTCTCCAGGAGACCCCTACGATGAAAAGACCCTTCCTTCTCCCCCTCGTGACCGGTGCGGCGCTGTTCGCCTCGCCCGTCCTCGCGCAGGAGGCCGCCGGAACCGGCCTGCCCGCCGACGGCATCTGGATCCTGAACACGCTGCTCTTCCTGATGGGCGGTTTCCTCGTCATGTTCATGGCGGCGGGCTTCTGCATGCTCGAAGTCGGGCTGGTGCGCTCCAAGAACGTGTCGATGCAGTGTACCAAGAACGTCGCGCTCTTCTCGCTGGCGAGCCTCGGCTACTACCTGATCGGCTACACGCTCATGTATCCGGGCGACAACTGGATGACGGTCGGCTACCTCGCCAACTTCAACCCCTTCGCCCAGCTTGAGGCCGTCGGGCTTGCGGATGGGGCGGATGCCGCCGATTACGCCTCGACCGGGTCGGACTTTTTCTTCCAGCTCATGTTCTGCGCGGCGACCGCATCGATCGTCTCGGGCGCGCTGGCCGAGCGCATCAGGCTGTGGCCCTTCCTGATCTTCACGTTCATCCTCACGGCGTTCATCTACCCGATCCAGGCAAGCTGGAAATGGGGTGGCGGCTTCCTCGATACCGATTACGGCTTCCTCGACTTCGCCGGTTCCACGGTCGTCCACTCGGTCGGCGGCTGGGCCGCGCTCGCGGGGGCCATCATCCTCGGCCCGCGTCTGGGCAAGTACAAGGACGGGCGCGTCGTCCCGATCCCCGGTTCCTCCATCCCGCTCGCCACGCTGGGCATGTTCATCCTGTGGCTCGGCTGGTTCGGCTTCAACGGCGGGTCGCAGCTCGCGATGGGCACGCTGGGCGATGCCGCCGACGTGAGCCGCATCTTCTCCAACACCAATGCCGCCGCCGCCGGGGGCGTGCTCGCCGCCGTGCTGCTGACGCAGGTGCTCTACGGCAAGGTCGACGTGACCATGGTGCTCAACGGCGCGCTGGCCGGTCTGGTCTCCATCACCGCCGAGCCGCTGACCCCCACGCTGGGCGTCGCCTCGCTCATCGGTGCCGTGGGTGGCGTGATCGTGGTCTTCGCCGTGCCGCTGCTCGACAGACTGCGCATCGACGACGTGGTCGGCGCGATCCCCGTGCACCTGTTTGCCGGTATCTGGGGCACGATGGCCGTCCTGCTCACCAACTCCGACGCGACCCTGATGGGTCAGGTCATCCCGATCGGCATCGTCGCCGGTTTCGTCTTCGGCGTGTCGCTGGTCGTCTGGCTGATCCTGCGCCTGACCATCGGCATCCGCGTGACGGAGGAGGAAGAGATGATGGGTCTCGACGCCGCCGAAATCGGCATCGAAGCCTATCCCGAGTTCGGCAAGGGGTCGCAGTTCATGTGATCCGCCCGACCTGAACTCCCCGACCTGCCCGGACCCCATACGGTCCGGGCATTTTTACGTCAGGGTCTCGGCGAGGATGTCGTGCCCCACCGCCCCCGGCATCACCAGCGACACCGGCATCGCCAGCCCGTGCCGCGCGCATCCCTCGCGCACGGCGCCCTCGATCTGCGCGGGCTTGTACCGGCCCGAGAAATGCCCCAGCACCAGATGCGCGGGCCGCGCCGCCGCCGCCATCTCCAACACGTCCTCCAGCACCGAATGACGAAACCGCGTCGGGTCGCCCTCGCTGCTGTCCTCCCGGTCGATGAAGGTGGCTTCGTGGATCAGCACCCCGGCCCCGTCATAGCGACCATCCGCGATCACCCCCGTATCGGCGGAATAGGCGAGGGCGAGGCTGCGCTGCTCCACCGTCATCGCGTCATCGCCCCGCTCCGCGCGCAGGGCGGCGATCTCGGACCCGAGCAGGCCGTGGTACTCGGGGCGCAGCTTGCGCACGCTGCTCTCGACGAAGTAGCCGAGCGATTTGATGCCCGGGCGGATGCCGCTCATATGGGTGTTCTCCATCGCCCGCACGGTTCGGCCCCCTCCCACGTCCACGCGCTCCCCCGGCGCGACGGGGTTCCAGACCGTCCCCTCGATCCACGGGTCGAAATCGGCGCAGAACCGCGCCAGTGCCGGGAAGGAGCCGCTATCGGCGGGATAATGGATCGTCAGGCGCGGGCCGCCGTAGAGTTGCTGATAGGCCAGCAACCCGGCAATATGGTCGCGGTCGGCATGGCTGAGGAACAGGTGGCGCACTTTCCGTGCCTTGTGCATCAGCGCCGCGCTCGCCCCGTCGCCGCAATCGAACATCAGGCCCCATTGCTCGACCATGTACCACGTCGAGAAGAGCGCGGTGGAGGCGCCGCGCAGGGTAAGCGCGGCGCTCATTCATCGTTCTCGAACAGGCCAGGATCGGCGAGGAAGTCGAGCATCATCGGCAAGGCATCGTCGCCCCAGAACAGCTCTCCCCCCACATCGAAGGTCGGCACGCCGTAGACCCCGCGCGCGATGGCCGCGTCGGTATTGGCGCGCAGGGCGTCCTTGACCGCCGGATCGGCGACCCGCGCTTCCCAGTCCGCGATCCCCAGCTTGGCGGCCAGCGCGGCGAGGCTGTCCGGCGTATCCCCCGCGTTCCCCTCGCCCCAGACATGCGCGGCGACGGTGCGCACGGTCTCCGGATCGCTCCCCAGAGAGATCGTCAGGCGTGACAGGGCGATGGAACTGAACGGATGCACGGACGGTATGCGGAAGGGGAGACCGCGCGCCCGCGCCGTCCGCTGCGCCATGCGAAAGGTCTGGATGCGCTTCTGGGGTATCTGCCCCGGTCCCTTATGTGCCCAATGCTTGAGCAGCCCCGTGAAGACCACCGGCACGGGGCGCACCGTCACGTCGGCGGGCAACCGGTCGAAGCGCGCCATGGCGATCCACGGGAAGGGAGAGACGTAATCGAAATACCAGTCCGCCTGTCGCATCGTATCCTCCTCGGTCGGGGATTCGCGCCTATACCCCGCACGCGGCGGTGGCAAGCGTCATCTGGACCGCGCGGGTTGCAAGACGGCGGAATACGGGGCAAGCCGTCGGAATGATTTCGCGTGAAACCCTCGGCCCCCTTGCCCTCACGCTGGCGCTCGGCGTGGGCGGGGCGGGCCTGTTCGCCCTGATGGGGTGGCCGCTGCCCTTCCTGCTCGGCCCGCTCTTCGCCTGTCTCCTCGGCGCGCTGGCGCGGTTGCCGCTGCGGGGGACCGGCAAGATGGGGGCGGCGTTTCGCACGGTGCTCGGCGTCGCGGTCGGCACCTCCATCACGCCCGACCTCGTGGGGCGGTTGCCGGAGATGGCGTATTCCGTCGCGCTCATCCCGTTCTTCGTGCTGATCATCGGGTCGATCGGCTACCCGTTCTTTCGCCGCGTGTGCGGCTTCGACCATGCGACCGCCTATTATAGCGCCATGCCCGGCGGATTGCAGGACATGCTGATCTTCGGCGAGGAGGCGGGGGGCGACGTGCGGGCGCTCTCGCTGATCCACGCGACGCGGGTGCTGGTGGTCGTCACTGCCGCGCCCTTCCTGCTCACGACCGTCTGGGGCGTGGGCCTGACCAATCCGGTGGGCGAGCCGATGGCCGACCTGCCGCTGCACGAGATGGCGCTGATGGTCTTCGCGGCCTGGGCGGGGTGGAAGATCGCGGCGCGGGCGGGCCTGTTCGGGGCCTCCATCCTCGGGCCGCTGATTCTCTCCGCGGCGCTGTCGCTCGCGGGCTTCATCGAACACCGGCCCCCGGCGGAGGCGATTCTCGCCGCGCAGTTCTTCATCGGCATCGGGATCGGCGAGAAATACGCGGGCGTCACCTGGCCGGAGCTGCGCCGCGACGTACTGGCGGGGGGCGCGTTCTGCCTCATCCTCGGGGTGCTCGCCGTCCTCTTTGCCGAAGGGGTGAGCGCCGCGGGATTCGCGCCCAAGATCGAGGCGTTCCTCGCCTTCGCGCCGGGGGGGCAGGCCGAGATGGCGGTGCTGAGCATCGTCGCGGGAGCCGACCTCGCCTTCGTCGTGACGCACCACATCGTGCGCATCGTCGTGGTCATCACGGGCGCCCCCGTGGTCGCGCGACTCACCGGGCGGTGGTCGGCATAGCTTTTACTTGCGAAGAGTTGCAGCGCGACTCGGGCACCGGCTCCGATTCGGAGCAGTCCGGGGGGATCGTGGAGCGGGGCGGGGTTTCACGGGTCGATATGGGCAAAAAATGTTAACACTTGGGTTCGTCCATATGTGGTGATTTCAGTTCGGATAAATCTACATGTGGTGGTTTCGCGTTACCCGGACGTTGTAAATTGCTTCTTTGTTCCAAAGTGCCACAGCTTTGAAACCATAGAATCCCGTTGACGCTCCATGTTTCTCCACGTATTCCCATGGATATGGAGAACGCGATGAGGTTCGGTAGCGACTAATAAAAATCAAAGACGAGGCAGGTTTCTACGGAGCAAATCTCCCTGATTCATTGCGTCTCTCCAAATAATACAAACAAGACCCAAGCGTCCGTCAAAGAGACCAAGGGCCGAGAGCAGACAAGAAGAAGACCTGACGATTGAGGCAGTAGCGGGGTGTGCGGCGCGCATCCCGCTTTTCTTTTGCCGTTTCGGGGTAAAAGGATACCCCGCCGACGTCGCATTGTCACCGATCCTGCTCCCGTCCCTTTCCGTTTCTACGGTATCGCACCGGGTCGTCGCAGACGGGCGGGCAGGATGGCGCTGTTTCTTTCGAGAAGCACCCACAAGGTGGACAAGAAGGGCCGCGTGTCGGTCCCTGCCGCCTTTCGCGCTGCGTTGGGCGAGAATATCGCCAAGGGCATCGGCCTCGCCAAGCCCCTCGCCGGACAGAACGCCATCGAAGCCACTCCGATGGAGAGGGTCGAGCAGCGCATCGCCCAGCTCGACACCCTTCAGGACGACTCGCTCGAATTCGCCGCCTATGCCATGCTGATGATGGGCAGCGTGCGCAACGTCTCCATCGACGGCGACGGGCGCATGATCCTGCCCGAGGACATGATGGAGGATGTGGGCATCACCGACTCGGCCGTCTTCGTCGGCATCGGCCACACCTTCCAGATATGGGAGCAGAAGGCGCTCGACGCCTTCACGGTCGAGGCGCAGGCCATCGCCCGCGAAAGCGGCGGTCGGTTGCCAAGCCTCGCCTCGCTCCAGAAAAACGGATCGGCGACGTGACCCCCGACGACGCGCTGGAAGCGGCCCGACAGAACCATGTGCCCGTCCTGTGCGCCGAGGTGGTCGAGGCGCTGGCCCCCGAGACGGGCGACCTGATCGTCGACGGCACGTTCGGGGCGGGCGGCTATACCCGTGCGATCCTGTCGGCGGCGGAAGCGCGCGTCATCGGCGTGGACCGCGACCCGGACGCGCTGGCCGAGGCCGCGCCGTGGGCGGGCGCCTATGGCGAGCGGCTGCGGCTGGTCGAGGGGGTGTTCGGCGATCTCGATACCTATGCCGATGCGGGCGAGCCGGTGAACGGCGTCGTCCTCGATATCGGCGTGTCGTCGATGCAGCTGGACCGGGCCGCGCGCGGTTTCTCCTTTCTCCGGGACGGGGCGCTTGATATGCGGATGGGGCAAGACGGTCCGTCTGCGGCGGATCTCGTGAATACGGCGGAGGAGGCGGTTCTGGCCGACATCCTGTTTCAGTACGGCGAGGAGCGGCGCTCTCGCGCGCTGGCCAAGGCGATCGTCTCGGCGCGGGCCAGGGCGCCCCTGCGCACGACCGCCGATCTGGTGCGCGTGATCGAGGCGGCGGCGCCCTCGAAGCGGCCCGACCGCATCCACCCGGCAACCCGCACGTTCCAGGCCCTGCGCATCGCGGTCAACGATGAACTGGGCGAACTGGCGCGCGGCCTTGCGGCGGCGGAGCGGGCGCTGGCTCCGGGCGGGCGTCTGGTCGTCGTCACGTTCCATTCGCTGGAGGACCGTATCGTCAAGCGGTTCCTGAAATCGCGGTCCGAGCGGGGCGGGGCGGGCGTATCGCGCCACTCGCCGGGGCCTGTCGACGGGCCGGAGCCGAGTTTCGAGACCCTGACCCGCAAGCCGGTCGAGGCGGGCGAGGCAGAACTCGCCGCCAACCCCCGCGCCCGCTCCGCCCGCCTGCGCGCCGGACTGCGAACGGATGCGCTCGCCCTGCCTTTCGAGGCGCGGGGTCTCGGGTTGCCGGGGCTGGCGCTCGAAGGGCTGGCGTGATGATGTGGCTGTGGCGCGCGATGGTCGCGCTGGGGCTGGCGGGGGTGGTCTACAGCGCGGTGTCGCTCTACGAGGCGAAGATCGAGACGCGGCAACTCGACCGCTCGCTGGACCGGCTCGAATCGCGTCAGGCATCGGTGCGGGGCGAGATCGCGGCGCTCGATACCGAATGGTCCTATCTCAACTCGCCCGAGCACCTCTATTACCTGATCGGCCTTCATTCCGACGTGCTCAAGCTTCAGGAGAGGGTGCCGGACAGCTTTGCACGCCTGTCCGAACTGCCACCCAAGGGCGCGGGACTCGCATCGACGGAGGATGAACGATGAAGGGCTTCTTCAAGGAAACGCCGTTTCCAGATCAGCCGGCGCATGTCCACCCCGAACGCGAGCAGCGCGTGAAGCGCGACCCCACGCGCAAGCGCGGCCTGATCGTCGCGATCGGGTTCGGCGTGGCCTTTGCCGTGCTGGGCATGCGAATGGGCGCCCTCGCCCTCGTGCCCCCGGCGGACGAGCGCGCGCGGGTCTCCGGCCCCGCCGATGTCGAGCGCGTGCAGATCCTCGACCGCAACGGGCGGGTGATGGCCAGTACGCTGCCGACCTGGGCCGTCGCGTTGCGCCCGCGCATGGCGGCGGAGGCGGGGGGTCTTTCTCCCGACGACCTGACGGCGCTCAAGCGCATCTTCCCCAATCTCGACCAGAACCGGCTGCGCTACCTCGTCAATGCCGGGAAGACCAACTTCACCTATGTCGAGCGCCGCGCCTCGCCCCGCCAGTGGAAGGAAGCGCGCGATCTGGGCATCATCGGGCTGGAGGCGGTGCAGCGCAACGACCGCGTCTTCCCGCCGGGCCGGGTGGCCGCGCATGTGCTGGGCGGCGTCAATATCGACAACGAGGGCATCTCCGGCATCGAGAAGGGGCTGGAGGCGCGCCTGACCGATCCGAACGCGCAGGGCGAGCCGGTCACGCTGTCCATCGACATGCGCGTGCAGAACGCGCTGCATCTGACGATGTCGGAAGCGACGGCCATGTTCGCGGCGCTGGGCGCGGCGGGCGCGGTGATGGACGTGCGCACCGGCGAATTGCTGGCCATGGTCTCGCTCCCCGATTTCGATCCCAACGACCGCCCCCCCCTGCCGACCGAGGGTGCCGACCCGTCCATGTCGCCGCTGTTCAACCGGGTGTCGCAGGGCATCTACGAACTCGGTTCGGTCTTCAAGCTGGTCACGGCGGCGGCGGCCATCGACAGCGGCATCGTCGATATCGACACGCGCGTCGATGCCAGCCGCCCGATCCGCCGGGGCGGCTTCACGATCAAGGATTACCTCGGCAAGAACCGCGTGATGACGGTGGAGGAGATGATCCGCTTCTCCTCGAATATCGGCGCCGTGCGAGTGGCCGAGAAGATGGGCGTGCCGATCCACAAGGCGTTCCTCGAAAAGCTGGACATGAACGACCGCGTCCCCCTCGCCGAACTGCCCGCGCCGGAGCGCAGCCGGGGGCAACTGCCCGCGAAATGGCGCAGCGCGAACGCGGCGACGGTCGCCTACGGCCACGGCCTCGCGGTGACGCCGCTGCACATCGCCGCCGGGATCGCCTCCATCGCCAATTACGGGTGCAAGGTCACGCCGACCCTGCTCAAGCGGTCCGCCCCGCCGCCCTGTGACCGGGTGGTCAGCCGCGAGACGTCGAGCAAGATGCGCGCTTTGATGCGGGTGGTCGGCAAGCATTCCTCGGGGCGCAGCGCCAATATCGCGGGCTACGAGATCGGCGGCAAGACGGGCACGGCCTACAAGGTCAAGATGACCGGCGGGTACGATTTCGACAAGCGCTTCAATACCTTCGTGGCCCTGTGGCCGACGACGGAGCCGCAATACGTCATGGTCCTCTCCATCGACGATCCGAAGCTGCTGGACGGGAGCGGCAAGCTGCCCCTCGCCGGGCGCACGGCGGCCCCGGCGGCGGGCCGCGCCATCGAGCGCATCGCTCCCCTGCTCGGCCTCGCTCCGACCGACCGGTTCCGCCCGACGGGCCAGTTCGTCGACGAGGTGACGGAGGGCGGCGCATTGCCGATTTCCCTGCCGCCGCTGGAGGAAGAGGCGCAATGAGCGGGAATACGCTGGCTACGCTGGGCCTGCTCGACGCCGGTCTCGTCCTCGGCCCCGCGCCCGATGCGGGGGCGGCGGTGACGGGGGTGACGGGCGACAGCCGCGAGGTGACGCCGGGCACCGTCTTCGTCGCCATCAAGGGCGCCGCGCTCGACGGGGCCGAGTTCATTCAATACGCCGTCCGCCAGCGCGCCCTCGCCATCGTCACGACCCGCGAGGGCGCGGTCACGGCGCTGGAGACGATGGGCGGCGTCGGCGAGGTGCCGATGATCGTGGTGGAGGAGCCGCGCCGCATCCTCTCGGATCTCGCCGCCCGCCTGCACCCGCGCCAGCCCGAGACCGTCGCGGCGGTGACGGGGACGAGCGGCAAGACATCCGTTGCCGATTTCCTGCGCCAGATTTGGGAGCGGCTCGGCATCGACGCCGCCGCGCTCGGCACCATGGGTGTGACCTCGCGCAGCGTCAGCCTGCCCGGCGGCCTGACGACGCCGGACCCCGTGGGCCTGCACCGCACGCTCGGCAAGTTGGCCGATGGCGGCGTCAAGGCGCTTGCGATGGAGGCGTCGTCGCACGGGCTGGACCAGTACCGTCTCGACGGGGTGCGCGTGAAGGCGGGGGCGATGACCAACCTCGCGCGCGACCACATGGATTATCACCCGACGACGGCCCATTACGCGGCGGCGAAGCTGCGCCTCTTCACCGACCTGATCGAGGAGGGCGGCACGGCGGTCGCCAATGCCGACGACGCGCTCTTCCCGGTCGTGGCGCGGATCGCGGCGGCGCGGGGGTTGCGCCTCATTCCCGTGGGCGAGGCGGCGACGGGCGGGTTCCGCATCGTCTCCACCGCCTTCACCGGGGCGGGCCAACGGGTCGAAATCGAGTTCGACGGACAGGAGCATACGCTCGACCTGCCGCTCATCGGTGCGTTCCAGGCGCGCAACGTGCTGACCGCCGCCGCACTGGCCATCGGATGCGGGGCGCAAGCGTCCGAGGTGCTGGCGACGCTCTCCGGTCTGGACGGCGTGCGCGGGCGGATGGAGCTGGTCGCGACGCGCAGCTTCGGCGCGCCCGTCTTCGTCGATTACGCCCACAAGCCCGACGCGCTGACCGCCGCGCTGTCCGGTTTGCGCCCGCATGTGACGGGGCGGCTGCACGTCGTCTTCGGCGCGGGCGGCGACCGGGACAAGGGCAAGCGCCCGCTGATGGGCGAAGCGGCGGCGGCGGGGGCCGACGTGGTCATCGTCACCGACGACAACCCCCGCTCCGAAGACCCCGCCGCCATCCGCGCCGCCATCCTCGCCGCCGCGCCGGACGCGACCGAGGTGGCCGATCGGGCCGAAGCGATCCTGCGCGGCATCGACGGGCTGGAGGAGGGCGACGCCCTGCTGATCGCGGGCAAGGGCCACGAGACGGGACAGGTGGTCGCGGGCGACGTGATCCCCTTCGACGACGCCGAGCAGGCCCGCATCGCCGTCGCCGCCCTCGATGGCGACGAAGACGACATCGCCCGCCTGCTTGGCGGAGCGCCGTAGATGCTGTGGGAACGCGAAGCGCTGGTCTCGACGACCGGGGGCACGGCGTCGGGCAGATGGGCCGGGGTGAAGGGCGTCTCCATCGACACCCGCACGATCCGCAAGGGCGACCTGTTCGTCGCGCTCAGCGATACGCGCGACGGGCATGATTTCGTCGGTGCCGCGCTGGAGAAGGGGGCCGGGGCCGCCTTGGTCTCGCGCATTCCGGAGGGCGTGGCACCCGATGCCCCGCTCCTGACAGTGCCCGACCCGCTCGCGGCGCTGGAGGCCATCGGCATCGCGTCCCGCGCGCGGGCAATCGACGCGACCGTCGTCGCGATCACCGGCTCGGCGGGCAAGACGAGCACCAAGGACGCGCTCGCTTCCGTCCTCGCGCCGCAGGACGCCACCCACGCTTCGGTCAAGTCCTACAACAATCACTGGGGCGTCCCGCTAACCCTCGCCCGGATGCCGCAAGAGACCCGCTTCGGCATCTTCGAGATCGGCATGAATCACGGCGGCGAGATATCCCCGCTGACCCGCATGGTCCGCCCCGACATCGCCATCGTCACCAACGTCCTGCCCGTCCATCTGGGCAATTTCGACTCCGAATCGGGCATCGCGGCAGCGAAGGCGGAGATCATGGAGGGCGTGGCACCGGGCGGCCGCGTCCTCCTCAACCGTGACAACCCGTGGTTCGAGCTGCTGGCAACCAAGGCGCGTGCCCTCGGCCTGACGATCGTCCCGTTCGGCGAAGCGCCCGAAGCCTCCGCGCGCCTGCTCAAGCTATCGCAACAGACGGCATCGGCGAGCGCGGAAGCCGATATCCTCGGCGAGCGTGTTCTCTTCAAGTTGGGCACGGCGGGGCGGCATCAGGCCATCAACGCGCTTGCGGTGCTGGCGGCGGCCAAGCTTGCGGGGGCGGATCTGGCGCTCTGCGCGCTGGCACTGGGGCGGTGGAAGCCGGGGGACGGGCGCGGCGCGCGGCGGCGCATCCGCCTCGACCCCATCGATCCGGCCAGCGCCTTCCTGCTGATCGACGAAAGCTACAACGCCAACCCCGCCTCGGTCGTCGCCGCGCTGGAGACGCTGGGCCTCGCGCGCCCCGCCTCCACCACCCCGACCGGCAGGCCGGGGCGCCGCATCGCCGTGATCGGCGACATGCTCGAACTGGGCGGCGACGCCGACCGCCTGCACGCGGAGATCGCCACCGCGCCGCCCGTCGATGCCGTCGATCTGGTTTTTGCCTGTGGACCCCATTCCAAAACCCTGTATGACGCATTGCCGAAGGCCCGGCGCGGCGAGTGGGCACCCGACTCCGGTGCGCTCGCACCTATCGTCAAGGCGGAGATGCGAGCGGGCGACGTCGTGATGGTCAAGGGATCGCTCGGCAGCGCGATGGCCCGGATCGTCGAGGCCCTCGATACGCTCGGCGCCGGGCGAACCAGAAGATAAATCCGAAAGACCGCATTCCCATGCTCTACCATTTCCTCACCCCCCTCTCGGATGTCATCGGCGGGTTCAACGTCTTCCGCTACATCAGCTTTCGTACCGTGGGCGCGCTGCTGACATCGCTCCTGCTGTTCATCGCGTTCGGGCGGGGGATGATCGACTGGATGCGCGTCAAGCAGAAGAAGGGCCAGCCCATCCGCGAGGACGGCCCCGCGCGCCACATCGTCGAGAAGGCGGGCACGCCGACCATGGGCGGGGCGATGATCCTCGGCGCGCTGACGATCTCGACGCTGCTCTGGGCGCGGCTCGATACCGGGTTCGTGCTGATGGTGCTGTTCACCACGCTGGGCTTCGGGGCGATCGGTTTCTGGGACGATTTCCTCAAGGTTTCCAAGACCAACACCAAGGGGGCGCCGGGGCGCCTGCGCCTGCTCGCCGGGCTGGTCATCGCGCTGATCGCCGGGTTCTGGACCAATGCCATGACGCCGGATGCCTTGCAGAATCAGCTTCTCCTGCCGTTCTCCAAGGACTTCATGGTCGATCTCGGCGTGCTCTTCCTGCCCTTCGCCGTGATCGTCATCGTGGGCGCGGCGAACTCGGTCAACCTGACCGACGGGCTGGACGGACTGGCCATCGTGCCGGTGATGATCGCCGGGGCGTCCTTCGCGATCATCGCCTACTGCACCGGCAACATCAACGCGGCGGAGTACCTGCGCCTGCAATCCTTGCCGGGTACGGGAGAGATCGCCGTCTTCATCGCCGCCCTGATCGGGGCGGGTCTCGGCTTCCTGTGGTTCAACGCGCCGCCCGCGATGGTCTTCATGGGCGACACCGGGTCCCTTGCGCTGGGCGGGGCGCTCGGCTCCATCGCGGTGGCGACCAAGCACGAGATCGTGCTGGCGGTCATCGGCGGATTGTTCGTGGTCGAGACGCTGAGCGTCATCATCCAGGTGACAAGCTACAAATGGACCGGCAAGCGCGTGTTCCGCATGGCCCCCATCCACCACCATTTCGAGCAGAAGGGATGGCACGAGCCGACCATCGTGATCCGCTTCTGGATCGTCGCCGTGATCCTCGCGCTCATCGGCCTCTCGACGCTCAAGCTTCGATGATCGTTGCCCATTCTTACACGGGTCAGCGCGTCGGCGTGCTGGGCCTCGGCCGCTCCGGCCTCGCGGCGGCGGCGGCGCTCCAGACGGGCGGGGCGACGCCCGTGTGCTGGGACGATTCGCCAGAAGGGCGCAAGGCGGGCGTGCATGCGGGGTTCGAGGTGCGCGATCTGACCCGGGAGCGCGAATGGGAGGGCATGGCCGCCCTGATCGTCTCGCCCGGCATCCCCCATCTCTACCCCGCGCCGCACCCGGCAGTGGCCCGCGCGCTGGCCGCCGGGGTGCCCGTCGACAACGATATCGGCCTCTTCTTCCGCGAGATGACGGCGTGGGAACCAGGGGCGGGCGACGATGGCGACGGCGACCCGACGATCCTCTGCGTTACCGGCTCCAACGGCAAGTCGACCACCAGCGCGCTGATCCACCACATCCTGACCGGCGCGGGGCGCAGCGCGCAACTGGGCGGCAATATCGGCGTCGGCGTGCTGGCCCTCGAATACCCCGAATCGCGAGATACCATCGTGCTGGAGCTATCCTCCTACCAGACCGACCTCGCGCGCAGTCTCGCCCCCGATATCGCCGTCTTCCTCAATCTCTCCGACGACCATCTCGACCGTCACGCGGGCCGGGGCGGATACTTCGCGGCCAAGATGCGCCTGTTCGAGGCGGGCGCGCCCGAGCGCGTCGTCATCGGCACGGGCGAGGCGGAAGGGCGCTATCTCGCCGACCGATTGGAGGGCGTGGCCGACAAGATCGTGCGCGTTGGCGGGCGAGATGGCGGATGGACCGTCTCGATGAAGAAATCCTTCCTCGTCGAGCGCCGGGACGGCAAGCAGACCGGCTCCATCGACCTGCGCGCCGCCCCCGCCCTGCGCGGCGCGCATAACGGCCAGAACGCCTGCGCCGCCTACGCCGCCTGCCGCCTCGCGGGGCTGGGACCGAAGCAGATCGAGGCGGGGCTGATGTCCTTCGCGGGCCTGCCCCACCGGCTGGAAGTGATCTCGGAAATCGGCGGCGTGACCTACGTCAACGATTCCAAGGCCACCAATGCCGACGCCGCCGAAAAGGCGCTGCTCTCCTACGAGAACATCCGCTGGATCGCGGGCGGCGTACCCAAGGAAGGCGGCATCGCCTCGCTGGTGCCGCTGCTGGATCGCGTGAAGAAGACCTACCTCATCGGCGAATCGCAGGACGCCTTCGCCGCGCAACTGGGCGACGCGCCCCATGCACTATGCGACACCCTCGCCGCCGCCCTCACCGCCGCCACGGCGGACGCGGAACCGGGCGACGTGATCCTGCTCGCCCCCGCCTGCGCCAGCTTCGACCAGTTTTCGAGTTTCGAGGCGCGGGGGGAGGCGTTTCGAGAGGCGGTGAACGGGCTTCACGGTTTTTCGGGGTAAGCATGGACAAGAACGACCTCATCCAGCGAATTGGCACGCTCATATCGACCGACAGCGAGTTCGCGAACGATCGGTGGCAGGGGCTGAGCCTGATCTTCGATGAGATAGACGAAGCGGGCGTCGGGATGAGCGGGTACATGTACGCGGGAGACAAGGTAATCCCCGTCTTGCCGCAGTCTAACAGTACAGAAATCGAAGAAGCCGTGCTCGCCTTGCGCGAGGCGACCATCGCTCCCGACGGTTCGAAATGGCATGGATGCCTAGTCCAGCTCTCGCGACCCGGACCGGAGATCGGCATCGAATTCGAGTTCGACGACCCCCTCCGCTGGAAGATCACGCCTCGCAATTACGAGCATATGATGGAGGCGCTGCGTCCTTCCCGGTAACGGCAAGGACGTCGCTTGGATCAAATATCCAGATTCTCCACGTTATGCGCGTTGGCCATGATGAAGTCGCGGCGTGGCTCGACCAGATCGCCCATCAGGTTCGAGAAGATGTTGTCCGCCTCGTCCACATGATCGACCGTCACCTGCAGGAACGTGCGCGCTTCGGGGTCCAGCGTCGTCTCCCACAACTGCCCCGCGTTCATCTCGCCCAGACCCTTGTAGCGTTGCAACCCGATACCGCGCTCGCCCTCGATCATCACCACGTCGAGCAGGTCGGAGGGCGAGCGGACGGGGGTGCGGCGGTCCTTGCGCTCGAAACTCGCGGCCTTGGCGTAGACGTCCGACAGGCTTTCGGCGATGGCGTGCAGGCGCTGGGCCTCGCCCGAGTTGAGCGCCGCGCCGTCGAGCGTCCGGCTCTCCGTCACGCCGCGCACCGTGCGCATGAAGCGCAGCCCGTCTCCGGCGGTCGGCATCCCCTGCCACCCGCGCTCGGTCTCGGGGGCCACGCGGTCGAGCCGTTCGGCGATGCGGTCGGCGAGGGCCTGCGCCTGCTCGCGATCCTCCAGAACGGCGGGATCGAGCGCGCCCGCAATCGCCGCCTGCTCCATGACGAAGCGGGGAAGCGAGGGCGGCAGATTGGCCATCAGCGCCTTCACCCGCCGTGCCTCCTCGATCACGCGGGCGAGGTCCGGCCCGGCCAGCACT
>Ga0209831_1000903_pt1 | contig 28318 bp, 24 predicted proteins | sample Maine_Asex4_meta_FD_187451 | JGI IMG/M metagenome (GOLD analysis project Ga0209831, IMG submission 187451) | Marine algal microbial communities from Maine, USA - Maine_Asex4_metaG (SPAdes) (version 2) | ecosystem: Host-associated > Algae > Red algae > Unclassified | place: Maine, USA | collected... | reverse complement strand
GTTCGTACGCCTGTTGCCGACGGTCCCGACCCTCCGCGGCACGTCCGTCGGGGGCGACCGGCATACCGCCAGCGGCCGGTTCGGGCACGTCGACGGTGTCCGTCCGCTGCCCGTACGACTCGACGGCATCGAGAGGTTCGTCGGACCGGTCCGGCAGCGTGCCGTTCGTACCGCTCGCCTCGGGTGGAGTGTCGGGTGCGGGATGATCGAGGACCAGTTCCTCGTCCAGCCAGTGCGGCTCGTCGATCAGGGTGGCGTCGAACAGCGGGTCGGTCGGTGCCTCCGGTGCCGGTTCACCGTCGGACCCCTGTGACGGGCTCCGTTCCGGATCCGGTGCGTCCGATCCGTCCGGCGCCTCGGTGCCGGTACCGCCGGGCACGAGATCGAACCCGTCGTCCGACGCATCGTCCGGCGTCCGGTCGTGCGGGTCGGGATCAGCGGTGAACGCGGCGCCGGCGGACGACGGACCGGCCGGCTCGTCGAGATCCGGCAGGTCCCGGCCGCGCTCGCCGCCGGCGGATCCGTCGGTATCGTCCGGCAGCGCGTCGAAGGCGGTGTCCTCGAACGAGACACCGTCGGTGCCGTCGGCACCCGGTCGCGCGACAGGGGGGGGCGCCACCGCTTCCCCGTCCAGGGGCGTGAGCGCGAGTTCGACATCGTCGTCGCGTCCGGTGTCGCCCGCCGAGGGTCGCGAGGCGTCGACGGGTGATGCCTTGCGCGCGGCGAGCAGTTCCTCGACACGCAGGTTGGTGTAGAGAAAGCGTGCCTCGTCGTGATCGTCGCTGGCGAGCGCGCACGCACGGGCCCACAGGTGGGGCCTGCGGGCATCCGAGTTGAGCTCGTCGGCAGCTTGCTGGTAGAGCTCTTCGTCGATCATCCGGATACCCGTCATGCGTGCCGCCGGGAGTGTAGGTCGAGTGGTTCACGGTATTCAAGCCGGGCCGCTCCGCGCACGCCATCGGCGCGCCGTATCGCAGCCTTGTGCGCGCCGTCCCGGTTGTGACGGGTGGAACGGTCGACAATCGCTCGATCTTCGTCAACGGGAAGGCCGATCCAGTGCCACGAGTCCAGGCAGTACCCGGTATCGGACGTGTCGTGCGGCCGTGGGTCGCCTCGTGCCTGGTGCTGGCACTGGTTGGCTGTGCGGCCCCGTCGCCCCCGATGTCGACCGTGACGGCGACGAAGGGTGGCGGCGCTGCGCCAGCGGGCGCGGACGTCGCCGCGGACGTCGACCGTTCGCGCCTGATCGTGGCGGATTTCGTCGACGCCCTGCTGCAGGTGCCGAGCCTTGCGCCCGGGCGTGTTCGTCTCGCGACGCGGCCGCCCGACTCGCGCTTCTCCACGCTGCTGCTCGGTGCGTTGCAGGTCGCGGGCTACGACCTGCGTGCCGGCGGCGAGGCCGACGGTGCCGTCCCGCTGTCCTGGCGCATCGATCCGCGGCCCGATGCCGGGACGGCGCTCGAGTGGCGCTTCGAACTGTCGGTGGGCAGCGTCGGTCTGGAACGGCGCTACCGGGCGGACGAACAGGGTGTCGTGCCGGTCTCGGCGATGGTGGTGCGCGGAGCCGGTACCGAGCGGGCCCGCCCGCAATCGATGGCCCGGGTGGACCGGGTTCCCGGTACCGCGCCCGCCCGGTCCGCAGCGAGCGGGCCGGCCGCACCGGACCTGCCGGGCCTGCCGGACACCGCGGCGGCGGCGTCCGGTTCGACGCCCAACCTGTTCGTGAGCGGCATCTCGCGCCATGCCGCACGCCTGGCCGGGCACACGGTGGTGCGGACGCGGGTGCTGGTGTTCCCGAACGACTCGCTGCGCCTGGGGCAGGACAACAAGCGCACCGTCCAGGCCATGGTCGCGGACATCGATGCCGGACGCGACCTGATCTCGGTGATCGGTTGCTCGCACGGTGCCACCGCCCTGTCGAACGGCAACGAGCGGCTGGCGCTGGGCCGCGCGAAGCGGGTGCGCGAGGCGTTCGTGCTCACGGGCGTCAGTGCCGAGCGGGTGCTCGACGAAGGCTGCTGGGCCGGCGAGGGGGGGCCGGCGAGGGGCACGCGACGATGCCGCCGCGCGGCGTGGTCGTGACCCACCACCGCGGCCCCGCCGCGAGCTGACCCGACGGCCGGTGCCCGGGGGTCAGTGCCCGGGGGTCAGTGGGTGTGCAGTCGCTTCGGTCGAAAGCCCCCTCGCTCGTCCTCCACGAAATCCCGCTTCACGCCCGGGTGGCGCAACGGCTCGTCGGAGTCGTCGACCAGCAGGTTCTGCTCGGAGACGTAGGCCTCGTAGGTGGTCGATTCGTTCTGGGCGTACAGGTGGTAGAACGGCTGGTCCTTGCTCGGACGCATCGAGCGCGGAATGGCCTCGTACCATTCGTCGCTGTTGTCGAACACCGGATCGACGTCGTAGACGAGCCCGCGAAACGGGAACACCCGGTGACGAACGATCTGGCCGATCCTGAACTTGGCTTCTCTGTGCATGGGCGCCAGTGTACGCGCCCGCCGTCGGTGCGATGAGGGCAGAGGTGCGGCACGGCAGGGTTACACTGCCGGTCACGGAGCCACGGCGTCATGCCGTGGTCGGCACCGGCACGATGGGGCAGGAGCACATCGGGAACCTGGCGCCCCCGCTCCGCCTGCGCGGACCCGGGCTGCAGGCGTCGGCACCGTTCCGGACCGCGATGCAGTACCGCCAACGGGCCGTCGCCTCACCGCGCCGGCCGGCGCACCTCAACCGGAATCCCGCCCATGAGCCGTACCGTCAACATCCCCTGCGCCACGCTGTCGAGCGGGGCGAGCATGCCGCTCATCGGCCTGGGGCTCTGGAAGATCGATCGCGATGCCGCGGCCGATGCCGTGCACGAGGCGATCCGGGTCGGCTACCGCCACCTGGACGGCGCGTGCGACTACGGCAACGAGCGCGAGGTGGGCGAGGGCATCCGGCGCGCGATCGACGACGGTCTGTGCACCCGCGAGCAACTGTGGATCACCTCCAAGTTGTGGAACACCTATCACGCCCGCGAGCACGTGCTGCCGGCGATCGGGCGCAGCCTGGACGACCTGGGGCTGGAGTACCTGGACCTGTACATGGTCCATTTCCCGATCGCCCTTCGCCACGTGCCGATGGAGACGCGCTATCCGCCGGAATGGGTGTTCGATCCGGACGCCGACACGCCGGTGATGGAGCCCGCCCGGGTGCCGCTGGCCGAGACTTGGTCGGCGATGGAGGCGCTGGTGGAGTCCGGTCTGACGCGCCACGTCGGCATGTGCAATACCGGCACCGCGCAGCTGCGCGACCTGATGAACGGTGCGCACATCCCGCCGGCGGTGCTGCAGGTGGAGATGCACCCGTACCTGACCCAGCGCAACCTGCTGCGCTTCTGCGCCGAGCAGGACATCCACGTCACCGCCTTCTCGCCGCTGGGGGCGCTGTCCTACCTGGAGCTGGGCATGGCGGACGCCGGCGAGGCGGTCATCGCCCGGCCTGCGGTGACCGCGATCGCCGAACGGCTGGGTCGCACGCCCGCTCAGGTGGTGCTGCGGTGGGGCATCCAGCGTGGCACCTCGATCGTGCCCAAGACCTCGCGGCCCGAACGGCTGATCGAGAACGCGCAGCTGTTCGACTTCGAGCTGGGCGACGAGGACATGCGGGCGGTCTCGGCCCTGAACGCGAACCGGCGGTTCAACGACCCGGCCGTGTTCGGCGAGGCGGCGTTCAACACCTTCATGCCCATCTACGATTGACCCGCCCGACACGGGTCACGTCCATGAGCCCGACCGACTACCGCCCGGCCGAGAACCGCTACGAACGCATGCCGTACCGGCGCTGCGGCCAGTCCGGATTGCTGCTGCCGGCGGTGTCGCTCGGCCTGTGGCACAACTTCGGCCACGATGCGGATTACGGCATGCAGAGCGCGATCTGCCGGACCGCGTTCGATCACGGCATTACCCACTTCGACCTGGCCAACAACTACGGGCCTCCGCCGGGCGCGGCCGAGAGCGCGTTCGGCCGCATGCTCGCGACCGACTTCGCCGGACTGCGCAACGAGCTGGTGATTTCCTCCAAGGCGGGCTACCTGATGTGGCCCGGACCGTACGGCCAGTGGGGCAGCCGCAAGTACCTGATCGCCTCGTGCGACGAGAGCCTGGCGCGCATGGGCATCGATCACGTCGACATCTTCTACTCGCACCGGTTCGACCCGGACACGCCGCTGGAGGAGACCATGGGCGCGCTGGACTTCATCGTGCGCTCCGGCCGGGCGCGCTACGTCGGCATCTCCTCCTACAACGCCGAGTGCACGCGGCGCGCGGCGGCGATCCTGGCGGTGCTGGGCACGCCGTGCCTGATCCACCAGCCGAGCTACAACCTTCTGAACCGCTGGGTGGAGCGTGACGGGCTGAAGGAGACGTTGAGCGAACTCGGCATCGGTTCGATCGCGTTCACGCCGCTGGCGCAGGGCATGCTGACCGGCAAGTACCTGAACGGCATTCCCGAGGGCAGTCGTGCCACGCAGGGCAAGTCGCTGGATCCCGCCATGGTGTCGGAGCGCGCCATCGAGAGCCTGAACGCGCTGAACCGCATCGCCGAGCGGCGCGGTCAGACGTTGGCGCAGATGGCGATCGCCTGGGTGCTGCGTGACGGTGGCATCACCACCGCGTTGATGGGTGCGTCGAAGCCCGGACAGGTGATCGACTGCACGGGTGCCGCCGACAATATCGAGTTCACCGCCGGGGAACTGGCGGAGATCGACGCGGCGGCCAGCGAGGAGGACATCGATCTGTGGGCGCAGTCGTTGCGGGGAGACTAGACGCGATGGGTCGTGCCGGCACCGCCGGCAGACTCGCTCTCGCCATCGAGGAGCCGCGGCACGACTAACCTCACCCGCACGTGCGACAGGCCGGGACAATGCCCATCGACCGGCGTGCGACCGGGCCATTCGAGATTGGCCCCTCGCCCATCGCCGATCTCGATCCGCACGAGATCGGCGATGAGGGGCAAGACGTTCCAGGCTCTAGTCGACGGGCAGCAGGCAATTCTGCTCGCAGCCGTCACCACTGATCGAGTTTCCGTCATCGCACTGTTCCAGTCGATCCATCCTTCCGTTACCGCATCGTTCCCTCGCCCGCCCCGCCGAGCGGCGGCACGGTCTTCGGGGGGAGGCGGATACCGATATTCCGGAAGCCCGCCCGGGACGGGTGCCGCGTCAGCGGGCCGCGCTCGGTGCGCGCGTCGCCGCCTCGGTCCCGGTCCGCTCGAAGCAGCCGGTCGGGGTCACCCTCACCACCCGCTCGGCGGCGTTGATCGTCTCGGGCCGGTGCGCGATGACGATCCGGGTCAGGCGCATCCACGACAGGTTGCCGTTGATGCGCTTCTCCAGCGTCACGTCCAGGTGCGCGGTCGACTCGTCCAGGAACAAGATGCGCGGGCGCTTGTAGAGCGCGCGCGCCAGCAGGATGCGCTGCTTCTGCCCGCCCGAGAGCGTGGTGCCCATGTCGCCGATCAGCGAGTGGTAGGCCATCGGCATGCGCATGATCTCGGTGTGGATCGCCGCCACCGTTGCGCAGCCCTCGATGCGCTTCTGATCCACCACGGGGTCGAAGAAGCTTATGTTGTCGGCGATCGAGCCCGACAGCAGCTGATCGTTCTGCATCACGCTCGCCACGCTTTCGCGGTAGCGCCGGGTGCCCAGCTGGCGCACGTCCATTCCGTCCACCAGCACCGTGCCGTGCGTGGGCTCGAGCAGCCCGAGCATGAGCTTCATGAGCGTGGACTTGCCGCAGCCGGAGGGCCCGATCAGGCACACCGACTGCCCGGCCTCGATCTCCAGGTTCACCCCGTCCAGGATCAGCGGCTCGGTCTCCGAGTAGCGAAAGCACAGGTCGCGCACCGAGATCGCGCCGCGGATCGGCTCGCTGGACACCGGCTCGTTCGCCGCCTGCGGGCCCTCGTCCTCGGCAGGCGTGGTGACGATGTCGCCCAGGCGCGCCAGGTGCAGGCTGATCATCTTCAGCTGGATCATCTGCTCGATCAGGGAGGTCGCCTTGCCGGTGAACTGGCCCTTGTAGGCCATGAACGCGAAGATCATCCCCACCGACATCTCGTTGCCGATCACCAGCAGGGCGGCCAGGTAGATCACCAGCACGTTCTCCAGCCCGAACAGCACGGTGTTGACGGTGCCGTAGCCGATGCCGAGCCGGTCGATGCGGATGCCCGCGTTCAGCGCCTCGGCGTAGAGGTTCTGCCAGCCGGTCTGGCGCTGCGCCTCGTGGCCGAACAGCTTGATGCTCTGCGCCCCGCGGATGGTCTCCAGGAAGTTGGAGTCCTCCTTCGCGCCGGCCACGATCGCCTCCTCGGTCAGGCGCCGGAACGGACGGTACACCGCCAGGCGGAACAGCGCGTACAGCAACGCCGTGCCCACCACGATCGCGGCCAGCAAGGGGCTGTAGAGAAACAACATGAACAGCGTGCCGACGAGCATCACCCCATCGACCACCGCCGAGACGATCTCGTCGGTCAGCAGCGACTTGATCGCGTCCATGGAGCCGAAGCGCGACACGACATCGCCGATGTGGCGCTTCTCGAACCAGGACAGCGGCAGCCGGATCAGGTGGCGGAACAGGTTGCTCGCCATCTGGATGTTGAGCTGCGCGCTCATGTTCACGATGACCAGCGAGCGCAGCGCCGCCACGCCCGCACCGATCAGCATCAGCAGGGTGAAGCCGATCGCCAGCACCTTGAGCAGCCCCACGTCCCGGCTGATGATCACCTCGAAGCGCTCGGTGGGCACCAGCTCCAGCGCCACGCCGGTGAAGTGCTTGGAGGCCTCCTCGCGGGAGAGCGTGCGCCGTCCGCGCGCCGGGTCGTGCACGGTGATCGAGCGCCGGCCGGCCTTGGCCAGCACCACGAAGTGGTTCAGGTCCCAGTGCAGGATGGCCGGGCACTGCAGGTTCTCGATCTCGTCGAGCTCCAGGCGCAGCGCCCGGGTGGCGAACTGCAGCCGATCGGCCAGCTTCATCAGCCCCGGCAGCCCGATGCCGTTGAGCGAGACCGGGTAGCGCCGGCGCAGCGTGTTCAGATCGATCCGGTGGCCGTACCGGTTGGCCACCATGGCCAGGCAGGTCAGGCCGCACTCGGCCGCCTCGGACTGCAGGATGACCGGCAGGCGCTGCGTGTCGAACAGCTTGACCAGGCGGTGCGTCTGGCTCATCCGGGGGCTCCCATCTCTAAAGAGTCCCGCGCAGGCTGTAGATCGGTGCCAGCAGCCAGCGCGCAAGCGAGCGGCTCTCCAGCAGGATGCTCGCCTCCAGCAGCATGCCCGCCTGCAGTTCCAGGCGACGCCCGTAGGCGGTGATGGCCTGCTCCTCGGGCACCACCGAGACCCGGTAGACCGGCTCGTCCAGGCGCACCGGCACGTCGAGCTCGTCGGGCTGCAGGATCGTGGCCGCCACCCGCTCCACGGTGCCCGCGTGCAGCCCGAACTGCTGGTAGGGAAAGGCCTCGTAGCGCAGCAGCACCGATTGCCCCGGCTCGATGAAGCCGATGGAGCGGGTGGGCACCAGCAGCTCGGCCCGGTAGCGTGCCCCCTCGGGCAGCAGGGTCAGCAGCGGGCGCTGCTCGTCGATGCGCTGCCCGGGGCTGGCCTGCAGCGCGGTGACGCGCCCGGCCGAGGGGGCCAGGATCGCGTAGGCGCGCCGCCCGCCCGTCTCCAGGATGCGCTGCTCGAGGTCGAACAGCCGCTCGTCGAGCCCGGCCAGCTCGATCGAGGCCCGCAGCGGCAGCTCGCGCAGCAGCGTGCGCGCATCCTGCAGCTCGTCGCGCCGGGCGGCCAGCTCGCTGCGCGCCCGGGCCAGCTGCAGCTCCGCCTCGATGTAGTCCTGACGCACGGTGATCAGATCGGCCTCGGCGATGAACTTGTCATCGGAGAGCCCGACCAGTCGCTCCAGCTCGCCGCCGGACACCTGCGCCCGCTCCTCGTTCAGCCCGAGCAGGCGCTCCAGCCGGACGATCTCGCGCTCCAGCCTGGGCAATCGGTCCTGCTGGCGGCGGTGCTGACCTCGTTCGGCATCATCCACGACAACGCCCTGCACTGGCCCGACATCACCAACCCGCTGGTCTGGGGCTACCTGATCGTGGCGGCGATCCTGTGGCTCGCCTCGCGCAATCCGCTCGTGAACGAGCTGGGCGACGAGGGTGGTTCGGGTGAGTGGGGTGCCTCGCCGGTGTCCATGGCATCGCCTGCGGACAAGGTTGGTGGAGTCGGCACCGTCGTGACCGACGTCGGCGGTCCGGCAACCGCGCGTACCGTGGACCCCGATGGGCGGCCCGGCATCGTGTAGTGTCCGTGGAGGATGCGTCCGGCCGCTCTCGCCGAGGGCGCCGGTAGCGGGAGACAGGCGAGGGCGATGCCCGTACACGCAGCGTTCCTGAAGTACTTCAGCGAGGTGGTCGCCAGCGGATCGGTGCGCACGGCGGCGCGCCGGCTGCACGTCTCCTCCTCGGCGGTGAACCGCCAGATCCTGAAGATCGAGGGCGAGCTCGGCACCCACCTGTTCGAGCGTCGGCCCGGCGGCATGCAGCTGACCGCCGTTGGGCACGTGCTGGCCAGGCACATCGAGCGCACGCTCGCCGATGCCGAGCGCTGTCACGCCGAGATCGCCGCGCTCGGCCGTCCCAGGGCCCGGCCGCTCACCATCGCCGGGCAGGAGTCGGCCATCACCGAATTCCTGCCACCGGTGCTGGTCGAGCTGCACGCGGCCCTGCCGGGGATCGGTTCGGCGTTCCTCGCCACCGGCGGGGACGCGCTCAACGGCCTGCTGCGCGACGGCACGGCTGACGTGGCCATCGCGTTCGATCAGCAGGGCGAGTCCGAGCTGATCGACACCGTGGTGCGGGAACTGCCCGTCGGGGCCATCGTCGCGCCCGGCCACCCGCTCGCGGGCCGGCACGTGGTGTCGGTGAGCGACTGCAAGGCCTACCCGCTGATCCTGCCGGACCGATCGTGGCCGCTGCGCGCGCTGCTCGACGAGATGCTGGCCGGGCACGGCGCCGAAGCCACCGTCGTCACCACGTCCAACTCGGTCGAGTTCCTGCGCTCGATGATCAACCAGCAGCTCGGCGTCGGCTTCCAGACACCGATGGGCCTGGAGCGGCGGCTGGCCTCCGGCGAGCTGATCCTGATACCGCTGCGCAAGGAGGAGGCGGTCCGGCAACGTCTGTGCATCCGCGTGCGTGCCGACGAACACGCCGCACCCCTGGAGCGGTTGCTGACGCTCCTGCAGGATCGGCTCCAGACCTACGCGGACCAGTGGGGGTGATGCCGATTCGGCAACGCTCGTGCGTGAATTCATGCTATGCGAGTGCCTCGTCGCCGGCATAGCCTGTGCCTGCCGTACCCGATCCTCGTCGCCGCCGGGAGCACTCGCCATGGAACCGAATCGTCAGAGCGTCCGATTTCTCTTCAACGGGGTGCCGGTCGTGGTCGAGAACCCGCCACCGACGCGCACCGTGCTGGAGCACCTGCGCCGGGACCGGCGCTGCACCGGCACCAAGGAGGGCTGTGCCGAGGGCGATTGCGGTGCCTGCACCGTGGTGCTGGGCGAACTCGTCGACGGTGGGCTGCGCACCCGTGCGGTCAACGCCTGCATCCAGTTCCTGCCCACCCTGGACGGCAAGGCGCTGTTCACCGTGGAGCACCTGCGCGGTGACGACGGCTCGCTGCACCCGGTGCAGCAGGCCATGGTCGATTGCCACGGCTCGCAGTGCGGGTTCTGCACGCCGGGATTCGTGATGTCGATGTGGGACATCTATCTCGAGCACGAGGGCAGCGACACGCCGCCGGACCGGCAGGCACTCGCCGATCACCTGTCGGGCAACTTGTGCCGCTGCACCGGCTACCGTTCCATCCTCGATGCGGGCGAGCGGATGTTCGAGCTGCCGCGTCGCCGCTTCGACCGCGAGGCCGTCGCGGCGGCGCTGCAAGGCATCGCGCACGACGAGTCGTTGCACCTCACCCATGCCGACGGCGATTTCCATGCCCCTCGCTCGCTCGACGACCTGGTGCGACTGCGCACCGACAAGCCCGCGGCGACGCTGCTCGCCGGCGGCACCGACGTGGCGCTGTGGGTCAACAAGCAGTTCCGCGAGCTGGGCGACATCATCCACGTCGGCCGCGTCGCCGAGCTGCAGCGTGTCGAACGTCGCGGCGAGCGTCTGCGCATCGGTGCCGGCGTCTCGCTCGGCGAGGCCTATCGGGTGGCCGGCGAGCACTACCCGCAGCTTCGCGAGATGGGCGAGCGGTTCGCCTCGGTACCGATCCGCAATGCCGGTACGATCGGCGGCAACGTCGCCAACGGATCGCCTATCGGCGACTCGATGCCGTGGCTGGTCGCGCTCGGTGCCGACGTCGTGCTGCGCGGTCCCGCCGGGTCCCGCACCATGACGCTGGAGACGCTGTACACCGACTACATGAAGAAGTCGATGGGGGCGGACGAGATCGTCGAGGCGGTGGAGCTTCCCCTGCCGGTGCCGGGACTGCAATTTCGTACCTACAAGCTCGCCAAGCGCTACGACTCGGACATCTCCGCGGTCTGTGCCGCCTTCGCGCTGGTGCTCGACGGCGAGAGCATCGTCTCGGCACGCGCCGCGTTCGGCGGCATGGCGGCGGTGCCGAGCAGGGCGCCGGCCTGCGAGGCGGCCCTCACCGGACGCCCCTGGAACGAGATCACGCTGGAGCGGGCGATGCAGGCGCTCGGTCGGGACTTCACGCCGCTGAACGACATGCGCGCCAGCGCCTCCTACCGTTCGCGCGGGGCGGTCAACCTGCTGCGCCGCTGCTATCTCGAGACCCGGCCCGACGCGCCCCTGTCCTCCGAACTCACCAGCGTCTTCGCCCGGCCCGCCAACACCGTCGCGCCGGTGCAGGAGGCCGTTCGATGATGGCTCCCGTGAAGGCACCCGCGCACGAGTCGGCCCATCTGCACGTCTCGGGCGAGGCTGCCTACGTCGACGACATTCCCGAGATCGTCGGCACGCTGAGCGCCGCTCTCGGTCTATCGGAGCGGGCGCACGCGCGCATCGTGTCGATGGACCTGGAGGCGGTGCGCGCCAGCGCCGGTGTCGTGGCCGTGCTGGTCGCCGCCGACATTCCCGGGCGCAACGACTGCGGCCCGATCGTGCACGACGACCCGGTGCTGGCGGACGGTCTGGTGCAGTACGTCGGGCAGCCGATGTTCGCGGTATTGGCCGAGACCCACGACCAGGCGCGCCGCGCGGCCCGCAAGGGCGTGGTGATGTACGACGATCTGCCGGCGATCCTGTGCCCGACGGATGCGAAGCGTCAGGCATCGCTCGTGCTGCCGCCGATGCAGCTGGTGCGCGGCGAACCCGAGGCGGCACTGGCGGGCGCGACGTACACGCTGCGCGGTGAGCTGTCAGTGGGAGGTCAGGAGCAGTTCTACCTAGAGGGGCAGATCTCCTACGTCGCACCGCGCGAGGACGGCCAGCTGCACGTGTGGTGCTCGACCCAGCACCCCACCGAGATGCAGACGCTGGTGCGCGAGCTACTCGGCCTGCGCGCCCACCAGGTGGTGGTCGAGATGCGTCGCATGGGCGGCGGGTTCGGCGGCAAGGAGTCGCAGTCGGCCCTGTTTTGCTGCGTGGCAGCCCTCGGCGCGTACCGCACCGGGCGTCCGGTCAAGCTGCGCCTGGACCGGGACGACGACATGATGATCACCGGCAAGCGCCACTGCTTCGACTACGAGTATGAAGTCGGCTACGAGCCGGACGGGCGCATCGTCGCCGCCCGGGTCGAGATGGTCGTGCGGGCCGGCTTCTCCACCGACCTGACGGGCCCGGTGGCCACGCGTGCGATCTGCCACTTCGACAACGCCTACTACCTGTCGGATGTCGACATCCGCGCGCTGTGCGCGCGCACCAACACGCAATCCAACACCGCCTTTCGCGGCTTCGGAGGGCCGCAGGGGGCGATCGCGATCGAGTACATCATCGACGACATCGCCCGCACCCTGGGCATGGATGCGCTCGCGGTCCGCAAGACCAACTTCTACGGTCGCGGCGAGCGCGATACCACCCCCTACGGGCAGCCGGTGGTGGACAACGTCATCCACGAGCTGGTCGCCGAGCTGGAGGCCGGCAGCGACTACGTCGCACGCCGGCAGGCCTGCCGCGAGTTCAACGCCGACAGCCCGATCCTGCGCCGCGGCATCGCGCTGACACCGGTCAAGTTCGGCATCTCGTTCAACGTCAAGCACTACAACCAGGCGGGCGCGCTGGTGCACATCTACACCGACGGCTCTGTGCTGGTCAATCACGGTGGCACCGAGATGGGCCAGGGGCTCAATACCAAGGTGGCCCAGATCGTCGCCGGCGAGCTCGGCGTCGATCTCGCCCGCGTGCGCACCACGGCGGCCGATACCAGCAAGGTCGCCAACACCTCGGCGACGGCCGCCTCCACCGGCGCGGACCTCAACGGCAAGGCAGCCGAAGATGCGGCCCGCAAGATCCGGGAGCGCCTCGCCGCCTTCGCCGTCGGCCACTACGGCGCTGAGCAGTCGAATGCGACGACCGCGGACGAGGTCGTCTTCGCCGACGACGCGATCGCGGTAAACGGTCTATCGATCCCGTTCGAGCAGCTGGTCGACGATGCCTATCGCGACCGGGTGCAGCTGTGGTCGGACGGCTTCTACGCCACCCCCGGTCTGAGCTGGGACCGGGAGAGCCTGACCGGTCGGCCGTTCTACTACTTCGCCTACGGGGCGGCCGTCTCGGAGGTCGTGGTGGACACGTTGACGGGGGAGTGGAAGCTGCTGCGCGCCGACCTGCTGCACGATGCGGGCAACTCGATCAACGCCGCGATCGACATCGGCCAGGTGGAGGGGGCCTTCATCCAGGGCATGGGCTGGTTGACCACCGAGGAGCTGTGCTGGAACGAGCAGGGCAAGCTGACCACCCACGCACCCTCGACCTACAAGATCCCCGCCACCAACGATTGCCCGGCCGACCTGCGCACCCGCCTGTTCGAGAACGCCAACCACGAGGACACCGTGCTGCGTTCCAAGGCGATCGGCGAGCCGCCGCTGCTGCTGCCGTTCTCGGTGCTGTTCGCGATCCGCGATGCCGTCGCGAGCGTGGCCGGCTACCGCCTCAATCCGCCGCTGGACACGCCGGCCACGCCGGAACGGATCCTGGATGCGGTCGAGGCCATTCGACCATCGGCCGTGCCCGAGACCTCGTCGGCGTCCCCCGCCTCCGCTCCCGCGCGCCCGGTCACGGCATGAGCGACTGGGTGGCAGCACTGGTCGAGAACACGCGGGGCGGCGCTGCGTGCGTGCTGGTCACCGTGGCCGCCACGCGTGGCTCGGTGCCGCGTGAGGCGGGCACGCGCATGATCGTCTCCTCGTCCGGGCCGGTCGGTACCATCGGTGGCGGGCATCTGGAGTTCCGTGCGCTGGCCATCGCGCGCGAGCTGCTGGGCGCGGGGGCTCCCGGCAGCTGCCGGCTGGAGCGTTTCGCGCTCGGTGCATCCCTCGGTCAGTGCTGCGGTGGCGCCGTGCAGGTGCTCTTCGAACGGATCGACGGCACGTCGCGGGTGTGGGTGGAGGGGCTCGTCGGGCTTCTCGACACGCAGCGCACGGCGGTCTCGGTCACCGAGCTGACGGAGCCGGCCCGGGGCGAGGGCGAGGGAGCAGGCGCGGATGCGAGACGCACGCTGGTGAGCTGCGAGGCGGACGGCGGCGCCTCGCTCGGAGCGCCGTTGCACGGCGATGCCGTGACCCGCGCTCGCGAGATGTTCGCGGTGCCGGAGGGGCCGTGCGTGCGTTTCGAACCCCCGCTGCTGTTCGACCGGATCGCTCCCGCACCGCTGCACGTCGCGCTGTTCGGTGCGGGGCACGTCGGGCGCGCCGTGATCGGCATGCTCGGCCTGCTGCCGTGCCGCGTCACCTGGATCGATCCGCGTCGTGCGGAGTTTCCCGAGGGTGTGCCGGCGAACGTGCGGGTCGTCTGCGACGAGGGGCCGGAGGGCGAGGTGGACACCCTGCCGGCCGGCACGCACGTGCTGGTGATGACGCACGATCACGCGCTCGACGAGCGGGTCTGCGCGCGCGCCCTGCACCGGGCGGATCTTCCCTGGTGCGGCCTGATCGGCTCGCTGTCCAAGCGCCGCCGCTTCGAGCGCCGCCTGCTCGGGCGCGGTCTGCCGGCACGAGCGCTCGATCGGCTGCACTGCCCGATCGGGCTGGACGGGATCGAGGGCAAGCACCCGGGCGAGATCGCGGTATCGGTGTGCGCGCAGATCCTCGGCGCGCGGGGGAGGGCCGAGCGCTCGATCCCGGTGGCCGCGAACCCGGACACGGATACCACCACGGCCGACTCGCGCGCGTTCGCGACGGCGGAGAAACGATGATGACGGTGCAGGCGAAGGACAGCGGGCAGGTCGCCCTTCGAGGCTCGATCGCGCACTGCCTCGATGATCCCGATGCCGGTGACGGCTCGTTCGAGTACATCGAGGACGGCGTGCTGCTGGTCCGTGACGGTTGCGTGGAACGCGTCGGCGAGGCCGCGCAGCTGTTGCCGCTGCCCGAGGGCGTGCCGCTGCACGATCGCCGTGGTCAGCTCATCGTGCCGGGGTTCGTGGACGTGCACCTGCACTACCCGCAGACCGACATGATCGGCTCCCACGGTGCGCAGTTGCTGGAGTGGCTCGACACCTACGTCTTCCCGACCGAGATCCGCTTCGCGGACCGCGACTACGCCGCCGACACCGCCGGCTTCTTTCTCGACGAGCTGCTGCGCAACGGCACCACCAGCGCACTGGTGCTCGGCACCGTGCACGCGCATTCGGTCGACGTGCTGTTCGAGGCCGCACAGCTGCGTGGCATGCGACTCGCCGCCGGCAAGGTGATGATGGATCGCAACTGCCCCGAAGCGCTGCGCGACACGCCCGAGACCGGCTACCGCGACAGTCGCGCACTGCTCGAGCGCTGGCACGGCGTGGACCGGCTGCGCTACGCGATCACGCCACGGTTCGCGCCGACCTCGACGCCTGCGCAGCTCGAGATGGCCGGTCGGCTCGCCGCCGAGCATCCGGATGCCTACGTGCACACCCACCTGGCGGAGAACCTGAACGAGGTCGCCTGGGTGGCGGAGCTGTTCCCGCAAGCTCGCAGCTATCTCGACGTGTACGACCGGTTCGGTCTGGTACGTGAGCGTTCGGTGTTCGCGCACAGCGTCCACATCGACGAGGTGGACCGGGCACGGCTGGGTGACAGCGGCGCGACCCTCGCGTTCTGCCCCTCGGCGAACCTGTTTCTCGGCAGCGGCCTGTTCGACCTGGGCGCCGCACGTGCCTGTGGCGCGCGCGTCGGGCTCGGTACCGACGTCGGTGCGGGAACCAGCTTCGGGATGCTGCAGCTGATCGGCCAGGCCTACAAGGTCGCGCAGATGGGCGGCCAGTCGATCGGCCCCGAGCAGGCGCTGTACCTGGCGACGCTCGGCGGCGCCCGGGCGCTGCACATCGACGATGCCGTCGGCAACTTCGCCCCCGGCAAGGAGGCGGACTTCATCGTGCTCGATCCGGCAGCGACGCCGCTGCTGGCCCGACGCTGCGCGGCGGCCGGTGACTGGCGCGAGCGGTTGTTCGCGTTGATGACTCTCGGTGATGACCGGGCGGTGGCCGAGACGTTCCTGCAGGGCACCAGCGTGCACCGGCGCGACGGCACCGGTGATGCGGATGCCGGGTAGGCGGCCGGCTCAGCGCGCGCAGCCGTTGCCGCCCGCCAACGCCGCCAGGGCGTCGCCCGACAGGCGGTAGCCGACCCACTCGTCCTTGGGCGATGCCCCGACCGCCTCGTAGGCCTTGATCGCGGGCGCGTTCCAGTCGAGCACGCTCCATTCGAAACGCGGGCAGTCGTTGTCGATCGCGATCCGCGCCAGGTGCGACAGCAATGCCCGACCGACGCCCGAGCCGCGGTGCGCGGGCGTGACGTACAGATCCTCCAGGTACACGCCGCGTCGGGCCAGCCAGGTGGAGTAGTTGTAGAACCAGACCGCCATGCCGACCGGCTCGCCGTCGATCGAGGCGATCAGGGCGTGCGCCGCCGGATCCGGTCCGAACAGGGTGCGTTCCAGATCGGCGAGCGTGGCGAGCACCTCGTGTTCGGCGCGCTCGAACACGGCCAGCTCGGTGATGAAGCCGAGCACGATCGATGCGTCGTCGATGGTGGCGGAACGGATCGTTGGCGCGATCATGGCGTGCGACGGAGGGTGAAGGGGCTCCATCCTATCCGGACACATCCGAGCCCGCTCCACCGCGCCCGGCCGGGCAGGGCGCACCGTCCGGCGCCTCGGCCACGCGTGCGCTCAGACCACCTCGGGCAGGACACGCACCGCGTAGGCATGGCGCAGCGAACGGCCCCGCTCGGGATCGTGCAGCTCGAACCTGAAGGCTCCGACCGGGCGTACCCCGCCGATGGCCGGCAGGGTGCCGCACAGCATGGCGACGGCGCGTGCCGGCGCATCGCCCTCGTCGCACAGCGTCCCGACCGGGCTCGAGGCGAGCAGTTCGTCGAGCGGCCTGATCGCGCTCAGGGTGCCCTCCTGGTAGAGCGTCCAGTCATCGCTGGTCACATCGTCGGCGATCCAGGCGCGCAGTTCGAGTGCGTCGAGCCGCGCGGCCAGTGACGCGTCCAGCGGCCACAGGGCTCCGGCGCAGGGCTTGGCGCAGATCTGCTTGGACAGGGCGACGGAGCGAGCCTCCAGCGCTCGATCGGTGTGGTCCGAGGCCACCCCGAGCCAGAGGGCACCGTTCGCCCGGACCAGCATCGGCTCGGCTTCGCCGGAGGTCTGCGTCCCGACGGTCTGGATGAGCGCGTACGGTGCGAGCAGGGAGGCAGAGACCCGGTAGAACAGCGGGACGGCCGACGGGGGCGCGACACCGAGCGTGGCAAGCTCGCGGATGTGGTGATCGACGCCCGCCCGGTCGCGTCCGGTCCAGCCGGCGACGACCAGTGCATCGATGCCGTCGATCACGACCTTCTCGTCGTGGGTCAACCGGATGGGCGGTGTGGTGGTGCTCATGAACGCGTTCTCATAGACGTGAAGGCAGGTACAGGGCGATGCCCGGAACGGCGATCAGCGCCGCCACCATCGCCAGCATCACCAGCACGTAGGGCATCGCGCCCACCATGACCTGGCCCAGGTGGCCCGACTTCCTGGCCCCCTGCACCACGTACAGGTTCAGCCCGACCGGTGGCGTGATCAGCGCCATCTCCACCAGCACGATGAGCAGGATGCCGAACCAGACCGGATCGAAGCCGAGCCCGACCACGATCGGTACCGTGATCGGAATGGTGGCCACCATCAGCGACAGCGTCTCGATGAAGAAGCCGAGCACGATGTAGAGCACCACCAGCAGGCCGATGGTGCCCAGCGGGGTGAGATCGAACGAGGCGATCAGTGCCGTCAGGTCCCGGCCGAGTCCTGCCGAGGCGAGGGTGAAGTTGAGAAAGTAGGCGCCGATGATGACCAGCATGATCATCGAGGTGACCCGCACGGTGCCCAGCAGGGCACGGCGCATCATGTCGAGCGTCACCTGGCCGCCCGGCAGGGCGATCAGCAGGGCCATCACCACACCGATCGCGGCCGACTCGGTCGGTGTCGCCCAGCCGGCGTAGATCGAGCCGACCACCACCGCGAACAACGCGATGATCGGCACCAGGTGGACGAGGCTCCGGAGCCGCTCGTCCCAGCCGAAGCGGCGGCGCTGCCCGCCCAGCGAAGGCTTCCACAGGCAGATCAGTGCCGTGACCACCACGAAGGCCAGCGCCATCAGCAGCCCCGGCAGCAGCCCTGCCAGGAACAGTCGCGGGATCGACGTCTCGGTCAGGAACCCGTAGACGATCAGGTTGATCGACGGGGGTATCAGTATGCCCAGCGTGCCACCGGCCGCGATCGCCCCGGAGAACAGGCGCGGGTCGTAGCCCAGCTTCTCCGCCTGCGGCATGGCCACCGTCGCCACGGTGGCGGCGGTGGCCACCGAGGAGCCGGAGGTGGCCGAGAACATCGTCGCGGTGCCGATGTTGGCGTGCACCAGCCCGCCGGGCAGCCAGCCCAGCCACTTGTCCAGCGCGCCGTAGGTGCGCGCCGCCACCCCGCCGCCGACCAGGAGTTCGCCCAGCAGCACGAAGAACGGGATGGCGATCAGCGTGGCGCTGTTGGAGGAGGACCAGATGACCTGACCGAGTCCGCGGATCAGCGGGAAGGGCGAGAAGAACAGGTCGACCCCGAAGCCGAGCAGGAACAGCACGATGCCCACCGGCACCGTCAGGGCGAGCAGCGCGAACAGCCCGCCGGCGACGGCTCCGATCATGACGGTGTGCTCCGCTCGGCGTGCTCGCTCTTCCCGGCATCGGCCGCGCTCAGGGCTGCCACCTCGTCCACGGCCGCGAACCAGCGGTCGAACGGCTCGCGGCGCCGTTGCAGCAGCAGACCGACCGCCGCTGCCAGCAGGATCAGCGCGCTGGCGGCGAACCAGATCCAGCCACCGAACCACAGGCCCTGCGGAATCCACAGCGGCGTCTCCAGCGGCGTGTTGGCGCGCGAGCCGCGCGACAGGCTCTTCTCCAGTACCGGCCAGCACTGGAAAGCGACCAGCGCCACGGTCAGCGCCAGGGAGGCGATCGCCACGACGTCGAGCAGCGCACGTCCGCCGCCCGGCAGGCGACGGTGCACCAGATCGATGCGGACGTGTGCCAGTTCCACCAGCGCGTAACCGAGCCCCCAGCTGGCGGTGATCGCCATGGCGTAGCCCGCTATCTCGTCCGAGCCGCCCAGCGAACGGCCGACCTTGCGCAGCGTGACATCGGTCAGGATGAACAGGGCGGTCAGCACCAGCATCACGCCCACGGCCAGGGCCACGAACTCGTTCGCACGGTGCGTGCGCTCGAGCAGACGCTCCCAGTTCATGCCTTCGGCGCCCGTGCGCTCGGCCGTCACGCGATCAGAGCGGAATCTGCACGCCGACGGCGGTACCGACCGATTCGTTCCAGCGTGCGGCCCACTCCGGCCCGGCCCGCTCGGTCCACTCGGGCAGCACCGTACCGGTCAGGATCGAGCGGGCGCGCTCGATGTCCTGCTCGCTCGGCTCGACCAGCGTCATGTCGGCGGGGTCCCCGCTGGTGCATTCGCCCTCGCCGGTCAGGCAGGCGATGTCGTTGGCGAGCGCTGCACCGGCCGCATCCCAGACCGGTGCCTCGAACTCGCGGGCGATGGTGTCGGTGAGCAGCGTCTGGTGTTCGGCCGACAGGCCTTCCCAGGTGTCCAGGTTCATGGCCGTCACGACCGCGTCCCAGCCCCCCAGCGGCAACGTCATCAGGCTGGTCGACACCTCCCACCAGCCGGCGCTGTAACCCGAGCCCGAGCCGGTCACCGCGCAGTCGATCACGCCGCGCTCCAGCGCGCCGGGCACCTCGGAGAAGGCCACGTTGATGCCTTCGGCCCCCAGCGCTTCGAGGAACTTGGTGGTCATGCGTCCCGAACCACGGATCTTCAGACCCTTCAGGTCGTCCAGCGAGGCGACCTCGGGCTTGCAGAACACCACCTGCGGTGGGTAGGGCGCGATGGCCAGCAGCTTCGAGCCGAAGCGGTCGGTCATGATGTCCTCCACCATCGGCCGGGCGGCGTCCACCATCGCGCGCGCCTCGTCGGCCGTGGTGGCCAGCAGCGGCACGTCCAGCCCCTCCAGCTCCGGTGCATCGCCCACCGTGTAGTCCGCGACCGTCATGCCGACATCGAACACGCCGTCGCCGAGCATGCGGAACACATCCCCTCCGGCCACGCCCATCTGGTCGAACGTGGTCATGGTGACCTCGAATTCGCCACCCGATGCCTCCGGCAGCGTCTCGGTCCAGAAGGTGTTCTCATAGTCCTGGTACAGCGGCAGGCTGCTCCAGCTGCCGACCACCGACAGGTCGACCGCGTGGACGGTGCCGAACGAGCCGAGCAGGGCGGCACAGCTCAGCGACAGGGTTGTCTTCTTGTACATGATCATGTCCTCGAACGGGTCGTTCCGGGGGGGGAGGGAGGTGCAGGGCCGGTTCCAAGGCCTGCCAGCCGCGTCTCGGCAGCTGCCGCGGGTATGTCGGTGATCAGCATGTGACCGGGTTCGTGCGTGATCGCAAGCGTTGCACCCGCGTCGCGCAGGGCGAGCTGCGGGGTGACGCCACAGGCCCAGAATACCAGTATGTCCCCGTTGTCGATCACCGGCGGATCACCGTATTCGGGCGATGCGAGGTCGGCGATGCCGAGAGCATCCGGTTCGCCGATATGGATCGGTGCGCCGTGCGCGAGCCGGTAGCGCTCGGACAGGATGATGGCGCGAATCGCATCGGCGGGGCGGAATGCGCGCAGCGTGACGATCAGTGGTCCGCCGAACGGGCCGGCCGGACGCGTCGGGATCGCGGTGCGATACATCGGCACGTTGCGCCCGGCGTCGATGTGGCGCACGGCGATGCCCTCGGCCACCAGCGCATCCTCGAACGAGAACGAGCAGCCGAGCACGAACGTTACCAGATCGTCTCGCCAGACGGCGTGGAGATCATCGACGCGCGTGCCCCGGGCGGGACGGTCGTCACCGAACACCCGGTAGGCGGGCAGGTCGGTGCGGATGTCCAGGTCGGCTCCGAGCCCCGGCACGCTCGGCTCGCCGGGCTCGCCGACACCGATCAGCGGGCACGGCTTGGGGTTGCGGTGGCAGTACAGCAGGAAGTCCGCCGACATGGCGGCCGGCACGATCGCCAGGTTGCCCTGCAGCGCGCCGGCCGCCAGACCGGAGGTGTGCCCGGTGTGCTCGCCGGCGCGGATGCGCCGGCGCCAGGCGAGCGTGCTGTCATCGATCGGGATCTGCATGCGATCACGCTAGCAGATCGACTGGCGTCATAAATGATCTTTATCGGGTATCACTTTGATCGCATGCCACCGCGGTGGCGGCGATGATCGGCCCGGTCTCGTCGCCATCGACCGGCACCCAGGCGACCACGAACCGCAGCGCTTCGGGGCGAGCCGCGGCGCAGACCGCGAGGGGCTGCACATCCGCCACCGGGGGGCCGGGGGCCGGTGCGTCGACCATGCGCACCGGCAACACCCCGATGCCGAACCCGGTGCCGATCAGGTGGCGCACGGCCAGCAGTGATGCCGAGCCGTGGATGAGCGGTGCCGGTATCACGCCGGTGAACAGGCGCTCGATGCGCTGGTACGGGACGGTGCCCTTGGAGAAGGTGACGATCGAGGTGCCGGCGAGCTGTGCGAGTGACAGCGGCTGGCGAGGGCGCGTGTCGCGTGCGAAACCGGGTGCCGCGTACCAGTCGAGCGTCACCGGCGTCAGCGGCACCGAGCGGGTGGTGCCGGCCGGCACGGCGTCGGCGAGCAGCACCGCCACATCGATGGATTCGGTGGCAAGTCCCCGCGACAGCTCGATCGAGGTGTCGACGGTCAGCTCGAAGCGGACGTGCGGGTGCGCGGCGTGCAACGAGGCGAGCAGCGGCGTGAGCAGCGTGTGCACGATCGTCTCCGCGACCCCGATGCGCACCGAGCCGCGCAACCCGTCCTCGCCGGACAGCTCCCGCACCACACGGTCCCGAGCGGCGATCAGGCGCGTCGACTCCTCGAGCAGACGGCGTCCCGCCGTCGAGAGTCGTACCCCGCGTCCCAGCCGGTCGAACAGCCGGACACCGAGCCTGCGCTCCAGCGCCGCGACGCGGTTGGAGATCGCCGACTGGGACATGCCGTGGCGGGCCGCGGCGGCCCGGAAACCGCCCGCGTGCACGATCGCCCGTAGTATCTCGATGTCCTTGAATCCGAACATCGGATACCCGGTCGGTGTCGGTGGAGACGTCTATCGATGGTACGCGACGTGCTTTGAAGATCCGTTGAAATGACCCGGAACACGGACGTCGGAGCATACCCGGAACAGAAGTCGACTCACACCTCGTGATCCCGTCCCGTCCATCCCTGCCAGACAATGTCGCGACGCGCCGACCGGAGCCGACGGCGCCGATCGACGGCTCGTCGGACGCCCGGGGTTCCGGCGCGCCCGGCCCGGGCGTGTGGTGCCCCGGCGGTGCGCTCGCATGACGGCCGTGCCGTTGCAGCACCCGGACAGGATGCGGACCTCGTCACCACCGCCCATGTCGGACGCACCGGCCGACGAGCGCACCGGCACATCCGCCGAAGCTCGGCGTCTGCAGGCCCGCCTCGCCGTGTCCGAGTACCGCGCGACGCGTCAGGCGGTAGTGCTCGGCTGCCTGGCCGACCTGCTCGGCGAGCCGGACCTGCAGCGCGCGCTCGACCGGTTCGTGATCGTGCTGCAGCGACGTTTTCTGGCCGGACGGGTCAGCATCGCCCTGGTCGACGTCGACGACACGCTGGTGATCGGGGCGCTGTCGGACTAGGCGATCGTCGATGCGGCCTCCACCGAGGTGCAGCTGCTGCTGGACGCCTTGCAGGAGACGTTGACGCTCGAGTGCACCGTGTCCTATCCCGAGCACGAGGCACGGCCCGGCGGGCTGGCCGCGTACCGGGCACTGGCCGGAGGCCGCTCGGGTCCGGCGATGCTCGGCGTGCCGCTGTACCACGACGCCGCACCGGTTGGCGCGCTGCTGATCGAGCGCGGTGGTGACGGCCCGTCGACCGGGCCGTTCGCCGCTCCGACGCGCGAGCTGATCGAGCAGATCGCGCTGGCCGCCGCCCCGCTCATCGCGCTGCGACGCGAGGCGGCGAGCACCGCCTTGCAACGGGTGCGCCGCACGGGTCGCGAGCGGCTCGGTGCGCTGCTGGGCTCGGGACGTCCGGCGCGTGCCGTGGCGCTGTTCCTGGTGACATTGCTGCTGGTGCTGGCGGTGGTGGTGCCGGTCGAGCGCAGCGTGGTCGCCGAGGCCGAACTGGTACCGCAGCAGCGGCGCTGGGTCATGGCACCGATCGACGGGTTCGTCGAGGAGGTATCGGTCACCGCGGGCGAGGCGGTGGTGGCCGGCCAGCTGCTGGCCCGCTTCGACCGCCGCGATCTCGACCTGGAACTGGCACGGCGCGGCGGCGAGATCGATGGTGCCGAGTCGGAACTGCGCGCCGCGATGGCGGTGCACGATCGCAAGGCCACCGCGGTGGCGCGTGCGCGGCTGCGCCGCGAGCAGGCCGGGCAAGCCCTGATCGTGCAGCGCATCGAACGCAGCGAGCTGCGCGCGCCGATGGACGGCACCATCATCAGCGGCGACCCGTCGCGGATCAGCGGCGTGCCGGTGGCGCGCGGCGACACGCTGTTCGAGATCGCCCCGGTCGAGGGCTACGACGTGCACCTGCTGGTCGACGAGACCGACATCGCCCACGTGCGCATCGGTCAGTCGGGCGCGCTGGCGCTCAGGAGCGCCCCCGACGAGCGGCTCGGCTTGAGCGTGCGCACCATTCACCCGGTGGGCGAGAGCGGCGGCGGGACGACCCGCTTCCGGGTGCGTGCCGACCTGCAGGCGCGCACCGACGCGCCGTTGCGGCCCGGGCAGAGCGGCACCGTCCGGCTGCAGGCGGGTCACGAGCGCATCGTGACCCGCCTGTGGCGCCCGCTGGGGCGTCGCCTGCAGGAGCTGCGCTGGCGGTTCTTCGGGTGAGCGGCGAGGCGCTGTTCAGTGCGCACTGGCACCGCGTGCACGATGTCGTGCCGCGTCTGGCAGCCGATGTGGTGGCGACCCGCCACGTCAACCGCGGCCGCGTGTCCTGGGTGCTCAAGCGCCGCTCCGGCGGCGACCCGGTGCGGCTGGACGCGATCTCGTTCGCGCTGATCGAACGGCTGGACGGCAAGCGCTGCGTCGGCAAGGTCTGGGAGGCGGCGTTGCTCGAACACGATCACGACGCGCCGTCCCAGGACGAGTGGATCACCCTGCTGGCCGATCTGCACGCCGCCGAGCTGCTGGTGGTCGAGCAGCGCGATGCGGCGCAGCCGGTATTCGAGCGGCGCGAACGCCGGCGCAAGCGCGAGCGCCGCGAGCGTCACCTCAATCCGCTGTACCTGCGCTTCACGCTGTACGACCCGGACCGGTTGCTGACGCGCCTCGCACCATGGGCCCGGCGCGTGTTCTCGCGCCCGGTGTGGATCGCCTGGTGCGCCCTGCTGGGTGCGGGCGCGCTGGCGTTGCTGGTCGGTTGGCCGTCGCTGGTCGACCGGCTCGACGATCCGCTGTTCCCGGCACCGCGCACGGTGGCCCTGGTGGTGCTGGCCTACCCGCTGCTGAAGCTGGCGCACGAGCTGGCGCACGGACTGGCCGTCAAGCGCTTCGGTGGAGCGGTGCACGAGTGCGGCGTCGCGCTGATGGTGCTGATGCCTGTCCCGTACGTCGATGCCGGTGCCAGTGCCGCGTTCGCCGACCGCCGCCAGCGTCTGCTGGTCGGCGGTGCCGGCATCCTCGTCGAGCTGGCCATCGCGGCGATCGGTGCGCTGCTGTGGGTGACGGCCACCGGGTCGGTGCAGGAGGCCGGTCTGGTGCTGTTGCTGCTCGGCGGACTGTCGACGCTGCTGATCAACGGCAACCCGCTGCTGCGCTTCGACGGCTACTACCTGCTGGTCGATGCGCTGGAGATCCCGGAGCTGGCCACACGCGCCCGGCGCGCCACCCTGACCCGGTTGCGCGCATGGCTCGGTGGCGAACACGATGAACGCCGCGGGTTCGAGGATGCGCGCGAACGTGGCTGGCTGCTGGCCTACGGCGTGCTCTCGGCGCTGTACCGCACCGGGCTCATGCTGTGGATCGCCTGGTGGCTGAGCGGACGCTATCCGTTGATCGGCGGCGTGCTGGCCCTGTTCGCCATCGTCAGCTCGGTACTGCTGCCGCTGTGGCGCGGCCTGCGCGTCGTGTGGCGCGATCCGTCGTTGCACGGTACCCGCTCGTGGGCGCTGCTCGGCGGAGTGCCGGCGCTGCTCGTCGCCCTGTCGATCGGCATGCCGCTGCCACGCACCAGTGCCACCACCGGTGTGGTCTGGCTGCCGGAAGAGGCGGTGGTGCGCGCGCCGGGCCTGTGCGAGATCCTGGTGGCGAACGTGCGGCCCGGAGCGGCGGTGAGTACCGGCGAGCCGCTGTTCGAGTGCGCGGACCCGGAGCTGGTGATGCGCGAACGCGAGCTGCTCGCCCGCGCCGACGAGCTGTCGGCCCTGGCCGCCGGCCTGATGAACATCCGGCCACGCGAGTACGAGCGCCTGCTGGACGAGCACCGCACCAACGCGACCGAGCTTGCCGATGTGCGCACCCGTCGCGGAGCCGGGCGGCACGTGGCAGCGCTCGACGGCCGCTTCGACGTGCCCGGCACCCATGATCTGACCGGACGTGTCCTGCAGCGCGGTGATGTCGCCGCCTACGTGGTGCCGGATCACCAGCGCACCATCCGCGTGGCGATCGGCGAGCGGGCGGCGGGGCGGGTGGACGAGAGCCTGCGCACGGTCGAGCTCCGGCTGGCGCACGCGGCGTACGGGGGTGACGGCTCGCGGGTCCACCGCACCCGCATCCTGTCGCGCACCCCGAGGCCGGCTCGCGAGCTGGCGAGTGCCGCCCTGGGGCAGGCCGGCGGCGGTGAACACGCCAACGATCCGACCGGCAACGACCGGCAGGTGCTCGATCCGCTGTTCGACCTGGAGCTGGCCTGGCCCGAGGGCGTCGCGGCGTTGCCGATCGGTGCGCACGTGAGCGTGCGCTTCGTGCACGCACCGGTACCGCTCGGTGCCAGGATTGCAGACAGGCTGCGCCGTGCGGTCGGCGAGAGGACGCTTTCGTGAGTGCCGCGAACGCCCTGCACCGGTGCCCGACCGGATCGGGCCTGCCGGTGCCCTGCCGACCGGGACTGCGCTACGGAGCCACTCCGGAGCGCGGCACGCAAGACCCGCGCAGCACCCCCGTCGACCGGTGGCTGGTCGATGCGTTCGCCCGCCTGGTGCGCTACCGCGACGAGCGCGGTGCCGCCGCTCGCTCGGGCCGGATCGATGCCCGCGTCGCCGAGCTGCGCAGCGACACGGTGGCCGCCGGTGCCGCAGCACTCGACCGGTTGCGTATTGCGGTGCGACGGGACGGCCATGACGAGCGCACGGCGATCGAGGCCCTGGCCCTGGCCGCGCTGGCCGCCGAGCGCACGCTCGGCCTGGTGCCGCGCGACGGGCAGCGACGGGCGGCCGATGCGCTGCTGCGCACACGGTTCGTGGAGATGTCCACCGGCGAGGGCAAGACGCTCGCCACGGCGCTGGCAGCCAGCGCGGCGGCGCTCGACGGCACGCCGGTGCACGTGCTGACGGTCAACGACTACCTCGCCGAGCGAGACGCCACGCAGCTGGCCCCGCTGTACGCCGCGCTGTCGCTGAGCTCGGCCTGCGTGCTGCCGACGATGGACGATGACGAGCGTCGTGGCGCCTACGCGGCCGACATCGTGCACGTCACCGGCAAGCAGATCGGGTTCGACTGGATGCGCGATGCGCTGCAACGTCCGGGCGCGACGGGTGCGCTGGCCGAGCGGCTCGGGTCGCTGGCCCGTACCCACGATGCCTGGCCGCCCGGCGGCCGCTCGCAGCCGCTGCTGCGCGGCCTGTGCTTCGGCATCGTCGACGAGGCCGACAGCCTGCTGGTCGACGAGGCGCGCACCCCGCTGGTGCTGGCGGTGCAGTGCGGTACCGGCAGCGAGGCCGAGCACGAGGGCATCCTGGCTCTGGCGCTGGCCGGGATGCTGAACGAGGGCGAGGATTTTCGCGTGTCTCCGGAACGCCGCGACGTGACGCTGAGCGCGCGGGGCAGCGAGACCGTCGCCCGGCTCGCCGAACGCCTCGAGGGACCGTGGCGGGCGACGCGCTATCGCGACGAGCGGGTGCGACAGGCGCTGACGGTGCGCCACCTGTGGCGCCGCGACCGCGACTACGTGGTGCGTGACGGACGGATCGAACTGGTCGACGAGCACACCGGACGGGCGTTGCCCGACCGGCGTCTGCAGCAGGGCCTGCACGCGCTGCTGGAACTGGAGGAGCGTTGCACGCCGACGCCGGAGAGCGATGTGGTCGCCTCCATCGCCTGCCAGCGACTGTTCCGCCGCTACGTGCGCCTGGCCGGAACCAGCGGCACGCTGCACGAGGTGCGTGGCGAGCTGTCACGCGTGTACGACGCCCGGCTGCAGCACATCGCCCCGGCGTGCCCGTCGCGCCTGGAGCGACGGGCGACGGTGGTGTTCGCGGATCGGGAGGCCCGGCTGGATGCGTTGATCGAGGAGATCGAGGCGTGTCTGGTCACCGGGCAGGCGGTGCTGATCGGCACGCGCAGCGTGGCCGAGTCCGGCGGGGTCTCGGCGCGACTCACCGCCCACGGCATCGCGCACCGGCTGCTCAACGCACGCCACGACGACGAAGAGGCGGCCACGGTCGCTGCGGCGGGCACCCGTGGGCGGGTCACCGTCGCGACCAACATGGCGGGTCGCGGCACCGACATCCTGCTGGGGGACGGGGTGGCGACCCTCGGCGGCCTGCACATCGTCTCGCTGGCGTTCAACGATGCCCGCCGCATCGATCGACAGCTGGCGGGGCGTGCGGCCCGTCAGGGTGCGCCCGGCTCGTTCCGGCAGCTGTGGAGTCTCGATGATCCGCTGTTGGTCGAGCACTCCTCCGCGCTGTTGCGCACCACCCTGCAACGCGCGCTCGACGCCGGACGATTCGCGCGGCCTGTTAGGTTTATGGCGCGATTCGTGATTCGTCGTGCCCAACGCCGCATCGAGCGTCGCCACGCCCGTCAACGCAGCGTCGCGCTGGCGATCCACGAACGCAACGCTCGCCGCGTGGCGATCGGTAGCCACCCGGACCTGCGCTCATGAACGCTCGCACGCGCTGGCTGCTGCTGGCCACGCTCTGCTGCCCGCTGCCCGCGCTGGCCGGCGGTGCACCGGCGGACGCGGTGATCGACGAGGCCTACGACTGCCTGATCGAGCCGGGCAGTCTGGTCGATGTCGGCAGCGCCAGCCGTGGCATCGTGTCCTATCTGCACGTCGGGCGTGGCGAGCAGGTCCGGTTCGAGCAACCGATCGTCGAACTGGAGTCCACCAGCGAGCGCAACGCGCTGCAGCTCGCCCGGACACGAGCGGCCATGCACAGCGAGGTCGCCTCACGGCGGGCCGACCTGGAGCTTGCGCGGCTGGACCGTCGTCGCTTCGATGATCCGCGCGCGCGCCAGTTGACCACCGGGAAACTGCGTGACGAGGCCGATGCGCGCGAGCGGGTTGCGCATGCAGCCCTGGTACAGGCCGAGGAAAGCGT
>Ga0209831_1000895_pt1 | contig 28461 bp, 31 predicted proteins | sample Maine_Asex4_meta_FD_187451 | JGI IMG/M metagenome (GOLD analysis project Ga0209831, IMG submission 187451) | Marine algal microbial communities from Maine, USA - Maine_Asex4_metaG (SPAdes) (version 2) | ecosystem: Host-associated > Algae > Red algae > Unclassified | place: Maine, USA | collected... | reverse complement strand
CGGTCGCGCCCACCAAGCCTCCTTCACATCCACCTTTACTCCCAACACGGTAGTTCCTCACGTCCACGAGGGAGAGGAATACGACATCGACTGGACCAATCAGCAGGAAGGTAAATCAAAAACAGCCCGCACTTACGCTGCTGTCACCGCCCGCAGCTACCACGCTGGCGGCGTCAACGTTTGTCGAGCTGACGGATCGACCGATTTCCGCAGTGACGATGTTAACTTGGCGACATGGCAAGCGTTCTCGACCCGAGCTGGTGGCGAAGTGCTTGGCGAATTCTAGTTCGCTCCATTTATTGCCCAAAATTATAAGCCAGCAAGTTTTATCGACTTGTTGGCTTTTTTTGTCGAGTTTTTTAAGCGCGATTGCGGGGTCGTAGCGATAATCGAAAAACGATACGATTTAGATCTCTCAAATAGCAAATTTAGCAGCAGTCAATTTGGCAACGAAGACGAAATGACCAATAGCAAATTCATCTGGAGCAACGGCGAAATAATCCCTTGGGAGAAGGCCACCGTACATGTGATGGCTCACGCACTTCACTACGGCACCAGCGTCTTCGAGGGAATTCGCTGTTACCAAACAAAATCGGGACCTGCGATCTTTCGACTGGATTCGCACCTGCGGCGACTGGCCGATTCGGCCAAGCTTTACCGCATTGAGATGCCTTTCTCCAGAGAACAGATGGCTGATGCGTGCAAGAAGTCGATCTCTGAAAATGGACTTTCTAATGCCTACATTCGCCCACTGATTTTTTTGGGCGCTGGTTCGCTGGGTGTTGTTCCCAACGCAGATGTTCCTGTTGACGTGATCGTTGCCGCAATCGAGTGGGGTGCGTACCTTGGCGAAGAAGGCATGACCCAAGGTATCGACTGCTGCGTATCCTCATGGAGCCGGACCACCAGTGCGTCGATCCCTGTGCTGGCCAAAGCGGGCGGACACTACCTCAACGCAAACTTGATCGGAGGAGAAGCTCGTCGTAACGGTTTCACCGAAGGTATCTCCGTATCCGCAACTGGCAACGTCAGTGAAGGCTCAGCAGAAAACATTTTTATTATCCGCGACGGAGTGATTTACACGCCACCTTTGGCTGCATCTATCCTGGGTGGAATCACCCGCGATTCGGCAATCGTGATTGCCAGAGATCTTGGTTACGAAGTTATCGAACAGCAAATACCGCGCGAGCTAATGTACCTCGCCGACGAAATGTTCATGACGGGAACGGCAGCGGAGATTACTCCCGTCCGTAGCGTCGACCGCATCGAAATCGGTTCTGGGTCTCGTGGACCAATTACCGAAAAAATTCAATCTGCGTTCTTTGGCCTGTTTGATGGTTCAACGACGGACAAGTGGGACTGGTTGAATCCAGTGGCGTAACGGCACTCAATCGTAGCACAGCACTATACCCCCCCCCGCGCACAGCAGGTTGAAAACCTGCTTCACGTGTGGCAGGTTTTCAACCCGCCATGCAACCTTTAATAATGTGGCGGCTTCTCATCCTCTAAATTCCGCTGCTCGGGTGTCTCAGCTGCGGTGCTAACTTTTTCAGTCAGCCGGTTGAGCGCGGCAAGCACTTTATCAAGCTTCTCTGTATTATCGAGGACCGCTTTTTCTAGCGTCTCTAGGTCGTGCTGCAGGTGTGCAATCGACATCTCGAGATCCGTCGCTCTTTTTTCAAAATCCGCCATCGTTGTTTCCGTAAACATTAATGCGGAACAAATCCGCTCTCAGTAATTTTTTGTTTCAGCTGCTGAAGATCGAATTCACCCACTACCGTCGCTCGACCATCAGCCAAGCTAACCTGAACCGATTGGACTCCCGATTGGCTTTCAATCAACGCTTCTAATTTTCGTACACAGTTCCTACACGACATGCCATCGATTGAAATCGTTTGACCGGACGAATCAGAACCAATCTTTGCAGAGTTCATCCGACGTTTGAATCTCTCATAGACAAACATTCCGATCAGCCCCAACACGATCGCCGCCGGCAACTGCGCCCACCACGCGGTCACGTTGTGAACATGAGCACCGCCGGCAATCATCGTCACCGACACCAACGAGTCAAACAAGTAGGCCGCTACCATGCTACCGACAACGATCGTCGACAAATAGATCGCAAGGGATCGTGTGCCTAAATTCGATCGAATGGCTCCCATTGTCGCAACGTTGGTCGCTGGCCCCGCCATCAAAAAAACCAACGCGACCGCTGGCGGTAAGCCTGAATTCACTAACGCCGCAGCGATCGGAACCGACGCGGTTGCACAAACATACAGCGGAATCGAAAACACCAGCACCAGCACCATCGCCGGCAACAACCCCCATTCATTGATCTGAGCGGTCAACGGCTTGATATCGAACTGATTGATCGCCGCTGAAACAACAACACCTACCAACAGCCATATCCAGATTGAACGCAGCATATCGATCGCATGCGGCACCAACTGTCCCCAACCTCTTTGGTTGCTAGAATTGTGATCGTGCTTTGGGTGGTCACTACAATCAACAGCAGTCTCGCTCAGCGATCCAGCGACATCACCCAGCTTTCTATCTATCCATACACCGCCCAAGATCCCCATGACCGCAGCTGACACGAGCTTAAAAACAGCAAACGGCCAACCAAAGAAAGACGCGCTGACCAGCATCGAATCCACGCCCGTTTGCGGCGTACTAATCAAAAATGCCACCGCGGCACCATTACTGGCTCCATCTTTTTTCAAACCGATGCCCGCTGGAATCACCCCGCACGAACACAGCGGCAGCGGCACACCAATCGCCACCGATTTCAGCACACCCGATAATCCCTGCAATTTCTGGCGAACAAATTTGGAAGGTAAAATGACATGCAAGAGCCCCGACAGAAACATCCCCAACAGCAGCCAAGGTGACAACTCACAGAGAACGAACCAAATTGAAGCAATTAAACTCATCATGTGTAATCAAACGCCGTACTAACGGGCTATCTACGAGAAAACAGGCTCAAGAGTTATACTTTATCCTCGCACATAGTAACCGCAAACCATCACAGCCTTTAAATCGGCCTTGAATTAATGAGTGCTCCCCAAACACCGGAAACGTCGTCCGACAAACAGATCCAATCACTGGTGCAACAAATCACCGACGCAATGACGCTGTCGGAGATAAATCACTCACCGATGCCCGACTATGGTTTGCTGGTTGAAATTATTCAAACCCTGCTAAAAATCGTCAATCCGCTGATTCGCTGCGAGGAAACTTGCCCCGATGAGCTAAAAGCACGCTTACAGCAGCAATTCGAATTTGTGGAAGCCAATCTCTCCAAACAAATCGCCATCGCTATTGCGCGACACCAAGAAGCTTGCGCTGAAGTCGGAACCGAAGCTGTTTTTGGCGAAAAAATTCCCGCTGGCCGAATTAAAAGCTTGTCCATCGAATTGACCGGACATTATCTGGGGCTGCTACCACAGATTCGCGATGTGCTGACCACCGACGCGCAAGCCTCCTACGATGGCGACCCTGCCTGCAAGAATTTAGACGAAGTCGTTTTGTGCTATCCAGGCTTCTCTGCCGTTTCCGTTTATCGGTTAGCCCACCAACTGCATTTGCTGAAGATCCCCTTCATCCCCCGCATGATGACCGAATGGGTGCACGGCGAAACGGGCGTCGACATTCATCCTGGAGCGACCATAGGTCGACACTTTTTTATTGATCACGGCACCGGCGTCGTCATTGGTGAGACTTGCGAGATTGGCGAGCATGTAAAAATCTATCAAGGCGTCACATTAGGAGCGCTCAGTTTTCCAAAGGACGACGACGGCGCACTTGTAAGGGGCACGAAACGTCATCCAACGTTACATGACAACGTTGTCATCTACGCCAACGCGACAGTGCTGGGCGGAAGGACGATCGTAGGTCACGATTCGGTTATCGGTTCGAGCGTCTGGTTGACCGAGTCGGTGGATCCGTTCACCACCGTAATTATGGAGAAGCCGCGCTTGCGCATCCGCAACCAAGTCCACGAAGATCTGGAACCACCTATTGATTTCCAGATCTAACGGCCGCCTTTTCATCGAGCAAAAGCACTGCCAGTTTGATAGCATCACCTTATTGATATTGCCTAAACTCCCCAATATTGGAATGATGATAGCATCTTCACCTATGTAAATTCCTGCGAGTATTAGACTCAATTATGTCACACGAAGAAATTCACGCCCAAGCACAAAGTGGCACCATCTCGATGCGACAAACGTGGTTGCACGTTCATGTTCCCAAGGCTGGCGGATCAACCTTGCGGCAGCTGATGAACCGCAACTTTGGTGATGACTACTACAATTCCAATTCACTGCTGGAGACCAAGCAGTACACCAAAGAAGACGCCGGCGAGATCGTTCGCTGCCACCCTTGGGTTGCTTGCATGAGCGATCACAAACTGTCTCTGGACCTCCCTTACGATCTACCCGAAGCCAACATCTACGCACTCTCATACGTGCGCGAACCGGTCGATCGTTTTATTTCGCGTTACTTCTACCACCGTCATTTCGAAGAAGTCAACTGCATCGCTCAAAAGATGAGCTTCCGCGATTTTGCGAACGCGGAGTTGGTAGAACAATATGTGCATCCACAAACCAACAGCCAGATTCACTTTCTAACCAACGGAAAATCTTCGACCGAACTGGACGTCGTCAACGCGGCACTGGATACCGGTAAAGCATTTTTGTTTCCGATCGAACGTTTTGACGAATCTTGCATCTGCTTGGAACGCCTGTTCCCGACGGTCTTCTCGGACCTCTCCTATGTACTGGCGAACGTGTCTAAGAAGGATGCTGAAATCTCGGAGAACGAACGCAAATTCGCTCACCGATATCTCAAAGACGACATCCCCGTTTGGGAATTGGCCCATCGTTTCCTAGACCAAACGTTGGAGCGCGCCTTCAGTAATCAAGACGATCGAGAATCTGCGTTAGCCGAATTCAAAGACCGTTGCGCTCGCCGCCACCACAATTTTCATCCGCCACGCCCCAAAGGCCAACCAGCCCCCGAAGCCGAAGTAAGCGTCGAAGATGAACAGCCTCAATCCAAAGCTGTTTGAGATCAATCGGACTCAACATGCCCGAAACGAAATCGCTCATTCAACGCTGTCGCCCAGTCGTGATGATCGGATTATTGTGCTCCGTTTTATTTATCTTGGTTTGCCCCTCTATCGAAGAAACTCGCCTTGAGGCTCGAATTGGCGACGCCTACGACTCACTTTGTCTGATCGCAGCTTCTCACTCTGGCACCATCCCCACACTACTCGAAGAGAAAGATCCCTGGGATGAGCCATTTCGTGTCGTGCGATCAACCGAAGGGGTCTGCGTCATGTCGAACGGGCCCAACAGAACTTCACATGAAGTAGGGTTTGATCACGATGACATACACTCCAACATGGTAGAATCGCCTACGAAGGCTATTCGCCGCCGCAAGCAAACTCAGTTACTACTTGCTTCGTCGCTCCCTGTAATTTGGTTGACTGGCTCAATCGCATACCTATATATGAGCAATCGAAATCCTACCAAATGCGGAAAAGCAATGTGACGCTCACAAAGCCGGACTTGCAACTGGTTTACAGAGCAGATGATCACTCGTTCCGGCTTGTAGATCATAGATCGTTACCTAGCTATGAAGCCATTGGCAAACGGCCTTGATTTAATTCCGCGATTGCCTCGCCAGAGATCAAGCCTTCCGACTCAAGGCGAAATTTGATCGACAGAAAATCAGCAGGTCGCACCAATTCAGATTTAGTGCTTTTCGTTAACGTCAAAACAACTACAGAATCGGGATGGCGAAACGCCAGTGAGTGCCCGACTTCAGCAATCGGCTTGAACCCAATAGACGACAGATAGTCGCGCATTGCGGCAAACTCGACCTCAACGCGGCTTTGATTGTCCGTCGCCATCATCCAATCCCAACTTCTTAATTACTGCTAGTGATTCCTGCCTGAAAATCTCAATCGTCTGATCGGACAATTCGTTATCCACCGGAATACGAATCGTTTCAGTTTCCTGATCCAGATTCAACGACTGTTTAAGCAAATCCTGAATTCCAATCCAAAATGCCCGCATTTCGACGGCGTCATACAGGATGAGTATAAACGGATAGAGTTCCATCGACCAATACTGAATATCCCCTGTTTTAATACGTACCGTTGCGAATTGCTCATTCGAAACAAGTCTCAGGTTGTCAGTGGCCTTCAATTGAAACCGGACTTCACCATTTTCCAATTCACCAGATTGAGAAAAATGAAACATGGTCACATCGACCCCATAATCTCTACTCGGACGACGCAGTAAATGGCCGGAATTCAGAACCATCCTTTCCAGATAGTTTTCACTTAGGTCTTCAATGACGTGCTCGCGTGTCCGCCTTTTTCGTATGGCCATAATTAACTGAATGATTGAAGTTGGGTTGACGCAGCAACCATAATATCACCACACATGCATTTAACAAACGCGACAATCACCATATTACATTTGAGTGTTTGACTTCGCGCAGCACTTGGTTACTGTTCAATCGAAGAAACCTTGTTGGTTGGCATATCTACCCTCAGCCTCAGTTATTTCATTATCCATTTGGAGGGGTCAACATTTGAGCGTTGCACCTGCGGGCACTTAGTTGGACAAGTTTGCCGATTAACTTTTTGTGCCGAGCATCTGTTTTGGGTATATTGATGGTTTCACATCCTTCTACTTACCCAACGCAATCATGAACCGAACTTGTTTGTGCCTGACCGCCATCGCACTTCTCTGGCCCATTTCTGTCGCTGACGCCCAAGATCACGGCTCCGAAAAGTCAGAAGTAAAACGTTTTATAGAACGACTTGATCCGGCCTTAGATCAGCTGATAGACGCTGACGCGGCGATCGAAGTCATCTCCGATGGGCACAAGTGGACCGAAGGACCGGCGTGGGACAAAGCCAATGACGTGCTTCTTTTCTCCGACATTCCTAACAATGAAATCAATAAGTGGGATGCGGCGACCGGTAAGGTCTCCGTTTTCATGAAACCAAGTGGTTACGACGGCCCCAAGAATCAGTTTAGTAAAGAGCCTGGCAGCAACGGCCTACTGTTCTTACCTGACGGAAGACTGGTGGCCTGCGATCACGGCAACCGTCGACTTTTCAGATTAGAAAAGAATGGTTCAAAAACAACGCTGGTTGAACGTTTTGAAACAAAACGATTCAACAGTCCCAATGATTTAGTCAGGGCCGCTGACGGCACAATCTTCTTCACGGACCCGCCCTATGGCATGCTTGACGAATCGGTGCGCGAAATCCAATGGCATGGCGTTTACCGTTTGTCCCCCGAGGGATCGGTGACGCTGCTGACCAAAGAATTCACACGCCCCAATGGCATTGGACTCTCACCGGATGAGAAGACGCTTTATGTGGCTCAGTCAGATAAAGCAAAACCGATCTACCAATCATTCAAAGTAAACGATGACGGCACGCTCAGCGACAGTAAGCTTCTTTTTGACGCCAGCACGCTTACCAAGGATCCCGGAATGCCAGACGGAATGGCGATTGATCAAGCCGGTAATCTCTGGGCGACGGGACCTGGCGGAGTTTTGATCATCACCCCACGGGGGAAATTACTGGGAAGAATTATGATGGGCAAACCGACGGCAAACTGTACATTTGGCGAGGATGGTTCGACGCTGTTTATCACCTCCAGCAACTTCGCTTGTAAAGTGAAGACCAAGACAAAGGGGCTTGGCTGGTAAAGCTTCCTACGACACAATCACATAGTTATCCTGCTTAATCAAACAGGCCAGTCATTCTGCTCACGACCAAAATTGCTGCACCAATAGAAACGGCGTTTAACCTGTCGCGGAGCATTGATCTTCATATTGCCTCAACTTCTGCGACGTATGAACTTGCAGTCGGAGGGCGAACATCAAGTCTAATTCAGTATGGTGAGACCGTTACATGGGAAGCGACGCAATTTTTTGTTCGGCAGCAATTGACGGTCAGAATCGAACAGTTTGATCGGCCGAATGATTTTCGCGATTCAATGATCTCAGGAGCGTTTTCTAGATTCGACCATGATCACAACTTCGTAAGCGTCGGTGATTGCACACTAATCAAAACTGTTGCAGAGTCTGGGGAAACGGACAGATTCTTCCAAGACACTAAAAAAAACGGTGGTGAGAACTTCTCTCACCACCGTTCTTGTTTTCGAATTTTCAAAGCATCAAAATAACTGTGATGCGATTGATTACCAACCGCCGCAACCGCGACCGCCGCCACGATAGTATCCACCACCGCCGCCAAAACCGCGATTGAAGCTGTTTCCGTAAACAGGGCGGAAGCTGCTATAACCAACTGACAATCCGGATCCACCAAAGCCACGGTTGAATCCGCCGCCGTAGAATGGATGGCCGAAACCGCCACCGAAGCCAGGACCGAAGCCGCGGTTGAAGCCGCCAAAACCGGGGTTGAATCCGCCAAATCCACCAGTGCCAAAGCCGATGCTGATTCCAGATCCGCCGCGATGCCACTGGGCTTGAGATTCTTGAGATGTAAATACGATCATTGCCGCAACAACGGCGACGACTGCCACTAAACGTTTCATAATAATTTCCTTGGGAGGTGGATGGTAACTAGGTGGTCCAATTGACCACACTCAATTAGCTTGATGCCAATCGTTTAAATGCAAATCGAATGCCAGAAAATTTTTCGTCTATCTTACTTAGCAAGATGTTGCGCGATGTCGCCGATTGAAGCATGATTCACTTCGGCAATCTCACCTAAACCGTGACCAGCGCCCCCGCCAGTGCGAAAAACATTCCCATCACCAGACACAATTGCAAACAAATTGCCGCTCACGCTCTAGCACAGAAGCCAGAAGAGGATCAATTCGATCACAACTTGCCATCAATTCGACAGCTGTTCAATTATTGCCGTTGGTTTAGAAGGGGCAAGCTTTGCACAAGTTGCCAAAGCCTGAAAAGAAGAAATGGCGTGTATTATTGGGAGAAGCGAATGTTTATCAGCTGCCATCGAACTATTGGATTAGCAAGACTTTTAGGTCAGTCTCTCGCCGCCAATCTGTCACATGGCAATATACTTGCCAGTCAGCTTTTAGTATAGAAAACTTCGATTTGACATTCGAAGCTACCAAACGCTGATCACGACCAGACGTCGTACCGCTACGAGCCATCGTACTTACGAACGATGATCGAAGCATTGTGACCGCCGAAGCCGAAGCTATTGCTCATCGCGTAGTCGACGTTCCGCTCTTTGGGCGTATTGGCGGTGTAATCCAAATCGCAATCGGGACCGGGATTATCGAGATTGATCGTGGGCGGAACCGTACTGGAGTGAATCGCTTTTACTGCCAAGATCGCTTCGATGCCGCCGCTGGCTCCAAGAGAATGTCCCAGCTGGCTTTTGGTGCTAGAAACCGCAACCTTGTAAGCATGTTTGCCAAACACTTTCTTGATCGCGCGTGTTTCAGCTTTGTCACCCAGCGGTGTGCTGGTGCCGTGGGCGTTGATGTAGTCGATCTGATCTGCGTTAATCTGAGCGTCATCCAAAGCCGCCTGCATCGCTTGAGCTGCTCCGACGCCATGTTCGTCAGGGGACGTGATGTGCCCCGCATCGCAAGATGTTCCAAACCCAGCGACTTCGGCCAGGATATTGGCACCACGAGCCTTGGCGTGTTCGAGCTCTTCGAAGATCAAAATCCCGGCCCCCTCCGCGAAAACAAAACCATCTCGGTCCGCATCGAAGGGGCGACTGGCTCTCTGAGGATCATCGTTTCGCATCGAAAGGGCTCGCATATTGGCGAACGCACTGACGGCCATCCGCGTCATCGCCGCTTCACTACCTCCGGTGACAACCAGATCGCAGGTCCCATTTTGAATGTGCATTAAAGAATTGCCCATCGCGTTGGCCGCACTCGCACACGCCGTCGCAACACTGTAGTTGACGCCACGCAAACCGTATTTGATTGCGATATTCCCACCGCCCGCATTGAGCATCAGCTTGGGAATAGTCATTGGAGAAACACGATCGGGGCCTTTGAGAACCAAACGTTCCATCTGCTCAAAGATCGTCGTCATCCCTCCGATACCAGAACCTAAGACGGCTCCAAACTTCGTAAGATCGGCTTCTTTGTCGAATTCCAGTCCGGACATCGTCACCGCATCATGGGCACCTACCATCATGAACTGAGAGTATCGGTCCAACTTTTTCTCTTCTTTGGAGCCGACGAGATCGCGGCAGCTCCAGTCATAGATGTCGCCGCCAATTTTGACTTTAATATCCGACACATCGCAAAGCTTGATGTCGTGGACACCGCTTTGCCCTTCGAGCAGTCGGTTGAACAGATCATCAACCCCGCAACTGAGAGAAGTCAGAATTCCCCATCCGGTAATCGCTACCCGTCGCTTCATGGTCACTCTCGAACCTGTCTTTGATTGGCCGGCCAAGACTGGCGTCTACTTGCGCCGAAAAAGCTGCGACCAATCCGTGTTTGAAAAAAGGCTACCCACTCAAAAGAAATTGACCACCATCACTCAATCGTAATGGCGGTCAAATTATTCAACAAACGTAGTCATCAATCGCTTCGCATGGATAATGCTTAAGCGTTGTCTGACGAGCTTGTAATATGATCAATCGCTTCGCCGACGGTTTGGATTTTTTCCGCCGCGTCATCAGCGATGTTGATATCAAATTCTTCCTCGAGTTCCATCACCAATTCAACTGTGTCCAGTGAATCGGCACCTAGATCATTTACGAAGTTTGATTCTCGTTTAATTTTATCTTTGTCTACACCCAGCTGCTCCGCCACGATATCGACAACTCGTTCTTCGACCGACGCCATGGATCGGCCTCCTTCTCAAAAAATTTTCGTTAGATGTTTAACTCTGGTATCAATCGTAAAAAACCGACTCCAGCGACAACAAAGCACAGCCGCGAAAAGGCGACCTGAACAAGCCGCTAAGGATAGATCATTGGTACAATTTCGGTCAAGAGTCAAACGCAATAACCAGCATTTTTCGAGCAGATATCCCGATGGTTTACCGATTTCCGCTAACCCCAGACCCATTTAAGAATCGGTAAACGCGTATTTCACGCATTTGATCGCTCAATGCTGCGCCTTACCAATCGGAAATCGCCTTAGGATCGCTCATTCGGCCCCCAATCACGGTCAAACTGCAGGCCAACTCTCTGTTGACCTCGCCCTAGGCCGTCATGCCACCGTCGACCGTTAATACTTGCCCTGTAACGTAACTGGCTGCGGGACTGGCAAGAAAAAGAACGCAGGCAGAGACGTCATCGGGATGGCCGACACGGTTGGCTGGAATTCGTTTTTTTACCTCGCCTAAAATCGCGTCGCCTAGTTTCGCCGTCATTTCGCTTTCGATGAATCCCGGCGCGACTGCGTTGACGGTTACCTTTCGTTTACCAAGCTCTTTCGCCAATGACCGCGTCATACCGATTACGCCCGCTTTTGATGCGCTATAGTTGGTCTGCCCCGCATTACCGGCGATTCCCGAGACACTGGAAATGTTGATGATCCGGCCGTAGCGACTACGCATCATCTTTTGAGATGCAGCGCGAGTGAAAAGAAACGTGCCGCGCAGATTGATGTTGATCACGTCGTCCCACTGCTCATCGGTCATCACGGGCATCAGCGTATCTCGCGTGATCCCAGCATTGTTCACGACGATATCCAACCCCCCCCACTCTTCAACAACTTTGTCGACGATTTCGTCCGCCGTTTTTGAATCGCTGACATCGCCGGGAAATACGTCGCCATCCCCCCCCGCCTCTTTGATCAACCGTACGGTTTCGGCGAGCTTCTCAGCGTTTCGCGCGACGCACGCGACGCGTGCTCCGCTGGCAGCCAATGCGATGGCAATTGATCGTCCCAAGCCCTGAGAGGCTCCGGTAACGATTGCTTTTTGACCTGCCAGGTCAACTTTTAAAGATTCCAAGCTCATAGTTTTTCCGTTTTACTTATTGGTAACTGTTGTGTGTTTTTATTTTGTATTTGCGTGCTCAGGCCGCGAAACTCTATCCCAACACGGGTTCGCACGGGATCTTGCGTTTGACGCGTTTGAGTAAACTGGTCAGCACCCGGCCGTTGCCCACCTCGTAGAATTGATCAAAACCGTCCTCTAACAAGCGATCCAGCGTCTGATTCCAAAGTACTGGCGCGCAAACCTGTTTCAGCAGCAGGTCGTTGAATAATTCGGCGTCGGTGTGCGGCAACGCATCAACGTTGGAGTAGACGGGGATCCGCGTCGCACTCATCGCAACTCCCTGAAGCGCGTCGGCCAAATCGCCGACAGCCGGTTTCATAATCGGGGTATGAAACGCCCCTGCAACAGCGAGTGAAATCGTCTTCATCGCACCAGCGGCTAACGCCAACTCGTTCACGCGGTCACAGGACACCTGATCACCGGAGACAACAATGTTTCCAGGGCAAAGGAAATTTGCCAACAACAAACACTCGCCATCCACTCTAGCATCGTCGCAAATCTGCTGAACTTTTTCGGCATCCAATCCCAAAACGCTGACCATGGAACTAGGTACCTTATCAGCTGCGGCTTGCATGGCTTCACCCCGTTTCTGAACCAGTCGCAGTCCGTCTTCAAATGACACGGCACCTGCAAACGCCATCGCGGTATACTCGCCAAGACTCAAGCCCGCTGCCGCTTTGCAGTTTTCGACAGCTTCTGGTTTTTCCTGTTTTAACTTCTCCAAAGCAGCCATGCTGGAAACATAAAGCGCAGGTTGTGCAACGGCGGTCGAATTTAACTTTTCGGCCGGACCATTGAAGCAAACATCTGCTAGGTCGTAGCCCAAAATTTCGCCGGCTTGGTCGAACAATTGTTTTGCTGCTGGCAACTGTTGACAGACGTCCTTCGCCATCCCAATACTCTGAGCGCCTTGGCCCGGAAATAGAAACGCAATCTTGCTCACAGAACTATCCTCTGATGGTGGAGATGACTGATTATTTTTGGGCCTCTAAAACGCGGCAGTGGCAATCTTGCCCGCCCACGCTTGCACTTTTTTTCTGGCAAGCGTGCCCGATCTGAGCCCCCGGATCGTTATCGTACTACAAAACGGCGCCCTCTAAAATCGGCAGAATTACTGGCTGTCGAACAAATCCGAATGAAACGCCGACTTCGGGGGAATCAGATTGAGGTGTTGAAATGCCTTTGGCGTGGCGACGCGGCCGCGCGGAGTACGAAGAATCAGCTCACTACGAAGCAAAAATGGCTCAATCTCATCCGCCAGCGTATCAACCACCGTGTTCATCGTCGCGGAGATCGTTTCAATTCCTGTCGGACCACCCATGCAAATTCGAATCAGCGTATCAAGGTACTTTCGGTCCATCCGGTCCAGCCCCAGGCTGTCGATCTCGGCCATCGCTAACGCAGCCTGAGCCACCTCATGCGTGATCTTCCCGTCGGCGCGACTTTGAGCGTAGTCCCGCACCCATCGCAGCCGATTGTTCGCCACGCGTGGGGTGCTACGCGAGCGGGACGCAATCTCAATCGCGGCTTCATCGTCAATCGCAATTTTCAATTTTTCGGCGTTGCGATGCACCAACTGCCCAAGTTCATCTAATGTATAGAAATCCAAATGCTCGCGCAACTGAAAACGATCTCGCAGCGGTTGGGTCAGCATCCCCGCGCGGGTCGTTGCTCCGATCAACGTGAAAGGCCGCAACTTGAAATTATGCGTCCGCGCGTTAATACCGTCACCCAATACGAGATCAATACGGAAATCTTCCATCGCGGTATACATATACTCTTCGACCGCTTTGGGCACACGATGGATTTCGTCGATGAACAAAACCTGTTTTGGCCTTAAATTGGTCAGGCTGGGGACTAAATCCTTTGGCGCTTTCAAACTGGGACCCGAAAGAAGGTCCACGGGCACATCCAGTTCATTTGGAATGCAATGCGCGAAAGTCGTCTTCCCCAAACCGGGCGGTCCGTCAAACAGAATATGTCCCAAGACTTCGTCGCGCTGTTTGGCCGCGTCGATCGCAACTTTAAGTCGCGCGATGACATCCTTCTGCCCAATCATCTCGTCCATCCGCATGGGGCGTAAGTGCGGATCGTCCTCCTCGGGAGGTGGGGTATTAGAGAGGATCGTTTCGCGCGTCATAGGTTCCCGCCGATAGGGATCGTTTAAAGGCCGTGGTGAATCAACATTATATCAAACAACGAAAAGGCTTGGGAGACTACTCCGCAGGTGTAATTGCCTGCTCGCCAGAGGCCTTCATCCAACCATTGCGTTGCAACCACTCCCGGCACCGCTGCGGCCACGTCGTAACGGGAAAACCTTCGACAGGACGTAAGCCATACCCATGCCCGCCAGCATCGTAAACGTGCAATTCAGCGGGAACTTCGACGGCCTTGAGCGCTTTAAGCAGCACCACAGGCGTGTCCAGGGGGACATGATCATCGAACGCGTGAACCATAAATGTTGGCGGCGTCGCTTTATCAATCTTCAATCCCTCGAGAAGCCCGCTCTTTGAATCATCTATTAAACCTCCGGCGTAAATCAAAATCGTGAAATTGGGAGAGCACGATCTCTGATCAATTTCATCAACCGATTCATACTGCCGCGCTGGCATCAATCCGGCCCGTGCCGCGGCAATCGCACCGGCTGAAAACCCTAATACACCAATTTTCGTCACGTCGAACTCAAAATCATCTGCAGAGTCGCGCATGATACTAATGGCGCGCTGGGTGTCTTGTACCGGAGCCTTCCAAACGATATCAAGATCTCGCGTCGGTACGCGGTACTTCAACACGCCGGCGGTGATGCCGATCGAATTCAACCACTGCGCTACCTCGACGCCTTCCAAGTCCCACGCAAGAATTGAAAATCCGCCGCCGGGGCACACGACCACCGCCGAATCGCCAGTGGTGCCAGCATCTCTGGGGAAGATATGAAGTTCTGGGCTTGAGACGTTGCCAAGCTTAATAATCCGCCGACCCGCAACCAGTTGATCCGACGCCTTCGTTAAGTCGCGTTCCTCGCCATCGGTGGACCTCGGTCCCGGCGGTTTCGAATCGCCCCACAGTTTCACTACAGTGACGCTTAGGTCACGCGTGGGCAATTGCGTCCGTGCGTTCAACGGCCAAAAAAAACAGGCCACCCAAACCACCGCAGTCGCACAGAAAACTGCGATTAAAGTCCGGCTGGTTGAATTCGTGGGAATCATGGCGTCGTGGGTCGGTAAGCTTGAGCGGGTGTGGGCAAGCAATGGCAATTCGCCAACTGGCTGTGGGGCCTCGTATCTTAGCTTAAAATTTTCCTCAATGTGCGAATGCTTTCCCCCGAGTGTTCAGTAGCTCACAGTTGACCAGCACTATGGCAACGTCTTTACCATAATGTCCTTAAACCAGACTTTGCTTCCGGGATCATGGGCCTGTAGAGCGAATGTGCCTTTGTCAATTAGTCGACCTGCCAAGCCCTTTTTGCGCTCGACCTCCTCGGGTTCGGTATAGTCCGAAATTGTCTTGCCGTTGATCTTCACGACAACATGCTTTCCTTCAACGATAATTTCGTAGTCGAACCACACATCGTCTTTGACAGGCGCTTCGAAATTGTCTTCAACGGCATACAGCCCACCGGTCTTCTTGGGATCCGACTGAGTGTTGTTGACCTGGCATTCGTATCCTTTGGAGGGCCAACCTTCTTCTTGATACTCAGTGTGAAAGTAGATCCCTGAGTTCGCGCCTTTGGCCGTTTTAACTTTGGCCTTCAAATGAAAGTTTTTAAACGATGCCTTCCCGTCATCACCAACGTAGAAGGCATGAGCTCTGTCGCCATTGGTGATAATTGCGCCGTCCTCGACGGAAACGGAATCCGAATTTTCACTTACCTTCCAGCCGCTAAGGTCAGTACCGTTGAACAACGGTTTAAACTCGGCGTCTTGGGCCAGCACGCAGTTGCTTAAGAATAAAATTGCGGTGGCAGTCGTCACTGAAAATTGAACTGCACGGTTTGAAATTGAAGAAAACATTATCGCCGTAACCCTTCCAAGATGTTGTGAAATAAAATAGTAGCCTTTGGCTACATTGGTTTTAACAGAATTCACGGCCGAGCGAGCATTTTTAACTCCTCGACAATTGACACCGGATGCAAAGCAAAACTGTATTCGCGCGAGTGTAAGATCTGGCTAGTCCGCAACTGCGATTTCAGCTTCTCTATTGTCTGCTCGGCTAATTTCGCCTGTGGTTGCAACCGCGCTGCAAGACGATTGTTGATTGCTGCTATCTTTTCATGAGCCAATTTCTTTGCTCCACCGTAGTTAAACTCTTCAATCGCCAATCGTTTCAGGTCTTTCAACGCATCGGCTTCCGATGAAGGGTCCGCGTATTTTTCAGGGTGAAATTCATACTCGCGCAATAGTTGACGTTGGTCCGAAATATCTTCCTTGGTTACCCGCGCGTGGGCGAACGGCAAACAGAACGTGGCGGTGGATGTCAAATATTCTGGAGGGCTAACGCCGAAGAAATCGCTGATGATCTGGTTGGTCAACTGATCGTACTTCGCACCGCCGATCCCATGAATAAAAAGATCACTGACCAGCAATCGGCTGAACATCGTTGTCGCGAGGGCGCGTGGGCGAATGCAAACGCGCTGACTTTTTACATTCGCCGCCCACCATCCCGGAAACTCCCCAATGTTCACAGATTGCTGGAACTGATTCAAATCAGAGAGATGAAAATTCTGGTCGTCTGATTTTACAAATAACCGGCGGCGCTGCGGATCGGAATGGGTCCAGATCCAAAACGGAGTTTCCAACCATTGATCGATGCTCGACAGTTCTGGCACCGGATGCGCAGAACTTCGAATGCCATGCTCACTGCGATATTGGAGCAAGACACGGTTGTAGATTTCTTGAAAATTCCCAATGTCGATAAAAATCTGACTCGCGAAAGAACCAAAAGCCAACGTTCCGGCGACGTGACTGATCGGTACCTCTAACGTGCGCAATCCCAACTGCCACTCCAACCGATGCCGCCCCGCGGCAAGGACTTGTCCCATCGATGCGCCGCCTAAACGTTCTTTGGCCGCCAGTACCGCTGGCCACAACGCTCCAATGATCGGGTTGGCGACGGTGGGACTAATCGCGTCGGCAACGTTTTGCCCAAACGCGTTAAAACTGGCTTCATCGACGATACCTCGATGTTCATGGGGCAACGGGGCGGCGGGTTGATCCAGATTCAATAGTGAGACCGCAGCCGAATCATCGTCGCGCTGGCTTGGGTAACTAATGGTCGGCGTGGCCAACAGGTCGTTGTCGACCACCAAATTGATCGGGGCCGCCTCAAATCGTTTCGCCAACGCGTCCAAGCGAAAATTCTTATACCACACGCCCGGATGAAACAACGTCGGTTGGTGCCCCGCCATCACGACGCGGTCGGTAGAAATTTTGGGCAGCCACTGGTCGACCTCGGGAAGATACTTGCGTGTGTATTCGACCGCCGCCTCGAAAACATTATGCCGAGCAGCCGCAGAAAAAACGGCGAGCCCCGTGTGTTCTGGGTATCCTGATCGCAGATCAACGTTGTATGAAAACAGTTCATCCACCTCGGCCGCGTCAGGAACGTCCAACGCCGTCGCGTGCTGCTGCGGCGAACGCAACCGAACGTAGGCTAAGTGGTGTTGTTCAGATTTCTCTTCTGCCGCCATTTATGATCCGATGTTAGCGGCAGGGCGCCAGCCGTCCGGTTTTAGCGGCAGGGCGCCAGCCGAATGGCACTTACTTTAGACGAAACGTGGGATAATTTTATCAGGCGCCACGCGATAGCGTCCGGTCCTACGCGCTAAAAACCGTACGCTATCGCGTGGCGGCTGATGCGCAGATGCGTTGCATCAATCTAACGTAAGTGCCATTAGGCGCCAGCCCTCCGGTTTTACCGCGAGTCCGGCACTGCGAAACCGGAGGGCTTGCGCCCGTACCGCTACGTTAGACGTGGTGCTTACCCGACTCGTTCGCCGCGAATTTTTTCACAATCAGTTGGCAATGCCTTCATCGCCCGATTAATCACATCATAATAGTGACTCAACCGCGTATTGCCATCGTCCAATTGCCCGCCGAAGGTCCGAGTTTCATCTAAATAGATCAAGGGGACCGCAATTTCTTTCACCGTCAGCTTATGACAGGCCGCTTGCACCCACAGTTCTAGCGGCATCGCGTAACCCGTCTCAAGGATATTCAGTTTCTTGAGCGCCTCGGTCGAGTAAGCCTTAAATCCGCAAAAGGTATCGGTCAGCTCGAAGTCCAACAATTCGTTGAGCGATTTAGTGACCTCATGGTTGATCTTGCGACGTTCTTCCGGCGGCGGGGTATCAGCATCAAAGGACTTGAGGTAACGGCTGCCGGAAACGATGTCGGCTCCTGATTCATGGCAAGCGGTCACAAATTGACGAATGCGCTGAGGTTCATGTTGCCCATCGCAGTCGATCGTCACCAAGTAGTCGTAACCGTTTTCAATCGTATACTCAAACGCCGTGGACAGCGCCGCACCGTAGCCTCGGTTCTGCGGATGCGTGACAACGATGATGTCATCCCGCGCGGCCAATCGCTCCGGAGTTCCATCGCTGGATCCATCATCGACAACCAGAACGTCGTGCGAGTACCAGGTGACTTCGTTCAACACCGCATCGACCGTATCGACTTCGTTGAAAACGGGCAGGGCGGTGAGGAACTTCTTGTCGTTGATCATAAAATCGTTTCCTTGATTATTAGTCCCTCAATGGCAGAGAGCGACAGCGATGACAATGTGGTTGGAGAAGTCGGACATGACTTTGACGAGACAACGCACCCCAATCTTACGCACAAGAGCGGAGCACTAATTACAGCAATCGCCGGAACAGCACCATATAAATTGCCGGCGTCTTAGTTTAGTCGCTATTTACCGGATAAAACAATAAACCTTCCGGCCATAGAACCGCTGGCAGTTCAATAATTTAAAACCGTAACGCAAAAAAATGCACACACGACACTTTTGCGACGTCAAAGTATTACCGTCACCTGAAATTCTCGATCAGCGGGCCAACAGCACTTGTAATCTCTTCGACTAATTCGGGATCCACGTATTTGTAGTCGTCGGGAATATCCAAAACATGCAACGGTTTATACTTCATCTGACTTGGAAACGTGGCCAGCAACCGTTGTTTGTGCTTCTGTTCCATCAACAGAACAAGATCCGCCCAAACTAGGTCGCCAGAGCAGGCTGATTTTCGTGCCCCTTTATTGGTACCAGCAGAACGCGCAGACACCAACGGATTATCAGCGTAAATTTTCTCGGCGGTCGGACTCCGCCATTGATTCATCGAACAGACAAAAAGTACTTTGATCGGTTCTCGATTCGCCATCGTTTCACTTCTTTTGAACTGCCAAATCAAACCAGCTTGTGGCACCACCGTTGCGCGAATTCGATCTCGCACCAAAATCACGAATTACACGAACTCGATTGGATCGCATTCGTCGGCGCTGGCCCACACGGTTAGTTCTGAAAATTCCTTCTGCAGTCGCTCCGCCAGCGCTTCGACCGCGAAGCGTTCGCTGCTGTAGTGCCCTAAAAGTATCAACGCCACTCCCTTTGCTTTGGCATCTAAGCAGGTGTGGAAGGTCGCTTCTCCGCTAATCATTGCGTCGCATCCAACAAACACCGCTTTGTCCAGAAAGGATCCGCCACTACCACAAGCAATGGCCACCTTGGAGACTTCGTTGCGCGCGGGCGCGACACATTGCAGGTGCTCCAGACCAAATTTCGTTTTTACGTCGGAAATAAAATCGTCCAATTTTACTTTACCGGCCAGTCTTCCATAGCGGCCCGCTCCAAGCCCCGCCGCATCGTCAACGATCGGGGCGAGCGGTCTTGCATCATTTATGCCGACTTTATCTGCGATCATCTGGTTGATACCTGCCGCGGCGGAATCAAATGCCGTGTGCGGGCTGTAGACCGACACGCCGGCGCCTGCCAGTTTCCATAACAGCTCCGACGGTACGTTATCGGTCGTCAATTTTTTCACTGGCCGAAAGGGCAGGGGATGATGGGACACGATCAGGTCGACGTCCTTTGCGACAGCTTCATCAGCCGTTTCGGCTGTGATGGTCAAACACGTCATAACATTTTTGAGTTCCCTTTGCCGGTCGCCTGCGATCAAACCGACGTTATCCCAGTCTTCGGCCAGACGTAGAGGAGCGAACGTTTCGAGGAATTGGCAAACGTTTTGAATGATCATAACTTCAGTACAGCAATTCAGGTCATGGCGGAAAACGAATCCACAATTTAAGTTAGAATGTTGCAAAATCCAATCCAACTAACAGCCCAGCCATGCTAAAGCTTAAAAAAGCCGTCAATCTCCAATCACTGCGCCAGCCGCTCAAATCCGCCATTGCGACGGCCGCTTCGATTGGGGCAGATGCCATCGAAATCAACGGCCGGACTCAACTGCGCCCTGCCGAGATGTCGCGGACGGCGGTACGGCACTTCCAAAAGACGTTGGCCGACTTCAATTTGAAGGTCGCATCGATTCACTTTCCCACTCGCCGAGGCTATTGCGTGGCGGAGTCGCTTGAACAGCGCATCGACGCCACCAAAGCGGCGATGACGATGGCGTATGAGTTGGGCTGCAATGTTGTGGTGAATCAAATTGGACGTATTCCCGAGGTCGATAGCGCCGATTGGAACACGATGACCCAAGCGCTCAGCGATATCGGCAATCACGGGCACCGCTGCGGCGCGAAACTGGCCGCCCAAACCGGCATCGATGGTGGCGAGAAACTCAAAGCGCTGATCGATCACTTGCCCATCGGCAATCTCTGGGTGGACTTTGATCCCGCCGGGCTGATGTTCCACAACCACATCGTCGGCGACGAGTTGAAGGTGCTGGCCGAACATGTGGCCCACGTCCGCACGCGTGATGCCGTCGAAGATCTTTCTCAAGGCAAACGCATCGAGGTTCAACTGGGCCGCGGCAGTGTAGACTGGGCTCAAATATTGGGTTTGTTGGAAGAAAAACACTACGCCGGGTATCTTACGGTGCAGCGCGATGCCGAATCTGAATCGGTCAAACAATGTGCCGAGAGCCTTGCGTATCTGACGCAATTGTTTTCGTAATCGTTCAGCGCCGAAGTAATACATCAGCTATTGGGCGTTGCATTTATCAGCCGCAACGCGATAGCGTCCGGTCCGGGCAACAGGACCGTGGGCTATCGCTTAATGGCACTTACTTTAGCTTGATGCAACGCATCTGCGTATCAGCCGCCACGCGATAGCGTCCGGTTTTTAGCGCGTAGGACCGGACGCTATCGCGTGGCGGCTGATAAGATTATCCTGCGTTTTGTCTAAAGGAAGTGCCATTGGGCTATCGCTCTTCGGCTAATTGGGGCAATCCTTCGGATTTAAACCGGATACTTCTTTAGATCGCTGACAAGTAAAATACTAAGCCAGAACCGTCTTGTTCGGTTCGCCGGCGATCTCTTGCACGTAACGAGGAACTGCAAAGCCTGAAAGTTGAGCTCGCATTTGATTGATAATTTCTTTACCCCGTGCAATGGAAACCTCGAAATGCGAAGTCCCAACCACTTGGTCCAACTGATGCAGATAATACGGCAGAACGCCAACCTGTAGCAAACGTTTACTCAAACTCGCCAGCGTATCCACGTCATCGTTAATTCCCGCCAACAGTACCGATTGATTAAGCAAAACAACTCCGGCGTTTTTTAAGCGACCAATCGCCGCATCAACATCACGATCGAACTCGTTGGCGTGGTTTGCATGAATCACAACGACCACCTCCAGATGCGTCGCGGCTAACATCGCCGTCAGTTCGGTCGTGACTCGATCGGGGATCATAATCGGCAGCCGCGTGTGGATTCGCAGTCTGACTACATGCGGGATTTTTTCCAACCTTGTAATCAACGCGTTCAATCGTTCATCAACCACCGTCAGCGGATCGCCGCCGCTGAAGATCACCTCTTCGATTGAATCGTCGGCAGCGATTGCGGCGACCGCTTCATCCCAACCTGATCCCAAGACGGAACTAGATGCGTAAGGGAACTCGCGTCGGAAACAGTAGCGGCAATGAATCGCACAGGCTCCGGTGACGATGAAAAGCGCGCGTCCGGTGTACTTCTTCAACACGCCTGGGCCAACGATCGCATCGGCTTCGGCCAATGGGTCGGTGATAAAATGGGGCGGTGACTTGTCTTCTAAAGAGCTTGGTAGCAACTGCAAAAGCAGCGGATCGTTTGGATTTCCTTGTTTCATTCGATTTACAAACGGCAGCGGTGCAAAAACCGAAAATGTGGCTTCAGCCGATTCACCGGTCGAATCTGGCGGCAATTCCAGCGTTTTTCGCAACGATGCTAGATCGCGGATCGCCGACTTCATCTGTTGCTGCCAACTTGTTGGGCTAGTGTCGGTTTCAGCGCCGACAGATTCGATCGAATGGGTTAAAATTTTCATCCATGCAGAATAGCCGGTTTTGGCTCTGGTTCTAGTGCCAGCGGTCGCCCGAATCTGCTCGCAACTTCAACTCAGCAGATTTTCAGGACGAATCAGTGGCATATAAATCAAGTGACTTTCGCAAAGGTCTCAAAGTTCAAATTAATGGCGAACCCTACATCATGGGCCAGGTCGAGTTTAAAAAGCCCGGCAAAGGTAACGCGATGTATATCTGCAAACTCAAAAACCTGCTTCGCGGCACAACGCTCGACCGCACTTACAAGGGCAATGATACGCTCGAAGAAGCCGACATTGAAGATACCGACGTCCAATACCTCTATCGCCAGGGCGAATCATTCGTTTTCATGAACAGTGTTTCGTTTGAGCAGCATGAAATGTCAGCAGAAAAAGTCGGTGACGCTTGGAAGTATCTTAAGGATAACGCACCATGCAAAGTGACGTTTTTTGATGGCAATCCTATTCTTGTTTCGCCACCCAACCATGTTGACCTGGTGGTCGAATACTGTGAACCGGCCGCCAAAGGTGACACCGCCACTAACGTGAAGAAACCAGTCAAGGTCGAAACGGGCGGCGAGTTCATGACGCCCATTTTCATCAACATGGGTGACGTCATTCGAATTGACACGCGCACTGGTGAATATATGGAACGTGTGAAAAGTTAGACAGCGTGGGACCGCCCGTCCGCTTGCGTGCGGATTATTTATTTAATCAGCCGCCAACGGAAAAGCGTCCGGTTCACCAAATGGCAACGAAGACCGGGGGGCTATCGCCCTGCGGCTGACAAGACGATCCCTTTGGATCCTCTCAAGTAAGTCTACGATGAATGAATTCGAAACCTCAGTCACCCAAAGCCCGCGCTCCTTAGGCAATCGCGAATCGGCTCAGCAGCGAAAACCACCTATTGATTGGCAGCGGATCAACGGTGAACCTCTGCCTCCCAAACGCGGTATTTTCGGTTGGCTGTGGACCGTATTCTGTTGGATGTTTAAGTGGACGTTGATTCTAATTCTATTGCCGCTGGTTTGTTATTTTGCGATCGGGGGCATTGGGGCTTGGTTGCCTGAAAACTCTGACTTTAAACCGACCACTGATGGAGTCGAAATCTTCATCTATTCGGGCAATGCTCATTCCGAATTTATTCTGCCGCTCAAAACGCCGGAAAAAGATTGGACTCAGCAATTTACAATCTCGCCCGACAGTGGTCTGTCGCACGTTGCCATCGGCTGGGGCGACCGCGCGTTATATACACAAACAGAAAAATGGTCGGATCTGAAAGTTGCGACTGCTGTAACGGCAATGTTTATTCCCACCGAAGCGGTTTTGCATGCAGCGTTCGTATCTGAACCTTACAGCAGCTCGCGCTCAGCAGGGACACGCATTTCATCAGAACAATATCAGCAACTATGTGATTTCATTGTCGGCAGCTTGACCGAGGACCAACCTATCAAAGAAGTTTCGTTCGGCAATTCTGACCAATTCTTTCCTGCCATCGGTAGATACCATCTTTTTAACACCTGCAATAATTGGGTTGGCGATGGTATGAAAGCGGCGGGGATCAAGGTGGGTCGCTTCACGCCGCTGCCCAAAACGGTATTCTGGCACTTAAACAATTAGCAACATAGTGGCTTTCCGCTCCGAGGCTGTGATTCTATGGCGAAGGTTCGCAGGACCCATCAGCCGCCAACGGAAACGCGTCCGGTATCAAGCGCGTAAGACCGGACGCTATCGCGTGGCGGCTCATGACGTTATAAAAATTCATAGCCTCTCCTCGAAAAATGCGTTCTTTCGCGGAGGCAAAGGCGACTATGTGGGACGAACTTGAAAGATAATATGAAAGTCCAATTTTGGGGCGCTGCCCAAACCGTTACTGGATCGATGCACCTCATTCAGATCGGCGATAAACGAATTCTGCTGGACTGCGGTCTGTACCAGGGCAAGCGTAAAGTCGCCTTTGAAAAGAACCGCAATTTACCTTTTGACGGAAGTTCAATCGACGCCGTCGTCCTCTCTCATGCTCACATCGATCATAGCGGCAACCTGCCATCACTGAACGCATCAGGATTTCGCGGCCCGATCTACGCGACGTCGGCGACGCGCGATTTGGCTTCGTTCATGTTGCTGGACAGCGCCAAAATCCAAGTCAACGACGTGAAGTACGTCAACAAAAAACGGCGGAAGAACGGCCAGGCCCTTTTCGAACCTTTGTATGGCCCTGAACATGCCGCGGCAACGTTACGGCTGTTTCGGACGATTGAATACGGCCATCTATTTTCGCCGATCGAGGGCGTCAGTTGCCGCTTCCATGTCGCCGGCCATATGTTGGGTGCGTCGATCGTCGAATTAAACTTAACCGATCCGAATTCTGGCGAAATAAAACGACTTGTTTTCACAGGCGACATCGGTCGCTCGGACATGCCGATCCTGCGTGACCCGGCGGTCGTCGAAGGCGCTGACTACGTGATCATGGAAGCGACTTACGGCAACCGCAACCATCCCGCCGGCAGCGACGTGAAAAAAACGCTGAAGGAAATCGCCGAAGAAACTTATGCCGATCGTGGCAAGCTGATCATTCCGGCTTTCTCGGTAGGGCGAACTCAGGAGATCGTCTATCGCCTGAACCTATTGGCCGAAGCAGGGGAGCTGCCGCCGATGAAGGTGTACGTCGACAGTCCTTTGGCGGTCAACGCGACGGATGTATTTCGTTCCCATGTCGAGTGCTACAACGACGAAATGGTCAACGCGATTTTGACCGAAGAAGACGAAGACCCACTCAACTTCGACAATCTGACCTACATCCGTAGGGTGGAAGAATCAAAGACGCTCAACACATCCAAAGAATCCTGCATCATCATCAGTGCATCAGGCATGTGTGAAGGCGGCCGTATCCTGCATCATTTGAGAAACAATATCGAAGATCCCGCGACACGGATTTTGTTCGCTGGTTATCAAGCTCCCCACACCTTGGGCCGAATTTTGATGGATGGTTCTTTGGACAAAGTAAAAATCTATGGCGAAGAATATACGGTGAAGGCCAAGGTTGCTCACCTGACCGGCAGCAGCGGACACGCCGATCAGCAAAACCTATTGGAATGGGCGAAGGAAACTTCGAGCAAAGGGAATGTGAAAAAAATCGCACTTGTCCACTGCGAATTGGATAGTGCAACAGAGTTGAAATTGAAACTTGAAAAGGTAAAGCTTGGACCAGTCATGATCCCCGCACCCGGCGATGAGATGCCGATTTAGATAGCGACCTGATGCAGACGGAACTACTTGAGAAAGTACAGCTCATGAAAATTATTCTGCCTGGCGGCACATGTCAAATCGGCAACATCCTGACGAGGCACTTCCTCAAGTCCGAGTACGAGGTTGTAATTCTCTCCCGCAGTCCCGACCGCGTAAGCTACTTCAAGAATCACCCGTTTTCCCATCGCAACGTTTCCATCGTGCAGTGAGATGCCAAGCACGTCGAAGGCTGGAGTAACGCAGTTGAAGGCAGCGACATCGTGATTAATCTGGCGGGGCGATCGGTGAACTGCCGATATACACCGGCCTATCGCAAACTGATTCTTGATTCGCGCGTCAATTCCACCCACGCCGCTGGACAGGCAATCGCGCAGTGTAGCGATCCGTCAAAAGTATGGCTGCAGTCGAGCACCGCGACGATCTACGCTCATCGGTATGACGCCCCCAATGACGAAGCCACTGGCATTATCGGCGGCGACGAACCAGACGTTGACGACACGTTGCGGTTCAGCATCGGCGTTGCTAAAGCCTGAGAAGCGGCGGCCCAAGAATTTGAATCCGATGCCACCCATCAGGTTCTACTGAGAAGTTCAATGGTCATGAGCACCGACAAAGACGGGGTTTTTGATGTCTTGTACGGCCTGGCAAGGAAGGGTCTGGGCGGTCGCAATGGCGATGGCAAGCAATACGTTTCGTGGATTCACGCAGCCGATTTCTACGGATGGGTAGACCATTTGATCGCCGACCAAACGCTGTCCGGCCCAGTCAATGTTGCCTCCCCCAATCCAGTGACCAACGCGGAATTCATGAGCAGTCTGCGAAGAGCGTTGGGCATTCAGGTTGGTCTGCCGGCGGCCAAGTGGAAGTTGGAGATCGGCGCTGTCTTGTTAAAGACCGAAACTGAATTGTTGTTATAGAGCCGCCGCGTGGTTCCCGGAAAACTACTGGCAGAGGGCTACCGATTCCAATTTCCCGACTGGGACTCTTTCTGCCAGCATCTGGCGAAGAAGAAAAACAACAAATCTAACAATCTCTAACAAAACTAAGATTACATCTGTCACAAGCACCTCAGCGGTGTTCATGATTACAGCTCCGTGACCTGTTTTTCGCAATTTCAACCAAAGAAATAACTTTATCTGTCACAGGCAATTTCGGCCCATTATTTTATTTTCCCGTCTTCTCGGTGTGGCCCTGTTATTAAGTTCGAAGTGGAATGAGATTTGCAAACCTACCTTTTTGAAAGAGGCCCAGCACCTTGCTTGTGCCTGAGTAAACGTTTACTTTGCCTCTTAGTTCCTCCCTTGTTAAAGACACTTTTGGAGATGTTTTATGAAGAAGTTTTTCTATGCCGCGTTGTTGGCATCCATCGGCTTTGCGTTTCAAACGAACGCTAACGCTCAAGAAATCCTATTAGGCTTGGACGACGGTAATAATATTATTCAAGTAACTGATTTGGCTCCGGGTGTCGGCGTGCCTCTTGGTGTTGCTGGCCTTGAAGCCAATGACAACCTAGTTGGCATCGACTTCCGCCCTGGAACTGGGCAGCTCTACGCGATTGGTTCACTGAACAATGTTTACACGCTGAACCAAACTACCTTCGCGGCTACGCTACTCGGTAATTTTGCCAATGATCCGGCAGGCCCCGGAGCTCTCTCCGGCAACCAGTTCGCTTTTGATTTCAATCCAGCCTTCACACCTAACGCAACTCAGAATGCATCCGGTTCATTTGCGCGAATTATTTCTGATACAGGTACTAATCGCGTGATCAACGGGAACACCGGTGAGTATCTTGGCGGTGCTAAGACCCCCGTAGCCTATCCAACGGGTGACTCCAACTTTGGAAACACCGCAAATATCCAAGGGATTGCTTACGACAATAGCTTTTTTGGTTCAACTGGTACGACACAATTCGGTCTCGACCTTCAACAGGACGTGCTGACAACTGTCGCTAATAATGCTGGTACCTTGATTACTGTTGGTGGACTTGGCGCGGACTACGTTGGCGAAGCCGGTTTTGATATTTCAGGCGCATCGGGAATCGGATTTGCCACGCTTCAAACGACTGCTGGAGTTTCTGAACTTTTCCAAATCGACTTAGCCAGCGGCACCGCATCTAGCCTTGGTCAATTCGGAACAGCAGAAAGTAACATTCGTAGCCTCACTGTAGTTGGAGCCGCAGTGCCTGAACCTAGCTCTCTGAGCCTTCTTGGTTTCGGTTTCGCAGCATTGGTTGCACGACGCCGTAGAAGTTAAGCTCTTTGGCACTCTCTGAGTCCATCTGAATCCTACAACGCTTCGCGAAGTTGACCTGAGAAAACATCTCGGTTAAGCCGCGAAGCGTTTTTTTGTTGGTAATAGCTGTTCTCAGCCAACTTGTCACGATTCCCCGACACCATATTGAAATGCGACGGAATGATAGGACTATTCCTCACCCGCGAATTCGAGGAACAAAACTGCTATATTGTGTTGCAGACATTTAGAACCGTAACTCCTCCGCTACTCGGCGAGCAGGATACCTGTTGACCTGAATATTGTTCCCGGTAAGTCATGCTGATTCGTAATCTTGGATCCACTGCCCCCGAACCTTCGACGCTGATTAAAGTCGTGGGCGAGGGCTACCCAACGATCGCCGCTCTGGCGATGCTTTGTGCGAATGCGATCACCGATCCGCCGACCGGCGACGCTCAAGAGAAACTTAGCGATGAAGCGAAGACTCTATTGGTAACCGCG